>Ga0209379_10000148_pt1 | contig 83123 bp, 62 predicted proteins | sample tdDd001_FD_187124 | JGI IMG/M metagenome (GOLD analysis project Ga0209379, IMG submission 187124) | Marine sediment microbial communities from the Atlantic coast under amendment with organic carbon and nitrate - tdDd00.1 (SPAdes)... | ecosystem: Environmental > Aquatic > Marine > Coastal >...
GATACAATCCAGAGGAGCAAAAGATAGCTGCAAAAAATCACGATTGGGTGGCTTGTAGTGGAATGAAAGAGGATTTATTACTGAAAAATTTTGAAGGAGAAGCCACAAAAATTGATGTAATGCTTAGCTCACTGCTATCTGATATCAAAGAGTTTATTCATACTTCAGGAATTGGTGATAATGAAGCGTACATGGCAGCTTTTCATGAAGTGGGTGAAATGGTTCAGAATCCGGAGTTGAGAGCTTCATTCAAAGTAAAGCAGAAAATAGAAGAGGAAGGATTCATTAACTTTCATTTGAATCTTGCAAAAAAATACAAGGAAGAGAGTGAAATGAGTGGCTTCCGTTTTCACGGATTTGAAGATCTTGAATTGTCATCGCAATTGTTGATGAAAGCTGCTTTACGTCGTGGAGTTGAATTTAGAATACTAGATAGAAGTGAGAACTTTATCAGTCTGCATAGAGGTGACAAGACAGAATATGTGATGCAGGCAACAAGAACATCATTGGATAACTACTCTAGTGTTTTAATGATGGAGAATAAATTGGTCACCAAAAAGATATTGGAGAAAGCTGACATTCGTGTTCCGGGAGGATTAGATTATCGTGATGCGAAACAAGCCAGATCTGATTTTGATTTGTTTGAAGGAAAAGGAATTGTTATCAAACCTAAATCAACCAATTTTGGATTGGGAATTACCATTCTAAAGGAAAATAATAATCAGGAAGTTTATAAAAGAGCTGTTGATATTGCCTTTGAGCATGATAACAGCATCCTAATTGAAGAGTTTGTAGCCGGCAAGGAGTATCGCTTTTTTGTGATTGATGAAAAGGTGACCGGAATATTGCATCGTGTACCTGCTAATGTAAAAGGGGATGGTGTAAGTACCATTAAAGATTTGGTATCTGAGAAGAACAAAGATTCTCTTCGCGGTCGTGGTTATAGAACTCCATTAGAGAAGATCAGATTGGAAGAAGCTGAGGAGATGTTTTTAAAGGATCAGGATCTAAATTTCGATAGTGTACCTGAGAAAGATCAAATTGTATTCTTACGCGAAAACTCTAATATTAGTACAGGTGGTGATAGTCTTGATTTTACAGATGACATTCATCCATCCTATAAGGAAATTGCATCGAAATCAGCGAAAGCATTAGGAGTAAGAATTACAGGTTTGGATATGATGATAGAAGATCTCTCGAAACCTGCTACCAAAGACAATTATGCAATTATCGAGATGAATTTCAATCCGGCAATTCATATACATTGTTATCCATATCAGGGGAAGAATAGAAGATTGAATGAGAAGATATTGGATGCCTTAGGTTTTTAGATCGGTTCAAATAATTAATTTTAAACTCATTCAGATAATCTTCAGCCTCTCAAACTATGAACAAACTTAAATACATTCTTAAAAGTCTGTGGTTTTATAAAAGACAGCATTTTGCAGTATTACTAGGCACAATTGTAAGTACAACGGTGCTAACGGGAGCTTTAATTGTTGGCGATTCGGTAAAATACAGCCTCCACGAATTGGTAAACCTGCGATTGGGAGAAGTCGAATATGCAATGACCACTGGAGATCGTTACGTTCGAGTAAAATTAGCGAATGAGATTGGGAATGATTTGAAGGCAAAAGTTGCACCTGTTCTCCAGATTAATGGTATTGCAATTCAACCAGAAACAAGTACACGAGTCAATGGAATACATGTTTATGGTGTGGATAGTTTGTTTTGGAAATTGAACAATTCAAAAGTAGAAGACCTGTCTAAGGATGAGGCATACATCAGTCAGAATTTATCCGATAGGATGAATTTGAAAAAAGGAGATCAGTTTCTACTGCGAGTGGAGAAAGGAAGCGTAATTCCTGCAAATGCTCCTTTTGTTTCCGATGAGGATCAGAGTTTGGCTTTAAGATTGACGGTAAAAGATATTGCAGATGAATCTCATTTTGGGCGATTTAGTTTGCAATCTAATCAAGTTGCACCCTACAATGTTTTTCTTTCGCGTAATTACATTGCAGATGAGATGGATCTGTCTGGCTTAGCGAATTTAGTCTTGGCTACTTCTGACAAAGCAGCGCTTAAAGAGGACGATCTGAAAAATAGTTTACAGATCAATTGGAAAATAGAAGATGCAGGACTGAAATTGAAAGAAATAGAAGGGAAAGACAAATATGAGATAAGCTCAAATCGTGTTTTTATAGATGAACCAATTTCTGATGCAGTAGAAGGTATCATACAAAATCAGCAGCAACTCTTAACTTATTTTGTGAATGGCATAAGCTCGTCGAAAGGTGAAACGCCATATTCCTTTATTACTTCTATTCGTAATGATAAAAACAATGCTCTGGCTAATGATGAAGTAGTGATTAATAGTTGGCTGGCAGATGATTTAAAAGTAAGCATTGGTGATTCCATTGAACTAAAATACTTTGTGATAGGAGCTCTTCGAAAATTAGTAGAGGAGAGCAAAACGTTCAAAATTAAAGATGTTTTATCCATTACTGATTCTTTCTGGGATCAGGAAATGATGCCTGAATTTCCAGGCTTATCAGATGCTGGATCGTGTAATGAGTGGGAAGCTGGTGTTCCGGTTGATTTTTCTAAAATCAGACCCAAAGATGAAGATTATTGGAAGAAATATAAGGGGATTCCTAAGGCAATGATCTCGCCTGAAACTGCTCTTGGTTTATGGAGTAACAAGTATGGAAAATATACAGCTCTTCGTTTTAATAAGGGCGAAATATCTGCAAAAGATTTACAGGAAAAATTACAGAAGGCGCTAAATCCTGAAATGATCAACCTGCAATTTTTACCAGTAAGAAACGAAGGGAAAAGAGCTGTGAATAATATGGTAGATTTTGGCGGCTTATTTCTGAGCTTAAGCTTCTTTATAATTTGTGCTGGAATACTACTTACGGTTTTAATTTACTCTTTAAATCTGGATAGTAGAAACAAGGAAACAGGCATATTATTGGGATTAGGTTTTCAGAACAATCAAATTTTGAGTCTAAGAATATATGAATCGTTGATTACGATTATTCTTGGTGGAGTTCTTGGTGTTTTAGGAGGAGTGCTTTACAATAGTTTATTGCTCGATGCATTGAATTCTGTTTGGCAAGATGTGGTAAGAACCAATATGCTAAATGTTCACATTAAGACAAATACTTTGTTGACTGGATTTATGGCAGGAGTTTTCACTGCTATGATTTGTATTGTAGTTATCACAAGAAAGAAACTTAAAAGATCTGCAATTAAGTTGATTCAAAATACCGAAGATGATCAGATAAGAAGAAGAAATGGCAGTGTATCTATATTAATTGCTTTGTTTTCCGTGCTTGGAACAGCAGCTATTGTTGTGTATGCGTTTGTGTCTTCATTGGAACAAAACGCAGAATTGCTTTTATCGGCGGGAGGATTAGTTTTAATTGGTGCTTCAGCTTTTGTACATTCTTATTTGGTGAAAATTGGGAATAGGCAAAGTTCAACTACACCCGATATAACTGCTTTGGCTCTGAAAAATGGATCAAGAAATGTAAAACGTAGTTTGGCAATTGTTGTTCTTTTGGCATTGGGTACATTTTCAGTACTGATAACCGGAGCCAATCGTAAAACATTTTACAATACAGAGAATTCAAACGCCTCAGGAACTGGAGGATATGAATATTGGATAGAAGCAACACTTCCTGTTTTATCAGATTTAAATACATCGGAAGGACAGGAGAAAGTTGGATTTTGGGAAGGGGATTTGGATACAACAGTGAATTTTGTGCAATTCAGAGCATTGGAAGGAGATGATGCAAGTTGCTTGAATTTAAATCAGGTGAGTAAACCACAAATTCTTGGATTTAATACTGTTGATTTTGAGCAGAGAAAATCCTTCTCTTTTGCGAAACTGCATTCTGAAGTTGATAAAGAAAATCCATGGGGAGCATTAAATCAGGATTTCGGAGAGAATGTAATTCCTGCAATTGCCGATCAAACGGTTATTGTTTGGGGATTAAAAATGGCAGTAGGAGATACCTTGCATTATCAAAACGAATTTGGTGAAGATTTGAAATTATTATTGGTTGGTGGACTTGCCAATTCAATTTTCCAGGGTAATATTCTAATAGCCGATAGCTTATTTCAAGAGAATTTTCCATCGGTAAGTGGTTCAAAAATTATATTGGCAGAGGGTTCACCTACTGATTCTTTGTTTATTAATAAGCTAGAAGAAAACTTACAAGATTTAGGAGTAAGAGGAAGCAAAACATCAGACAAATTGGCTGCATTTTATTCTGTAGAAAATACCTACCTAAGCATGTTTATGTTTTTAGGAGGATTGGGCGTGATCATTGGAACCATTGGATTAGGAATAGTGCTTTTAAGAAATGTGTGGGAGCGTAAAAAAGAATTGGCTCTATTAAGCGCTATTGGATATACCGCTAAGGATATTTTTAAATTATTATTTATAGAAAATTTATTTTTATTGATCTTGGGATTGCTTTGCGGTACAGCGGCAGCATTCATTGGTGTTTTGCCATCATTGTTTTCTCCTGCATTTCAAATGCCTTATACTTACGTAATTTCATTGCTCTTAGCCATATTTGTGAGTGGATTATTATGGATTTTAATTCCTATAAGACTCATTCGAAAATTTAATATCATAGAAACACTAAAAGCTGAATAAGCTGTTGGTATTGTTTTGCGTATGTTGCACGGCAATGTTTTAGAATAGCCAATTTAGTTGAGCTTAGATATCATTTTGTTTTATCTTTGTCTGTAGAGATCTAAAAGAAGAGTATTTCTCATCTTTTAGTGAAAATTGAAACACACAAATTTTAAAATATTTTACCATGTCCGAATTTAAATATCAGAAGCCTTTTCCGATAACAAAGGATACAACAGAATATCGTTTGTTAACAAAAGACTATGTTTCCACCATTGATGTTGATGGAAGAAAAATCTTAAAGATTGATCCTAAAGGATTAGAATTATTATCGAAAGAAGCATTTTCTGATGTTTCATTTTTCTTGCGTCCTGCTCACCTTACTAAACTACAGGATATTTTAAAGGATGGAGAGGCTTCAGATAATGATAAATTCGTAGCTCATACCATGTTGATGAATCAAGTGGTTGCAGCTGATGGACAGTTGCCTACTTGTCAGGATACTGGTACTGCTATTGTTGTTGCAAAAAAAGGTGAAGATGTTTACACCGGATCAAATGATGCAGAGCATCTTTCAAGAGGTGTTTACGATACCTATAAAGAAAGAAATTTGAGATATTCTCAGGTTGTTCCTTTCACTATGTTCGAAGAAAAAAATACAGGAAATAACCTTCCAGCTCAAATTGATATTTACGCTAACCAAGGTAATGCTTACGAATTTCTATTTGTAACCAAAGGTGGTGGATCAGGAAATAAAACTTTCCTTTATCAGCAAACTAAGGCTCTTTTGAACGAAGAGAATCTAACCAAATTTGTTGAAGAAAAAATTAAAGATTTAGGTACCTCTGCTTGTCCTCCTTATCACTTAGCATTAGTAATTGGTGGAACTTCAGCTGAAGCAACATTGGCTACAGTTAAGAAAGCATCTGCAGGTTATTACGATCATTTACCAACAGAAGGTAACGAAGGTGGTCAGGCTTTTAGAGATCTTGAATGGGAGAAAAAAGTACAAGAGATTTGCCAAAATAGCGAAATTGGAGCTCAGTTTGGTGGAAAATACTTTGTTCACGATGTACGAGTAATTCGTATGACTCGTCATGCTGCTTCTTGTCCTGTAGGATTAGGTGTTAGCTGTAGTGCAGATAGAAATATCAAAGCCAAAATTAATGAGGATGGAATCTTCCTTGAAAAGTTAGAGAAAGATCCAGTAAAATATTTACCAGAGGAGGCTCCAGCAATGAAAGCTGCAGTTGATATTGATTTAGATCAGCCAATGGAAGATATTTTGAAGGAATTGACTAAATATCCTATCAAAACACGCTTGAATTTATCGGGAACTTTGATTGTAGCACGTGATATTGCACACGCTCAAATCAAGCAGATGTTAGATGAGGGAAAAGAAATGCCTGAATATTTCAAGAATCATCCGGTGTATTACGCAGGACCTGCTAAAACTCCGGAAGGAATGGCTTCAGGTAGTTTTGGACCAACAACAGCTGGACGTATGGATCCTTATGTTGGTGTATTCCAAAAAGAAGGCGGTTCTATGGTAATGGTTGCAAAAGGAAACCGTTACAAATCAGTAACTGATGCCTGTAAAGAAAATGGTGGATTCTATTTAGGATCGATTGGTGGACCAGCTGCAGTTCTTGCTAAGAACAGTATCAAATCCATTGAAGTGATTGATTTCCCTGAATTAGGTATGGAAGCAGTTCGTAAAATTAGAGTAGAGAATTTCCCTGCTTTTATTATTGTTGATGACAAAGGAAACGACTTTTTTGCAGATATGTAAGAAGATATTTCTAAAAGATAAAAAGGGTTATACCATTTGGTATAGCCCTTTTCTTTTAAATGAAAAATATTTTAAAAATCCGGCTTTTTCCTCGATTCTTTCTTTTGTGATTGAATCTGCTTACCAGCTAATCTTTTTTCTTTTGAAGCTCTTGTAGGTCGAGTTTTCTTTCTAGGTTTTTCTGGTTTTAGGGCAAGTTCGATCCACTGATAGAATTTTTGGATCGCAATTTCCTTATTCATAAGTTGCGATCGTTCAGTTTGAGCTGTAACCGCTAGTATTCCCTGATTATTAATGTGATGGTATAATTTTTTAAATAAGGTTTCTTTTTCTTCTTGAGTCAAAATCTTTGAGTCGAAAACAGAAAAGCGTAATTCTACTTTAGAATTTACTTTGTTTACATTTTGTCCACCTGGGCCACTGCTTCTGGAAGTGATAAACTCAAATTCTTTACTTAAATCCTTCGAAAATTGATAAACTTCTTTCATAATACTGTAAATATAAGTTCATTATTCTAAATTGCAGACTTAAAATGAAAAATGCTGCTCAAAATAGAGCAGCATTTAATATATCAATTCGAAAAATCGTTTTATCGATCTTCAGGAAGACCGTATTTTTCTACTACAAAATCAAGGTCTTTATCGCCTCTTCCACTTAAATTGACTAAGATGGATTGACGAGGATTGGCTTTGGCAAGTTTTAAGGCATAAGCAACAGCATGAGCACTTTCCAATGCAGGGATAATCCCTTCTGATCTACTTAATTCATAAAATGCTTCTATGCATTCTTTATCGGTAATAGAATTGTATTCTACCTTGTTCCAATCTTTTAGCATAGAATGTTCTGGTCCAACTCCAGGATAATCTAAACCACTGGCAACAGAATAAACTGGGTCTGGCTGTCCTTCTTCATCTTGTAATAAATAACATTTAAAACCGTGTATAACACCAGGTTTTCCGAAAGTTAAGGTTGCTGCATGTTCTCCTTTGTCATAAGATCTTCCTGCAGGTTCAACTCCGTGAAGTTTACATTCTTCATCATCTAAAAAGGCAGAGAAAATACCCATGGCATTACTACCACCACCTACGCTAGCAACAATATTATCAGGTAACTCACCTGTCATTTCCTGAAATTGCTCTCTGGCTTCGATTCCAATCACGCGTTGAAATTCACGAACCATCATCGGGAATGGATGTGGACCAACCACAGAACCTATGCAGTAAATTGTATTAATCGGGTCCTTTAAGTAGGATTGAAAAGCAGAATCAACAGCTTCTTTTAATGTTTTTAATCCATGAGTAACCGGAATAACTGTAGCTCCCAATATTTTCATTCGCATCACATTGGGATGCTCTTTGGCGATATCCACTTCGCCCATATGGATTTCACATTCCAAACCAAAATAAGCAGCAGCAGTCGCCAAAGCAACACCATGTTGTCCAGCCCCGGTTTCAGCAATCAATTTCTTTTTACCCATGTATTTGGCAAGCAGAGCTTCTCCCATACAATGATTCAACTTATGAGCTCCGGAATGATTTAAATCTTCACGTTTAAGATAGATTCTACCTCCGTATTTATTCGATAAGCGATTGCAGTAATAAACAGGCGTAGGTCTTCCCTGAAAGTGTTTGCGAATACTTCTTAATTCTGAAATGAATTCATGCGACTTACTGATAGAGTAATACGCATTGTTAATTTTTTTCATTTCTTCCTTTAGTTCTTCAGGGATATAACTACCTCCGTACTTTCCGAAATACCCATCTTGGTTGGGATAGGTTTTAAAATAATTTGTAGACATTTTGTATGTGGTTATTGGTTAACAGATACTAAATATAACAGGATTAGTATTTCTTGAATACTGGTTATATTAGAAAGCCGAGATTCTCCTTATGATCTCCAGCCAGGAATGCCATTGGAAAAGATTATAGATTGATCGCACCCCGATAAGAAATCGCCAAAGAATCTCGACGAATGCAAAGGTAAAAAATAAGTGCATATAATGATTCATCTAGACTCATGATTATTACTGACTTTCTAAATAAGATGAGCAATCTTATTTACATTGCTATTGGGAGAGGATATTTGTAATTTGTGTAGAATTGTTTTAAATAAGTTTTAAACCAAACGGAGGTTGTGATGAATGAATTAAAAGTATCCCCGAAAGGGAGAGTTGCTTTTGTAAGTGGAGCAAGTAGAGGAATTGGGAGAGCAATCACCATCGAATTGTTAGAAGCAGGAGCAAAAAAGGTATACGCCGGAGTTAGAAACGCTAAAGCCTTAAATGATTTAAAAGCAGAATACAGTACTAGACTGGTACCTGTTCTGTTAGATTTGAGAGATGATCGATCGATTATTAAAGCTACCAGATCGATAAAAGATGTTGAAATATTAATAAATAATGCTGGTGTTTATGAACCTGGAGGTTTTTTCTCAGACGATACATTGGATAGCATGGCGGTTAATTTTGAAGTGAATGTTTGGGGTTTGGTAAAGTTAAGCCTTTCAATGATTGATCATTTAAAAAATAAGAGTCATGCAGCTATTGTAAATATTTCTTCGGTATTGGGTTTGGCAAGTATGCCTATTAGTGGAGCATATTCTGCATCTAAAGCAGCTGTTCATAGCATTACTCAGGGAATGCGGGGCGAATTATTAAATTCTAATATTTTGGTAATGGGTGTTTATCCTGGACCCATTGACACGGATATGATTAGAGATTTGGAATTGGATAAAGATCTGCCTCAAAATGTAGCTCAAAATATCGTAAAAGGATTAAAAGATGGCAATGAGTATGTTTTTCCGGATATGATGTCGAAACAAGTTGGAGAATTGTATTTAACCGAACCTGTTACTGTGGAAAAGCAATTTGCTCACTTTATCTCGGCTGAGGAGGAGGTTTAAGAATTAAAATTAATATTAGTTAAATGGAGATCCGAATTAGGATCTCTTTTTTTATATCTTATAGTGATCAAATATTTAATTGGAAAATATTTGTGAAATGAGAATATTCTCAATAACTTTGTTTAAAAATTAATATATGCCAAGACGAATACGTTTAAGAAAGGTTGTTGAACCTCCAAGATTTAAAGGATATAGACCCTTTGGTGTTAATGCTAAAAAAAGAGATTCTGTTGAATTTTTATATGAAGAATATGAGGCTATTAAATTAGCCGATTATGACTTTATGAATCATAAAGAAGCTGCGGATATAATGGGAGTATCAAGACCAACATTTGCAAGAATATATGAAAGTGCAAGAAGGAAAATAGCAATGGCTTTAGTCGAAACAAAAGATATAAAGACTGTTTTTGGAAATGCTGTAATGGATAAAGATTGGTTTGTGTGCAACAAGTGCCATGCCCGATTTAATATTCCCAAAAATATGGATAGTGAGGTTTGTCCTGCTTGTAATTCATTAAAAATAGAATCTTTAAATAAATAAAAATAAATGAAAACAATTATTACATCAACTGGAAAAGGAGAGGGTTCTTTATTTGATTTGCGTTTTGGTCGAGCAGCTTGGTTCTGTTTGTATGATGATGAAAATGGAGAGGTGCGTTTTATCGAAAATAAACATGCTAATGCAGCTGGAGGAGCAGGGACGAAAGCCTCTGAAACGGCTATAGAATTGGGTGTTTCAAAAGTTATTTCTGGTGATTTTGGACCCAAAGCAAAAGATCTACTAGATGAATTTAATATTCAGATGGTAATTCTTCAGGATGATAACAATACAGTTGAGAAAATTCTTAAAAACTTAAAACCTTAAATTCGACGAATATGCCAAAGCTAAATGGAAAAGGTCCGGAAGGAAAAGGATCCGGAACAGGACGCAAATTAGGCAAGTGTTCCTCCGATGATATGAAAACCAAACTAGAGAAACTGGGCGAAGGTCTTGGTCTTAAAAGAAAAAGTGGTTGTGGTCTTGGTCGGGGGAAAAGATTAAAAAGTGGAAAATCTATTTAAAAAAGGAGGTTGTTATGCCAGGATTGGATAGAACAGGTCCGAGAGGACAAGGAGTTAGGTCAGGTAGAGGTATGGGACGATGCAAGTCTGAAACTAATACCGAAACGCAGCAGGAAAATAGAGATCAATCATCCGAAGGAATAGGTCTTGGTCGTGCAAGAGGAATTGGAAGAAGAAAAGGCAAGGGGCAAGGTTTAGGAAGAAGAAGATAATGGATTATAATATGTCCAAAAAACACAAGGGAAATGCTTATTTGGTTTGGTAAATTCCTTGTGTTTGCATTTTGTAAACTGTTTATTAAATAACAAATATATAGAAATCATATTTGAGATTTCTAATTTAAAATTTATCACATGAAAAAGAAGATTGCGGTACCAGTAAAAGAAGGTATGTTGGATGCACATTTTGGACATTGTAGTCATTTTGCATTAATCGATGTAGATGGAAAAGAAATTGTAAGCGAAGAATTAGTAGAAGCACCACCACACGTACCGGGTATGTTGCCTCCATTTTTAGCAAACTTGGGTGTAACCGATGTTCTTGCAGGTGGTATGGGCGGAAGAGCAATTGAAATATTTAACGCCAACAATGTAAATGTTTTTGTAGGTGCTCCAAAATTGGAAGCTAAAGATTTAGTAAAGGGCTTTTTAACTGAAACCATTAGCTTTACTGCTAATTGTTGCGATCATTAAGATGAATAATTCATGTTTAGCTTGTCAATCCAAAACTGCGAAGAGTTTAGCAAGTAAGTTTGGTAGGGAAGCAAAGATTATCAATACTTTTCTTTCCGAAGCAGATTATATTATTAATCACAGTAATTCAATTTCAAGTCCTTATCTATCCTTATTAATTCATCGCCTTGCTAAGCGGAGTTTTGAGATGGAGGATTTGTACAAAGAGGAAAAGACAAAGGCAAATCACTTACTTTATTCTCAATTTAATTTTTGGAATAACTGCGTATGTAATTCGGATAATCCGTTTCATTTAGCAGCAAAGTTAGCGGTTATAGGAAATATTATCGATTATGGAGCACATACCGCACCCGTTGATATTAATGAATGTGTTAACAGCTTGCTGGAGAAAGAAATTGCTATAGATAATAGTTTAGATCTGCAAAAAACAGTTCAAAAAGCGAAGACGGTTTTGTATTTAGGAGATAATGCTGGTGAAATAGTATTCGATAAGCTTTTTATCAAACATTTAAATCATCCCAATGTGATTTATGTGGTAAGAGATCAACCAATTATTAACGATGTAACCTTGGAAGATGCTAATTATGTAGGGATGAGTGACGTTTGCAAGGTAATTTCCAATGGTCACGATGCACCTTCTACTTTATTGGAAAATTGTTCTTCCGAACTACAAAACTTGTTTCGTACAGCAGATGTTGTGATATCAAAAGGACAAGGAAATTTTGAAGGATTGTTAAGTGAGAAACGAGAGAATCTCTTTTTTATGCTACTAGCTAAGTGCGATTTAATCGCGAATAAATTAGGTGTTGAAATTGGCGATTTACTTATAAAATCTAATAAGGCGTAAGAGTTATGGCGTATAAAATAGCAATAACAAGTGGAAAAGGAGGAACTGGTAAAACAACTGTTGCAGTAAATCTGTTTTCCACTATTTTCGATAAGTGGACACGAAATGTTCAGCTGGTTGATTGTGATGTTGAAGAGCCAAACGATTTGTTGTTCTTTCAGAACATTAGCAGGGCAAAAGATAAATCAGTATCTCAATTGATCCCGACTATTGATTCTGAAAAATGTACATTTTGTCGTAAATGTGAGGAATACTGTGAGTTCAATGCCATTAGTATAATGCCATCGGTAAAATATGCTCATGTAGATCTCGATTTATGTCATTCTTGTGGAGCATGTTTGCATGCTTGTAATTATAATGCAATAACCGAAGAAGCAAATCCTATTGGTCGTATAACAACTTGTAAAACCAAAGTTGGTGCCGAAATTATTGAAGGAAGTTTGAGAATTGGTTCTCCAATGCAAACAAAGGTAATTAAGGAATTAAAGCAAGAGTTGAATAAGGGAGATGGAATTGTGATATTCGATGCACCTCCTGGTACAAGTTGTCCGGTTGTTGAGACCGTTTCGGATGCAGATTATGTAATTCTGGTTTCGGAACCTACTCCTTTTGGTTTATATGATTTACGGCTAACCGTAGATTTAATGAAAGAAATGCATAAGCCTTTTGGATTGGTTGTAAATAAGGCAGGATTGGGCGATCGTGAAATTTATAAGTATTTGGAGGAAGAGGAAATTGAATTGCTTGCTGAAATTCCTTTTGATAAAAACTATGCCAAGCAATATGCCAAAGGAAAATTACTAAACGACATTCCGCCTTTTATAGAACAAGAATATTTGAAATTGGCTATCAATATTAAACACAAGCAAAAACAATGAAAGAAATTACCATATTAAGCGGTAAAGGCGGAACTGGTAAAACAGGTTTAACTGCAGCACTAGCATCGGTAAGTAAGAATACTGTGTTTTCAGATATTGATGTTGATGCGCCAGATCTTCATTTAATATTTCAGCCTGATATTAAAGAGCAGCATGTTTTTAAAGGTGCCCGAATTGCAAAGATTGATAATGAAATCTGCACCAATTGCGGTAAGTGTAAGCAAGAGTGTAGGTTCGATGCGATACATTATAAACCTGAAGGCGGATTGCAAGTAAATGCTTTCGAGTGTGAAGGCTGTCGATTGTGTGAGAGAATCTGTCCGGTTCAGGCTATTTCATCAGAACACAGTACTAATAATAGTTGGTTTATTTCCGATTCTAGATTTGGAAAGTTAGTACATGCAAAAATGGGACCTGGTGAGGAAAATTCAGGGAAATTGGTTACTGTGGTTAGAAAGAAAGCTCAAGAACTTGCGAAAGAAATGAATGCGGATTTTCTTTTGAATGATGGTCCTCCGGGAATTGGTTGTTCTGCCATTGCATCAATAACAGGAGTTGATGCTGTTGTATTAATTACGGAACCAAGTAAATCCGGTTTTCATGATGTGGTTCGGGTAATCGATTTAGTGAAAAAATTTAATGTTCCTGCTTTTGCGGTTATTAACAAGTACGATATTAACTTAGAAATAACAGCTCAAATGGAAGCATTTTTTTCCACTCAAAATATTAATTTATTGGGAAAAATTCCTTTTAGCGAGGATATGGTATATTCGATTGTTAATCATCAATCTATTATTGAATTTAAACCGGAATCGGATATCAATCCAATAATTCAGACAATTTGGGCTGGTCTTGTTCATTCAAAAAAACTTTGTGAGGTATGATTAGAGGAGAGTGTAAAATAAGACCACAATATGGTGAGGTAGACCAAATGGGATATGTTTATCATGCCAACTATGTAAACTATTGCCACCGAGCAAGAACTGAATTGATGAGAGAGTTTGGATTGAATGATAAGGTGTTGGAGGAGAATGGAATAATGCTTCCGGTTGTGGATATGAATTTGAAGTATCTTAAACCATCGGGTTACGATGATGAATTAACAGTTAAAACAAGAATTAAGGAATTGCCAATAACACGATTCAAGTTTTATTTTACCTTCGAAAATGCCAGGAATGAGGTGGTATGCAAGGCAAGTTCTACTGTAGTGTTTGTCGATAGTATAACTCGCAAACCGCAAAGAGTACCCGATCTGATAATAAGTAATTTAAAGAATGCAGTATTGATTTAGTAGTAGTTTATGACTATTTGATTGTAACCGGATTCTGTATTGTGCAGATCCGGTTTTTTTGTAAAATTAAAATTGTTTAAAATGAAACGGTTAAACATTAATTTTGTAATTGATTTACTTTTGTTTTTGTGCTTATCGTTGATAACCGGAATAGGCTTCTTAATTAAGTATGTTTTACTTACGGGGCAGGAGACATGGGCAAAGTATGGTGATCATGTAAAATTAGAATTTTTGGGAATGGATCGTCACAAGTGGGGGTACATTCATTTGATTCTAGGTTTTATTATGATCGTTCTAATTGTTCTTCATGTATTTTACCACTGGAAGTTGATAAAAGCAATGTTTGAAAAAGTTGTGGGAATTTCGAGATCGAAAATGTTTTTTGCAATCGCTTTTATACTGATGTGTTTGTTTTTTATTTTAGGTCCTTTTATGCTTACTCCCAATGAAAAAGAAAACAAAAAAATGCAAGAACATTACAGACATGAAAACAGGATGTATAAAATGAAACATAAATAGAATATATCAATTCGTAAATTCTAAGATTAGTAACAAATAAAAAGCGACACAAAAAAAAGAAATATCTTCTTCGAGGTGTCGCTTTATTGTGTGTATTTTGGTAGGTTTATATATTCGATTTAGCCTTGATTATTGCGTCATCAAAGTTATCTAAAATGTTATCATCGGATATAAAATCGATAATTTCACTTCTTTTGATTTCTACTAAAACATCAGGGTTTACACCTGATAAAATAACTTTTGTTTTTCTTTTTTCTAAAGTTTTAATGATTTCCGTGAAGTTTTGAATACCAGTAGAGTCAATAAAAGGAACGTGTCGCATGCGAATAATGAGAACAGATGTAGATCCTTTTAAATTGCGTAAGGTCTCCTGATATCTTTTCGCAGCAGCAAAAAAGAAAGGTCCGCTAATTTCATATACTTCTATTTCTTTTGGTAATTGGCTGTAATTCTGAATTTCATCCGATTCTATTTCTACGGGCATTACTCCATTAATTTTCGACATGCGATACATAAAGATCAAAGCAGCCAAAACAATTCCAATTTCAATGGCAATGGTTAAATCAACTAAAACAGTAAGAAAGAAAGTGGTTAGCAGTACAATGATATCAAATCGTGAACTTTTCAGGATCGATCGGAACGAACGCCATTCACTCATATTATAAGAAACTACAATCAATATTCCAGCAAGGCATGACATAGGAATTAGCTTAGCCCACTTACCAAATACCAACATGATTAGTAAAAGGGTAATGGCATGAATCATACCCGCTATTGGAGTTCGTCCACCATTTTTAACATTGGTAGCTGTTCTTGCTATTGCCCCAGTTGCAGGAATTCCACCAAATATAGGAGAGAAAACATTGGCAATACCCTGAGCAATTAATTCTGTGTTGGAACGATGATTACCACCAATCATCCCATCGGAAACAACTGCTGATAAGAGCGATTCAATTGCTCCTAAAATGGCAATGGTAATGGCAGGAGCAAAGTAATTGTGTAAATTGGTCCATTCAACATGAGGAATTTCAAAATGAAAACTATTTGGAATGCTACCATAAACCGATTCAATTGTATCAACTGGTAAATCAAGAATAGAAACCAATGCAGTCATACCTATGATGGCAATGAAAGAACCAGGAATTTTTGGAATGATTTTTCCAGCGAATAGGGTAAGTAAAATAGTTGCTCCACTAATCGCAATGGCGTACCAGGAAAAACTTGAAAAATTTGTAAAGTAGCACACCCATTTGCTAATAAATTCAGATGGTAATTCTTCTATTTGCAAACCAAAAGCAGCCTTAATCTGAGTTGAGAAAATTACCAAAGCGATACCACTGGTGAAACCAACAATAAGCGGATGTGGAATAAATTTTAGGATGCTTCCCAATCGCATCAAACCAAATGCGATCAGAATTAAACCGGCAAGAAAGGTTGAGATCATAAGACCATCCAGACCATATTCATTAACAATGCCATAAACAATTACAATGAAAGCTCCGGTAGGACCACCAATCTGTACACGACTACCACCAACTAAGGAAATGATAAAACCAGCAATTATAGCTGTGATCAAACCTTTTTCGGGTGAAACACCTGATGCTACTGCAAAAGCAATTGCCAATGGAAGAGCAACGATTCCGACAATAATGCCGGCAAACAAGTCTTTTTGAAAGGCTTGAGCATTATACCCTTTAATTACTGAAAGTAATTTGGGCTTAAAAATAGATTTCATTTGGTAAATATTGTTTGATTGAAGCTGCAAAAGTAATGCATAATGGCTGTCGTTATCCTCGTTTATTGATAAATTTTACAAGAAAATTGAAAATAAATTAGAAGATTTTATTGTCCGTAATTATCTAATTATTAGCATGAAATTGATACTTTCTGATTTGTTGGCTATTAGCTTTACGAATAGGTCGGATTACTAAATTAGAAAGTATATGAATGGACTATCAAGTGATTAATAATTTGTTGTATTTTTGTACGGCTTTAGAATAAATATGATTTTTTGTAAAGTTTTGGATCGATAAGATATTAGAGAATGCAAATACCAGAAAAATATAAATTCATTGTACAGTTGGGTAAGGCACTTCATACTTATGGGGTGCCTTCTTATAAATCTCAAATCTATCTGAACGAAATCGCTGAGAAGAAAGGTATTCGTGGCAGTTTTATGGATACACCTACCTGGATCAACTATGTGTTTTACGAAGAGGATGAACATACCTACAATTATGTGGAATGTGTTTTGCCAGGGGAATTAAATCTAGGCGCTCTATCGAGAATTGTTGAGATTACGAATAGTGTATTGTCCAATAAAATTTCATTTGTACAAGCCAAGCGGAGAATTGAAAGAATTGAAAGTGCACCTTTGGGATATGGTAAGCTGACAGAGTTATTCGCATTCATGATTTCAGCAGGAGCATTCAGTATTATTCTGGATACTAGTTGGGCATCGGCATTGACTGCATCATTAATTGGTGCGATCATATATGGGATCACACTATTTGCAAAAAAGTCAGATTACATTCGAAGTACGCTGGAATCACTGGTGGCTTTTACGGCAACTCTTATAACGGGTTTGCTTGCTGCACAGTTTGGACAGATTAATATCTCCATGACCATACTGGCTTCCATCATTGTATTTATTCCTGGTTTATCGATTACGACAGCTTTGGAAGAGATTACATCCAGAAGTTTGGTATCGGGAACAGCTAAACTATTTGATGCATTGGTATCTTTGTTTAAGCAATTCTTTGGAGTTGTTTTGGGCTTGGCGATTCTTCCTATGTTTATTGATTTGAAACCAAATATAGTGGTGAATGATGTTCCTCAGTGGGTAGATTACTTTGCGATTGTTTTACTTGCATTGAGTTTAATGCCTGTTTTTAAAGTGCAGCCAAAAGATCTGTTGTTTTGTGTAATTGCTGGGTTCATGAGTTTTTATACCACTACTTTACTCGACTTTACAGGAATATTAGTAAGTATATTTATTGGAACATTTGTCGCAGTTTCAGCAAGTAAGTTGTTTAGTAAGATAACTAAATCGCCCGAATTGGTCTTTTTAGTTCCTGGAATTATTATGCTAGTTCCGGGGAGTAAGGCTTTTATTGGATTGAGTAGTGTGTTTCTTAATGAAGGAAATACACATTCCAACATGGGAGAACAAATCCTTTACATTTTTATGGGGATTATTGGTGGATTAATATTTTCTGGAAGTTTTATCGACAGGAGAAAGAGTTTGCGGAATTCTCTTAAAATCTCAAAATAGAGAGCATACAGATGATTAGAAAATATTCAAACGAGGATAAAGACAAAATACTTGGACTATTGAAACTTAATATTCCCAAGTATTTTGATCCATCAGAAGAGAATGACTTAAAAAACTACCTGGATAAAGAGGTAGAGGATTATTTTGTCGTTGAGCTTGAATCTGTGATTGTAGGGGCAGGAGGAATCAATTATTTTCCCGAAGAGAAGATTGCCAGAATATCTTGGGATATGATTCATCCCGATTATCAGGGAAAGGGAGTTGGGAAATCATTAATAAAATATAGGATTGATCACATCAAAGCGAAGAATTTATTCGAAATCATCGAAGTGAGAACAAGTCAATTGGTGGCTAATTTTTACAATAAAATGGGCTTTGAATTGTTGAATATCGAAAAGGATTATTGGGCAAAAGACTACGATTTGTATCAGATGATCTACAAGAAAAGTTTGCAATAGTGATTGGATAGGCAATGAAAGGCTATAGTGGAATTCAAATGATTTGTCACGTTTAAAATAATATGTAGTTTTGCCAACCTTGAGTAATTTTATTGAGAATTCTGCCAGTATTAAGATCATGTTCCACTTAAGAAAGTGATCTTACGAATTAGTCTAACTTGTCAATAGTATATGATACAATTTTTCAAAGAAGTATTTGGTCATTTTTTGAATAGTGATACCTTTCAAAAAGGTGCAGCATTGGCATATTATGCTGTATTTTCCATTTTGCCTATCATCATTATCATAACCTCCTTACTTGGATTGTTTTTTGGAGCACAAGCTGTATCTGGAGAAATATATGCACAGCTGAAAGATATTTTAGGTAGTGATGCTGCCTTACAGTTACAGAATATCGTAAAGAATCAACATATAAATCATAACAATGTACTTACTACTACAATTGGATTTGCGACATTGGCTTTGAGCGCATCAGGAATGGTTAGTCAGATTCACAATGCCTTTAACAGCATTTGGGAAATTAAAGAGAAGCCGAAAAGCGGCTTACTAAAATACATTACCAAGCACTTAATATCCTTTGTTATTTTGGTAGTTCTCTTTGTTATCATTTTAATTAGTACCACTCTTAGCAGTTTCTTAAGTAAATATGCCTATAACCTGCATAGCGATTACAAAATGACTTTTATCTACGAGCACATCACATCTTTAGTAGTAATTGCCTTGATTATTGGAATCATGTATAAATATTTGGGTGATGCAAAAGTACACTGGAAAGCAGCAATAGCTGGAGGAATATTTACCGCAATACTTTTTGTTCTGGGGAAATCGGCTATAGGAATGTATATTGGTCACTCGCATGTTTCCTCAACATTTGGAGCAGCTAGTGTATTGGCATTATTAATGCTTTGGGTGTATTATACTTCACAAATTATCTTTTTGGGCGCCTCTTTCGTGAAAATCATTAGTGGGAAAATGAATTGTCAAATTGAACCCAATAAAAATGCGGTATTCGTTGAGAATAGAGAACTTGAATAAGAATTCTATTTGAATAAGTTTTAGATTGATAAAATCAAACATTAAAATCATTAATGCTTGATGTTAAATGTATTTTATGCAAATAAAAAGAAAAACGGATACCGAATTTATTATCATTATGGCATCCTTAATGTCCCTGGCATCCTTATCGATAGATGCCTTGCTGCCAGGTTTGCCTGATATTGCCAAAACCATAGGCATTACCGATCCAAAGAACAATCAGTTGTTAATTACCATGATCTTTTTGGGTATGGGATTCGGTCAGCTGATTTCCGGTCCTTTGTCGGATAGTTTGGGGCGAAAAACAGTTATTTATATAGGTTTTACCATTTTTACCTTTTCAAGTTTACTTTGTATTTTTTCCACTAGTATGGAGATGATGATTTTAGGAAGGTTTCTACAGGGAATTGGTCTTTCGGCGCCCCGAACAATTAGTACGGCTATGGTTCGCGATAGATTTGTGGGAGATTATATGGCAAAAATCATGTCCTTTGTTACAGTTATATTTATTTTGGCGCCAATTGTAGCACCATCCTTTGGAAAGTTGATGCTAAGCAGTTTTGGTTGGGAATCTATTTTTTCCAGCCAATTGATATTTGGTCTTTTTGTGGTTCTCTGGTTGTGGAAACGCCAGCCCGAAACTCTTAAAGTTGAAAACAGAAAGAAAATGAGTTGGTCCTTATTCTCCAATGGAATAAAAGAGTTTACCAAACACAAGCAATCTTTGATTTTCACTTTCATGTCTGGGTTAATCCTATCAGCCTTTATGGTTTATTTAAGTTCCAGTCAGCAAATTTTTCAGGAACAATACGGTTTGGTTGATGAATTTCCTTTTATCTTTTCAGGAATTGCTATCGTAATTGGATTATCCACTTTTATGAATGGAACTTTGGTGATTCGTTTTGGCATGTTAAAGCTGGCAACAATATTTACAATAGCACTTACTTTTATCTCATTATTGTATGTGATCCTTTTTTATGGAGAGTCCAATCCAAGTTTTGCTATACTTCTATTATTTTTTGTACTAATGCTATTTTGTATAGGCTTTATTTTTGGAAACATTAATGCACTAGCCATGCAACCCATTGGACATATAGCAGGAATTGGTGCGGCACTATTTGGATTTGTTGGAACAGTTATGGCCGTGCCTATTGCCACTTTTATTGGTCGATTTATTGATGTAACAGCACTGCCACTTTTTGCAGGTTTTGCCATTTGTGGTGGAATTTCCTTGCTATTAATTCAATATCTAAAGTATTTGAACAAAAACAATGGAATGACGTAAATGAAATTCGATAGTAGTTATACTAAATAGTGAGAAGAAGCCAATTAGGCTTCCTCTTTTTTAATTGTAAGCTTATTTATACCATTTGATAAATCTAATGATTGAATGTTATTAAGCGTACGAAGAAACATATCAAGGCTTTCAGCCGTATTACATTAAACTCTTAAATGTTTACTAAAAACAGCTTTAAGATTCGTATGTGTTTGTTTTTATTAACCGGTAATATATGAAATATTTTTACGCTTTTTTCTTCTTGTTTTTTACGTTTTCTTCTGTGGCTCAATCGCCTGGAGGACAGAGTGGTAATTTAAGAATGTGGCTGAAAGCCAATGCTGGAGTTACTACTTCCGTTTGGAACGATCAGACTTCCAATAACAATGATTTTTCTCAATACACTTCTTCTTTGCGTCCAAGTTTAACCAATAACATCATTAATTTTAATCCAGCCTATTATTTCGATGGAGGTGATTATTTTAACGGACAAAATAGAAATTATCGCCGTGCCTTGGTGTATTTTGTAATAAGGGGAGAGAATTGGGGAAATCGAAGCCGATTGCTTAATAACAATTCCTATTCGTTGCGTTACGAACAATGGAACAACACAGGAACTTTGGGTTTTACCCGATACGGTATTCGAGACTACAATAGTGGTATCTCATCCCCTTATGGACAGGTTTCTATTATTAGTTTCGAGAAATCTAACAATTCCTCGAATGTGCTTGTAAAGAAAATTGTAGATGGCGTGAGTTCCACCAATAACCTGAATACAGGAAGTAGCAACAGCCGTTTCCCATTGAACGAGTATGGACGATATCTTCAAGGTTATACGGCTGAGATCATTTTCTACGACAATACCAAAGGAAGTAGTGCCGAAAATAGAATTGAATCTTATTTGGCAATTAAGTATGGGGTAACATTGCATAACAATTACCTTCATTCTGGCGGAACTACCATTTGGAACAGAAGTGGTAATTCTGGCTATTTGAATGATGTTGCCGGTATAGGTCGTGATGATACATCAGGTTTAAACCAGGGCAAATCGAAAAGTGTAAATTCTTCTTCGCGCATTACCATTGCAAATGGAACGAATATTTCGTCACCTGCTTCTTTCACATCAAATCGATCTTTTCTTTTATGGGGACATAACGATGGATTGACCAACTCTTTTTCTCAAACTTACTATGGACAAGCCAATTCAGGTATAGCCAGAAAATGGAAAGTTAACGAAACAGGATCGGTAGGGAACGTACGCTTGCAGATTGCAAAATCGGCGCTTCCAAGTGGAGTGAATAGATTATTAGTCAGTACAAATGCATCTTTTCCAAATAATGTATCTACCCAAATGGTAGATTTGATTGATTCCGGATCGAATTGGGAAGCAACAGTGAATTTTAGCAACAATCAATATTTTACTTTTTATCGCCATAATCTTCCTCCAGTATTATCTACTATCGAATCTGCCGATTTGGAGTATTGTGATGGATCTGTTTTGATCACTAATACTATAACTGCTTCGGATACAGAGTCGGATCTGATTACTGCCACTATAACAATTAGTAGTGGTTTTGAGAGTGGACAGGATGAATTGGAGTATTCACCTGTATCTGGCGTTACCGTATCTTCATCGAGTGATCAGACCATAGTACTGAATGCTGCAAGTCCAGCGAATATGTCGGACGCACTTCAAGCCATAAGTTTTAGAAACAATGAAACTTCAGGTTCACTTGTCACAGGCAGTCGAACCATCACTTTTACGCTTAACGATGGCAATTCGGATAGCAATCAGCTATCTCGAAATGTTATTGTGCATGCCAAACCAAATCCTGTTGGGGTTTTTCATGAATGATATCTGATTTTTTGTACTTAATGTATATTTCTGCATCGGAATGAACAATCTCATGTTCTAAGTGTTGTTTTTGTATAGAGAATGAGCTACAACAGCTTGTTACTATTCTTAGGTGTTTATATCAGACAATTTTTTTAAAATGAGAAATCTTTTCAATGGTTTAGTGTTTTTTTTATTACTAATTAGTTCATGTAAAAGTCAGGATACAATGATCGATAAAACAGTTGTGAAAGAACTGGATGTAGATAGATATTTGGGAAAATGGTATGAAATTGCCCGATTCGATCATAGTTTCGAACGTGGTTTGGTTGGTGTTAGTGCCACTTATTCCTATCGTGAAGATGGAAAGATAAAAGTGGTGAATGCAGGCTTTAAGGAGACTTTACAAGGTGAAAGATCCGAAGCAATTGGTAAGGCTAAAATTCCAAACAAAAATGTACCTTCAAAATTAAAAGTCTCCTTCTTTTGGTTCTTTTATGGGGACTATTTTGTGCTCGATTTAGATAAGGATTACCAATGGGCAATTGTTGGAAGTAGTACCGACAAGTATTTGTGGATTCTTTCTCGAACCCCTCAAATTAAAGATGATTTGTATAATGATTTGCTTGTGAGATTAAACGAGAGAGGATACGATGTGAGTAAATTGATTAAAGTGGAGCAAAGCATAGAATAAGATTATCTTTCAATGTTTATTGGTTTTGTCCTCAAGCCGGATGGGCTCTTCATTTTTGGCTTAACCCAAAAACGAAGCAAAAAGGTCAAGGCTGCATTGAAAATATGTTTTGTCCTTAAGCCGGATGGGCTTTTACTTTTGATTCATTTATAATTTTTACGGGCATTCATGATCTCACTTCGATCGGTACATTGATGAAAAGAAATATCGCTTTGAGAAATGCCCTGCAGGGGCAAAATATTTATAGCCCAGGGCAAGGTCCTGGGTTTATTTGTGAATGTAACTCTATCGCAACTATTGTCTTAATTTGGAATGCTGTTGTTGTTTGCGATGGAAGATTGAAAAACCTCACTCTATCTATCTTTTGAAGGAGAGAAGAACGCTGCTTCAAGAACAATTCAGAAAGTTGAAATTCTCCTTTTAAGGGAGATCCCGACAGGGAGAGGGGTGCTTTAAAATGATGAATTATAACATAGGATTTATCTTCAAGCCGGATGGCTCTTTATTTTTGGCTTACGCAAATTCAAAAAGTTAAATTATTGAGCTTTTAAAATGGATCTGTAAGATTTTAACAAGAGATTTAAGACTTGATATTTTGCCTGAAACATTATAAAAACAAAGAGGGTGCCCAAATTAAGGACATCCTCTTTTTTATGATCTGCTTTTATCTCCCTGCGAGGGTTTATTCAATTGCTTTCACATTTTCCTTTAGCGATTCCGAGATTAGTTTCTTCAAACGTAAAGTTTGTGCCTCTAGAACGCCTTGCTTTTTAGGATCGTAAAGATGTTTGTACTTACATGGAGCAAGCTTGTATTTCAAATCTTCAATGGTGCCAGTTACATTTAAGCCCAACCGTACAGGTAATGGAGTATCTGTTACCGATATGTGATAGTTAAAACGATTATCCGTATTGTGGCGTCCGGAAATTACGGCTTTGTAATTGTCCATAACAAGAAGGAAAGGATACAAATCAATTTCATCTCTAAACAGAGTCATTTCAACACTCAGGCTATCAATCACATTTTCGGTCTTTTTCTTAAACATCAGTTTACTGGCAATCATGTCGAATGTCTGGGTATCCATTAGGGTTAATTCCTGCCCCTGGAAGGAAGCAGCACCTCGAATGGTAGATTGCTTCAAAGAATAATCACTCTTAAGGTAAGCCTCTCCAGCCAAATGAAATTCACCTTTCCCTTCGAATGATTTTAGCATTGGAATTATGGTGTCAACCGAAGGAATCAGATCAATCAATTCAGCAATATCAATATCCAAAAGGTGAAAGTCGACGCTTGAGAAAAGATGGTTTTTTCTATCAGAACGGTACATAGCTGTAAGCTGCATATTGGCAGCCTTGCTTGTAAAACCCATTTGATCCAGAATCAACGTGCCATCCTTAACGGTTAAACCACCTTTGATATTTTCAATAATATTATCATTCACGATGGTTTGATCGATGCTTGTGTTCAATCGGATTTCCACACCCTTTGGAACCATAAAAGGATCGTTTGTGGATGCAGTAGGCTCATTGCTTGTCAAAGTTGAATCCTGACTTCCCATGCCATTAAAAATATCCATTAGCTGGTAGACATCGGTATTTTTAGAGATCAAATCAAACTTGCCTTTAAGCAAGGCTTCATCCTTAAGATAGCTGGAGATATCGGTTAATTCACCTTTGAGGCTGAAATCGGAATCTCCTAAAATTAGATCAGCTTTTGCAATCGCCATGGTGTCGGAATCAAGCGTAAAGGAGATGTTTGGAATTTGCCCTTTCAGTTGTTTTCCCAGGTCGTAAATGGCATCGGAGAAACGAATCGCCACTTCGGGCTGCCATTTCAAAATGACATTGTTTTGAGAGCTGTCGTATTTCAAATTCGTTTTGGTGTACAGCTCTTTTGCATCAAACAGAGTCGTATCCCTGCTTGCAATAAGAATTTCCTGACTGCTAATGCTTGAATTGATAAGGGCAACCTTTTGTTTTGCATCAAGTTGCGGAGCATAAGCAAATTGTCCTTCCGCATTTTTGGCACGAAGCGATAAGGTATCGATTGCAGCAGTAAGGCTTCCAAATTTTAACTCACAGGAGGATATAGGAACAGAAAGGTCTTTTCCCACTTGATTGATGTCGACAGAGAGTTCAAGATTTTCTGTTGCCGCATAAATTTCAGGCGATACGTCCATTTTCAAGTTTGGAGCATCAATTTTGATATTGGCGAATGTAAGCTTTGGGTTTGCTCTGGCTTGGCTGGGTAAATTGAGCTTTAGATTTGCAGCATCTAGCTCCACTTTCATACTATCCTGGTATACCGCATAAAAATCTTTGGTCTTGAAATCGCCGCTTACATAAATTCGGTGATACGCAGCCCTATCCAAATCCGCTTGAGTGAATCGGGTATGCAGATCGCCAGAAAGCGATCCCTTAATATTGATGTTTTGATCCTTGGGTATAAAGGGCTTAAAATCGACTAAATTAAAACCACCTCCTGAATAAATATCGTAAGATGGACTTTCCAGAAGGTTTGAAATTTCACCTTTAAGCGAAACACTGCTGTGTTCTATTTTGGCAGAGCTGGGATGGATCGTAAGAGTCGAATTTTGATTTTCGTTCAAATCCACCTGAGTCGACATCGACAACTGTATGTCTTTTACAGTAGGATAGGAGCTGTACTTCAATTCTCCCTTGGCGTAATCTACATTTGCTACCAGTAGGGGAGTGCTGCTCTCAGATAATAGTCCTTTTACCGATCCGTTTACTTGTGCAAAACCCTTAGCATTTACCTCTTTTAGTGGTTCTGAATAGGCATTGGGAATAAGCGCCATGATTTTCTCCACATCCCATTCGTTGCTCGAATAGTTAATATCGCTTGATATGGAATTATCTTTTAAGATGGCTACCAAACCATTGAATGAAATGGCTTGCTCATTATTCACAGTAAGTTTAGACTCTTCAAATGCATAGCTGTTTTCAGAAAGCCTGGCAGTAAAGGGCAGGTGAGTGTCAATTTTCATCTGCGATAAAAGAGTATCACCAGCCATAGAAAGCGACATGGATTGACAAACAAGCTTTACATTGGACTTGAATAAGTCTTTGTTCGTAGCCTTAGATTTAATTTTCAGATCGCAGTCCCCTGCATCAAAATGAAGTGCCAAAGAGTCGGATGTGACAAACAACAATTGCTTTACTTGCATCTCCAAATCACAAAACTGATTTGTGCTGTTGTAGGTTAACTCTAGTTTTGCATTTAAGTTGCTGATTTTAGCCTTTCTAAATGTTGACTCATCGGTATAATTGGCATTGCAATTTTTGAATTCCACATTGCTTATGTCCATATCACCCAGAGATGATTCTTTTGAATCATCTTCCGTTGAATGGGAACTACTTTCTAAAATGTCGAAATTGGATTGCCCCGATACGTCAATCTTGAAATTCAAATAGGCATTTTCAACAAGAAAAGGATCAAGCTTTATGTCTCCTCCAAACAAATACGACATTACATTTACCGAGGCAAAGCATTTGGGAGTGTATAAAATTGTATCCTTTTTTGAGTTATTTTCCTGCAAACAGAGATTAGTTAACTCAATCCCAAAAAATGGATAGCTACTAAAAAAAGTTGGTTCAACTTTTTCAATTGTTGTGTGGCAGGCTAAGTACTCTTTTGCCTGTTTGTTAACGATTGGACTCAATTTTTCGGGTGTAAAAAGATACCACAATGCCACTGACACGCATAGTATCATTACAATAACGAACCCCAATAAAGCGATTCCAACTTTTTTTACGATTCGCATTTCTCTATAGTTTGCTAAATGATTTTTTTACTCCGTAATCGTCTTCATACTCCAGGGAGGATGCCGTTAACTTTGTAAGGGTGTATACTTTTGGTACTTTACCGCCGTTCTCGATGATATGAATTTGCTCCAACTGATCTTTAACAATAGACCAGGTAAATTCCTGAGCTTCATCTTCCGTTACATCATCGGCAGTATCCCAACTAGCACCCGAATAGTTAGAGTTGTATCTTTCGAATAAAGTACCACTCTGCCATTTTCCAATTAGTAAAGACTCTTCAAAGCTCGTGTCAGTATCAGTATCGTCTTTATCACAGGAGGTTAAGAAAAGCGCTGCTACGGCAAGGCTTATAAAAATTAATGCTATGCGTTTCATCTGTTTTATTTGTTTATGATTTACATCTATTTCCAATTCGAAAAGTGAGTACAAAAATAATACTTTATTGTTGTAAATAAAGTATAGATGATATGTTAATTATCGAATTGGTGAGATAGGGGGTAATATCTAATGCTGTTTGGAATAGTTGATGGAAAGAGCTCAATGAATTTTCTCCTTTAGCAAGGAAATATCAAAAACTCACTTTGTAATCAATTGTTTTTTTGGAGATAAACCTATGATTATTGTTATGTGTAATTTTTAAGAGTAGCGTTTTTTATACGATCCAAAAAGATCTATCCAACTATAATTTAAAAGCTTAACTCCCCATATAGCTCGGATTATTCGAGTAAATAAATTCCTTTAATCATTAAAGCTTATGCTTGAGTAAGTAAATGTACCTCACTACTAAATAAGTATAATATTCTGATTTTGATACCTTATTAAATGTTTAGTTTTAGTTTGTTTAATTGCTAAATATATAATTATGAATAAACTTCTACAGACTGTTCTTATTTTATTATTATTGGTTAATACTGTACATGCACAGTATAAAACTAATACATCAAAAAAAACAACCAAGCAAAGTTTACTTTGTGATTCTATTAAGAAAACAAAGGATGGAATTAAAGTACTTGATGCACCTCTAAAAATCAAAAATCAGAAGGGTGGAGATGGTAAAGTGCTGAATAATAATGTCTCAAAACTAGAAGGTTCTATTGCGGATTTAAAGAATTCTAATGAGAGAGAATTATCTGGCAAAGTTTCTTCAAATACAGAAAAACAGAAGGATGGAGATGGTAAGATTTTGAATAATAATCTTTCAAAATCAGAGGGTTCTATTGCAGATTTAAGCAATGACATAGATAGAGAATTATCAGCTCAAGACTCACTAAAAATAAAAACTCAAAAGGGTGGAGATGGTGAGGTTTTGAACAATAATACTTCAAAATCAGAGGGTTCTATTGCAGATTTAAGCAATGACATAAATAGAAAATTATCAACTCAAGACTCACTAAAAATTAAAACTCAAAAGGGTGGAGATGGTAAGGTTTTGAATAATAATATTTCAAAATTGGAGGGCTCTGTTGCGGATTTAAATAATGGAATTAAGTCCGGATTATCAGCTCAAGACTCACTAAAAATTAAAACTCAGAAGGGTGGAGATGGTAAGGTTTTGAATAATAGTGTTTCAAAATTCGAGGGATCTATTACAGATATAAATAATGAAATTGATGGGGACTTATCAAATCTAATCTCACCAAAAATCAAAACTCAGAAGGGTGGAGATGGTAAGATCCTGAATAATAAGGTTTCAAAGTTGGAAGGATTTTGTGAGAATCTAAACAATAGCATTAAGTTAGAATCGCCTAAGTTATCCAAATCAATGGATCAAGATGGTGTAATTACAGGAAATAATTTTGAAATTCGTAAAGATATAACGCCGCATATTAAGACCTCTACAATTTCTTACAGTATATACAGTGCAGGTATGAGTGATGTTGTGGATAACGATGGAGATGGCTATAGTCGTTACCGAAGACTGAATTTGGATGTAGATGTAAGTTCAGGTACACATACGATTTACGCTAAGGTATATTACAAGTCAACTAGCTCAAGTTCTTATTCTTCCTATTTTACTTCCAGCGATTTTAATATTACTGATAATGCCAGTGATGATGCTTTTTGGATTGCAATGGGATCTCCAAACCCTGAATTGTCTCATGGGTCCTATGACTTTAGGGTGGATATTTACGATGCTTCGAGCGATCAGAAAGTAGCCAGTGTTGACGCCGGTTCGGATTCCGATTTGGCGGGAGAACTGTTTGAAACCGCCTCTCAGGATGGCGCAACAAGCACGGTCAGCTTCACTATTTACAGTGCAAATATGAGCGATGTCGAAGATAACGATGGAGATGGATACAGTCGTTACCGAAAACTGAATATGGATGTGGATGTAAGTTCTGGTACACATACAATTTACATTAAATCATACTATAAGTTGTCTAGTTCAAGTTCTTATTCTTCCTATTTTAACTCCAGCGATTTTAATATTACCGATAATTCCAGTGATGATGCCTATTGGTTTTCTGTCGGATCCCCTAACCCTGAATTGTCTCATGGATCTTACGACTTTAAGTTAGATGTTTACGATGCTTCCAACGATCAGAAGGTAGCTAGCATTGATGCAGGTTCAGATTCTGATTTGGCAGGAGAGCTATTTGAAACCGCCTCGCAGGATGATGAAACAAATACACTTAGCTACAGTATTTACAGTGCAGGTATGAGTGATGTTGAGGATACGGATGGAGATGGGTACAGTCGTTACCGAAAACTGAATTTGGATGTAGATGTAAGTTCAGGTACGCATACGATTTACGCTAAGGTATATTACAAGTCAACTAGCTCAAGCTCTTACTCTTTCTATTTTACCTCCAGTGATTTTAATATTACCGATAATGCCAGCGATGATGCTTTTTGGATTGCAATGGGATCTCCAAATCCTGAATTGTCTCATGGATCTTATGATTTTAAGGTGGATATTTACGATGATTCTAACGATCAGAAGGTAGCAAGCGTTGATGCTGGTTCAGATTCCGATTTGGCGGGAGAACTGTTTGAAACCGCCTCAGAAGATGGTGCAACAAGCACGGTCAGCTTCACTATTTACAGTGCAAATATGAGTGATGTTGAGGATAACGATGGAGATGGATACAGTCGTTACCGAAAACTGAATTATGATGTAGACGCAAGTTCAGGTACACATACCTTATACTCCAAGGTCTACTACAAGTCGGAAAGTTCAAGTAGTTATAGTTTATATTTTACCTCCAATAATTTTGATATTACCGATAATGCAAGTGATGATGCCTATTGGATTGCCCTTGGATCTCCAAATCCTGAATTGTCACATGGCTCCTATGATTTTAAGATAGAAATTTACGACGCTTCCAACGATCAGAAGGTAGCCAGTCTTGATGCAGGTGCAGATTCCGATTTGGCAGGAGAGTTATTTGAAACCGCCTCTGAGGATGGTGAAAGCACGCTTACTTACAATATTTACAGCGCAGATATGAGTGATGTTGAGGATAACGATGGAGATGGATACAGTCGTTACCGAAAACTGAATTTGGATGTAGATGCAAGTTCAGGTACGCATACCATTTACGCTAAGGTGTATTACAAACTGGAAAATTCAAGTTCTTACTCTTTCTATTTTACCTCCAGTGATTTTGAGATTACCGATAATGCCTCTGATGATGCTTTCTGGATTGCAATGGGATCTCCAAATCCTGAATTGTCCCATGGATCTTATGATTTTAAGGTGGATATTTACGACGCTTCCAACGATCAGAAGGTTGCCAGCCTTGATGCAGGTTCAGATTCCGATTTGGCAGGAGAATTGTTTGAAACCGCCTCAGAAGATGGTGCAACAAGCACGGTTAGCTACAATATTTACAGTGCCAATATGAGTGATGTTGAGGATAACGATGGAGATGGATACAGTCGTTACCGAAAACTAAATTATGATGTAGACGCAAGTTCAGGTACACATACCTTATATTCTAAGGTCTACTACAAGTCGGAAAGTTCAAGTAGTTATAGTTTATATTTTACCTCCAGTACTTTTGATATTACCGATAATGCCTCTGATGATGCCTATTGGATTGCCCTTGGATCTCCAAATTCTGAATTATCTCATGGATCTTATGATTTTAAGATAGAAATTTACGATGCTTCCAACGATCAGAAGGTAGCCAGCCTTGATGCAGGTGCAGATTCCGATTTGGCAGGAGAGTTATTTGAAACCGCCTCAGAGGATGGTGAAAGCACGCTTACTTGCAATATTCACAGTGCAGATATGAGTGATGTTGAGGATAACGATGGAGATGGATACAGTAGTTACCGAAAATTGAATTTGGATGTAGATGCAAGCTCAGGTACGCATACGATTTATGCTAAAGTGTACTACAAATTAGAAAGTGAGAGTACTTATAGCTTTTATTATACATCCAGTGATTTTGAGATTACCGATAATGCCTCTGATGATGCCTTTTGGATTGCAATGGGGGCTCCAAATCCGGAATTGTCTCATGACTCTTACGATTTTATGGTAGATATTTACGATGCTTCCAACGATCAGATGGTAGCAAGTGTTGATGCAGATTTGGATGCAGATTTGGCAGGAGAACTGTTTGAAACAGACGCGCAGGATGGTTCAACAAGCACGCTTACTTACAATATTCACAGTGCAGATATGAGTGATGTTGAGGATAACGATGGAGATGGATACAGTCGTTACCGAAAACTGAATATGGATGTAGATGCAAGTTCAGGTACACATACGGTATACTCTAAGGTGTATTACAAGTTGGAAAGTTCGAGCTCCTACAATTTATATTTTACCTCCAATAATTTTGAGATTACTGATAATGCCTCTGATGATGCCTATTGGATTGCCCTTGGATCTCCAAATTATGAATTGTCACATGGCTCCTATGATTTTAAGATAGAGATTTACGATGCTTCCAACGATCAGAAGGTAGCCAGCCTTGATGCAGGTTCAGATTCCGATTTGGCAGGAGAGTTATTTGAAACCGCCTCAGAGGATGGTGTAACCAGTACGCTTAGTTACAGTATTTTCAGCGCAAACATGAGTGATGTTGAGGATATTGATGGAGATGGATACAGTCGTTACCGAAAACTGAATTTGGATGTAGATGCAAGCTCAGGTACGCATACGATTTATGCTAAAGTGTACTACAAATTAGAAAGTGAGAGTACTTATAGCTTTTATTATGCATCCAGTGATTTTGAGATTACCGATAATGCCTCTGATGATGCCTTTTGGATTGCCCTTGGATCTCCAAATCCGGAATTGTCTCATGGGTCTTACGATTTCATGGTTGATATTTACGACGCTTCCAACGATCAGATGGTAGCTAGTGTTGATGCAGATTTGGATCCTGATTTGGCAGGAGAATTGTTTGAAACAGCCTCAGAGGATGGTTCAACAAGCACGCTTACTTACAGTATTAACAATGTATATATGAGTGATGTTGAGGATAACGATGGAGATGGATACAGTCGTTACCGAAAACTGAATATGGATGTTGATGTAAGTTCAGGTACATATACGATTTACGCTAAGATCTATTATAAGCTGGAAAGTGAGAGCACTTATGGTTTTTATTATACATCCAGTGATTTTGAGATTACTGATAATACAGGTAGTGATTCTTTTTGGATTGCAATGGGATCTCCAAATCCTGAATTGTCTCATGGCTCTTACGATTTTAAGATAGAAATTTACGATGCTTCCAACGATCAGAAAGTAGCCAGCCTTGATGCAGGTTCAGATTCTGATTTGGCAGGAGAGCAATTTGAAACAGCCTCTGAAGATGCTGCAACAAGCACGGTCAGTTACAGTATTTTCAGTGCAAACATGAGTGATGTTGAGGATAATGATGGAGATGGATACAGTCGTTACCGAAAACTGAATCTAGATGTAGATGTAAGTTCAGGTACTCATACGATTTACGCTAAGGTCAACTACAAGTTGGAAAGTGAGAGCACTTATAGTTTTTATTTTACCTCTGGTAATTTTGATATTACTGAATCTTCTAGCAATGATGCTTTCTGGATTGCTATTGGATCACCAAACCCTGAATTATCTCATGGCTCCTATGATTTTATGATAGAAATTTACGATGCTTCCAACGATCAGATGGTAGCCAGCCTTGATGCAGGTTCCGATGCTGATTTGGCAGGAGAACTTTTTGAAACAGCTTCAGAGGACGAAGTGGTTACCGGAATTGAGGATGTTAATAATATCGATTTACAGGTGTATCCTAATCCTGTAGTAGATATAATAAACGTGAAACTAAATAATTGTACAGGTGAAGATATTAAAATGAGAATTTTAAATTCTAATGGTCAAATGCTTAATCTTCAAGAAAAAAATAAGGTATTTGGTTCCTACCAGATTTCAACGAATGTTTCAAATCTATCCTCAGGAATGTATCTTTTAATTCTTCAGAAAGGAGATCAAATTGTTAAACGTAAAATTGTAAAATTATGAGAATAAAAAATACAATTATAAATCAGAGTTTCATAAGCCTATTTTGTTTCTTGATTTTTATCTCCTGTGGAGGAGGTAGTGATGATAAAATAGTGGAAGAGGATACTATAGCACCAAATGTATCAATCCTAAATCCAACAGAAAATCAGATGGTAAAAGCGGGTGAACAATTATCATTGCAAGTAAAACTAAATGATAATAAAGAATTGTTAAGCTATGTAATAAAAATTGATTACTCCGGGCTTAAATCAATGAAATCTGTGCAGGAGTTTTCATTTAACAGTTTAACCGATAATGATGCCAATGGAAATCCGTTTCCAACTGTTGAAGGTAAAAAATCAGCAGAGATATCCACCTCCATAGAAATTGATGATGCCGCTATGGAAGGAAAATATTTATTGAATTGTACTGTTGTAGATAAATTTGATAATAAAGTAGAAAAGAGTATTAGTTTTAGTATTGAAAGATAGTTTTAATACTGGTTTTAATGGAGGCTATGTTTGATCATAGCCTCTATTTTTATAATAATTGTCGATTTATTTAATTAAATATCATTTCAGTTTTGTTTTTGATTATATTCACTCTTCAATTAACCACTACATATAATATGTCTACTTATTTACTTGTTGATGATGAATCAAGAGGGCGAGAGCTCTTGTCAATTTTACTAAAAAGAATAAATCCGGATTGTACAATTATAACTGCTCCAGGGGTTGATGAAGCCATAAAATTATACTTTGACCATAACCCAGCATTAGTTTTCCTTGATGTAGAAATGCCAAAAAAGAATGGCTTTGAGTTTGTACATGAATTAATTCACTTGGGGAAATCACCTAGAATTGTATTTGTAACTGCTTTTAATCAATATGCCATTGAAGCCATAAAGGCATCGGCATTGGATTATTTATTAAAACCTGTTAATGAAGAAGATTTACGCATTTGTATGAATCGAATAATAGGTATTCGAAAAGAAGAAGTAGAAAATCAAAAGATGATGGAACTGCTTACCAAAATTAAGATGAATCATCGTCTTAAAATCAATACAAGAACAGGATTTGAAGTGATTAACCCGAAAGAGATTTTGTATTGCAAAGCAGATGGGAACTATACAGATATTTGTATGATTGATGGAAAAAAAATAACGACTTCCAATACCTTAGGGCTTGTTGAAAAAGGTTTAACCATGGATGAGTTTTACAGAATAAGCAGATCTGTAATCATTAATTTAAATTATCTCAAGTCAGTTGATAGAAAAGAAAGATTCTGTGAGATAGAGTATGGTGAATTCTCTTACCAACTGCCATTATCTTTAACACGAATTCAGGATTTATCTAATATATTCTAGAGTTAAATGCGGAGAATCAAATATAAACTTTTAAAATATACTTCATCAATTCCTGGCTTAGCTATTATTTTAAGTATCCCTTTATGGGTGTTTTTTCTTATTAATTTTTCAAGGTTTGAGCTGATAGTGGTTGATGAAGGGGTGACCGATAAAACGACCTATACACTATGGGCTGATTTTAATGGGGATGATATTTCTGACAATGTTCAATGCTATGAATGGACCGATGGATTTTATTCATTTCCCTTTAGAACTATTGAGGGTGAAGTCAGTCAACAAATAAATATTTCAGGAAAACCTGGTAAATATTTACAAGAAGCGGCTTTTACAGGTGATTATGATGGCAATAGCCTGGATGAATTGTATGTGCTTTTGCACCGTAACGATTCTTTGTTTTTAAATGTAATTGAACCATATGGGAAAGGGCACTTTGTAAGAGATCAATTTATTGAAAAAGTAAAAAGTGGTAAAGCGGGGTATGATTATTCTATTAGAGCTACTCAATTGTATGATACAGATTTGGATGGACATAAAGAATATATTTTTATGGTTTCTGCAGGCTTCAGTATTCATCCACGTGCTCTTTTTGTATATAACCTTACCAGTAATACCTTGAAAAAGACAGGACATCTGGGAACTAATGTTCATAATTTTAAAATTTCAGATCTGAATTCGGATGGTAAACCTGAATATTCTATTAGTAGTTTTGCTTCTTCAAATATGAGAGATACTACAATTGCTTACCATGATCACAGTGCATATATTTTTATATTAGATGAAAATTTAAAGCCTTTGTTCCCTGTAAGGGAATTTAAAGGTGCTACTAGGTTTATCAGAACATTTCCAATTCAATTTGGAGAAAAACATTACTATTGTGTATTTCACAAATGTGATGCAAGATTCAAGGAGGTGGGGTATTATTTTTATTTATTAGATACTGCTGGTACATGTGTGAAAAAAAGAAGTTATAAGCATAAAAATAAAGAGGATTATCTTTCCATGCTACCTCAAGTTCAGAATGGAAAGCATGGTGTCTTAATTTTAAAAGGAAATAATACTGTTTATACTATAAACGAAAGCCTTGATTTAATTAAAATTACGGATTGTGAAGAAAGGGTTGGCTATTTGGGGAATATAGATATGAATCAGGATGGGGATATAGAAAAAGTATTTATAAGTAGAGAGGGGAGGTATCTTTATGTATATAATGATAAAATAAGAAATCCAATAAAAACCCAAATAAAATGTATACCACAGGTAATGAAATATGCATTGGTTAAGGGAAAATACAAAAATCCTTCTCTATATTTAAGATGCGGAAATCAATGGTTTGATATCATTTACCATCAGATTCATTATTATCATTTGAAAATTCTGGGAGCACTGTCTGGAATATATATGGTATTGTGGATGTTTGTGTTTTTTATTCAAAAAATGACCGCAACCCGTGACCTGCGTCGAAAGAAAATGGCCGAGTTACAATTGACAAGTTGGAAGAATCAATTGGATCCTCATTTTACTTTTAACACCTTAAATTCGGTTGGAGCAGTCATATTATCAGAAGAAAGATATGAGGCGTATGATTTCTTTACGAAGTTTACCAAACTCATGAGACATGCTCTGGAATCATCTTCAAAAGTATCCGTAAGTTTGGATCAGGAATTGAAATTTATTGAACTCTATCTTCAGTTGGAACGATTTAGGTTTAAGAATCGTTTCTCTTATAGTATAGTTGTGGCTGATGATGTGAACGTACGAATTCAGATTCCGAAAATGTTAATGCAGACTTATGTGGAAAATGCAGTTAGACATGGGTTGTTGGATCGTGAGCTGGGAGGAGAATTGTTGATAAAAATTTATAAAACAGGTAAAAATACGGTGTTTCAAATTGAAGATAATGGTGTAGGTCGTAAGGTTTCGTCTCAAAAAGAGAATTTGGGAAATGGTGTAGGTATGAAGCTTATGAAGGCTTACTTTAGACTATTGAATTCGGTTAACGATAAAACTATAAAATTGAGAATTCTGGATAGAAATGAAAATGAAATAGAATATCCGGGAACCATTGTTTACATTATTTTACCAGATGGATTTTCATTTAAACTTTAAAAATTGTTGTTTTCGATATACGGAATAGGATGTTGGGGCAAAATAGATAACATACGGAATTACACATTCCATACCTGGAGTTTCTGAACAGTTAAAGTTTTTTAAGTAGAAGGAGAAGATAAAAATCAATAATTTAGCTATTAAGCAAAAAATTAAAATCTTTTATTCGCTCTCTGCCTACGATTATTTCCTTGTCGAAGCCAGGTATTACCTCCAGTTTAATACGTCTTTTAAACTAGTTTTACATGCTAGGTATAACCTCGATATAAATAATAGTTTGACGTTTAATTCTAAAGAAAAGTTTGTGATTTAACAGGTTGTTTCGTTTATCCAATGTAAAATGGATCAAGTGTTTTTTGCATTGCTAAATGGATATTGTGGGAGTGTAGTTGAAAAGATAAAATAGCTGAAGTAAATCGATCGGGTATCTTGCCGTATCGAACTCAGCTTATTAGGACAAAGCTTTTTAGAATCTGATTTGTTGACCTCTACCTTTAGAGCTAATAAAATTAAAGCATCCGCTTTAATTTAAACTTTGCTTTTTAGATCATAAACCCAAGTTTTTTCCTGACAAATGAATTTTCCATTCGGAATTTAAAGAAATAATTCTTTAAATTTATTCTAGAATAAGAACCAGAGCATTAATTCAATCCAATTCATAATAACGAATTAGAAGGCTCTAATTCCCCAAAAGTTACTTCCGGAAGAACTTTTAACATTGATTCTGCAGAACAATACTATAAATCCCACCAAAAATAAAGAAGTAAGACGCCCCTTATTTCTGAACTGAAGATTTCGATTTGCAATCAAGATTCGAGGTTAGTAAACGAATTATATTGTATGCCATAGTAAAGGCAAATTGCAAGGCTTTGTTGTTTGTTTAACAGTCCGAAAAAATTTTGAGAGTGTCACAAAAGGTTTTGTTTCTCACTTACACAGATGTGCGGGAGCAAGAGAATTTTTTGCGAGAGCCACAAAATGTAAGCTTGAAAGCTTGCGCTTTTACTGTAAGTGGCTGAATGTTAATGTCTATCGCCCTGCCACCGCACTTCCTTACGTGCGCTAGCGAGCTTTGGAAAGTATTTTATGGTAATGTATTTTTAAGTAATATAAATGATAAACTACTTAAATATAGAGAAAAAAGTATTCGCTTAACAGACCACATAGTGTAAAGCATGTGACTTGCACAATTGTAAACGATCTCCCTGTACATACATAATAAAAAGATAGCAATCATGAGAATAATTACATTGACTTTGATATTGAGTATCAGAAAGTAATTCTAATCTAGACCTATTCTATATTCTGAAAGCTTTTTAAATTTTTATTATGCTAGCTTTTGAATTGACTAACTTCTTTCTACTTTTAAATATAGTATACGACCGAAAAATTACAAGAAGTGCACAATACTGACCTATAGGGTATGTATTGCACAACTTTTAATTGTGATACAGTAAAAATAAACACAACTTTATTCAGCTAACAAACAAGTTGTGTGCAAGCTTAACCAAATCGATACATATGCGAAAAAAAGAAACAATGGATATAAAAAGATTTATAACGAAATACCTACTAATCATTATAGGATTAGCAATACTGAGAGTTTTACTAAATGAATTAGTGCCTGATTTATTTACGAAAACAATTGTTGGTGATGGGTTTACGCAGAGCCAAACCACATTTTTCTCAATGTATCAAACTAATATTTTTAATATAATTCTAGGAGTAATAATGTCGATTGACCTATACCGAAATGGGCTAAACTGGATTATTATTCCGATTTTGACCGTTATTTCAGCAACAGCAGGACTGTTCTTTTTTTCAATCCTAATTCTAAAAAACTTAATTAATAAATATGAACAGATTTGATTTTCAGAAAGCAATTTATAAATACGCTATTTTATTGTCAATTGCCTACCTAATTAACTTGGTTTGGATTTATTATTTCCATAATTATCTAGCCCAATTAATGATAGAAAGCCAAAACTCCATGTATGAGTACATATCTTATATTCCAACGATTATTACAGTTTTATTTAATATAGCTTTTGCCATTTTGGTTTATAAGGATTTTAAAATCAATGAGATTAAAAATCCACTGATAGTTATAATTACTTTATTTTTTGGATTTATTGGAATAGCACTTTTTTTCATTCAAGTAATTTATAATCAATATGTAAAAAAGCCAGCACACAACAAAGTGTAAATTTAATAGCGGGTTCGGTGGGTGTTCCAACGTTGGATTCACGCCCAATTATCCGTTCCTATCGGACGGATAACTGCACGTAAATCCTCTACTAAACTTACACCAACCGTTACCAGCAATGTTAAATGATCAAATAATATAGACTTATGAGATTAGATAATTTGATAAAATGGATTCTGATTTTAACATTAACCGTGTTAACGCTAAGTAGCTGTTCCGAAATTAATACAACTAATCCAAAAGAAGCATATAATTATTGGGCAGGAACGAAACCTCCAAATGATATAGAATTTGAAAAAGCAAAATATTGGCAATCCAGTCATATGACTAGAGAATATATTATGTATTTGAAATTCAAACCAACAAAGATTTGGTGGGAAGAGTTTTTAGTACAAAACAGTTTACCTATTGACACTAGAAATTGGACATTACCAAGTGAAGCTCCTGATTGGTTTAAACCATCGCATACTTCCATCAGATATGGTGGAAATTGTGATTTTGACCAAGGTTCAAGGTATTTTCGGGATTCGATTACCGGGGTATGTTATATTTATGAAATTCAATTATAGTAAGCAAAGATTGACGAAAAATAAGTGATTGTGATAACATAGTTGGTAACATAAGTAAGCGTTGCGCATCCACATAAAATTAGATGAATACAATATAAAAGCCTTAAAAGTTTGTCTCTTGGCTATCTTTTAAGGCTTTGTTTTTTGCTTTCAGTTCTTGAAAAAGTAAAATTATTGAGGTCTTAAAATGGATCTATACCTGCCTAATAGGCTCCTGATAAGTAAAAAGCAAACAATTGCCTGATTAGCTATTGTTTTCGTGTTTTTACTTACATATTTCAATAGTTTTTTAAGATTAGAGACAGTAGCAGATAGGTGCATTACTTTGTTTGCCTGAATAATGCCAATGGTGTTTGGAAAGTATTTTATGGTAATGTATTTTTAGCTTAAATTAATAATATACTACTTAAATATAGAGAAAAGAGTATTCGCTTAACAAACCCCATAGTGTAAAGGATGTGACTTGTACAACTGCAAACTATCTCCCTGTACATACAGCAATGCAAATGAAACAAATAAGACTAAAAACTATTTCAGATAATTATTTCCACGAAGCTTGGGAACTCTATCAGGAAGCCTTCCCATTGGAAGAGCGAAGATTGTTGGATGATCAAATACGTGTCTTTAATAAATCAAATTATCATTTTGATGTCATGATTAATGAAAAAGAGTTGATAGGATTTCTTTTATGGTGGGATTTTGAAAAACATAGATTCATTGATCATTTGGCGACATCAAAACAACATAGGAATAAAGGTTTCGGGAAGTTAATTCTTAATAGATTTATGAATCGAAATGAAAAGCCAATTCTTCTGGAGGTGGAATTGCCTACATCGGCAATAAATCAGCGAAGAATAAAATTTTATGAAAGAATAGGCTTCAAACTAAATCAACATTATTATGAAATGCCTCCTTTAAAAGAAGGTCAATCTCCATTACAATTATTACTAATGTCATATCCAGACCACATATCCGAAAAAGAAGTTGAAAAGTTTATTAAAAAATGTCATCCAATTATTTTCAATGGCGATTCACAGAACTCAGAAATTTCTGAGAAAACATTATGACAAAAGCCAGCAGCTAAGAAAAGTAAGCGTTGCGCATCTACATAAAATTAGATGATTACATTTAAAAAGCACCTATGAGAAATAGATATCTTCTTTTGTTTTTAACTCTAATTCCCTTAGTTGTAAGCGGACAAAAGATTGGTTCTGAAAGAATCGATGAGTCAAAAATTAAAACTTGGGTGCCCAAATTTACTTTTGAATATCAATCCATATATCATTTTGGAGATTCTGAAATGGAATCTGAACTGATTCTAATATTTGGAATTGAGAAGGATTACGCTCAACTTAAAACAGGAAATTGGTCCGATGATGGCAAATCATGGATTTGGCATTGGGAGAACTTAAAAAATGTCCGAATTGAAGGAAGTAAATTCTATTCTAATAAGACAAATGGAGAATTTGTGATATATGAATCCAACGAACACATTAAAGGATTGAAAATATATGAATCATGGAGCCCTTTAATGGATAAAGGAGAATTTGAAATTGGAATTAGGACAGGTTTAATTAATTCCAATTTTCCAGGAAAATATCCACAAGCATCAATGCGAATATTAAGTCCAGAAGAATTAAACGAAATGACTAAGCCCAATTTACAAATCATGCGAAATGAGATATTTGCCCGATATGGTTATAAGTTTAATTTAGGTGGAGAAATCGATTTATATTTCAAAAATCAGGATTGGTATTCTGGACAACACGATAATGTTAATGCCTTTTTAACCAATATAGAAAAAGAAAACATTAAACTAATACAACGAATTGAAAATAATTAAAATGCTATGTTTGAAATAATTGGTTCTTTTATAGACAACTTGATATTTATTGGTGGTGGGATTTTTGTTCTTACACAATTAAAACGCATCAATAAACCCTATATGAAGTGGTGTGCCATTGTGATGATATTAATGGGGCTGCTTCTTACAGTGATAGACATTAAAGATTTGATGTAAAAAAATGGCTGATAACAAAAGTAACTGTTGCACATCCCCATAAAATTAGATAAATAAATGATTAGAGCCGTAAAAGTTTGTCTCTTGGCGAGTTTTTATGGCTTTGATTTTTGCTTTCTCCCAATTACCACAAGGTGAAATCTGTACCAGTAAAGTTTATTCGGAATAATTATTTGCGTACCTGCACTCCGGCATGAAAAATGTTTTACTAACTTGGGAAACAACAGGCAATTTTTCTATGGATAAAACGAATAAAATAATAAAAAGTATTGAGACAATCATCTCTCTGACCAATGAGGAATTAGTGGAATTCTGCAGTTCTTTTGAATTGCAAACACTCAAAAAAAATGAGTTTTTTTTAGAGGCAGGTCAGGTATGCACTTCCATCGGCTTTGTGAATCATGGAGCGATGATTTATTTTAAATCTATGGATAATGGCGATGAAAAAACAACCGACTTTGCTTTTGAAGAAGATTGGGTCACAATTAATCAGAGCCGCTTGAATAATTCTCCATCATTAGTTAGTATTAAGGCAATTGAGAACTCTGAATTGTTTGTAATTAAACAAGAAGATTTGTGCAACTTGTATGTTAAAATTCCTAAAATAGAGCGACTTGGCAGGATATTAATGGAACAAGCATACTTAAAAATTGCCGAACAGAGTATAGATTTGCAGGTACTTACGGCCACTGAGCGGTACAAGAAAATGCTTTGCCAATATCCTGAAATATTTCAAAGGGTACAGCTTTATCATATAGCCAATTATTTAGGTGTAGCTCCAAAATCCTTAAGCCGAATTCGCAAGGAACTATTTGAGTAATGTAAATTGGTAACAAATGTGGAGTAGTTGAGCCTTATAGGAGATTTACTTTTGTATCGTAAATAGATAAACTTTAGGATATGCAAAAGCAATTTTTTATTTGGGCCCTAACAATGGCTTTAGCTACAACAATTTCTGCACAAACAAATTTAATAAGGGATACTTCTGAAAATCAAACTCAGTATTCACAATCCCTTAGGGTAAAGAATAGACAAACTGTTGGTGTAGCCATTGATTTACTTCCTCCGATTATGAGTGCGACAACGGGTAATTTTGGATACTCAGCCCAATTGTGGTATGGCTACAAAAAAATTCGTTTTCGAGGTGTAATCGCTGGATTTCAAATGCCAGACAAGTTGATGGGAAATGATGATTTCCTGAATTTGAAAACAACTGCCACTGCTTTAATAATAGATTACTTTAAAGATGACAACTTTAAGGGATGGTGGTATGGTATTGGATGCGAAATGTGGAAAAACACCATTACATCAAAACTTGATAACAACAATTACAATTTCAAGGACTATGTGATAACCGCAGGCGGTGGCTATATTGTTAAGGTGTATAAAAACTTCTATGTAGAACCATGGGGAGCAGTGCACTGTGTACTAAACAACGAAAAAGTAAATGTTGGTGCCACTACATACAGTAGCAAAAAATTTCAAGCTGAGGTATCCCTAAAAGTAGGATGGCATTTTTGATGAACAAGTCTGAGTGATGTCCCACATAGTCCAAGTATTCACAAGCCAAAGCTAGCGCGAGGATTTTGCTTGTGCTCTGTGAAAGCAGAGCAGGTATTTATAAAAGCTTCCTCAATTGTCACAGGTCTATGACTTGCGGCAGTTGGGCGGTTACATTTTTTCTGCAACACCAAGAGTTTCATCAATACTATTGCATAAAAAAGATCGCCAGTTTTGGCGATCTTTTTTGTATATCGAATTGATTTCTTATTTCGGAATCTTATAGTAAATTTTGTTTACCATTTTCCAGCCATTTGGAAATTTGTAAAGCGAGATGTAATCCACGTAAGTCAATTTTTTACCAACAAAGAATTGGATTTTTGCAACAGCGGCATTGCCTGTAATATCAATATTCTCAAACTTCACACTCACTTTTTTATCGCCAGTGCGAGGAAATTTGCCATCGGCTTTCTTCTTTTTGGTTTTCTCTTTCCATTTATCAATAGGCAGGCTCCACATTTTGTTTTCTTCGCCTATACCTATTAATCTAAAATCAGGATGGATACCAGAATCGATCTTCTCCAGATCACCTTCGTTTTGCAAACCGTCAACATAAGCCGTTTGAATGGTTTTTTGGATTGCTTTTTTGTCTTCTTCTACATTTTGTGCACTCAATTGAAAGCAAAATGCGATAACACTACATAAAAGGACTAATTTTTTCATTTCTTGGGGGTTTAGGATGATTATTGTTTGAGAATGTGAAAGGTGAGTTTGGTTTAATGATGCATGCTTAAATGGTACAAGTAAATATAAATTAAAATGGATAAAGTATCAAGTTTCATTAAAATATTCAGGCTAAATCGAAAAATACGTATTCTTTGTAAGAAAGAAATTTATCGATTGATATCGTGATATTTATGATGTCATATGAAGTTTTTTGCATTTGTAATTTTGAACTTCAATACTTAAATTTAGAAGGCATAAGATCCATTTACATGAAATACATCTCCCTATTAATTTTACTATGTTTCCTATTGGGCTGTAAAAATGAAGAGCAGCTAAGTTTTTTAAGCAATAATGAAAAAGAATGGTTGTTTGCAAATGGAGATTCCTTAAAAGTTGCGCAAGATCCACTTTATGCGCCTCTTGATTTTATAAATGATAAGGGCGAGGTTATTGGCATTTCGAATGATTATTTGTCTTTAATAGAGGATAAGTTGAATATAGAATTTATCAAGCTTCATGAGGAGAGTTTGGATGCTAACCTGGAATTAATAAAGAGCAAGCATGTTGAGATTGCCACTTCTCTATCGAAAACTCCCCAGCGTAGTGAATACTTAATTTTTACCGAAGCCTATTTTGAATCTCCTGTTGTTATTGTTAGTAATTCGGATAAATTGTTGACTGTAGCAGATCTCTATGATAAAAAGGTGAGTGTAAGTTATAAGTTTGCGGTGCATGAATATTTGGAGAGAACTTATCCTGATTTGAAACTGGATTTGGTTTTGGATGATTTGGAAGGCTTAAAAAAGTTGGTTTTTGATGAAACAGATGTCATGATTTTAGATTTGGCTTCTGCATCCTTTCATCTGGAAAACCTTGGTATAGTAAAGCTTCATGTGGCAGGTAATATTGACTTTACCTACAGAATTGCCATGGGCGTAAGAGATGATATGCCAATATTGCGTACTATTTTGGATAAAACCATTGCTGCAATTAGCAGGAGTGAGAAGAATAAAATTAGAAAAGAGTGGGTGTTCTTATCAACTCGTGAATTTTGGGAGCGTAGAAATTTTTGGTATTGGATAGGCAGTGCTGCTCTTCTGGTAATGGTGGTTTTTTCAATTTTATTTGTTTTCAATAAGAGATTGCAGAGATTAGTAATAAAGCGAACTGCAGAATTGAATAAAGAGCTTTCTCATCGGTTAGTTGCAGAAAGTGCTTTGAAAGATAGTGAGGCTCGGTATAGAATAGTGGCAGAGCAAAGAGGTCAAATTGTGTACGACTACAATTTGCTGGATGATAGTGTGTTGTGGTCTGGAGATCTGAAAAATACGATTGGTTCAACCACTAAAGAATACGAGTCTATCACAATTAAGGATTGGGAGAAGTTTGTTCATCCTGATGATGTGGATAATGCAGTATCCACTTTGGATCACTCCATTGCCAAGGGTGATGACTATGAAGTAATTTATAGATATCAGCATAAGAATGGTTTGTATGTTCCGATTCATGATAAAGGAACTTTCTTAAAGGATGGATCAGGAAAAGCCTATAGAATGCTTGGTATTATGAGTGACATATCGGTGCAAATGGAGAGGGAAGAACAGCTTAAAGAAGCAACGAAGGTTGCGAAGAATGCTGATCGCTTAAAAACCCTATTTTTGGCTAATATGTCGCATGAGATTAGGACCCCTATGAATAGTATCGTTGGGTTTTCTTCTTTATTATCTTCACCTAATATAACAAAGGAAAAACAGTTTAAGTATTGTGATTTAATTCAAAGGAGTTCAGATTATTTACAAAAGATAATTGATGATATCATGGATACATCCTTGATAGAAAGTGGACAATTAAAACTGTATGTCGGAGAGGTAGAAATAAGGGATTTAATCGAAACAATACAGGAGTTTTTTTCCAGCAACGATAAAATTAAGGATGGACGAATCAGATTGCACTCTCAAATTGAATTGGATTTTCACGAGAATTTGATTAAAACAGATAGAGTAAGACTGAAGCAAATTTTGATCAATTTAATTGGCAATGCCAGTAAATTTACTACTGAAGGTGAGATTTTGATACATTGCTCATTATTGGATGAAGATTTTTTGCAAATCAAAATTCAGGATTCGGGAGTTGGAATTCCAGGCGATCAGATTCCACACATATTCGATCGTTTCCTTCAGGTTGAATCTGAAAATCATGAGCATAACAGTGGAACTGGTCTTGGTTTATCCATTTCGAAAGGTTTGGTAGAATTATTAGGTGGGGAAATTTGGTGTGAGTCAACCGAAGGAGTTGGAACCACTTTCTATTTTACACTACCTACTAACAGTTAATTACATTATTTAAATGTAATTTTGCATTTTAAGATACTTAACAACCGTTTAAATAATCCATTTTATAAATTGAAAGTTGTTTTATGGTAAAGAAAATTTTACTGTTAGGCTCAGGAGAGTTAGGGAAAGAATTTGTGATTGCTGCTCAGCGATTAGGACAAAATGTTATTGCAGTTGATAGTTATGCTGGAGCTCCAGCTATGCAAGTTGCGGATGTCTTTGAAGTGATAAACATGTTGGATGGAGATGCCCTGGATAGGATAGTAGCGAAGCATCAACCTGATGTAATAGTGCCGGAGATTGAAGCCATTCGTACGGAGCGATTTTATGCTTATGAGGAAGAAGGAATTCAGGTTGTTCCGAGTGCAAAGGCGGCTAATTTTACGATGGACCGAAGAGCTATTCGAGATTTAGCGGCTAAAGATTTAGGAATTCGTACCGCAAAATACCTTTACGCACACTCTTTGGAGGATATGTATAAGGTTGTGGAAGAAGTGGGAATGCCTTGTGTGGTAAAACCTCTAATGTCTTCTTCGGGAAAAGGTCAATCGGTAATCAAATGTTACGATGATATAGCCAAGGCATGGGATATTGCAGGATCGAAAGGTCGTGGAGATTCAGGTGATGTAATTGTTGAAGCTTTTGTGAAATTCACTTCAGAAATTACATTGCTTACGGTTACTCAAAAAAATGGTACAACTCTATTTTGTCCTCCTATTGGACATGTTCAGGAACGTGGGGATTACCAGCAAAGTTGGCAACCAGCTTTAATTTCTGAGGAGGATGTGAAAGTGGCACAGGAAATGGCCGAAAAAGTTACGTCCGTTTTGGGTGGTAACGGACTTTGGGGTGTTGAGTTCTTTATTTGCGAAGATGGCGTGGTATTTTCTGAATTATCACCTCGCCCGCATGATACTGGAATGGTAACGCTTGCAGGAACGCAGAATTTTAGTGAGTTTGAATTGCATTGTCGTGCAGTTTTGGGCTTACCTATTTCTGAAATTACATTGGAAAGGGTAGGAGCAAGTGCTGTTATTTTAGCTGACAATGAAGGTAGTAATCCCTACTTTGAAGGTGTTGAAAAAGCTGCTGTTTATCCAAAATCCGATTTGAGATTCTTTGGGAAACCAACAACAAGAGAATTTCGAAGAATGGGTATTACTTTAGCATATAATACTATTGGTGAAAATGTTTTTTCATGCGTTGATCAGACCAAGGAAATGGTCGCCTTGATTCAAGTTAAGAATAATTATGATGATGTAAGTTGTAAATAACTTATACATATTTCATATCAAATCCAGTTGGCTTAAGCTAATTGGATTTTTTTGTGATCAAAAGAGATTTTTAGTTAAAATGCATTGTAGTTAGATTTAATCTAAATAAATTGCTTTTGGTTACATTAATTGGTATTTTTTAATATCCTACTTATCCATTGTTGCCTGTCTCTTTGTATTACTTAATTTACTTAGATATGAGGTTCATTACATACAATACTAAAAATTTTAGAAAGATTGAATATTTGCGATATCTCTCGGAAGATGTCAAAAACGAAATCTCAATAGTTTCCAAGGTGATTCCTTTTAAAACTAATAATTATGTGGTTGATTATTTAATTGATTGGAACAACTATCAGGATGATCCGATCTATATTCTTAATTTTCCAAATCGACATATGCTTAGGGAAGAGCAGTATGAAATGGTAAGGAGAGGAGTAAAGCAGAATCTACCAGAGAAAGAGCTGTATAAGATCATTAATAAAATTAGGATGGATTTAAATCCGCACCCTGCTCAACAACTAACAAATGTTCCGGAATTAAATGGGGGAAAATTAAGAGGTATTCAGCATAAGTATCAGGATATTGTGCTATTTTTTCCCACACAAGGACAATCGTGTCATGCCCATTGTACCTTCTGTTTTAGGTGGCCACAATTTACAAAGGAGCTTGATTTACAGTTTTCTATGCGGGAGATAGATAAGGTGATTGCTTATATTAGAAATCATGAATATGTACATGAACTTTTATTTACAGGTGGTGACCCAATGATTATGAGCCCTGTAACTCTAAATCAATATATCGAAAAAATACTTGATGCGGAACTTGAAAATTTGGAGGTAATAAGATTCGGAACAAAATCCTTAAGTTATTGGCCGTTTACATTTTTACCTGCATTTAATGACGAGGCAGAGGAGATGTTAAGCATGTTTAGACGTATTGTTGATCGTGGAATACATCTCTCGATAATGGCACATTTTAATCATTATGTAGAGCTTGATAATGAAATTGTTCAGGAAGCCATAAGTAATATAAGAGCTACCGGAGCTCAGATCAGAACCCAGGCACCAATATTAAACCATATCAACAATAGTAGTGAAGTTTGGGCTAAAATGTGGACAGATCAGGTCAACTTAGGCTTAGTTCCTTACTACATGTTTATTGAGCGAGAAACCGGACCTTACGAATATTTCCAAATTCCATTGCAAGAGGCTTATCAAATATATACTGATGCTATTCGAAGCACTGGCAGTTTGGCAAAAACCCTTACCGGTCCTGTTATGTCGGCATCCAAGGGCAAAGTGCACATCATGGGAATAGTAGAGAATCCACTTGATGGAGAAAAGTATTTCATGATGCAATATGTTCGTCATCGAGATTATAAGGAAACGTATAAGCCATTTTTTATGAAATACGAGGAAAATGCCACCTGGGTAGATCAGTTAAACCAAATTGGAGTGAAAAGTTAATATGAAGGATATTCTCTACATTATATATGGTAGCAGAACTGGTAATTCACGTTCTATTGCAGAGCTTACGAATAGGTATGCAAAGCAAGTTGCTTTAAAAACGTGTTTACTTGAAATGAAGAGTATGGAGTTTCAGCTCTTAGATAAGATCCATAATATGCTTTTAATTGTAAGTACTCATGGTGAAGGTGATCCTCCCGCCGTAGCCATGGAATTTTACAATTATCTTCACGATAAGAAAAGAAAAGATCTAAAACAATTGAACTTTAGTGTCTTGGCACTTGGCGATAGCAGTTATAAAGATTACTGCAAAACGGGTAAAGATTTAGAAAAGCGATTGCTACAACTTGGATCTAAGAAAATATTACCAGTACAGGAATGTGATGTAGATTTTGAAGAGGTAGCAAGAGATTGGATTAAGAAGGCAGTGGAAGCACATTTTCATTTAATTCAAGCGGATAAGCAGTTCCCAAGCACAGATTTTTCATTTGATTTTTATGTTGATAGTCAAAACACCAAAGGAGAGTTTCAGGTAAGAGTAAAAGAGAAGAGAAATCTTTGTGGGTCTGATTCTACCAAGAAAACAATTCATCTTGCATTTTCGCTTGAAGGGGTGAATAAACAATATAAACCAGGTGATTCTCTTGCAATTCAGTGTACTAATTCTCGTTTTTTGGTGGATCGACTTTTGCGAAAATTAAAGTTTGATGGCACTCATGCAATTCAAAACAATGGTAGTATAGAACTTCTTAAAGAATCTTTAATTAAACATTATGAACTTAGCTTGTTAACTCCTGTTGTTCTGAAAAAATATGCATCTATGGCCAATATCGAGGCATTGAACCGTATTATTGCCAGTTCTAAGGCAATAGAGGAGTATTGTTTCAATCACGATGTATTGGATATGGTGAGTGATTTTCCGGTAGTAATAAAACCAGAGCAGTTTCTAACAGTACTTCGGAAATTGAAACCTCGATTGTATTCGGTCGCATCCAGTTATAATGTGTATCCCGATGAAGTTCACATAACTTTGGGAGTAATGGAATATAATCTGAAAGATAGGTCTCATATTGGTATTACTTCCTCGTACTTGTCTGATAGAATTGAGGTAGGAGAAATGATTTCGGTATACATTGAGAATAATGATAGCTTTCGCTTACCGGAAAATACAGATCTCCCAATTATTATGATTGGATGTGGAACTGGAATTGCAGCTTATCGTTCATTTCTACAGGAAAGGGCAGCTACAAAATCGAAAGGAGATAATTGGTTAATTTTTGGGGAACGGAATTCTAAGACTGATTTCATTTATCAGGATGAATTGGTGAGGTATCTGGAATCTGGAATTTTAACCAGTTTGGAAACAGCATTTTCTCGTGATCAAGCAGAAAAGATTTATGTACAAGATATTATATTAAAACAATCCGTTGAGATTTACAATTGGATGGAGAATAGAAATGCGACGGTATATATTTGTGGAAATAAACGTACCATGGCTATTAGTATCAGAAAAGCCTTAATGAAGGTGATAGCTAAGGAAGGGAAATTATCAAAAGAAGAAGTGAAAAATTACGTTTCCAAACTAAAGTCTGAAAAACGATGGCAAGAGGATGTATATTAGAATATCAAACAAAATGAGATTTCCTTTTGGGGTTAAAATTTGAGTTATCAACTATTTTTTATTGGTAGTATACCAATATCCAACTTTTATTAAGAAAGTATTGTAAAATGGATGAATTCTTGAAAGTTTATTATTTTGTGTAATTGGCAGATAATTAAAGAGAAACATTGGAAAAAGATGATTTTTAAGTCACTTAGAATTTAATGTATGATTGCGACTGTAATATTACTCATGAATTTTTCTGTGATTTGGTCTTATACGAAGCTAATTTCTTAGAATAAAAAAAGCCAATGAAATTAATCAAAGGCTCTTCCTGAATTAAATAATAGAAATAAGTTTAACAATCTAATAGATTTTATCGATTGTTTATGTTTTTTGGCAATTATTTCTTTTTGTCGTAGACATACCAATAAGCAGTCCCAACAAATAATGCTCCACCAACAATATTACCCAAAGTTGCCGGAATTAAATTTTTCACAATAAAATCGAACCAGCTAATGTCAGCTCCATGGAAAATGGCTACTGGTATAAAAAACATATTTGCTACGCAGTGTTCAAATCCCATTGCAACGAAAGCCATAACCGGAAACCAAATTCCCAATACTTTGCTGGCAATATCTTTTGATGCATAAGCCAACCACATGGCCAAAGCTACCATCCAATTACATGCAATTCCTTTTAAAAAGGTTTTGTAAAATGGATTCGATGTTTTTGCAATTGCTATATTAATAGCAGAATCTACCGATGGAGAATTCATTAGTGCCCCTGTAAGATATACTAAAAAATAGGCAACAATAAGTGAACCCATAAAGTTACCAAAGTATACAATTCCCCAGTTTTTTAAAGGTACTTTGAAAGACATTCTTTTTGACAATACTGAAGGAATAAAATAAGCTGTATTGCCTGTAAATAGCTCTGCTCCAGCAACTGCACACAATATTAATCCCAAAGGGAAAACGGCTCCAAAAAAGAATTTTTGCAATCCTGGGTTTGATGCTGCTAAACCCGGCATGGCGCCACCAACAATTAAAGCCAAAAGACTACCCATAGCAATATATCCACCCGCCATTAATGCTAATACAAATGTTTTTTTCGACGGCATTACTTTTTTAGCTTCAGCAGTATGATTTACTACCTCAACAGTTTCGGATGGTGAATTAAAAGCATTTTGATCCTTTACAGAAACTTCAATTTTTGGTTTTGCTACCTCAACAATTTCATTGATATCTTGATACGACATTGTTGTTCAATTAATATTTTGTAATTAATTAATAATGACTTCCTTGAAATACTGACTGAAGATTTCTTTAGCCGCTTCAAGTTGTTCTAGTGTGTTTTCAGGAACTTCTTCTAATTTGTATTCCATTTTTAGGTGTTCGTATTTGTGAACGCCTAATTTATGGTAAGGTTGAATTTCCAGTTTTTCGATATTGCCGTACTCCTGAAAATGCTTACCCATTTCATGTAAATATTCTGGTTGATCAGAGTATCCTGGAACCAATACATAACGCATCCATACTTTTACATCCTTATCGCGAAGGTATTTGGCAAATTTCAGAGTAGTATCATTGCGTTTACCTGTAATTTTCTGGTGCCAATCGGGGTTGATGTGTTTGATATCAAGCAATACCAAATCGGTATATTCCATCAATTCTTTAACATCATCGGTTAGCACATTTCCATTGCTATCTATGCAGGTGTTAAAATCTTCCTCTTTCAATTGCTTGAAAAGTTTTTTTAACTCTGCAGCTTGCCATAATGGCTCGCCACCCGAAATGGTCACACCACCAATCTTTCCAAAGAAAGGTCGTTGATTACGAGCTTTTCTCATTATTTCATCCAATGGAGTAGGAGTGCCACCTTTAAAACTAATGGTATCGGGATTAGCGCAATACAAACATTTAAAGGCACAACCTTGTAGAAATACGACCAAACGGATTCCTGGTCCATCGTAAGTACCTAATGATTCAAATGAATGAACGTTTAACATGTTTTTCTATTTAAGTGGGATATCAATGTTAAAATTCACATTGATGCAATAAAAAAAAGAATCCGGAAACCTTCATAAGAAAGCTCCGGTACTCTTTATATATAAGTTAAACGATCTTACATTTTATCAAAGAAGCTACGAGAGATCACCTCAAGTTGCTGCTCACGTGTCAAACGTCAAAGTTTACAGCATATCCCGATACACGGATAGTAAGCTGTGGATATTCTTCAGGATGCTCCATTGCATCTTCAAGCATTGCACGATCCAAAACATTTACGTTCAAGTGATGAGCTCCTTTTACAAAGTAAGCATCCATCATAGTTACCAGGTTATCCTGACGAGTTTCAGCAGTTGCGCCTAATGATTTAGGAACAATAGAGAAAGTGTTAGAGATACCATCCAATGAATCTTCGTAGTTGATTTTTGCTACAGAGTTCAAAGAAGCAATTGCACCATGAGAATCACGTCCGTGCATTGGGTTAGCACCAGGAGCGAAAGGTACACCAGCGGCTCTACCATCAGGAGTAGCACCAGTTTTCAAACCATAAACAACGTTAGAAGTAATGGTCAGAATAGACATGGTTGGTTCAGCATTCTTATATGTATGCAATTCTTTCAATAAGCCATTGAAAAGAGTTGGAATTTCAACAGCAAAACAGTCTACTGCATCATCATCGTTACCATAGAATGGGAAATCACCTTCAATCTTGAAATCGAAAGTCAATCCTTCTTCGTTACGAACAGCAGTTACCTTAGCATTCTTAATTGCAGACAATGAATCGGCAACAATTGAAAGACCAGCAATACCGTACGCAAGGTTAATTGCAGGATTGGTATCAACTAAAGACATTTGAGCCTTTTCGTAGTAGTACTTATCGTGCATGTAGTGAATGATGTTCATTGAATCGCTGTAAACACGAGCCATTTCCTTCATTGCAATCATGTAGTTACTCATTACCTCATCGTAATTCAACTCGTCGCTTGACATAGCTGGAATACCGTTGATCAATTGAGTTCCTGTTTTCTCACAACGTCCACCGTTTAATGCTAAAAGAAGAGTTTTAGCTAAGTTACAACGCGCGCCGAAGAACTGAATTTGCTTTCCAATTTCCTGGTAAGAAACACAACAAGCAATACCATAATCATCCGATTTACGAGTATCACACATCAACTGGTCATTCTCGTACTGAATTGAAGAAGTATCGATAGAAACCTGAGCGCAGAATTTCTTGAATCCTTCAGGTAATGTTTCAGACCAAAGAACGGTCATGTTTGGCTCTGGAGAAGCTCCAAGAGTGTATAATGTATTCAAGAAACGGAAAGATGTCTTGGTTACCTTAGTTCTTCCGTCAAGAGTGTTACCACCAATAGACTCAGTTACCCAAGTTGGATCACCTGCGAAAATCTCATCGTAAGCATTCATACGTAGGTGACGAACCATACGCAATTTCATTACGAATTGGTCTAACATTTCCTGAGCAAATTCCTCAGTAATTTCACCTGCTTCAAGATCACGGTTGATATAAACATCAAGGAAAGTAGAAACGTTACCCAATGACATAGCAGCACCATCTTGCTCTTTTACTGCAGCAAGGTATCCCATGTAAACCCACTGGATAGCTTCTTGTGCAGTTTCAGCTGGACGATTTAATTCCAAGCCGTACTTGTCACCAAGCTCCTTAATTTGACCTAAAGCTTTGATTTGCTCTGAAACCTCTTCACGAAGACGAATCATTTGATCTGTCATGGTTCCTTGTAAACCATTCAAATCTTCTTTTTTAGCTTCGATCAAACGATCGATACCGTAAAGAGCTACACGACGGTAATCACCAATGATACGACCACGAGCGTAGTTATCAGGAAGACCAGTAAGGAATCCTAAAGAACGAAATTTACGAATTTCGTCGGTATATGCATCAAAAACACCATCGTTGTGAGTTTTTGCGAAGTTGCGGAAAATGTCTTTTACACGATCCGATACTTCAAGACCTTGCTCTGTACATGCTTTTTCAACTACAGCAATACCACCATAAGGCTTCATTGCTCTGCGAAGTAATTCATCAGCTTGTAATCCGACGATCAATTCTAATGATTTATCGATATAACCAGCTCCGTGAGAAGCTATGGTTGATACTGTTTCTGTATCGATTGAGCGAACTCCATTATTAGCACGTTCTTCCTTAACTGCTTCTTTGCAGATATCCCATAATTTCTTTGTGCGTTCTGTCGCTTCAGTCAAAAATGAAGAATCTCCGGTGTACGAAGTTAAATTGTTACTAACGAAATCTCTAACGTTAATAGTTTTTTGCCATTCACCGGCTTTGAATTGCATTTTAGCCATTTTACAATTTATTTTTCAATGGTTGAGTGGAACAAATATCACAGTTGATAATTTTTGAAATTCAGTAAATATCAAGGCTGCATAAATTTGCTACGCTGTTAATTTTGGTTTGTTGTAATTTGAAAAGAAGTAAGTTTTTCATCATAATTCTATTAAGGACAATCAACTCCTTTTTCTTTCAGCGTGCAAAGGAACGGTTTTCTTTTTTACTGTACAATACCTACAAATAGTGAGTTTCCTAATGCAATCGATATTAGAAGAGGGAAGAGTCTGATAATGGAACGCTTATGGCTAAGCTTAGATTGTAAGTATTTTGAGTTTATTTAGAACAAATCTAAGTGGATTTGTGGGGATGAAGCCACCATTTATAATTGGATAATTATTTTGACTGGAAAAACAGTAAAAAGTATTCATCATTCCGTAATTGCTATAAATGATTGCCTTCGATTGTTTTTTTCTAAAAAAAATATAAAATGAATAAGGTGGAATTAATTACAAGCGCTTCGTTGGGTATTAGGTTGAGATCATTAGGATAAGAAACCTATGAGACGGATTGAGCCCAAATTGGATTAATGATAATAAGAAAGAGGTTACTAGTTGATAGTAACCTCTTAATTTGTTAATTAATTTTTACGCCTTACTTTTTTACTAATTTTTTAACGATTCCATCTCTTTCTCCTTCAAGTATTATTAAATACATGCCTGAAGCCAGGTTAGAAATGTTTACTTCAGTTTGGTTACTATTGATTGATACTGTTTTTATTAACTGACCATTTGTGTTCATGATTTTTACAATACCTTGATCGTGAACAGTAGTAATTAAGAACATATTATCAGCAGGATTTGGACTAATTGTCATCAGCTCAACAGGTACTTCATTTCCTAAATATTCTGATTGTGTAATAGAGCTGAACTGAACACTATTTGCCGAATTACTAATGTTAATCGTATAGTCTTCTACTTCACCATAGGAGAATGTTTCACATGCTGTCGCTGCAGCATTATACTTCATGCTTACTCGCATGCGAGTTGTTCCAAGCTTAGCATTTGAAGGAACTGTGAAATCTGCTGATAAAGTTCCACTACTACTTGATGACCCATTGACCATTTCTTCGGAAGCATCAAAGGTTCCGTCCTGGTTAAAATCTATCCATACGTGCCAGAATTCGGTATAACTTGAACTTCTGAATCCTGCACTAAAATATATGGTTTGAGAGCTACCAGGAGCTAAATCTGTACTTAATTGTGTGTAATCAGCATAACCGCCATCATTACCAGTGCTATTGTCTATATTTCCAAGTTGAACCAAGTCAATCCATTCCCAGGATGAGTTGGATCCTTCTGAATCACAATAAACAAGACTGGTAGAGTTTGTTGTTACACTGCTCATAGTTGAATAATCGCTTGATCCTACTGCATTGACCGCACTTACTTGAAATTCGTAAGTAGTTTCCTCATTAGCGACAGTGTAATCATAACTGGTAGATGTTGTGTTAAAAGTTGACCAATTACCACCTTGCTCTCTTATTTGAAGATTATAGGATGTTGCAGTGTTGGATGCATTCCAATTAATTGTGAAGGAATTTGTAGTCACATTGCTTGCAGATAATCCGTCAGGAACAGGTGGAACCGTAGGAGTAGCTGCCTGAATGTTTACAGTATAATCTTCTACCTCGCCATATGAGAATGATTCACATGAAGTTTGACTTCCATTGTATTTCATACTAACTCTCATTCTTGTAATTCCTGTGGCAGATTCAGGAATGGTAATTGTTCCTGTTACTGTAGTTTTACTCATAGAACCAGCATCAAATGCCAATTCATCAGAATCATTGAATGTACCATCCTGATTGTAATCAATCCAGATTTTCCAATATTCGTTATAAGTAGTGCTTGAAAATGCAGGAGTTAAAGCAATGTTATAAGTTGTATTGGCTTCCAGGTCTATGGTTTGTGATGTAAAATCAGTATAACCAGCGGCACCCGAAGAATTTGTAAATGTTCCAATTCCTACTTCAGCAATCCATTCATAAGTTGAATTATTACCTTGAGATGTGCAATATTCGATTTGAATATCAGTTGTTGTTGCAGATCCAATTGCAGAATAATCACTACTTCCTGTAACATTGTTAGAGCGTACCTGATATTCGTAAACAGTAGTTGCTTGCAAACCAGTGAAATTAATATTATTTGTAAGCGTATTGTAATCGGTCCATGAACCATTTTCAGGTCTCAGTTGTACATCGTAATCATCTGCTTCGGCTATATTATTCCAACTTAAACTAAATGAATTAGCGGTGATATTCGTAGCAGTTAATCCAGATGGAATTCCTGGAATATCAGGCAATGCAAGAGTAGTAACAGTAGCAATAGAAGTGTATGAACTGCTTCCAGCGCTATTATTAGCCCTTAGTTGATATTCGTAAGTTGTTTCTGCACTTGCATTTAAATAAGTATAAGTATTTGTTGATGAATTATAGCTTGACCAGGTTCCACCACTTTCTCGAATTTGAATATCATAAGAACTTGCTCCACTTGTAGCGTCCCAATTAAGTTCAAAAGATGTAGAACTTATGTTTGTGGCAGTTACACCTGTTGGAGTGCTAGGAGGGTTTCCATCATCTAATGCGGCGAAGGCATTCATTCTTCCACTACCCAATTTTCCAATGTAAGATGGAATGGTTGCATCAATATTATCAGTTGTATTTACAAGCTTATTCCAAACCTCTTGAGGAGTTATGTTTCCATAGTTTTTAGAGATTATTAAAGCTGCTACTCCAGAAACATGAGGGCAAGCCATTGAGGTTCCTTGCATTACACCATATTGATTGTTTGGTAGTGTGGAATGAATCGCAGTTGGATCATTGTTAGTAGAAATTAATTCTCCTCCAGGAGCTGAAATGTCAACCCAAGTATCGTAATTTGAATACCATGATTTTTCATCTTTACAATTGGTTGCACCAACAGCTAAAGCACTTTCATAACATCCCGGATACCATAGTCCGGAATCGTCATCATTACCTGCGGCGATAATTACTAATCCACCATTCATTGCTTCACTTGGACCCCCGGCATTTGCGACAAAGTAGTCAATTGCATCAAGAACAGCTTGATCATAAACGCCTTTACTACTGTATCCCCAGCTATTTTGTGAGATTACTGCTCCATTATCAGCAGCATAAATAAATGCCTCTTCAAATCCACCATTTGATGAGTTGGTAAAAACTGTACATGACATTAAACGAACACCGTCGTTTGAACCACTACCACCAGCAACACCAGCAACACCAATTCCGTTGTTCGTTTCTGCAGCAACAGTTCCAGCTACATGAGTTCCATGATCTCCAACCGAAATTGTTCCTGTGTTATCAACAAAGTTGTAACCATATACATCATCGATATAGCCATTGTTGTCATCATCAATACCATTACCAGCAATTTCGTCAGGATTAACCCACATATTTCCTGCTAAATCTTCATGGTCCCAATCTACACCACCATCTTCAATAGCAACAATTACATTTGAATTACCCGTTTCAATTTCCCATGCTTCAAGTAAACTAATATCAGAGCCAACAGTGCCTCCATTCTGTCCTGTGTTCTCATAATGCCATTGATCTGTAAAGCGAGGATCATTAGGAGCACCGCTTAACGAAGAAGGATTTATGTCATTATCAGCAAGTGGAGTTACTTGGATTGAATGATTAACTTGTTTGGCTTCTGGTACTCCCTGGGCAATGGAAACTTCGGCAAGATTGCCGTAAGAAGAGATCAATTGAGTAATTGGAGTGTTGCCATCAAACTCAATTTCATACCAAAGGTGTAGTCCATATTGGCGATGTTTAGCCTCATGCTTTCCTGCTTCACGGAAAACACGTTTCATTTTTGTTGCAGTAAATTTTCTATTTACTGCATTTACAGCTTCCATGTTTGTAACTACGTAACCTAATTGCGGCTGCGCCTTTAGATGTTGTCCATTTTCAAGAGTGCTTGATAGGGCGTCAACTTTTGACAAATAAGAGTTGTTGAATTTTACGCGAATAACTCCTTCATAATTTCCTTTAGAGTTGACACTGCGATTTTGTGTAATTCCGGTCTGAAATAGAAATATCAAGACCATTAACATAGTAAAATGTCTCATAGATAGGTGATTAAAATTATAGTTTGTAAGTAAATTATGATGGAATTTATTTCTTTTTTTTAACTGAAAGAAATTATTTAATCAGTAATATAGTATATGTTAATAGTGAAATAATGCAATTCATTTACTTGTCCTAGTAAACATTGATGATTTTATTGTGAAAAATATTCATTAAAACTAAGTGGTTAAGTATGAATTGTTTGTGTTGGTAGTTATTTTAAATTTTTAACAGTGAGTGATTTGCCCTATATTTTACAATAAGTAATTGCAAGTGTTGATATATGGTAGAGTTGAGTGTGCTATTGCTGTAGATTATTAAGATTGAAATAATATTTAAGCATTCATAAATTCTACTGTTAATTAGGTAGTTAACTTTAACTAGTTTTTTTTAATGGAATATGAATGTTGTATAATGGTATTGTTCTGGAATACAAATTGTTGGGATTGTTTTTCTTGAATTGTTCGATATTGTTACTTAATTTTGATGACGTATGGGGTGATAAAATATATTCAAGGTTTACTTACAAATAAATTTGAATGTTTTTTTTGATATTGCTATTCAATAGTGGCTAATCCAATTGGACTGTTAGAGTAGGAAAACTTAAAATGCATATAAACAAAATTTACTTATAAATATTTTTCTAACCAATCGAAACACTACATTTGTAGCAAATTAAGGATAGGAACAATGTATTTAATTTCATGTAGTCAAATTAAAATGCATTTTTTGTCTTATACTAATTCAATGTATTACCAATGAACTTTCGTAACAAATCCATCATATTTATAGGTTTGGTTATTATTTTAACCTTTGGTGCTGTGGCCTATTTTATTGGCGATAAAATGACCATTACAGCTCGAAAGATGAGTGTTGATTTGGCATTGTCGAGAGCGCAAAACAGTTTTCTAATTGTACAGACTGAAATCGAAAATAGTTGCAGACAAGCCGAACTTTATACCGATGCAGTTGAAGAGATCGCTTATGGAAGAGAATTTTCAGTGGTTCATGAGATATTTAGGTCTGATTTAATGAGTAGTGAGGAAATATCTGCCCGATGGTTCATTAGAATTGATAAGGGAAAGAATATCAGTGGAATAGTTTTGGAAAAATTAGGTGATTCTATTGTTGAAAAACCGACCTCAGCTATACATGAGAAAATCCTATGGAATCAAATACGGAATTTACAAGGCACAATGCTATCGCAGCCATATAAAGATGATCAAGATAATGAGATAATCAGTATTTTGACTCCAGTAATTGTTGATTCGTTTTTATATGGGATTGTTGGTTTTGATATTGATTTGAGAAAGTTTCAGCAAATCTTTTATGATGAAGAATCCTTGGGTAGGGCATATGTTAGTATCATTTCAAAAAATGGGATTTGTATTACACATCCTGATGAGAATTTGATTGGTAAACAAATTGGGCATCTTCAGGATTCTAGTTTTGTGCAAATGGCCTTGCAAACTGGGGAGGAGCAAAAGAGAGAAGTAAATTCTGAGTTTTTGAATCTTCCGGTTATGAGGATGTATAAGCCAATTCGAATTGCTAATGGAAGAGATTATTGGTTGATTACGGTGAGTGTTCCTCTTTTCAATGTAAAAGAATCAGTGCAGGAAATAAGAAATTTAACCATACTAATCGGTTTGGTATTGGCGCTTTTGTTAATGGTTTTTCTTTATTTTTCTCAGCGTCGTTGGCTTTATGAGTCAACGAAAAGACGTAGAGCAGAAAAAAGACATCTAAATGAAGTGAGTAAGCTATCTTCTATCTTGGAGAGTACCGATCAGATTATGATTTTTTCAATAGGTCAGAATTATAAGTATACTAGCTTTAATACCGTTCACAAAAACGATATCCTAAATTCAGAGAATAATCAGATAAAAGAGGGAGATAATATACTTGATACCTATTATGGTGATTTTCGCATTAAATTGAAAAAATATCTGGATAGGGCTTTAGGAGGAGAGCATTTTTTGGTAGAGTATCAACGTCATGGAATCGATTATCAGCAGATTTTTAATGCCATTTCGGATACCGAAGGCAATGTAGTTGGGGTTGCAAGTTTTAGATTTGATATTAGTGAAACACTTCAGTTAAGGAAGAAAGCTCAGGATGAAGAGGAGGAGAAGGTAAAAGCTCAATTGAAGAACATCAAGAATCAGATTAATCCTCATTTTCTTTTTAATTCCTTGAACTCCTTGTATGCTTTAGTAGATGGAGAACCAAAGCTAGCTCGGAAATTTATAATGAGCTTATCAAAAGTGTATCGATACCTTCTTGATAGTAACAATAGCAACCTAATTCGTTTGAAACAAGAAATGGATTTTATCAAGCAATACGTTTTTTTGCAGAAAATTCGTTTTGGCGAGAATCTTATTTTAGAATATGATATTCCTGAAGAGGCACTTCTTTTAAAATTACCTTCGGTTAGCATACAATCATTGGTCGAAAATGCCATTAAACACAATGTAATTACCAGTGAAAAGCCATTAACTATTCGAATTGTAGTGGATGATGATAATTTTCTATGGGTTGAGAATCCTTATCAGCCGCGAACCGATTTGAATAACTCACCGGGTACTGGTCTAAAAACTCTTGATGCACTTTACGCATTTCTTGGTGACAAAGAAGCTTACTATGGAATTAGTGATGGCAAATTCAGAGTAAAATTGCCCTTGTTTAAATAAAAATCAAAAAATTTCGATCGGTATGATTCTTTCATACCGATTTTTTTGTCATTCACTCCTTAATATTTCGAGTTCACTCCTTTCTTTTTCCTTGCAGATACAAAAAAAAACATTTTTGTTCTGAATTGCGGGGAGATCAAAACAACCATGCAATTTTCAAATGCAAAATGACATCAGCAAAGGAGCAAAACCTTGTTTTGTTTTATCCTTTGCAAACAAAACACTATAAATGAACTTAAGAACAATTACACCTACAAACACAATTAGCAAGCTGTGCCTTATAGCATGTATTCTGGGGGGAATGCATGCTACAACTCTAGCTGCAGATTTTAAATCGATCTCACCAAATGATGGGATTTTTAACTTTTGGAAAAAGAAGAAAAAGGAAATAAAAGTTGATAGTACCAAGAGTAAAGAATCGAAATCAGATTTAAAAGCTTTTAGTGAGGTAATTACTTCAGATGCTCAAACCAAGAATGGAGTAATAGATATTCACCGTGTTAAAAAAGACTATTATTTCGAAATTGCAGACTCTTTGTTAGGTCGTGATTTTCTTTTGGTGAATAAAATATCCAAGGTACCTTCTCAAGTGAATGAATTGGGATTGAATAAAGGTATTAACTACCAAAACCTTTTGATTCGTTTCGAGGCAGATACTTTAAACGAGAAAATTTGGGTGAAAACTTATCATCCTTATTACGAAGGAAAAGAAGGGGATGCAATTTCCCTATCGGTAAAAGACAATTATATGCCTTCAATTCGAGAATCTTTCGACTTGGCATGTATTGGTAAAGATTCCACATCTTATGTGTTTAAAGTAAATAAAGTATTCGATGGATCGGAGAAAAGTTTAAATGATTTGTTTGGCATGTTGGGAATGCCAAGTAGTGCAGTAAAATCATTATCAAAAATAAATGGCGTAAAAAGTTTTCCGGAAAATTTGGTTGTAAAATCGTTACTAACAACAAAAGCCGAAGGAATTACAGTTACGGTTGAAGCTACTACTAATATCGTTTTGTTGGCAGAAAAAGCAATGAAGCCACGTTTTGCTGACAACAGAATTGGTTATTTTACCACCAAGCATTTTTACTATAAAGATTCTCAGCAAGCTGTTGAAAATCGTGAATTTGTAAACAGATGGAGATTGGAGCCTAAAAAAGAAGATGTAGAACGTTATATGTCTGGAGAATTGGTTGAGCCTAAAAAACCAATCGTATATTATATCGATCCTTCAACTCCACCTCAATGGCGTCAGGCAATTAAAGATGGTATTACCGATTGGCAATCAGCTTTCGAACAGGCAGGATTTAAAAATGCAATTGTAGCAAAAGATGCACCAGTTGATGATCCTGATTTTGATGGTGATGATGTTCGCTTTTCAATGATTACTTATGCAGCATCGAGTCAGGCGAATGCAATGGGACCATCTGTGGTTGATCCGCGTTCTGGTGAAATTATTGAAGCTGATGTAATTTGGTGGCACAATGTAATGACAGCTCTTCATTCTTGGATTCGTATTCAAACAGGAAGCATTGATCCAAAAGCAAGAGACAATAAATTTACTGATGAGCACATGGCTCATGCCATCCGCTTTGTTTCATCTCACGAAATTGGACACACGCTTGGTTTAATGCACAACATGGGAGCGTCTTATGCATTCCCGGTAGATTCTTTGCGTTCAAAAACCTTTACTAATAGAATGGGAGGTACCGCTCCATCTATTATGGATTATGCCCGTTTTAATTACGTTGCTCAACCAAAGGATGGTGTAGAATACATTACACCTCAAATTGGAGTGTACGATAAGTATGCTATTGCTTGGGCTTACCGTTGGATCAATCAGAAAACACCATGGGATGAATTGCAGGTTTTGAGCAATATGATTCGTAAACACGAAAATGATCCTTTGTATCATTACGGACCTCAGCAGAGTGGAAAAAATACAATCGACCCTTCAGCACAAAGTGAAGATTTGGGAGACAATTCAATGAAAGCCAGTCGTTACGGATTGCAAAATTTGAAACGTATTGTTCCTGAAGTTGAAAAATGGACTTATGAAGAAGGAGTGAGTTACGAAAAAGCAGGTAAAATGATGATGGGTGTTATTGGACAATGGTTTACTTATGCCAATCATGTAATTGCCAATATTGGTGGTATCTATTTAGATCAACCGGTATATGGTGAAACTAAATCAGCATATACTCATGTTGAAAAAGCTAAACAAAAGGATGCAGTAAACTATTTAATAGAAGAAGTAATTAAGAATCCGAAATGGATTACCAATGCTGAAATCTATAAAAAATCATATCCTATTCGTGAATCGGTTATTGGGGATATTGAATATGCACCAACAACTTTATTCAGAGATCTTAATTCAAGAATTTTTTATTCTATCCTTCAAAAAGAAAGATTATTAAGAATGCTCCAGAATGAAGTTGTTAATGGCGATAAGGCATACACTTTAACAGATATGATGAGAGATATGCACAATGGTATTTTTGCCAAAACCATTAAGAGACAAAAGTTGGACGTATTTACGCGTCAAACGCAGAAGAATTTTGTGGATAATTTAATTATTACTCACAATAAAACGATGGAGAAAACTTCAAAGAAAACTCTTCATGAAGGGCACGACCATTCCAACTGTAGATTACACAATCACATGCCAATGCTTTGCAATTATGCACTAAAAAGTGAAGAAATGTTTCAGGATACTAATGAGCTTGACGATAAAGAAGCTCGTTATGCCAATCGAAATGTGTTTTATGCAACAAGCAATCGTGTGTCGGATGTAGTATCTGTAAAACGAGGAGAATTATTACGAATAAGAGACTTACTCTCAAAGAGATTGAATACATATGATGAAGCAACAAAGTTTCATTATCAGGATTTAATTCTTCGCATTGAGGAAGCACTTAATATACATCAGTAATTAGTTAGTTCAGGTTGGGAGAAGAATATTTCTCCTACCTGTTTTTTTGTATGAAATAACCACTATTTTAATAACCAATAAAAAACACAAGTTTATGAAAAGAATGCTAACCTTGCTTTTGATCTTGATGCCAGCTTTTATCTGGGCTCAGGAAATGAAGCAGATAAAAGGAAAGGTACTCTCGGAGCAGGATGGAGACGTTCTGATTGGTGCATCGGTTTACATTGATAAAGCAACAATTGGTGCCGAAACCAAGATGAAAGGGATTATTGAAAACATTACTTTAGGAACCATTACCGATTTTGATGGTAATTTTACACTTGAAGTTCCTAAAGATTTAAATACGATTGCCTGTAGCTTTTTGGGCTTCGAAACTCAAATGGTTGATATCAAAGGAAAATCTTTTGTTACCATTAAATTGGGAGAATCAACAAGCGAGCTAGGCGAAATTATTGTAACTGGATATCAGAAGATCGAAAAGCGTAAAGTAACTTCTGCAGTTGTTAAGGTTAATGCGGAAGACATTAAGCAGGCAGGAGTTGTGAGTGTTGACCATATGCTTAGTGGACAGTTAGCAGGTGTAACAGCTGTAACTCAAACTGGTGCCCCAGGTGCTCCGGCTAAAATTAGAATTAGAGGAACAGTGTCTCTATCAGGTTCACAGGATCCTCTTTGGGTGGTTGATGGTATGCCATTGGAAGGTAACGATGTGCCGGATTTTAATGATAAAAGTAATATTGATCAACTGTACAATTCGTCTATTGCTGGATTTAACCCATCTGATATTGCTAATATTACCATTTTGAAAGATGCTGCTGCTACGGCTATTTATGGTGCAAGAGCAGCAAATGGCGTGATTGTAGTTACTACAAAATCTGGGAAACAAGGGAAAATGAGAGTTAATTTTTCCTCAAACACAACTTTCACTCAACGACCAGATTTAAGTCAATTGAATTTGATGAATTCTGATCAGAAAGTAGATCTTGAATTGGCCTTGGCTGCTCGAAGTGATTATTCTTATAGAAATGGTAATGGAGGTGTTGCAAGAGTTTTGGATAAATATAATGATAGACAAAATTACTTGGATAATGGATTTTCTGGAATTTCAAATACTGCTCAAAATGATATTAATGCTCTAAGAGGTATCAATACTGATTGGGAAGATTTACTGTATCAGACAGCTGTAAACCAAGATCAAAGTTTAAGCATTTCTGGAGGAAATGAATTTGCTACCTACTATTTTTCGGCAGGATATCATGGCGAAAAAGGAACTACTGTAGGGACTTCATTGGATCGTATCAACTTAACTTCAAAAATTCGATTAAAGTTGAACGAGAAAATGAATTTTGGAGCTGCTCTTTTTCTTTCAGAACGTAAAACTAAAGGATATTTAACTGGATCAGATTTATTCACTAATCCTGGTTATTATTCAAGAAGAGTAAATCCTTATCAGCAAGTTTACAATCCTGATGGTTCTTATGTGTATGATACAGAAACGACTGGTGCATTGGGTACTCCTTTGGATTTTAACATTGTTGAAGAGCGAAATAATACATCTAATGAATTAACCTCTAGAAATATTAACGCAATTTTTGATTTTGATTACAAAATTATAGATGGAGTAAAGTATACGGCTCAAATTGGATTGCAAACAGAGGATAAAAGAACAGAACAGACAGCTACAAAGGATTCTTATGTTGGTCGAAGAACTATTCACAATAGTAGATATCAGACCGAAGATGAGAATGGGCAAAGTGTTACTCGTTATGATGTGAATGATGGTTTTATAAAAGTTTGGGATGCTGATTTTTTCCAATACAATTTAAAGAACATTATTGAAGTGAATAAAGTCATCAATGAAGATCACGAGTTCGATTTGATGTTAGGAAATGAAATTCGTGGTAATGAGTTGACAACAATTTATTCTGCCAATTATGCATTTGACGGATCTTCTAATACCTCAACAGGAATTGATTTTCACGATGCAGATGCCGCTAAAAAATATAAAGGATTCGATAAAAGTTTTGTTGAAAATACTTTTGTATCATTCTTTTCTACATTATCATATTCTTACAAGCGCAAATATACAGTGTTTGGAAGTGTTCGATACGATGGATCCAATTTATTTGGTGTAGATGAAAAATACAAATACCTTCCATTATGGGCTTTGAGTGGATCATGGAATGCCACAGAAGAAGAATTTTTGAAAAATGTACCTTGGTTAAATAGCTTGAAGTTAAGAGCTTCTTATGGTTTACAAGGAAATGTTGATAAAAGTACTTCTCCATATGTGATTGGTGAAAAATATAAGGTAGAGATTTTGCCAGGAATGGTTGAAGATGCATTAAAGGTTGATAATCCTCCAAATCAATATTTACGTTGGGAAAAAACGAAAACCTATAATGCAGGTTTGGATATTGCTGTTTTCGAAAATGCAATTCGTGCGAGTGTTGATTTCTACCATAGAAAAAGTTCAGACTTGATTAACTTACGCGCTTTACCATTGGAGAATGGTTTTAATTTTGCCCCGGTTAATTGGGCTGCCGTTACCAATAAAGGTTATGAAATTGGTATTTCTACTAGAAATATTCATAATGACGATTTTGAATGGACTACTAACTTTAACATTTCGAGAAACTTTAATAAGGTTAATGATATTCAGGTCCGTAACGATAGCTGGTTTCCTTCGGGAATTGGTAAACCTGTAAATGCTATTTATGCATTAAAAACTGATGGGTTAGATGAAAATGGTATGCCTGTTTTTGTGAAGGATGGTAAGAAAATGAATTTGCAAGAATTTGCTGGAATTGAATTAAAATGGGGATTCTGGCCTACACCAACACTATCACCAACGGAGTTCAGAGAATTGTTTACATATGAGGGAAGTGCTGATCCGAAATATAGTGGTGGTATCATTAATAATTTTAAGTATAAGAATTTTGATTTAAGTATTGCTTGTAGCTTTAATTTGGGGCAAAAGGTTAGAGTTACTCCTCCATATGATTTTACAGAATATGACAGAGCTCTGAATTCAACAACAGATATTTTGAATGCTTGGACTCCTGAAAATCCAAATACTTATTTACCTCGCTTAATTGGTTCAGGAAGTGCAGATGGGAATGTAGCTGTTGAGCACCAACTGTATTCTCAAAAAGATCCGGTTGATTATCTAAAGTACCTGGATATTTGGGTAAAAGAGATGAATTATTTGAGATGTACAAATATTCGATTAGGTTATAGTTTCTCGAAAGACATTTTGGATAAATTAAACTTAACGAGTGCGAGATTAAGTGTAGAGGCTCGTAATCCATTTGTAATTTCAGACAATTATGATGGATATTTTGATCCTGAAACTTATGGTAATATTTATGCGCAGCCAATTGCGAAATCATATTCAATTGGAATTAATGTTGGCTTCTAAAATTACAATTATGAAATTATTTAAAAACTGTTTATATATAGTAATTGCAGGATTATCTTTAACATCATGTGATGATTTTTTGGATATTAAGCCTGCAGATAAAATTATTCCTGAAACATACGAGGATTTCAGAAAGCTACAAACTGGAGCATACGAAGTTGGTTTAATTGATAGATCAAGATCAACAATTTTTACCGATGAAGCAATTTTGGACGAATGGGGAGCAGAAGCTGAAGAATTTCAGGATTATTACTTATGGAAAAGTGTTTTGAGTTCAAAAGCACGATCATTACCATATCAGGAATTTTACAAAGTGATTTTCTATGAGAATGAAATTATTTCACAGGCTGCCAATATGAAAGAAGGTAGTCAGGAGGAAATCAATCAATTAGTGGCTGAAGCATATTTTATGAGAGCATATATGCATTTTAATGTGTTGAATTTGTATGCTAAACCTTACAATAAGGAAACAGCCTCGACTGATAAAGGTGTGCCTGTAGTAACACTTATTGATATTGAGCAACCATTTCCTGTTAGTACAATTGAAGAGGTATACACTCAAATTTTGTCAGATGTTGATAGCACCATGAAATATATCAACGTTGCAGAATATGAGAAAGGCTTGAATTATAGAGTATCAAAAGTTGCTGCTTTAGGAATAAAAGCTCGTATGCACTTGTATAGAGGTGAATATTTGTTGGCTAAAGATGCTGCTTTAGAAGCTTATACTATCAATAATCAATTGGTTGATTTAAATGAGGATAATGCTATTATGCCATATCATTTTAAGTCGAAAGAAAATGTTTTTGCCGCAGAGCAGACTTTTGATAATATTTTAAGTTTCAATTTGCTTGCATCAAATGAATTAATTTCAAAATACAATGCTCAAGACTTACGATTATCGAAATATTACTCGAGTGGTTGGTCAGGAAATACAACTAATAAAGGAAAGAATTCTGAAAACAAATGTAGCTTCAGAACTTCTGAGTTGTATTTAATTTTGGCAGAGTGCGAAGCTAACTTGAACGAAAATCTTCCAAAAGCAAAAGAGTATTTAAATACATTAAAGCAAAATCGCTTAGAAGCTGAATTTTATGCTTTAGAGGAAATTAGAATCAATGCTATGACTCAAGCTGAATTGATTACTGAGGTTGCTAAGGAGAGATGTCGTGAATTGGCATTTGAGGGGCATCGTTGGTATGATTTGAGAAGAACAACTCAGCAGAGTTTAACTCACACATTTGGTGGTGAAACTGAAGTTTTAGAAGAAGGAGATCCAAGATATACATTGCGTTTCCCTCAGGAAGCTGTGGATAACAATCCAAATTTAACCAATTAGGATAAATAGCATATTTATTTGAATCAAAATAGGGGCATTCCATTGCGGAATGCCCCTTTTCTTTTGTATTTTGGCAGTCCCAAAAAAATAAGAGGAGATGATAGAAGTTGCAATAATAGAGGATGAACATTTGGCAGCACGTGAATTGGAGAAGATGCTGCTTAGCTTGCGTCCGGGAGAGATAAAGGTGAAAGTGCATTTGGAGAATGTTGAGGAAGCAGTGAAATATCTTTCTTTAAATAAGCTCGATTTGTTGTTTATGGACATTCATCTGGGGGATGGCAATAGTTTTGGTATTTTTGATAGAATTAAAGTGGATACACCTCTTATATTCACTACAGCTTACGACCAATATGCCATTCAGGCTTTTAAGCAAAATAGTGTTGATTACCTATTGAAACCAATAGATGTGGATGATTTGGAATTGGCACTTCAAAAATTCGAAAAAAGACATCGAAATCAGGAATCTGTAAACTTATCATCACTACAGCAGTCACTTAATAGTTTGGTAGCAGGGAATACGTATCAGGAACGTTTCATGGTGAGTTTAGGAGATCGTTTAAGCTCACTTGAGGTAGATAAAATTGCCTATTTTATGGCTGATGGTAAATCTCTTTACCTTTTTGGATTAGATGGTCATCGTTACTTGTGCGATGGCACATTAACCTCTTTAGAGAGTAAATTGGATCCCAAACGTTTCTTTCGAATCAATCGAAAATTTACAGTGAGCTACGCTTCCATTGTTGACATGCACTATTATTCCAAAACAAGAATCAAACTCAACCTCAAACCCGATCAGCCTGAATGCATGGATGCCATTGTAAGCCAGGATAGGTGTAATGATTTTAAGAAATGGTTGAATGGTTAATTGGTTTTTCCTACTAAGCAAACACTGATAAAAACTATATTTGCAGCTCAATTAAGAATAGAGATGATAGATACATTAGAACAAGGATTTTTTGGTATTGGAATACAGAATGGAAAAACACCTGAGAATTTAGGTGTGTTGTGGCGTTCAGCTCAAAATATGGGAGCCAGCTTTATTTTTACTGTTGGCAAGCGCTATGCAAAACAAGCCTGCGATACGCATAAGGCTACAGGAGCCATGCCTTACTTCCATTACGATAACTTCAATGACTTTTATGCACACCTTCCTAAGGGAGCGGTTTTGGTAGGAGTGGAGTTGGATGAAAAAGCGGTGCCTTTAGAAGAGTACAAGCATCCTCGTCGCTGTGTATATTTGCTGGGAGCCGAAGACAATGGCTTAACCAAAAATGCCATCGAAAAATCGCATCATTTGGTAAAATTCGATACCCGATTAAGTGTGAATGTATCGGTTGCGGGTAGTATTATCATGTACGACAGAAATTTAAAGGCTAAATTCGGTCAAACCTTATACTAGAGCTTTAAAAGATTATGGCAGTCAGGATGTAAAAAAAGTCCCAACAAAATGTCGGGACTCAAATATTCTTTATCGTATAAAATTGGTGTAAATTTTCTTTTCCTGAACAGGAGCTTCAACTTTATCTTTACCGTTTTCGATCAGTTTCATCAGGTAAGCCATGTTCTTACCTAGAACCTGCATGATTTGAACACCTTCTTTATCCTGTAGAACCTCTCCTGGCGTAGTTCCATGAATCACATTCCAATAGTTTGATGTTGGAATCATCATTTCAGAATAGTTTAGGTAGTTGTTTAGCTCGTTAAAGGTTGGTAAACCACCCGAACGGCGCACTGCCACAACAGAAGCACCAACTTTGTGGCGGAACATAGTTCCATTCATTCCTGATACGTAAAAAGCACGATCTAAAAATGATTTCATATTCGCACCTAAGGATGCATAATGAACAGGAGATCCTAAAAGAATGCCATCTGCCTCTTTCATTTTCTGAATCCATAGGTTCACATCATCATTTTTGATTACACACTTCTCATCTCGGGTTTTACCACAATGTCCACATGCCGTACAACCTTTTACGCCTTTGTTTCCAACCTGAACAATTTCAGTTTCAATTCCATTGGCTTCCAATTGTTCACACACCAATTGTAATGCGTGATATGTATTTCCTTCCTTTTTTGGACTTCCGTTAAATGCGACTACTTTCATATCTTTTGTTTTATTGTACTGTTTTGAACAAGCAAAATTAAGAACTGTTTGAATCGAATGGTTTTAATAAAGTGTTAATTATACTGTTTAGAATGAAATGAAATAATATCAACAATTCATTTGTTGGAAATACAAAAAGGTTGAAATTGATGAGTTTATCGAATTCCTATTTACTCTTTAGATTCTTTGGATCAAATCGAATTACTTCGTAGGATCCACGACGCTCATTTGGCAAGTGAATTTGAGAAGTCGTAAAGTAGATATTACCAGTTTGGTCTTCTGCGAAGGAATCTGCCCATCGAATCGAACTATCTTGAACCACACTTGTTAGATCTCCTTTTGTATTAATTTTATTAATAGAATTGTTTTCCAATCCGCCTAGCCATAGGTTCCCTGATTTGTCAAACAGCATACCATCTGTCGCTGGAATTGTTTTTACTGTTTCCACTTTAGTTGCCAAAGCTTCATTTGTGAGATCTTTATTAAGAAGATCACCTGTGTTTATGCGATACAAAGTATGACCAGTTAAAGCAATATAATATAGGTATTCATTATCTGGTGAAAGGGCAATACCATCGGAATGAACCGAGTTTTCCCATCTCTCACCATTACAAATCAGATAATTTACCTCACTATTTGTCGACGGATGCTGATCTAACAAGCGACGAGAAGTACCAGTATTTAAATCCAGAGTAATAATAGCTCCATCACCCGAATCGGTCATGTATGCTATTTCATTATCGGTATCAATCCTAACATCATTAAAGTAGGAGTTAGGTTTGTACTCGCCCTTCAGGAATTGATACACCTTTTCTTTCTGATTGCTTTCCAAATTGAATTGATAAAGCAGTGGTCCGCCTTCCATCACTCCTTTGAACAATGGATTACGTGTGTCTAATATCCACAATCTGTTCTTTTTATCAACCACAACCGACTGCACTGCAACAAAGGATTCTGTATTCACAGTATTGTTCCAATCCTTATTTGGATAGACTACTGGTTTTCCATTTACGATTTCTGCAACGCTCATTGGCACATCGTCCGACCATTTCGGATAATTTACAAAAATACGCCCTGTCTGATCAACCGCTACTCCGGTCCACTGTTTATCCGACGAAGCAATAACTTCAAGTTTATTCTGTTTGGGAGTATTCTTGTTTTGACAGGCAATAGTGCAGAACACAAGCAATACAATTAGTAATCTATAAATTATTTTATTCATTTGATATCTTATTAGTGATGTGACATTCATTACACAAGTTAGTAAATCCCTATCTTTGTATTCTAAATATTACAAATAGTATGGCAAAGGATTCCTGTACATCAAAAATCATTAATTACGACGATAAACAATACGCCTGTTCTCTGGCATTTACCCTTCAATTGATAGGTGACAAATACAAATCACTTATTCTCTTTCATTTAAAAGATGGTGAGATGCGTTCAGGTGAGCTACAAAAGACCATTAATGGTATTTCAAATCGAATGTTTACCTTCTCTATTCGCGCTTTGGAAAGAGATGGACTGGTTAGTCGAAAAGTATATCCTGAAGTTCCGCCTAAAGTAGTCTATGAATTGACCGATTCTGCAAAATCAATTATCCCCATCATCATGGAATTAGACAAATGGGGACAAAATTTTGCAAAAGAGCATCACTTGTATGCTCCAGGAGAATAGTGCAGTTCGTAAGAATGAGAATAAATCTCAAATACATTTCCAAATGGATCTTCTACATAACACATTCTATATGGTTTGTCGCCAGGGTAATATTCTCTGATGGGCATGCGCTGTTTGCCACCATGCTCAACTATTTTGGCAACCAATCCTTCTACATCAGGATCCTGAACCGAGAAGTGAAACAAGCCTGTCTTAAATGGTTCAAAGGTAGGCTTTTGTTCTTTACTCTCTTTAAATTCAAACAGTTCAATACCGATTCTGTCTCCTGTTGAAAGGTGAGCAATGCGAAAAGTTCCCCATCCTTCTCCAAACACATCAATACACATTTTACCAATAGCAGTTTCATTCTCTTCAACAACCTCTGTTGGAGGCATAATGATGTAAAAGCCCATCACTTCAGTATAAAACTCTACAGCCTTATCCAAATCAGGAACTGTAATTCCAATATGGGAAAACGCTCGCGGGTATTCATTTTTTCCTTGTTCCATTTTGTTCTTTTTAGCATTAACTACAAGCGATAGCAATAGCAGACCTGAAGTTAAAATTGAAATAATTGTTTTGTTGTAATACATTTTCTAAGCTTTAATTGTTCTGCAAGATTAGATCATTATCAGTTGCTAAACAATATGGAACACAGACATTACATGGTTACATATGTGTGTTAATTGCTGGGGATCAAGCTAACAGAAGAATGTTAATTTGTTGTTAATGCTAAATTAAATTTATCCAAAAACAAATCTGAATGGAAACTGATAAAAAGAATCCGCAATGAATGTCATCTTCGGCTCTTTCAATTTCATTAGTGGCTCATTTTAGTATTCCATTTGTCGAAAGAAAGATGTCAAACTTCTAAAAATTCTTATCAATGGTCTAAAGTAGTTGCTGTCATATTTGATATAATGAATCTTTGTATCAGGGAATTATAAAATAAATCGTTGATATGAAAAAGTATTTAAAAATAACATTGTTGTGTCTGCTGTTTACAAATCTATTTCAGGGGCAGTTAGTGGCACAAAAGCAAACCTATTCACTGGAACAATGCATAAGCTATGCCTGGGAGCATAGTACAGATATAAGTAGAGCGAACAACAGTATCAAAAGTGAGAGCTATAATCTTGAACAGTCAAAAGCTGCACAAACTCCAAATTTATCATTAAATGGTAGTCAAAGCTTAAGTTCGGTTAATAAATATACCGAAGCAAATGGTTTGGGTGAATGGGATAGAGATAATACATCAAGTTTAGGTTTGTCATTAAATTCAGAAATAACACTCTACAATGGTGCAAAACTGAAAAATACAATCGCTCAACGTAAAACAAATTTGAAAGCGTTCGAGATGAATGTTCAAACAGAAAGAGAACTACTAAGTCTTGATGTTTTAACTGCCTATATGAATGTTTTACTAGCAAAAGAGCAGTTACTAAATAGAAAGTCGAATTTCGAGTTAACAACAAAACAACTCGATTTGGCAGAGGCTCGTAAATCAGCAGGAATTATTTCCACATCTGATTATTTAAATATTAAATCGCAATCTGCTTCTGATAAAGCATTAGTAGTATCTGCACAAAGTAACTTGCAAATTGTTCTTGTTTCATTGATGCAAATAATGAACATGCCAATTAGTAATTCATTTGATATCGAAACTCCTAATATTGAGGCATTGTTGAGCGAAAAGATCAATTCCAATGCAAGTTATATCTACAACGTGGCTTTAGGATTACAATCGAGCATTGCTTCAGCTGAATTGAATTTGGAAAGTGCAGATATGGAAATTAAAATTGCCAAGGCAAGTGCTCTCCCAGTATTAACCTTAAACGGAAGTTTAGGTACAAGTTATGCTAATGATTACGGTGGAATTGATTTTGGAGAACAACTTAGTAAACAAATTCAACCAACTATAGGATTGTCATTGTCTATTCCTATTTCTCAAAGCAAAGAGGCAAAGAATTCGATTGCTCAGGCTAACATTCAAGCAGAAAACTATCAACTAGACTTAATTGATGAAAAAATTAGTTTGAGAAAAGCTATTGAACAAGCCTGTGTGGATTTTCAAGCAGCAGATATGAATTTTCAAGCCTCATTAGAACAGTACAATGCTGAACAGGAATCGTACCAGTTAGCTGAAGAAATGTTTTCTCAAGGGATGATAAACTCTGTTGATTTATTTACCTCAAAAAATAATTTGGTTAATGCCGAAAACAATCTAAGTCAAAACAAATATAGCCTTGTAATACAGAATAAGATCATAGGTTATTACATGGGAGAAGAAGTTAAGTTCTAAAATTTAAAAATTACGATATAAACGTCCATGATTTTGGAATTATTAAGCTCATACAGAAATGATTATAAAATCATGGTAAGTTCTATACGACAACTATAATTAAAATATAACCGGATGAAAAATAAAAAAGTAATAATCTCCTTAGTGAGTATGATAATATTGGCAGGAGGTATCGTAGCTTATCTGTTTGCAAGCAATAGTAATTCTGAATACGTATTTGATACTGTAGTTCTTAAAAAAGGATCAATAAACAATACTGTAACTGCAACAGGTACATTGGAGGCCACAAATACGGTAACAGTAGGAACGCAAGTTTCTGGAGTTATAGAGAAACTGTATGTTGATTTTAATTCTAAAGTAAAAAAAGGGCAGTTAATTGCTGAACTTGATAAATCAACTTTGCAATCAACTTTTGAAACGGTAGAGGCGGATTTAGCTTCAGCTCAAGCCGAATTTGAATATCAAAAAGCGAATTATGATCGTATGAAAGTTCTTTTCGATAAAGAGTTATTAGCGGAAAGTGATTACGATTTGGTAAAATACAATTACAAAAACAGTGTAGCTAAAGTAAAGTCAGCAATAGCAAATTTAAATAAGGCCAAACTAAATCTTAGCTATGCAACCATTTATTCTCCAATTGATGGTATTGTAATCAATCGAGCTGTAGAAGAAGGTCAGACTGTTACTGCAAGCATGAGTACGCCTGAGCTCTATACCATTGCTAACGATCTTACTGTAATGCAGGTGGAAGCTGATGTTGACGAGGCGGATATAGGAATGGTAAAAACAGGACAAAGAGTTGAGTTTACCGTGGATGCATTTCCTGATGATATTTTTTCGGGAGAAGTCTCGGAAGTAAGACTACAAGCCGTTGAAACTTCCAATGTTGTTACCTATACTGTTATTGTAAAAGCTCAAAATCCTGAATTCAAATTAATGCCAGGTATGACAGCTTCCATTACTGATTATGTGGAAGAGGTAAATGATATTCTCTTATTAGCAGGTAAAGCTTTTCGTTTTTCACCTGATCGTGAAATGATGAATGATTATATGAGCAATTTATCTGACAACAATCAATTGGAGCGCTCAGGGAGAAATAATACTGGATCAAATTCATCAATAGCATCACGCAAGGGATCACGACCAGATCAGGATTTGGAGGATGATAAGAAGCTGGTATGGGTGAAACAGGGAAATTTAATTAAACCTGTGGTAGTAGAAATTGGTGTTACGGATGGAATAAATATTCAAGTTTTATCAGGATTAAATGAAAATGATGCTATTGTTACTGCAATGTCTCTTGGTAAAAAGGATAGCGGCGAAGAGAAGGAGGAAACCAGTACGCAGAAAAGCCCTTTTGTTCAAGAAAGACCTAGAGGTGGTGGTCCAAGGTAAATATGTTTTTTATTTAAAATGAGGATGTTAAGATGGAAAATAAAAAAATTATTGAAATTAAAGGATTGCAAAAGAATTATACGGTTGGTGACGAAACAGTTAAGGCTTTGCGCTCAATTGATTTAAGCATAAATAAAGGAGAATTTGTATCTATTCTGGGAACTAGTGGTTCAGGTAAGTCAACTCTCTTAAATATTCTGGGTTGTCTCGATAAACCTACCGCAGGAAATTATTGGTTGGATGGTATTGATGTAAAATCGATGAGTAAAAATCGCCTGGCAGAGATTAGAAACCTAAACCTGGGCTTTGTATTTCAATCATACAATTTGCTGCCCAGAACTACAGCTTTGGAAAATGTTGAACTACCACTTCTGTATAATTCGAAGATGAATTCGAAAGAACGACGACAGAGAGCCGAATACGCTTTGGAAGCAGTGGGACTAGCTGATCGTATGAAACACCTTTCCAATCAAATGTCTGGAGGACAGCAACAACGTGTAGCTATTGCAAGATCTTTAGTGAACGATCCTTTAATCATTTTAGCTGATGAAGCCACTGGTAATCTTGATACAAGAACGTCATATGAGATAATGACACTGTTTCAAAAATTAAATGAAAATGGGATTACCATTGGTTTTGTAACTCATGAGACAGATATTGCAGCATTTACAAAAAGGAATATTGTATTTCGTGATGGACAAATAATTAAGGATGTTACTATTAATAATCCTACCAGTGCATTACAAGCTCTAAAAAGTTTAGAAGAGGATATTAAAATTTTAACGAATTAGGTCTTAAAACGAAAAGGATGAATTTATTCATATTATTAAAAATAGCCATAACGGCGATCAAGAGAAACAAATTACGTTCCATTCTAACAATGTTAGGGATTATCATTGGTGTAGGTTCTGTAATAGCAATGTTGGCTATTGGCGAAGGTTCTAATGCAAGTATTAAATCGCAAATATCATCCATGGGAACCAATCTAATTAATGTAAATCCGGCACGCGTTCAAAATGGAGGAGTTCAAATGGGCAGAAGTGGATCTCAAACACTAAAACTTACCGATGTTGATTACATTACTGAAAATTGTAATTTAATTGAGGCAAGTTCGCCGGAGGTAATCGGGTCCGGACAAGTCGTTTTGGGTTCGAAAAATTGGCCAACTTCCATTTTTGGCGGCAGTGAGGATTACTTATATATTAAGAAGTATGATGTTACTAGTGGACGTACTTTTACGACTCAGGAGATAAAAACTGCTGCTAAAGTTTGTTTGGTTGGTCAAACCGTTATCGATAACTTGTTTGAAGAAGATGTAGATCCAGTTGGAAAAACCATTCGATTTGAAAAAATACCTTTAGTTATTATTGGTGTACTTAGTGAAAAAGGCGAAAATACTTTTGGTCAGGATCAGGATGATTTATTGTTATCACCATACACAACCGTAATGAAAAGGATAGTTAGACAAACACATTTAAATGGTGTTATAATGTCGGCTGTTTCGGAAGATCAAATTGAAGACGCAACAGTACAAGTGGAGGAAGCAATGCGAAAATCACACAAGTTAAAGGATAGTGAGGATAATGATTTTGAAATCAGAACCCAACAGGAATTAATTAGTACATTTGGTTCTGTTTCCGAAATGATGCTTGTGTTATTAGGCTCTATCTCTGCGATATCTTTACTTGTGGGAGGCATTGGTATTATGAATATCATGTATGTGTCGGTAACTGAACGTACTCGCGAAATAGGACTTCGTTTGGCAATAGGTGGAAAAGGCAAAAATATATTAATGCAATTTCTTTTTGAAGCGATTCTGTTAAGTGTAATAGGAGGAATAATTGGAGTTGGATTGGGAGTATCTGCATCTAATACTGTAGAAAGCATGATGGGATGGCCAACACTTGTTACCACTAAATCTATACTTTTGTCATTTCTTTTTTGTTCTTTTATAGGAGTGTTTTTTGGTTGGTATCCGGCGCGTAAAGCTTCTGCTTTAGACCCAATTGATGCATTAAGGCACGAGTAGTAAATTAGGTAGGGTACCAGTTAGAAGTAGTAAGATTTTACGAAAATTGAATAGCATGAAAATATACAATGACAAATTGCAGCAGTGGTTGCCTCATATTATTGGACTTTTATTTATTGTTATCTTGCCAATGTTTGTTTTTGATCAAACCAACGAGCATTTAAAATTCTGGAGAATTAGGTATTTCTATCAGTTAAATTTTATTGTCATTGCATTTTATGTGAATTACCTTTTCATTGTTCCTCGTTTCTTTTTTACTGGCAGAAGAATTAGATTTTTTGTGGTGGTAATTGCGTTTGCGATTCTATTACTCTCTTTATCACATTTTCTCTATGATATTTTTGATATTGATGGCTATAGAAGTGAATTAATGAAGAGTATTGAAAGACCGGAACGAAAGTTCAATCTTCATCCCAGAATTATTGATGATTTTGGGATGTTATTATTGGTGCTAGGCTTTAGTACAGGAATGGCTGTTTTGCAGCGTTTACGACGCGATGAGAATGAGCAAAAGGAAAAGGAAAAAGCTCGTGTTGTAACAGAGTTGGCATTTTTAAAAAATCAGATAAGCCCTCATTTCTTTTTTAACTCGCTTAATAATATTTATGCACTTGTAGCTATTGATACAGATCAGGCTCAAAAAGCAATAGAAAAGCTTTCGGGATTAATGCGCTATCTGATATATGAATCGGATATAAAGAAGGTAGAACTAAAAAAAGAATTTGAGTTTACCCGAAATTATATAGATCTAATGAAGCAACGAATTTCTTCTAAAGTGGAAGTAAGCACAAATATTCAACAAGAAATTCCAAATGTTGAAATACCACCACTTCTATTTATTCCCTTTGTTGAAAATTCTTTCAAGCATGGTATTAGTTATCGGGAGAACTCATTTATCGAAATTTCACTTACTACAGTTGATGATAAAATTATTTTTAAATGTAAGAATAGTATACCGGATGATAATACTAATACTCCTAAAGGTGGATTAGGAATTGAAAATAGTAAAAGAAGACTTGCATTATTGTATGGTAATAAGGTGGAGTTTATTCAGTGCGATAAGGATAAAGTTTATAGTGTGGAGTTAATTTTACCATTAAATGCTTAAAGGATGAAAAAGATTACTTGTATTGCAGTTGATGATGAACCCTTAGCTTTAGGCTTAATTGTGGGTTATATTAATAAAACACCATTTTTAGAACTTTGTGGTCAGTTCGATAATCCTATTGATGCTATGGAGTTTATGGAAGATCATCCTGTTCAGCTTTTATTTTTAGATATTCAAATGCCTGATCTTACCGGGGTAGAGTTTGCACGAATTTTAGAAAAAAATAGCAAAATTATATTCACGACTGCTTTTGATAAATATGCTGTTGAAGGATTTAAACTCGAAGCTCTGGACTATCTGTTAAAGCCAATTAGCTACGAAGTGTTTTTGAACTCAGCCAAGCGAGCAAAAAAGCATTTTCAGTCTATTTTTTCAGCTAATTTGGATATTGAAAAAGATATAGATGTTAATTCTGATTATCTGTTTGTGAGAGCTGATTATCAAGTTAAAAGAGTTAATTTTAATGAGATACTTTACATTGAAGGTCTTAAGGATTACGTTAAGCTTTATTTGGATACATCAGCTAAGCCTATTGTATTCCATTCCACAATGAAGTCAGTAGAAACAAAACTTCCTAAGGATCATTTTATGAGAATTCACCGATCTTACATTGTGAATCTTGAAAAAATTAAAACAATTGAACGGAACCGAATACTTTTTGGATCCGAACGGATTCCAATAAGCAAGCAGTACAAAGAAGTATTCGACGAATTTGTTAAAAAGAAATTCCTTTAGTTAGTTGTATTGATATGAATTAAATTGAACTTCTTACTACTTCATTTTGATTTTGTTTACTTGTAATCCTTCCGACTGAATTCCTCTTGCATATTTAACTGCGGGTTTACCAAATAGCATCACATATCCTGTTAAATGATCTTCAGGAATTCCTAGAGAAGTTCTCAACTCAGGAGCAATATCATCCAAAACCCATTTGATTAAACCATTCCAGAGTGTACCTACACCTTTGGTATTTGCCATTAATTCAAAGTAGCTTAAGGAAATCATACAATCAGCCATTGGCGAAGCATCCGCAGCAGGAGCCGTGGCTATAACTACATGAGGTGCCTCTCTAAAAAGAACATCTGTACCATTGTTTTCCCACATGCGTTGGAAATAAGCAAGTAAATCGTGTTGCTTTGGCAATGTACCATTCTTCTTGGCTTGCTTAATGGCATCATATATTTTTTCACGAAACAGATGTAAATCCGTTCTATTGTCAATTAAGGAAATTAGTACAGCATTGTCGTTATGACCGGTAGGAGCGTAGGCTGCAATCTCCAGAAGTTCCTGAATCAATTCCTGATCCAGATCTTCCTTTTTGTATTTGCGAATCGAACGTCGGGTTTTGATCATGCAACTTAAGGATTCGGCTTTTGGCATTTCACCTTTAACAGAAATACTATCTTCAGGTTTTTTACCCAAAATTGAAAGGGCGGAAGTAGGACAAATAGCCAAACAATGCTGACATTTTAAGCAGTTGTGTTCACGTTCCTTTCGAATAATAGGTTTCGGTTTCATCTCAATGATATTTACCGGGCAATCCTGGGCACACAATGCACACTCAATACACTTTTCTTCTTCTATTTTAAATTCCAGCATTATCGTACTTCCTAAATTCTATCTTAAATGAATTGGCAAAAATATTGATTTTAACTTGGCTTGTATAATAAAAGCGCGAATTTAATGATATGCTGATACTATTTCAGTTTAAAAATTGTCTGTAATAAGTTAAATTCATTTTGAATAAGCAATAAAACCTTTATCATGTTAAGGATTGAATATGTAAACTAATTTAAATTATTAATTTTATACAACACTATGAATAATATAACATATTGGATGACAAAGAAGATTACTTTTTAGTATGCCAATAGTTAAATGTGCTAATTTTTATGAAAAAAACTACCCTAAGTATTTTATTGTTTCTGTATGCATTTTGTGCATACAATCAGGAATACAACTCACAGGAACTGATTGAAAAAGGAGTTGCATTGTATGACGAGGGCAAATACCCCGAAGCCATAGATATGTATAAGCAGGTGCATCCTGCAGATACAAATTATTTATACATGATGAGCGAGTTGGCAATGACTTACCTCGCTACTAAGGAGTACGATGAGTCCATCGCTACATGCGAGGAAGCTTTAATTGATGTAAGTTCTTATGAGAATCATATTATGAGAACTATGGCTACAGCTTTCGATGAAAAAGGTGATTCGGAACAAGCCATTAAAGTTTATGCTACCGCATTAGAAAAATATCCTTATGACTACTTGCTACTTTTCAATTTGGGAATAACCTACTATAGGGAAAATAAGTATTCAAAAGCACTTGAATATTTTCAAAAAGCTTTAAAATCGAATCCATTCCATACCTCAAGTCATTTGATGCTGGGGAAAATTTCGGCGGCACAGGGTCAGTTGAGTCATGCATTTATGTCTTTACAGACCTTTCTTTTATTAGAGCCGAATTCCAATAGAAGCAACAAGGCATTAATTTGTTTGGAAAATCTGGCTAACAATTTTATCGATACTACTTATGTGGGCAAAAGAATAGAGCCTTTTGTTCCCAATGAATTGTTTGAGGAACTGGATCATTACATTAGGGCAAAGATTGTCTTGAACCGTCGTTTTGAATCAGCCTACGATTTTAATGCCTCCCTGGTGAAGCAGACTCAATTGGTACTGGAAAAATTGCCATATCAAACAGAAGAAAGAGATTTTTGGGCAGAGTTTTATTTCCCATTTTATCAGAACACGAAAAAGAATGATTTTATACAAGAGTTTCTGAATACCACATTGCGTTCAGCAAGACGCGAAAGCATTAATAAATGGTCTAAGAAGAATGAGAAATCCTTAAAGGAATTTTATGCTACAGGAAGTTATCTTGGACAGTACAAAACATACCGATGGCTAAATGATAGCACAAAAATGACTTGTCAGCATTACGATTCAGGTGCATTGGAATCTATCGGAAACGCAAACAAGGAGGGCAAAGAAAGCGGAGAGTGGAAGTATTACTTTTCCAATGGAAGCCTGCAAGCCTGCGGTAAGTTT
>Ga0209379_10000150_pt1 | contig 81351 bp, 63 predicted proteins | sample tdDd001_FD_187124 | JGI IMG/M metagenome (GOLD analysis project Ga0209379, IMG submission 187124) | Marine sediment microbial communities from the Atlantic coast under amendment with organic carbon and nitrate - tdDd00.1 (SPAdes)... | ecosystem: Environmental > Aquatic > Marine > Coastal >...
TAACCTAAATCTAACCTATGAAAACGACTAAGCTCGTTTGGAGTTGAGCTTAGCACTAATTATGAAAAAATCAGTGTTGTTTTAACACTACAAACATAGTGGATTCTTTAGTTAATGGGAGTCAATGCACGTTAAAGAAAGTTAAGCTTGAATTATTATCAGTTTATTTATCCGAGGTGAAATAAGAGTATCGTTCGTTTTGAGAACAATTCTAAAACCACAAAGTGAAATGTTTTAAGGAGAGTGCTTAAATGAGCTATTGTTGTAAATGAAAAAAACTCAGGTCCCCACCTGAGTTTTTCTTACTAACCTAAATCTAACCTATGAAAACGACTAAACTCATGTGATTCAGAGTTTAGAACCAATTTTGGAAATTGGTGTTGTTTTACACTACAAACATACGGCATTCTTTATTTATAGGAAAATTACTCAAGTTAAAGAAGGTTAAATGAGTGAAAATTAAATGAGTGATTGGCTTCAGGATATGCTTATCACCCGCCTGTGAGCTTACGAGTGAAAAGATATATCTCAAATCTGTATTCTATTTTATAATCTCGTGTGCTGATTGCAGTATTTTTAGTTTTAGATTCTCTGGATAATCAGGGTGCTGGTCGAGAAAGCTTTGAGTGATATCTCCAGCTTCTTTAGAATTGTGTCCTCCGTAGCAAGCATCCAACCATTGTTTTGGGAAAAATATGTCCCCAGTTTCCTGAATTTCTTTCAATAAATTAAGGTTGTTTGGTAAATAGTTTAAAGCTTCCTTTTGTCGAAGGGGATGATGCAGGTATCTTAAGCCTTCGCAAACCCAGGGTTCATGTTCTCTGTTTTCAGGATTTTCCAGGCTCTTAAAAAAGTTTGCTCTAATTGTTTGGTCTGGAGAAAGGGCTAAAGCAACAAACTTCATGCGTTTTTTTCGATCAGAGTTCCTGATTCTTCCAGTTTGCGTTTGAATTAAATAGTCTGCTTTTTCAGGCATTTTAATAGCAAGATTACAAGCTAGTGCAATTGATTTGGCTTCTGAAAGCTTAAGCCCACCCAAAGCAATCTTTTCTTTCCAGATATGAAAGAGCTGATTTAGTGTGGCACGACTTTCTGAAATACTGTTGAGGCATGAAAAGAGACTTGACTTTCGACCCATATCGTTCTCTTTACTGATTTGCATCCAAAGAGTTTGTTCTAATTTTGAATTGATTTGCTTTCGTTCATCTGTGCTCAAATCGAGCCAATACGAATGACTTAGATAGGTGAGCATGCGTTCCAGTACAAGTGTGTTGGTTTCTGTAGAAAGATGCTTTTCCAATGCAGCCACAAAATCGCTGGCCTTTAAGTAGCCTTCCCTTAGATTCTCGAATAAATTTATCCAGGCAATGCCTCTTATTAGGTCATCCTGAATCAGGTTCATATTTTGCAATAAATAGCTTTTACTGTTTTCATCCAGTTTAAAAAAGGCATAAGCATTACCAGCACCATTAGGGATGATAAAATTGGGAATTTTGAATGCTGTAGCTTCTGAAACGATGGTTTCTTGACTTTTTAATGAGATAGGCATTCGTTTTATATCATCTGCATAAGCCAATACCAGCTCTAAATCCTGATTCCATTCTCCTATGTTGCCATCAGCATCTTTTTGAATAATGCTGAGTTCAGCTATAGCTCCGTTCTTAGTTTTCAGCTTAGTTTCAATATGGGGACGACCTGTCTGATCTACCCATACTGAGCTCCATTTTTTTAGATCAACAGCCGTTGTTTTATCAAGAATCGAAATTAAGTCCTCCCAACTGGCATTGCTGTAGGCATAGGTCTTAAGGTAGTTTTGTAAAGCCTTTTGCAAGGCTTTCTCACCACTAATATTTTCAAGCATATTCATCACTATTGGTGATTTGTGATAAATGATACTGCCATAAAGGGTCCCTGCGTCTTTCAGGTTTTCAAGCTGTTGGTTAATTGGATTGGCTCCTGTGGTTCTATCTACACTAAATGAACTTGGAAAATGAGCCATCTGAAATTTTAGCTTATGATTTATGTCTGGAAAGCTGGGGTTGGTAATTTTATCGGCTAAAAAGTTTGCAAAAACTTCTTTCAACCAAACCTGATCGAACCATTTCATGGTTACCAAATCGCCAAACCACATGTGAGCTGTTTCGTGTGCGATAAGATTAGCTCTTTTTAATATGCGATTTTGTGTGGCATCCTTATCCAAAAATAGGGTCGAAGCTTTGTAGAGTGTTGCCCCGGTGTGCTCCATGCCACCATATTGAAAGGAAGGAATGGCTATGATATCGTATTTAGCAAAAGGGTAGGGCACATCGGTGTAATCTTCGAGCCAATCCAGTGACTGAAAAAGGAGATCGAAAATAATAGGTGTGTTGAGCTCCATTTTTTCTTTGTCGGTTTCTCTGTGAAATAGGGTATGCTCTCTCCCTTTGTGCGTACGGGTGATGGTTTTAAACTTTCCTGCGACAAAAGAGAATAGGTAGGTCGGTAACGCTTTTGTTTTGGAAAAACTGTAAAATCTTTTGTCTCCAATCGTCTTACTTGCATCAAGTTTTCCATTGGCGATAGCCTTCCATGTTTTAGGGATAGATAAATCCAATTTGAAACTGGCCTTCAGGTTTGGCTGATCGAAACAAGGGAAAGCTGTTCGGGCTCTGTCAGGTACAAATAGGGTGTATAAGAATTCTTTGTTGCGATTCAAAGAACTGTTGCCAGCAGTAAATTCAATCTCGATGCTGTTACCACCTTTTTTGAGTTCCGATTTGGGGATGATAAGGTGTTCTGATTCGAAACGATAGGCAGATTTTTTTCCATTGCAGCTCAGCGATTTAATCAGATTCGGATCTTCACGAAAATCGATTTGTAAGTCCTGATCTGTTGCTTTGAGTTGGAAAATGATCTGGTTTTTTCCGAGGATATTTTCTTTCTGATTCTCAGGGATGTCAAAACTCAATTGGTATTCGAGCTGACTGATATTTTGTTTTCTGTAATCGGCGAGTTCTTTCGATACGCCTTTTTCTATTTTCAAGATAGTTTCCTGCTTAGAACAGGCCGAAAATAACAGGCACACGACTATAATTAATACTTGTAATCCTTTCACGACTTTTGATTTAATGGTTGAAGTCGTAAATATAAGTATTTAGACGTTGAGAAGATGTGAAATGTGGATAGATTAAATGTGGAGATCCAAAGCTTGGATCTCCACGTTTAATTTAAGGTTTTCTGAAGGTACCAACTCCTGTAATAATAGCTTTTGCCATTTTTTCTTCATCGCTACCATCCGACTGTGACAAATGATACATAGAATGGATAACAACGCCTATATCGTCAACTTCAACGCGCCCTGTCCAACAGGCAATTGATCCATAATGACCAAAATCAACCATAAAAGCAATAACATTATCCTTAAGTCTTCCAATGACTTCGAATTTCTCTTCAAAGCTTGGGAGCCCAATTCCGGTTTGGAAAGTTCCTGTGATGTTCTGACCATCAATCTTTAAATTCATTTCTGAATTGTACTGATTGCGCCAGCATCCATTTAAATTTATGTTCATATGGCAAGTTTTTTATATCAGAAACATTAATAAAATGGCCTGTTCCTTGATAGTGTAGCTTAATTGATAGAATATAATGAATAATATAGTCGAAATATGTGATTTTTACAAGATTTCTAGACCTTGAAAACATGTTTTTTTGTAATTCATGTTATCTTTGCGAATTCGAGTATGGGTCTCGATCTTTAAATTCACAGATTGTAAAGACCAATTTCGAACATTTTTAATTTCATCCGGAAGCAAAATACAAATTTGAAGATTTTATTTTACTTCCCGAACAAAGAATTTCCAAATGAGTATTGAAAGTATTATTAAAGGTAAAGTAGTAGAGGCCATAAGTGCATGCTATGGTCAAAAAGTTGAAGAGGATAGTGTTCAGATTCAAAAGACCCGACGCGAATTCGAGGGAGATTTAACTGTTGTTGTTTTTCCATTTTTGCGCTTCTCTAAAAAATCGCCTGAAGAAACTGCTAACGACCTTGGAAATTACCTGCAAGAAAATATCGATGCCATACCTTCATTTAATATCGTAAAAGGATTCCTGAACCTGGTTATCGACAATTCATATTGGATTTCAGTTTTGAATGATGCAGTGAAAACCGAAAATTACGGATTCATTCCTCTTACCGAAGGTGCTAAAAAAGTGATGATTGAATATTCTTCGCCTAATACCAATAAGCCACTTCACCTGGGACATATCAGAAACAACTTATTAGGTTATTCTGTCGCTCAGATTCTAAAAGCGAATGGTTACGAGGTGATTAAGGTGAATCTTGTAAATGACAGAGGGATTCATATCTGTAAATCGATGTTGGCCTGGTTGCGTTTTGGAGAAAATGAAACACCTGAATCGACAGGTATCAAAGGCGACCACCTGGTAGGAAAATACTACGTTAAGTTTGATCAGGAATACAAAAAGGAGATTGAAGCTTTAATAGCAGGTGGTATGGATGCTGACGAAGCTAAAAAGAAAGCACCACTATTGCTTGAAGCTCAGGAAATGCTTGTTAAGTGGGAAGCAGGTGACGAGGAAACTGTAGCGCTTTGGCGTAAAATGAACGATTGGGTATTGGCCGGATTCGATATCACCTATAAAACAATGGGTGTTGATTTCGATAAAGTTTATTTCGAATCGGATACATATAAACAAGGAAAAGCTATTGTGACGCGTGGTTTGGACGATGGTGTCTTGTATCAAAAAGAAACCGGTTCGGTTTGGGCCAATCTTGAATCCGATGGCTTAGATCACAAGCTACTGCTACGTGATGATGGGACTTCGGTATATATGACTCAGGATATTGGAACGGCTTACGAGCGTTTTGATGAGTTCCATATTGATGAACACATTTATGTTGTGGGTAACGAGCAGAATTACCATTTCCAGGTGCTTTCATTGATTATGGGTAAGCTGGGATACGAATGGCATGATAAAATTAAGCACTTGTCATATGGTATGGTTGAGTTGCCTGAAGGTAAAATGAAATCGAGAGAAGGAACTGTTGTTGATGCCGACGATTTGATGAAAGAGATGGTAAACACAGCTCGTGAGACTTCTGAGGAACTGGGAAAACTTTCAGAATACTCGAAAGAGGAAGCGGAAGATGTCTATTACAAAGTTGCTATGGGTGCTTTAAAATATTTCATACTTAAGGTTGATCCTAAGAAGAACATGATGTTCAATCCAAAGGACTCTATTGACTTTAATGGTAATACAGGCCCATTTATTCAGTACACTTATACGCGTATTCAGTCTGTTTTGCGTAAAGCTGCTGAAAGTGATATTGTGATTCCTGACTTGGTAAATGCCGATTTGCAAATTTCTGAGAAAGAATCATTTTTGATTCAGATGATGGCAAATTATCCAAACATTGTGAAAGATGCAGGTCGTGACACGAGTCCAGCCTTAATCTCGAACTACGTTTACGATTTGGCAAAAGAATACAATCAGTTTTATCACGATTTTCCAATGAACAAAGAAGAAAATGTTGATTTGAGAAATTTCCGTTTTATCCTGTCTAAGCAGGTGGCTGAAATTATTAAATCAGGTATGAGCTTGCTTGGTGTTAGCTTGCCAGAAAGAATGTAATTGTAAATTGAATCTGGCATTTTGCTAATTCAGTTCATAAAATATAAGAATGAGTCAAGCCCCAACAGGGGCTGACTCATCAACCTTTTGCTTATTCAAATGAATCAAAAATAAGAATTCCGTATATTGGCTTGAATGCATCTGATTAAAAGATGCTTTCAGATAAGAGCAAATACAGAGATTTTTTTATTTTTGCAGGAAACTAAAAAATAATCCGGAAATACAATGTTTGAAAATCTTAATGAAAGACTTGAGCGGTCCTTTCAGTTGTTGAAAGGACATGGAAAGATCACCGAAATAAATATAGCTGAAACTTTAAAGGATGTTCGTCGTGCTTTACTTGATGCCGATGTCAATTTTAAAATCGCCAAGTCGTTTACTGCTACAGTAAAAGAAAAAGCATTAGGACAAAATGTATTGACTTCATTGAAGCCAAATCAATTGATGGTGAAGATTGTTCACGATGAATTGGCTGAATTGATGGGGGGAGAACATGTTGATATTGAAACAAAGGGGAATCCTGCTGTTATATTGATTGCTGGTCTTCAGGGTTCTGGTAAAACAACCTTCTCTGGAAAGTTGGCCAACCTGCTTAAAACAAAACGTTCGAAAAACCCGTTGTTGGTTGCTGGTGACGTTTATCGTCCTGCTGCTATCGATCAGTTGCACGTATTGGGTGAGCAAATTGGCGTACCTGTGTATTCTGATAAGGATAACAAAAACCCGGTGAAAATTGCTGAGTCTGCAATAAAGGAGGCTAAAGCAAAAGGTCACGATCTAGTGATTGTCGATACTGCTGGTCGTTTGGCTGTTGACGAAGAGATGATGAAGGAGATTGAAGCTGTTAAAAAAGCGATCAAACCTTCTGAGATTTTATTCGTTGTTGACTCAATGACCGGACAGGATGCTGTTAATACAGCTAAGGAATTTAACGACAGATTGAATTTTGATGGTGTTGTCTTAACTAAACTTGATGGTGATACCCGTGGTGGTGCTGCTCTGTCGATTCGTTCGGTTGTTGACAAACCAATTAAGTTTGTTGGTACAGGTGAGAAAATGGATGCTTTGGATGTTTTCCATCCATCGCGTATGGCTGACCGTATCTTAGGTATGGGTGACATCGTTTCACTTGTTGAGCGTGCTCAGGAGCAATTCGATGCTGATGAGGCTCGTAGCCTGCAAAAGAAGATCGCGAAAAACCAGTTCAATTTCAATGATTTCCTTTCTCAGATTTCTCAGATTAAGAAAATGGGTAATCTTAAGGACTTGGCTTCTATGATTCCTGGTGTTGGAAAAGCACTTAAGAATATTGATATCGACGACGATGCTTTTAAAGGTATCGAAGCGATTATTTACTCGATGACGCCTTTGGAGCGTGAGAACCCGACTTTATTAAATGGTTCTCGTCGTAAGCGAATAGCTGATGGTAGTGGTTCCAATATTCAAGATGTGAATCGACTGATTAAGCAGTTCGACGAAACACGTAAGTTGATGAAGATGATGTCGAAAGGTGGCAAGATGTCTCGAATGATGGGTAATCTTCCAATGAAAAAGAGATAGATATAAAATAAAAAATGCTTGACTCTATTGTCAGGCATTTTTTTCTTAATAAGAATAAGCATTTGTAGCTAAGGGTACTGGCTGCATAATATTCATCACAGATACAAAACATAGTCATGGAATTAATCGATGGAAAAAAGATTTCGGCTGAGGTGAAGCAGGAGATTGCTGCTGAAGTTGAAGGGATTATTAAAAATGGGGGTAAGAAGCCACATTTAGCGGCTATTATTGTCGGACATGATGGGGCAAGCGAAACTTATGTTGCTGCTAAAGTCAAAGCCTGTCACCAGGTTGGCTTCGATTCATCTGAGTTCAGATTTGAAGATGACATTACAGAAGCTGAGCTTTTGGCTGAAATTGAGAAGGTAAATCAAGATGATTCAATTGATGGATTGATCGTTCAATTGCCATTACCTAAGCATATCTCAGAATCTAAAGTCATTGAAACAATTCGTCCTGAAAAAGATGTGGATGGTTTTCACCCTATGAATGTGGGTAAAATGGTTGCAACGTTACCAACTTATTTGCCAGCAACACCTGCAGGTATTGTTGAATTGTTGAAACGATACAAGATTGAAACTTCAGGTAAAAACTGTGTCGTGATTGGTCGCAGTAATATTGTTGGTACACCTATGAGTGTGTTGATGTCACGTAAAGCAACACATGGGGATTGTACAGTTACGCTATGTCACAGTCGTACTAAGAATATTCCTGAGATTACCCGTGAAGCCGATATTATTATTGTAGCTCTTGGTATGCCTGAATTTCTTACCGGAGATATGGTAAAAGAGGGAGCTGTTGTAATTGATGTGGGAATTCACAGAGTAAAATCTGATAAAACCAAGTCGGGATGGAAGTTGATAGGTGATGTTAACTTCGGTGAAGTTGCACCTAAATGTTCTTTTATCACGCCTGTTCCTGGTGGCGTTGGTCCAATGACCATTGTGTCATTACTGCAAAACACATTAATCGCATCGAAAAAAGAAATTTATTCTTAATCGATAAGCTCAAAAATATAAAAGGGATGGTTCGTATGTGAATCATCCCTTTTTTATACTCTCAAAATAATGTGAATGAATATGTGTTGTGTAATAGAATACTATTTCATCATAGTATTTCTCTAAAATATGTGAATTTTAATTTGTGTTTTTACTTTGGTTCAATGCTCTAGAAATTGAGTTTTAGTTTGATGCTGCTTTCCCTGTATTTTGATCCATCGAAACTTGATACATACTCCAAATCAGCAATCAAAAACAATTGCGAAAGACTATAGCCAAGTTCCCAATAATTCTTTTTGTCTTCCTGAGTTAGGTAGTTAATAAAGATGTTTTCTTGTATAAGCATTGAGTTGTTCAAAATCGGCAAACGCTTTAGCAGTAAACGATCGCTGGTGTATTTTACATGAGCCTCAATAAAATCGCTATTGTTAGAGTATCTGTAATAATCTAATAATCGGAATGTTTTTATATCAGCATCAAGCATCACTTCTGGTTTGTTGGTTTTGAAATGATTGTAATCCGTGAAATATAGTTTGTCTTTAGATAAAAAACTACCTGCTTTCACTTTATAGTTGATGTAGTCGTTAAAACCTAATCCTAATTCTTGATGAATTGAAGCGCCTATATAGGAGAACTGACTATCAGAATTTAGCAAGCTGTTCAATCCTTGTCGGTAATTTAATGTGAAAGTCGGGTACTGTTTATAAGGACTCATCTGTTTTGCTCCCTTTTTAATGTAATATCTGTGACGAGGTGTGTATTCTATATCAGCTGAAAATATCAAGGCATTATGATCTTTCACAAGTTCAGGATCTATGCCATCTGGAATATTATTACTGTAGCTTCTGTTATTGGTGTTTGAGAATGAAAAAGAAGTCTGATTAACAAGCTGCTTTCTTTTCGAATATTCTACATCAGTTTTCAGTTGAAAGCCATTCGCCAGATCAGTTCTGTGCTTGAGCTGTATAAAATCTTTTTCAAAGAGTTTCATGTAATTGTTTTTAAAAAAGAGAGAACTGGCACTATTCAATAAGGGATTAATGCCCTGTTTTTGATTGAAATCAAAACTTTGACATCCTGCTTCAAAGCCGATCCATGCCCTTTTAAGTCCATTGTAACGGTAGTTGGCTGCTAATCCGTAATTTACCCTTTCTCTTGAGAATGCATAGCTTAATTCGGGTTTGATGTTGAGCTGTTTGCCAAGGGTATCTTTTTTTTGGTATTCAAATGGAAGCCTTATTTTAAAACCATCAACAGTGTTGAAAGAAACTTTGGTGAAATCTAAAAGTCCCGGCGTTACCAGTGTTGTATTTTCTTCCTTATAAATGTATTCTTTACCAAAGAGTATATGTCTTGGTTTGAATTTTCGATTGGCCTGTCTGATGGAATCCTTGTATTCTGGAGAGTTTTTAACTTTCATTATTGAGTCTTTCTCAACAAAACTGATGTTTTCTGCAACAGATAGAGGAATGGGGCGAACTTGTGTCCAGTACAAAGAATCTTTGTCTTTTGCTCCTTTCGCTATTTTCACCCCATCTATTTTAATTTCTAATTCCTCTTTTCTTGTTTTTGTCTTCACTTGTGATTCTTTCGCCTCCTTTGCCATTAACCTTTGAAGTTTATGCATGTCGGCGTTACTCATATCCTCTTTATTGAGAAGATTTTCAACTTCCTTTTTACGTTTTGCCTCTTTTTTTGAAACAGAACGAGTAATTGTCGTTTGTTGCTGTGCCGATTTTAACTCTTTAGCCTCGCTTATCTCATTTTGTTTTTGAATTTCAATGAATGAGTGTTCTAATTTTGGATTGAGTTCTATTTGGTAGTCGCTTATAGAGGCAACGTATAAATATTTCAGGCTAAACCCCATGGCTGAGAAGTCTATTTCGAAATCGAAACTCACAGGCATCCAGGTGTTCTCATCTACGGGCGCAAAAAGTTGGTGCATTTTAACGTCTGTCATTGGCAGTTTCAGTTTCAAATCAACACTGTGAAGATTCCAGTAGTTTTCGGCAATATTAATATAGCCGCTGTATAAATCTTTTCCTTTGCGTCTTGGAATCACTTTTATGCGGTTGATCATTCTGCCACCATCTTCAAAAATAGATTCCAATCGATATTTATAAACTGTGAATGCATTTTTATTAAGAGGGGAGATCATACCACTCTTATGCGAATCGTATAGGCTGGCCGTAACCATCCGCATAGGATTGGTGTCGTTGCTATCTCCTGACGAACGAACAGATAGAACTTCTTCCTCTATTTCATTGGGTAATCTAAAATGTATTTTCGAAATGTTTTCAGTAACAAAGGTTTTATCCTTTTTAAGGCCTTCTTTTTCGAGTTCTTTTTTGAATAATTTTGGAACTTTTGTAATCCGTCCTGAACCCTTCAGGTAAACTTCGCAGTCGTATTGACTCACCTGATTTTTGTAATACTCACCCATTGCAATGGCTTTACGCATCACATAGTAGGCTGGATCTTCACCACTTGCAAGTACTTTAACTTCTTTAATCTGGTAGTTTCTTGATTCGAGACTCACATTTTTAATAATTTTTTGGTCTGATACTTCCAGTTCAAGTTCTTGAGACTTATATCCAAGGTATTGAAAAGTGACACCCCATTTCCCTTTAGGTAGTGTCATATAGTATTGCCCTTCGATGTTTGAGCTTGTCCCTGTCTTAAGAGCCTTCACGTAAATGTTGGCAAAAGGCACGGGGGTTCCACTAGTATCTGTAATCACACCAGATATGTTCTGTGAAAAACTGTGAGAAAAGGATAGGATGAGTATAAAGAGAGAGTGAAGCTATTTGTTCTTTGCATCGTTTATTTGATTTGTAAAATGAAGATTATAGAATTTAGCATCTCGGCATATTTCCATTTTTTTTGATTTGTCACTCCAATAAGACATGTTGTAATATCGCTTGTAGGATTCCATTCAAGACTATATCCCTTTGATGATATTTTTCTAAGACGAATAATTTGCCATAAAGTTACATAAATTTCATTTAGATTACTTTACCGGCTGATTATATTGTTTAGTGAAAACAGTGTTGATATTTGCATCCTTACTAAAAGTAGAGGGACGTAATAATTGAACTATTATTAAGGGTGGATTAATATTGTTAAATCCCATGTTGATTATGCTGGGCTGTATTTATTAATCGTCTTTTTTATATGTTTTGTAGGGAAAATAGAGGTGTTTGTCGTTATGTTTTTCAGTAACAATAACGTTTTCGTTTTATTTGAAATAATTCCAGATAAGGAATTGAAGAATTGAATTTTGAATTGAAATTAACATAGTCTGATATTAAAAAAACACAGTTCCAATATGCTGATATATAGGTGAGGAGCGGATGGTGGTGATCTTTTTTTTGTTCAGTGATGTTAAAAAACATATGACGAAATATTTGTCAAAAGATGATAAAAATCATAGTTGTTAGCAAGTGTTAAATCACTGTTAATATTTGTTAAAACCATTATATATACTAAATTTAGCATCGATTATTACCATTAAACCATTTGCATCTTTACTTAATTACTAACTAAAAAGAATTTTTTATGAAAAAATTATTTGGACTATTTGTCTTTCTACTTTTTGTAGGATCCCAAATAGTAACTGCGCAAAGCAAGCAAATCACAGGTACTGTAACCAGTGCCGACGACGGGCTCGGAATGCCTGGTGTATCTGTTGTTGTCAAGGGTACTACTATAGGTGCCAGTACTGACATTGACGGAAAATATAGCCTTGAAGCTTCTGCAAGTGATATACTTGTATTTAGTTTTGTGGGTATGGTTCAACAAGAAATCACAGTTGGAGCTAAAACAGTGATTGATGTAGTTCTTGAAACTGAATCTATTGGTATGGATGAAGTTGTTGTTACTGCATTGGGTGTAACCAGAGAAAAGAAATCTTTGGGTTATGCTGTAACAGAAATTGGTGGAGATGCCATTAGTGAGGTAAAAGAAACCAATATTGTGAATTCTCTTTCAGGTAAGGTTGCCGGTGTAAATATTCGTCAAGCGAATACAATGGGTGGATCTGCGGATATCCTTATTCGTGGTACTGCTTCTTTAACACAGAATAACCAAGCTTTATTTGTTGTTGATGGTGTACCTATGGATAATAGTAATACCAATACTGCTGATCAAACCAGTGGATGGGGTGGTTACGACTATGGTAATGCAGCAGCTGACATCAACCCTGATGATGTAGAGTCTGTTTCTATTCTTAAAGGTGCTGCAGCATCTGCTCTTTATGGTTCAAGAGCTGCGAATGGTGTTGTTTTGATTACAACCAAAAAAGGAACTAAGAGTAAAGGTCTTGGCGTTGTAGTAAATTCAGGTATTACCTGGAGTTCTATTGACAAAGAGACTATGCCTGAGTATCAGTACGAGTATGGTGCTGGTTATGGTAAGTATTGGAGTTTCGAAGGTGATGACGGAATAAACGGCAACACTGTAGTTAATACGAATGATGATGCTTCTTGGGGTCATGCTTTTGATCCTAACTTAAACGTTGTACACTGGGATGCCCTGGATCCTAATGCTCCTAATTATGGTGAGACTCGCCCTTGGGTCGCTCCTAAAAGTACAGTTTACGACTTTTTTGAAACCGGAATTAAATATGTGAATAGTGTTGCTTTAACTGGTGGAACTGATGTTTCTACTTTCAGATTATCTTTTACTAATTCTGATGAGAGTGGCATTCTTCCTAATTCTAATATTAAGAAGAATACGATAGCTTTCAAGGGAAGCCATGATTTATCTGATAAGTTAAAGGCTACAGCTAGTGCCAACTACGTAAATACTAAAGGTAAAGGTAGATATGGTACAGGATATGACAGTAACAACCCGATGCAAAATTTCGCTCAGTGGTTCCAGACTAATCTTGACTTTGATAGACTGAAGAATTATTATAAGTCTCCAGACGGTGATCAAAGAACATGGAATGCCAATAGCCCTACGGATTTAGATCCTGCTTATGCCAATAACCCATATTGGACTCGTTATGAGAACTTTCAGAATGATGAAAGAAACAGATTGTATGGATTCACTTCTTTAGAGTACGAATTGAATGACATGTTTTCTCTATCTTTCAGATCATCTCTTGACTATTATCATGAAAGACAAAACGAAAGAACAGCTGTAGGGTCTAGTGATCAATCATATTTCTCAACTTATGACAGAACATTCTCTGAGTGGAATACTGATGTGATGCTGAAATTCCATAAAAGATTAGATGATTTTAACTTTGGTGGTCTTGTTGGAGCGAACTATAGAGAGAATGTTATTCAAACTATTTTTGCTGAGACTTCTGGTGGTTTAGTTGTACCTGGTTTATATACAACTAAGAATACAACAGTAGAGAAATCTCCTGAAGAAACCTTAAGAGAGAGAAATATGAAGAGTGTTTATGGTAACTTCTCTGTAGGTTATAAGAACTTTGCTTATTTAGAAGCCTCTTTTAGAGTAGATAATACATCGACTTTACCATCTGATGATAATACTTATTTCTATCCTGCAATTTCAGGTAGTTTAATTCTTTCAGAATTGAATGGTATCAAAGACTTTTCTTTCCTTTCATTTGCAAAATTAAGAGCAAATTATGCCGAGGTAGGTAACGATACGAATCCTTATAACCTTAGATCATCTTACCAGCAGGGGACTAACTGGGGTAATCAAGCTGCATTCTCTGTAAACAATACCCTTCAGAATGCTGCATTGAAGTCAGAAAGTACTGAAAGTGTTGAAGTTGGTTTAGAGGCTAATTTCTTCGATAACAGATTAGGTTTTGATTTTGCTTATTACCAATCAAATTCTTTTGATCAGATTATGGACGTGAATGTTTCGAGATCTAGTGGTTATCAAAGGGCTTTCGTAAATTCAGGTGAAATTGAGAATAAAGGTGTTGAATTAGCATTAAATGTGACACCTGTTAAAAACAATAATTTATCTTGGGATCTAAACTTCAACTGGTCTAAAAACAATAATAAAGTTAAGAGTTTATACGCTGGTGTAGATAATATCTTAATTACTTCTGCCTGGGATATTTCTATGAATGCACAGGTGGGTGAAGCTTATGGTGTACTTAGAGGTACAAACTTTGTTTACACTGATGGTAAGAAAACTGTTGACTCAAGAGGTTACTACACAAGAACTGAAAAAGAAGAAGTAATTGGTAACATCCAGCCTGACTGGCGTGGTGGTATTACAAATACTTTATCTTACAAAGGTATTTCGCTTAGAGCACTTATTGACATTCAAAAAGGTGGTGATATCTACTCTGTTGACCGTAAGTATGGTTTAGCAACAGGATTATTTAAAGAGACTGCTGGTTTGAATTCTAAAGGAAACCCAAAACGTGATGCAGTAGCTGACGGTGGTGGTATTCTTCATGCTGAAGCCGTAATGGCTGATGGTACAGCAAATACGACTTTTGCAAGATCTGACGGATGGGGTGGTGACCAGTATTATGGAAGAACTCCAACTGCAAGATACGTTTATGATGCATCATATGTGAAGTTGAGAGAGGTTGCTTTATCTTATACCTTGCCTAAGGATCTGTTAAACAACACTTTCTTAAATAAAGTTGTGGTTTCAGCTGTTGGTCGTAACCTTTGGATTATTTCTAAGAACACTCCGGGATTTGATCCTGAAACAGGACAGAGTTCTGGTAACAAGCAAGGTATTGCCAATGCTTCTTACCCAACATCTAGAAGTTATGGTTTTAATGTAACGATAGGATTTTAATATTAAAGAAAATTATGATGAAAAAATTAACATATTTATTACTAGGAGTTATTTCTACGATGGGAATTGTTTCTTGTGATTTGGAGGATAATATTGATCCCAAGCATGCAAGTAATGTTCCTGTAGAAACCTTATTTACATCTGCTCAAATTCAGTTTGTTGACCAATACAACAACATGAGTGTAAATAGGAATATATCACGTTTACTTGCTCAGTATTGGATGGAAACTACCTATACTAACGAAAGTCGTTACGATTTTCTTGATAGAGGAATCTCAGATTCTTTTTCGTCTGAGTTTTACAAAGATGTGATCATGGATTTAAGAGAAGCCGGGAAGGTTCTTGCGGCTGCTGGATATACCGGTGCTTTAGCAGATAAGGCTGTAAACCAGCAGGCTATTATGGATATTCTTGAGATTTATTCTTTTACTGTTTTAGCTGAAACATTTGGTGATATTCCTTATTCTGAAGCCTTATCGGGGGAAGAAAACTTTGCACCTAAATATGATGATGCCGCGACTGTATATGCTGACCTTTTGGTACGCTTAAATGCAGCAATTGCAGCTTTAGATCCTTCTAAAGGATCTTGGGGTGGTGAAGATTTATTATTTGGTGGTGATATCGCTAAGTGGAAAACTCTTGCTACAGCATTGAAATTGAGAATGGGAATGCGTATGGCTGACGTACCTGCATTTAATTCTCAGCAAGTAGTTGAAGAAGCTGTTAATGCCGGTGTTTATGATGCCAATTTAGAAGGAGCTTTCTTTGAGTATATTGGTGCAGATCCATATGTGAATACGATTTATGATGGATTCTTTATCGATAACAGAAAAGATTACACGCCTTCAAATACTATCATCGATAAGATGGTTGCATTAGGCGACCCTCGTCTACCTTTATGGTTTACAAAAGTTGATGGTGAATACAAAGGAATCGTATATGGTAAAGAAGATGGTGGTGTTTATGAGCAATTCTCTCATTTCACAGAAATGTTCTTTGATCCTAAATTAGAGGTTGTTTTAGCCGACTACGCTGAAATGGAATTCTTCTTAGCTGAGGCTGTTGAAAGAGGTTATGCTGTAGGTGGAACTGCTGAAGAGCATTACAATAATGGTATTACAGCTAGTATTCTTTATTACGGTGGTACTGCTGCTGAAGCTGCTGCTTATATCGCAACTCCTGATGTTGCCTATACTACTGCTCCTGGTAACTGGAAAGAGAAAATTGGTACTCAAAAATGGTTAGCCATGTACAACCGCGGTGTTGAAGGATGGGCAGAGTGGAGACGTTTGGACTTCCCTATCTTGAATGTACCTGAAGGTATGACTTATGGTGATATTCCTGTTCGTTACCCTTATCCTTTTGATGAGAACGAAATGAATGAAGCCAATTATGATGCTGCTTCTGCTGCAATCGGTGGTGACAAAGTATCAACTAAACTTTGGTGGGATAAAAACTAATAAAACATAAAAATTATGAAAAAAGATATTTTAAAATATATTTTAGTAATGGTTTTGGGGCTATCCTTTGCAGCTTGCGAAGATTACGATCCGGAAGTAAATTACTACGATACAGCACAGTTAGACTTGTCATCGAGTTCATTCACTGTTTTAGATAATGAAATGGCAACGACCATTGATTTTCTTACTACAACTAAAACAGTAGGTGCAGTTAGACTTGTATATGATGGAAAAGAGATCAATACTGGTGCTGCAACCAACAATACATACGCAGTAACTTTAAACAGAGCTGACCTGGGGTTGTCTGAAATTGATGATGCTTCCAGACTATATGTATATGCTACTGTTGATGGTAAAGAGAAGGAAATGTATACAACCATCGAGATGACATCTGCTTCTTCAATTAGTGATCCTGTTGACGATGAAGATGAAGCTGTTGCAATTTATGAGCTTTCAGATGTTGTGAAAAACTTCACTTACAAAGTGAGCCCTAAGTCTTCAGCCTCTGTTTCTGTTAAAGTAGAGACAAAAGTTGGCGAGAATGGTACATTTTCTACTTTAAAGACTAAAGCTTATGATACAGATGATTTGAATATTCCTTTAAAGGGATCAGACTATGCAAAAAATGATACAGTTTTTGTAAAATTGACTGCTACTGCTGGTTCATTTTCTGAGTCTGTAAGTTCTTCTATCGTTATTAGTGAATACCTGATTGGAGCTGCTAAAGAAATGTCTTTAGACGTTGAAGATCCTGGTTTTGACTTAGTAGGAGATTCTATTATTGATATCACTGAAGAAGCTTGTACAATCAAATTCACTCATGATTATGCTACTTTATCTCAAGGTATCGAGGCTATGAATAGTACGTCTTTAGTATTAGTCGATGATGAAGATTTAATGGAAGAAGAAAATCTTCCTTTACTTAAGGCAGCTTTTGATGCAGGTACTGCTGTTACTGCAGTTCCAATGGTTGAGGTTGATGCTAAGTACATTATCAAACACACCAGAGGTGAAGTTGTTTATTATGGAACTCTTGTAGTTACAGAGATAAATAACGTTCGTGATGGTGAGAAAGATTTCGTTAAATTTGATTGCGTACTTGAAAAGTATGACGATCAGAAATAATATCTAACCTATTTTGAAAAGAGCTGGACCATTTGGTTCAGCTCTTTTTTTTTAATTGAATTTTGAAAATCCCAGCTTCATATTGAAGCTGGGATTTTACTTAATCGACAATTTTTAGTGTTATGTAGGGTGAATTACACCTTTTATCCTGTTGTACCCTTAAGTATTAATATGCTCTTTTTTTGTTATTTAGACAAATTCCAGATAAGGTTTTTTTAAATTAAATAGATGAATTTTAAATGAACTGTTTATTATGATTTTCAAAGATTCCTATCAGTTTGATTTCTAAATTTCAAATAATTTGTTGTGAGTTTTGTATTGTTTAATGAAATCAAAAAAAAACGATTTGATGAATTGATGGAAAATGACAAATGTCATAAGTGTTACCAATTGTTAAAACAGTGTTAACGTTTGTTAAAGCCAGTATTAGTGGTAAGTTTAGCACCGGTTAATACCACTAACCCATTTGCTAATTTACTAACTAAAAAGAATTTTTATGAAAAAATTAATTGGACTATTTGTCTTTCTGCTTTTTGTGGGATCCCAAATAGTGACTGCGCAAAGCAAGCAAATCACCGGTACGGTTACCAGTGCCGACGACGGGCTCGGAATGCCTGGTGTATCTGTTGTTGTAAAGGGGACAACCATAGGTGCAAGTACCGATATTGATGGAAAATATAGCCTTGAAGCTAATGCAAGTGATGTACTTGTATACAGTTTTGTAGGTATGGTACCTCAAGAAATTACAGTTGGTGATCAAACTGTAATCAATATTGTTATGGAAACTGAATCTATTGGTATGGATGAAGTTATTGTAACTGCAATTGGTGTTACAAGATCTCAAAAGAGTTTGGGATATGCTGCAACATCAGTAAATAATGAAGACTTAACAAAGGCTGCTCCTGTGAGTGCTCTTGGTGGTATCCAGGGAAAAGTAGCTGGTGTTAATATTTCTTCGGCTTCCGGATCTCCCGGAGCTTCTACTAAAGTTATCTTACGTGGTTATTCTTCTATTACAGGTAGTAACCAGCCTTTATATGTAGTTGACGGTACACCTGTTGACAATAGAGCAGTAGGAGAAATTGGTGCAACTCGTTCGACTGACTTTGGTAACAATGCGAATGACATTAATCCTGCTAATATCGAATCTGTAACGATTTTGAAAGGTGCTTCTGCAACCGCTCTTTATGGTTCAAGAGCAGCGAATGGTGTCGTGATGATTACGACTAAATCTGGTAAAGCGGGTAAGTTAAAGGTTAATTATTCTGGTTCATTTGACATCAGTACGCCTTTGAGATTACCAGAATTACAGAATGATTTCGGTCAGGGATGGAGCGGTCATTATGCTTCTAATGAGAACGGTTCCTGGGGACCAAAAATGGATGGTTCTATTCGTCCATGGGGTAATGTTGTTGATAATCAGCAATTACTTAAGCCTTTTGCAGCTCAAGAGGACAATTTGAAAGATTTTTATGATTTAGGAACTTCTCTTAATCAGTCTGTATCCATTAGTGGGGGTACCGATAAGGCAACTTACTTCCTTTCTTACAACAATGTAGATGCTGATGGTATTGTTCCTACTGATGCTGACTCGTATAAGAGAAATGCCATCAACTTTAAAGGATCTACTACTTTCAACAAGTTTAAGGCTTCAACTTCTATGAACTACGTTCGTAAAAACGCGAAAGCTGTAGCAACCGGACAAGGATCAAGTACGGGAGCAACTCTATTTCAAGAGATCATTCAGACTCCTCGTGATATGAGTATTGTTGATATGGAAGATTACAACAATAAGTTCTATAATGTAGATAATTTCTATACGCCTTATGCACAGAATCCTTATTTCGTATTAAACGAGAATGGGAATGATTTTACTTCAGATAGAATTTATGGTAATATCGCTTTAGATTACGAGTTTAATAATGAGTTGTCTGCAACTGCCCGTGTTGGTACTGATGTGACTAATTCTTATTTGAAAGACTGGCAGGCTATAGGTCGACCAAAAGCAGGTAGTCCTAACTACAGCAGAACTCCTGATGTGGGTGGTGTACTTGAGGAGTCAAGACATTCAAGAGAAATTAATACTGACCTGATTGTGAAATACAAGAAAGATCTTAATGAAGATTTTAATTTGAATGCACTTGCAGGTTGGAATGTAACTCAGAGCAATTACAGACGTCAATCTAGTTCTGTAGAAGAATTAACGATTCCTAATTTCTACTCATTATCAAATAGTCCAAATCCTGCAACTACTTCAACATATTACCAGAAGAAGCGTTTGTATGGTGTTTATGCACAGGCTGACCTTGCATTCAGAAACTATTTGTTCTTTACCTTAGTTGCCAGAAATGACTGGTCTTCTACTTTACCTTCTGATAATAATTCATTCTTCTATCCAGGTGCTAGTTTAGGTCTTATTTTAACTGACGCTATTGAGTCGTTAAAATCAAATACGATTACTTTTGCTAAGGTTAGAGGTTCTTGGGGTAAGACTGGTAACGATGCTGATCCTTACAATATTTTTAATACTCTTGTTGCAGGTAATGCTGACGGGGGATTTGGAGATTTAGTATTTCCTTTAAAAGGTGTTTCTGGTTTCGAAATTGCGAATCAATTAGGAAACTCAGCTCTTGAGCCAGAGATTACGACAGAGTGGGAATTTGGTATTGATGCTCGTTTCTTTGATAGCAGAGTTGGTATCGATTTCGCTTATTATAGCAAAGAGACTGATGGACAGATTCTTCCTGTTGATATTGCTTCAACTTCAGGTTTTACATCTAAAGTTGTGAATTTCGGTAAGGTTGAGAATAAAGGTATTGAGTTACAAGTGAGCTTAGTTCCAGTTAGAACAAATGACTTCACCTGGGATGTAAACTGGACATTCTCTAACAACAGAAATAAGGTTCTTGAATTACCTGATGGTCTTGATGAATACTCTATATATTCAGCTTATGGTATTGAATTTAATGCAATAGTTGGACAACCAATTGGTGTGTTTAAAGGTCATGCTCCTTTAAGAGATCCAGATGGCAATATTGTTGTATCTGCTGATACTGGTATTCCTTTGGAAGGTGAAAAAGAAGTCTATGGAAATGCTGAAAGTGATTTCCAGATGGGATTGACTAATAATTTCAAGTATAAAAACTGGAATTTAGGTTTCTCATTTGATTACCGTCAGGGTGGATTAATGTATTCTTATACAGCTCGTCTGAATTACTTTGTTGGTAATGCGACAAAAACAACTTACAACGATCGTAATCCGTTTATCGTTCCTGGTTCTGTAATTAAGAATGGTGATGGTTCGTATTCTGAGAATACCACAGCTGTTGGTAAGCAAAGAATTAACGAATATTGGAATCAGACTAATAACAAGATGATGTCTCGCGAGCATGTGTTAGATAAAACGTATGTGAAAATGAGAGATTTAACTCTTTCTTACAATTTCACAGAGGACATGTTGAAAAAGACTCCTTTCTCTCAGTTGTCATTAACGGCATACGGAAGAAACTTGTTCATCTGGACACCTAAGGAGAATAACTTCATCGATCCTGAAGGATCTACTTTTGGAAATGATCTAAGAAGTGAGTTTGGTGAATTTGCTGGTGGACCATCTGTAAGAAGCTTCGGTCTATCTCTAAAGGCTGCATTTTAACTAACCGATAAAAACTAGTATAATGAGAAAAATAACAACATATATTTTTAGTCTGGCAATGCTTACGTCATTGTGGGGCTGTGAAAATGATTACCTGGATGTAAATGTTGATCCAAACAATCCAGCTGCTGAGGTGGGAACTCCGGAATTAATTTTCCCTTCTGCTGTTGCTTCTACTGCCGTACGTGTAGGTGGTGAATATGCAGTACTAGGTGGCATGTGGTCACAACACTGGACCCAATCGAATGCTGCCAATCAGTATAAGTCAGTTGATCAGTACAATGTCACTTCCAGTAGTTATAATGGTTCATTTTCTGAAATGTTTTCGGGTGCTTTAAACGATTATACTTTTGTAATTAATAAAGCTGAAGAAGATGAAAATTGGATTTTTTATATGATGGGTACTGTCATGAAAGCTTACAATTATCAAGTTATGGTTGACTTGTATGACCAGTTGCCATATGATGAAGCTTTCCAGGGTGATGCAAACCTAACTCCTGCTTACGAAGGTGGACAGGCTATTTATGCCAAGTTAATTGCATCTATTGATAATGCTCTAACTAAAGATTTCAGCGCTGGTACAAATACCGTACCTGGTAAAAAAGATTTCTTATTTGAAGGGGATGTTACAAAATGGAAACAATTTGCGAACACCCTTAAGTTGAAGATGTATTTAAGAATGATTAATGCGGCTCCGGCTGAGGCTGAAGCTGGTGTGACTGCTCTTTTTGCTAATGGTATTGGCTTTCTGGGACAGGATGCTGCTATGACTCAGTTTGAAGATGCTCCTGATAAGAGTAATCCTTTTTATGAGTATAACTTCCGTCAATTGAATGTGGCTACAAACCTAAGAGCCAGTAATACATTAATGTCATTTCTTAAGTCGAATAGCGATACTCGATTGGATGCAATTTATACAGAAGGATCTGAAGGTCAATTTGCTTTGTACCAGGGACAATTTAATGCTTCCTCTACTGCAATCGATCCTGATAAGCCTTCGGTAGCAAGACAATCTGCTATTGAACCTGTTCGTTTTATTTCTGCTGCAGAATCTTATTTTATGCAAGCAGAAGCAATCGCTCGTTATGGTGTAGCCGGTGATGCTAAGGCAATGTACGATGCCGGTGTTACTGCGGCATTTGGACAATTTGCTTTTGATTCTCAATTTGATGAATACGAATTAGATGCAACTCCTTATATTGAAGCTGGTGGAAAATATGAATTCCCAGCGGCAGGTAGCCTTGAAGAGAAGGTTGAAGCGATTATTACTCAAAAATGGGTTTCGTGTGTAGGTTCTCATTCTCTTGAATCTTTCTTTGAACAAAACAGAACAGGCTACCCTAAAGTGAGTGCAGTTTCTGGTGATGATGATTCTTATGTTCCGGGTCAATTTACTTATTCTTTGGAAGGTGTTACAGGTGGACTGTTTCCTAAACGTCTAGTTTTTCCTGATATTGAAATAAATCGTAATCCCAATACTCCTGCAAAAGTTGCTCTTACAGAGAATGTTTGGTGGGCTAAATAAATAAAGATACTATTATGAAAAAAATATTATTATATAGTTTTCTTCTGACTTTGTTTTTCGGAGTTACTTCTTGCGATAAAGAAACAGAAGATATAAGCACAATGACAACTTATGCAACCATTGTGTTTGATGAATTAGTTGTTATTGAAAAGGGTGAGTCCTTTACTCCTTCGGCAGTTGCTACAGAAGGCGAAACTGAAGTAGACGTTGTTATTGATGGTTCTGCTGATGGAAATACTGTTGGTGTTTACACGATTAGTTATTCTGCAGTTAATTCTGATGGATTTAGTGCAGCTTCAACTCAGACAGTTGTTGTTTATGACCCGACGATTATTCCTACTGATGTTAGTGGTGAAATAATGGATAAAGGTAGAAACGAGAGAACAGCTACCATTTCACTTGTGGAAGGTACAACCAATATCTTCTACTGCACTGACTTTGCTTTTGGTGGAACATTTCCAATGTATTTCCAAATGGATGGAGATAATATGGTTGTAATTCCTCAAGATTTTGTATTTGGAGTTACAAGTGTAGATGCTGTTTATTTTCCAGCTACTAGGGAGTTTACTATTACAGTAAACCCTCAAGGATACGCATATGCTTTTCAATATCAATAACCTTTAAATCTAATTATAATGAAATTAAAATATATTTTTATTTTGTTTGCTATGGTAGTAGCTCTGGGTGCTTGTGATCCTAACGACACCATTGAAGATTACACTATAGAACATACATCTGTTGGTGAAATGCTGGCAGGCGAATGGTATGTGACTTATACACTCGATGGTGATGTATGGGCTTCGAATTCAAAAATTAGCACATTTAATACTGCCGCTGATAATGGTACTGAAATGTGGCTTGACGATGATAAGAACTTCTGGGGACTTAAAAGCGTTGTTAATTGTAATACAGAAAACAATACTTTTTCAGTTGAAGCTGCCGATGAATTGTATTTTGGAATTACTGTAAATATTAAAAATGGTAAGGTATTACCTGGTGCAGGAACGACTGCTGCTGGTAATGTTACCGATAGTATTTATATGGAGGTAGAATATTCTGACCAGCCAGGTACATTTATTGTAAGTGGTGTTAGACGTACTGGTTTCCTTGAAGACGAGCACGAATAATCTGTTTAAAAGATTAATAATTAAAGAGCTGGATATTATTATCCAGCTCTTTTTTTTAATACACTTTCAATCCAAATATTATGATTAAATTGGTTGACTTTTATAAATATAACCTACTATTATAATGATGATATATTCTATGTCTAAACCAAATAATCAGTCTTCAAGATCAATTTTTTACTGTTTCAGGGCTTTTTTAATACTGGTTTTCTCTGTATCTGCCTTTTCTTTATCAGCTCAAGAAAAGGTCGTTGTTGTTGGGGGATCTTCTATAGCTCCTTTTTCAAAATCTGTTAATATCAATACAAAAATTACTGAAATAGCATATCAAAAGAGACTTGTTGGTTCATTTTATTTGAATGATGACTGGGCAAAAACAGATGTCTATTTAAAAATGGACAGTGCCGTTTTGCGTGATATACATACCAGAATAGATTTGAGAAATAATGTACTAGAAATAAAAACGAAGGATGATACTTTAGTATTGCCAACTTATCGAATCAAGAGTCTTTTTTACAAAGAGAAGGCAAGTTTGTTTGTGACAGAGAATATTGTAAAATCTCCTACAAAAGGATTTTTCCAGGTACTGGTTGATGATAAGTATTCTTTGTTGTGCCAGGCTAAAGTTAAAGTAGAGCCTTCAGATTTTAATATAATTACCAATACTGGTAGTAGAGACGATAAAATTATTCAAAGTGAATCTTACTATTTATTCACAGGCGAAACTTTGTTAGAGCTTGAGAAAAGTAAAGGTAAGTTTAAGAAACAATTTGGTAAAAATGAGAAGATGTCTCAATTTCTCAACCAGCACAAAGTGAAACCCAAAAGTAAAACCTTTCTTATTGATTTAGTCAACTTTATAAATGTTGAGAATTTGGATATTTGAGATAATCTCTAGAATTGTCTTTCTCTAAGACATCAATTAAGGTGAATAATTCAATGAAGAATAGAATGTCTTCAAAAACAAAATCCCAACTTCAATAAGAAGCTGGGATTTATTTTTATCGATATATCTTAAAGATGTTAAGATTAGTAACTCACTGCCATCTTTACTTTCTTTTTCTTGATGCGTTCGTTTTTGAGCATTTTCAGAAGGCGCGTGGCCATCTTGCGTTTTACAGCCACAAAAGATGCATGATCTAAGACTTCAACCTTTCCCAGTTCATCTTTTCCCAGTTCACCTTTCTTCATGAAGAAGCCAACAATATCCATTTTATTAATCTTATCCTTTTTTCCGGCATCGATATAGATGGTTAACCATTCTGGATCTTCCGGAAGGGTAATGTTGTCCGGAATGATGAGTTCCTCAATATCCTGATTAATGAAATCGGGTAGGTAATCACTTTCGGCCATAACAAAATAGGAACAGCCTGATGCATCCATTCTTGCTGTACGTCCGTTACGGTGCGTATAGGCATCTGCAGTTGTTGGCAACTGATAATGTATCACATGTTTAATTGAAGGGATGTCAAGTCCTCTTGAGGCCAAATCAGTTGTGATTAGTATAGAGTGAGATCCATTTCTAAATTTGATCAGAGCCTTTTCTCGCTCTTCCTGTTTCAATCCACCATGAAAGGTATCGTGTTGCAAATGCGAGTCTTTTAATAAATCACTGATTCGATCTACGGTGTCACGATGATTACAAAACACCAATGTAGACTCGTTGCCATTGTGGCAAATCAAGTTGAAAAGGGCTGCTAATTTATCTTTACCATCAGCTCTAACTATTTTCTCACTTAAAGTTTCTTTAGGAGCATCAACCAAATAATTTATTTCAAATGGATCTTTTACACCTGTAAATTCAGGAATGCTATCACTTTTTGTGGCTGATGTTAAAATCCTTTTTTCAATGAATTCTAATTGCTCAATGATTTCACCCATTTCTCTGTGGAAACCGAGCTCCAACGATTTGTCAAATTCATCGAGGATGATGGTGTTAATGCTATCGGGTGAGAAATTTTCGCGACGGAGATGGTCTGCTACACGTCCGGGGGTTCCAATAAGAAGGGCAGGAGGTGTTGCCAGACTATTTTTCTCAATTCTCATAGCATGACCACCATAGCAACAGTTGACTTTAAACGCTGTCGCCAGGCTTTTAAATACGGATTCTATCTGTATGGCTAGTTCTCTTGAAGGGGCTAATACTAACGCTTGTACACCATTTTTATTTTCGTCAAGTTGATCGAGTAGGGGAAGGAGAAATGCAAGTGTTTTTCCTGAGCCTGTAGGGGATAGTAAAACAATATCATTATGCTTTTTCCATGCTTCAATGCAACTGTTTTGCATCGGTTTTAAGGCTTTTATTCCTAGTTTCCTTAAAATCTCTTCTGTGTTAATCTTCTTTTCTTGCATGCGGCAAAAGTAATCCTAATTTCGAAATAATCAGTATGCACTTGCATATAAGCTTATTCATTATCCTAATTCATTTTAAATAGGTTTAAAAATCGATAGGGTGGGAAGTTTCTCTTATTTTTGACAATCTTAAATTGAAAAACTATGGATACGGTGAAGAAGCCTAAGACGGAACAGGACAAAAAAGATGAATTCTTTCAACGAAAAGTTGCTAAACGAATGGGTAGAGCCATAAGTGATTTTGACTTGATAGAAGAGGGAGATAGAATTATGGTGGGTGTGTCCGGAGGTAAAGATTCGCTTGCACTGCTTGAATTATTAGCCTTACGCAGGAAGTTCAAAAAACAAAATTTCGATGTGGTAGCTGTTCATATCAATGTATTGGAATTACCTTACGAAGTTGATCGTGAGTTTTTAAAGGATTTTTGTGAAAAGTTAGATGTGCCTTTGGTTTATCGGGATATTAATGTGGATTTTGAGCGTCCGAGTAAGAAACCAGCTTGTTTTCGTTGTTCATGGCACAGACGTACCACTCTTTTTAAGATGACTGATGAATTCAAATGCAATAAGCTTGCATTAGGGCATCATATGGATGATGCGATTGAAACCCTATTGATGAACATGATGTATCAGGGGGCTGTGTGTAGTATGCCTGCTAAACTGAGTATGTTTAAGGGCGGACTCATACTTATACGTCCTCTGATTCTTCTTAAGGATGAAGAAATGAGGGAGTATAGTCGTATTCGAAAATTTGTTTTGGAAAAGGAACTTTGTCCGCACGAAGATGTGACCAAGCGTAAAGAAACGGCTAAGTTAATCGAAACTTTTGCGGGAGATGATGCGAGAATCAGAACCAATATGTTTCGAGCCATGAGTAATGTTCAAACCGAATATTTGCCAATTATTCCTAAAAAAAATCTGAGTTGAGAAGCCCTTTTCTGATTTGATTAGCTTATTTTTAATCTTCAATTTGTTTCCCGAGCTGATCAAAGGGATAACTTTTGTCCTTTAAACTTAAAATTAAACCATGCCTAAAGAAATATTAGTATTAGATATAGAAACCACTGGTTTTTTGAACCAAGGTGGTAAAATCGTTGAAATTGGAATTGTTAAACTTGATTTAGATTCCGGTGATGTGACACCAGTCTATGATTCTTTGATTAAGGAGGATGGTTTAAACACATCTCATACTCGTGGAGGTTTCGGATGGATTTTTCAGAATTCTGATCTTCGATTTGAGGATGTTATGGAAGCGCCTAGTCTTGATAGTCAAAGAGAAGAGATTCAGGTATTATTAGATAGATATAGAGTGACAGCTTACAATAAAGCTTTTGACTTTGGTTTTCTCAAAGATAGAGGCTTTCAGGTTAAGGAGTTAGATTGTCCAATGCATTTATCAACCCCAATTGTAAAACTCCCTGCTCCTAATGGTCGCAGAGGCTTTAAATGGCCTAAGGTGGAAGAGGCCTGGGATTATTTCTTTGGAAATACGGGGTATATTGAAGCTCACAGAGGTCTGGATGACGCAATCCATGAAGCTAAAATTGTTCATAAATTATATCAGATGGGTGAATTCCCTTACACTGTAAGTCTATTTGATTAATCGCAGTATATAAAAGAATCCCACCTTTGTTGAGGTGGGATTTTTTTATTCTGTCCTGATATGGTCTGCTTTTACGCTATCGATCTTTTTAAAGCGTTCAATAATTTTCCCGACTTCGCTTTGTCGAATGCTAAGGGTGATTTTACATGTCAGATTAAAATCCTGATCAATTTGCAGAGGATGTTCTTCTTTTATAATTCTCATGACATCATTCATAACCAGATAGTCGAAATAAATATCATAGATGTCATTTACGGTTTTAGCAATGATTTCAGCATTTGAAATAGCATCTATAGCAGCCTTTTTATAGGCGTGGATCAGACCACTTACCCCAAGCTTTGTTCCTCCGAAATAACGAACAACAACAATTAATATATTGGTTAGGTCAGAAGATAGTATTTGGCCTAATATAGGCTTGCCTGCAGTTGATGAAGGTTCACCATCATCGTTGGCACGAAAGTTCTTCTTATCGGCTCCAAGCATGTATGCATAGCAATGATGACGAGCATCGTAATATTCTTTTTTTAACTTATCAATTTGCTCTTTAATATCTTCCTCACTACTTACAGGAAAAGCATAGGCAATAAATTTACTCCCCTTTTCTTTGTAAATCCCTTCTGAGGTATCTTGTATGGTTTTATAGCTGTCGTTTTGCATGATGCAAAAATTAAAAGATTTTTTTTTTATTGTTTAATTATTCCATTGAGCTAATATAATTATAGCAATAAAAGACAGGGCAATTCCTAAATAATTGATCTTGCTGATCCTTTCTTTATAGATGAAAAGTCCAAATATAAGCGATAAGGTAACAATACCAATGTTTATCATACTAAAAACAATAGAACTCTTGAATCCTGAGTGATTTAGGGCTGCTATCAGATAATAAAGAGAACCAAAATTTGCAATACCTAATATACTTCCCCCGATCAGAGTTTTCAAAGATAACAGATGTTTTAGTGTTCTGCTTTGGATATATAAACTGAATATTCCTGCCAGAGCTGCAATGGCAAACAGAACAAGAGAGAATAGTGTGGATCCTCCCTGACTGAGATAGGTTTCCTGTGAATATTTAACCAGGGAATCTACAAGTCCTGCTCCCCCAAAAAGTGCAATGGGTAGCCAGATATGTTTGAGTTTGGTTGAGCTGCTATTAGGTTTGTATATGGCCAAGATAATGGAAGCGATAGCCAATGCAAACCCCATGATCATCATCATATTTACCGATTCTTTAAAATACAGAATCGAAAACATAATGGGGATAATGAAAGACATTTTACTTGCCAGACTTGTAATGGTGATCCCTGCTTTTTGTGAGGATTTTCCAATAATGAAGAATACAACAATAAAGAGCAGACCTATAATAAGAGCAAGTCCAATCCAGTTTTGATCCCACATATGTTGTAGTGATATTGATTTGTAAGATAATAGGTAACTCAGAAATCCGGCAATGAAGTAATTGATGACTATGGCAGGAAGAATTTCAATTTTAAATTTCTCGAAGCTTTTAAAACAGATGAGAATTCCGGTCGAAGTTATTATTGCTAGCAGTATGAGTAACATGTATTGTAATTTATATTATTTATTGTTTCAAAAAAAAAGAGCTGCTCTTTTTAGAACAGCTCCTTAGTATTGCCTTTAAATGTAACGTTTAGTCACAATTACATTTTTAATTTTTTGTTTATCTCCTCAATCTGAGTCTTGAATGCTCTATCTGTATCGATCAGATTATTAACTGTTTTGCAAGCATGTAGTACTGTTGCATGATCTTTTTTACCAATTTGAGATCCAATAGTTGATAAAGAAGCTTTTGTCATCGATTTTGAAAAGTACATAGCAATCTGACGGGCTTGAACGATTTCGCGCTTTCTGGTTTTGGCCTGAAGCAAATCAATCGCCATGTTGAAATGATCGCAAACAATTTTTTGAATATAGTCGATTGAAATTTCACGCTTGGTGTTTTTCACCAATTTGTCGATGATTTCAATTGCCAGTTCAAGGTTCAATTCTTTTTTATTAAGAGTGGATTGTGCCAGAAGTGAAATAAGTGCGCCTTCCAGCTCACGTACATTATTGGTAACATGAGTCGCAATGTATTCAATCACATCACTCTCGAGTATGATCCCGTCTTTGTATGCTTTCTGTTGTAGAATACGAACTCTTGTTTCGTAATCCGGATTTTGTAAATCAGCTGACAATCCCCATTTAAAACGAGAAAGTAAGCGATTTTCCATACCTTTCAATTCAATCGGAGCCTTATCAGAAGTCAGGATTAATTGTTTTCCTGATTGGTGTAAGTGGTTGAAAATATGGAAGAATGTATTTTGAGTCTTTTCCTTTCCTGCCAATTCCTGAATATCATCAATAATTAAGATATCAATCATTTGATAGAAATGAAGAAAGTCATTTTTGTTATTATTACGAATGGCTTCAGTAAACTGTGTTTGGAATTTCTGAGAACTCACATAGAGTACTGTTTTTTCAGGATGAAGTTCCTTAGCTTTTAATCCGATTGATTGTGCTAAATGTGTTTTTCCCAAACCTGAATCACCATATAATACAAGTGGATTAAATGCCGTTCCACCCGGATTTTCAGAAACAGCCCAACCTGCCGAACGAGCCAAACGATTACAATCACCTTCAATAAAATTAGCAAAGGTATAGTCTGGATTCAGTTGAGAATCAATTTGCAATTTCTTGATGCCAGGAATAACAAAAGGATTCTTGATACTTGGCTCTTCTTGTGAAAAAGGATTCTTAACAGGACGATTTTTGGTGTTTGCAGGATTGTTTCCTGGAACGACAACTGAAAGAGGTTTCACATTTGCCATGTGATTATTCTCCATTACAACGTTATATTCCAGTTTAGCATTTCCTCCAAGCTCTTTCCTTAAGGTTTTTCTGAGCAGATCGATGTACTTCTCTTCCAGATACTCGTAGAAGAAATGACTTGGGACCTGTAAGGTAAGAATCTCGTTTTCCAATTTTAGTGGTACTATAGGTTGAAACCATGTACTATAACTAATTGGCGAAACGTTGTCCTTAATTACGGCCAAGCAATTTTCCCAGATTTGGAAGTGATTATTGTTCATTTCTTGTTCAGAATTTTAAGTCTTATTTTCGGTTAGTTTTTATTGGGTCATGCAAATTTGAATAAAAAAAATGTGTAAAAAAAATGAAATTAATCTTGGCTTTTACAAAAGACGATTTAACCCTTGAAACATCAGCGGTTAGAGAAGTGAAAAAAAACAAAAAATATTAAGATGCACATATTCAGGGAGTTAGTGTTGCCACACAGGCTAAGTCGCTGGTTGATAAGAGTTTTGTGAATCCAAAATATAATTGATTTAAATAAGTAAATTCCTGAATAAAAGCATACATAATGTTGTAGTTGTTAGATATGTTTTTTTCCTAAATCATTTGATTTTTGTATTGCTATCGTTTGCGAAATTAAACATAGTAATTATAAAAAAAAGTTATCATTTCTTATTGATAAGCATTGTTTGTTTTATTGATTGAAGACAAGTTGTTTAGCTTCTTCGAAATCGAATACTTGTTTAATTAAATGAAATTTTATAATTTTGATATCATATTAATATCAAAAAAATATAACTATGAAACAAGAGAAGAGTTTTGCTCCTATATCAGGCTATTTTTTAATATTCTTAGTTCTGGTTTTAATCCTGACCGGGGTTTTCGGATTGGCAGTCATTCATCATCCTGCATTTGTGATTGCTATTTTGTTAAGTTTATTCTTTCTGCCCGGTTTTACGATTGTGAACCCGAATCAATCGGTAGTGTTAATTTTATTTGGAGAATATAAAGGGACAATTAAGGACAATGGTTTTTTCTGGGTGAACCCATTTTTTTCAAAGAGAAAAGTATCTTTACGAGCTCGGAATCTCGATAGTGATCCTATTAAAGTGAATGATAAGATTGGAAATCCTATAATGGTAGGTGTCGTTTTGGTATGGCGAGTTAGAGATACCTTTAAAGCCACATTTGATGTTAACGATTATTCTAATTTTGTAGCAATTCAATCAGAGGCTGCAATCAGAGGTATGGCAGGGGCTTATCCTTATGACCATTTCGAAGACGAGATGGCTGAAATAACCCTGCGTTCAGGAGGTAATGAAGTGAGTCAGCTGTTGGAAAGAGAACTGGCCGAGCGTCTTGAGATTGCCGGTATAGAGGTGATGGAGGCACGTATCAATTATTTGGCTTATGCTTCCGAAATTGCCGGCGCCATGTTGCGTCGTCAACAGGCCACAGCAGTTGTGGCTGCCAGGTTCAAAATTGTCGAAGGAGCCGTAAGTATGGTTGAAATGGCTTTGGATCAGTTAGCAGAGAAAAATGTGGTTGAACTTGATGAAGAAAAAAAAGCTACCATGGTGAGTAGCTTAATGGTGGTACTTTGTTCTGATAAGGATGCAACGCCTGTTTTAAATACAGGAAGTTTGTATCAGTAATTTATTTATATGACTAAAAAGAAATCCTTTGTTTTGCGATTAGATCCTGAAATCTACAAGAAATTGGAGAAATGGGCTGCCGATGAATTTCGGAGTACCAATGGGCAACTCGAATGGATCATTAATAGAGCTCTTAAAGAAGCGGGGCGTTTGAAAAATGATTTCTCTGTTTCAGAAGATCCTGATCTGGATGAAGATTAAAGTTTAAAAGAGGTTATTGATCTGCAATAACCTCTTTTTTTTGCAGATGCAGCCTTTCTTTCGGACAATAAGAGAATTATAATAAAAATGAGTTTTACGTTCTTGTATTCGTCAAGGAAATAGCCTGTTTTGCTGTTTTTTTATAAATATTGCATAGATTTGCGATCAAATAGGTTTCCTTAATGGAATTAAAATGGGAATCCGGTTCAAAACCGGAGCTGTTCCCGCAGCTGTAAGTCCTGTTCATACGATTTGAATGCCATGTTTTAACAATTTTGCCACTATTTTACACCCAATCGTTATTGGGAGGAATGGGAAGGTGTTAGAATGGATGAGCCAGAAGACCTGCCTGAATAATTATCTTAATTCGTAACTTCGGGAGTTGAGTAACGAGAATATGACTTTATTGTCATGTCTTCTTTCCTGCTTCCCATTCTAATTTAAAGAAATGGGTATTCGTCATTTAGTCATATTGAGCTCTGTTTTTAGCTTATTTTTGATCTCATCATGTAATGATTCCAAAAATACAAAGAAAACGTCTGTAGTTCAACAAAAAATGGAGGCTATTGATTCTTCGTTTAATTTTACTTCATCGATAAAACATGCTAAGGGATTTAGTATAAAAATGCATGATGGGTATAAGGAATTATCTGTTCTTGATCCTTGGAATAAAGGGCGTGTTTATCAAAAATATTATCTCGTTCCCAGAGGGAAAAAACAAAAACAGAGCTTGCCCTCTGATGGGCAAATCATTGAAGTTCCGATAAGAAGTATTGCCGCTTTATCGAGTACACAAATAGGAATACTGAATTTCTTAGGAGTTACTGATAAAGTCGTTGCAGTTTCCCTTCCCGATAGAGTTTATAACGAAAGTCTTTCCAATAGGGTTTTGAGTGGAGATGTAATAGGAGTTGGTCATGGAGCAACTCTGGATTTTGAGAGAATTGTGGATTTATCTCCAGAGTTGGTTATGGTGGCAGGATTCATGAAAATTTCCAATGAAGAAACGAAATTGATAAATGCAGGTTTATCAGTCGCATTTAATATTGAGTGGATGGAGAGTAGTCCATTAGCCCGTGCTGAGTGGGCCAAATTTATTGCAGCTTTTTTTAATATGGAGCAAAAAGCAGATGAGTTGTTTTCAAATCTAGAAAAGCGATATTCAAACATAAAGTCGATAATCGACCATGTTGAAGATAAACCCGATGTTATCGCAGGTTATCATTATAAGGGTATTTGGTATATGCCAGGTGGGCAAAGTTATTTGGCTAAATTGCTAAGAGATGCTAAAGGTGAATATTGTTGGTTCTCAGATTCTACTCAAGGGAGTATCCCACTAAGTTTCGAAGTCGTATTTGAGAAACAGGTAAATTCTAAAATTTGGTTCGGTCCTGCTAAATGCTCTAGCCTTGATGAAATGCAGCAGTTAGATAATCGATATACCTTGTTTAAGGCTTATAAGGATGGTCAGGTTTATTCTGAAAGCAAGCGTAAGAATAACAAGGGGGCTAATGATTATTACGAATCAAGTGTAATTAATCCAGATTTGATGCTTAAGGATGTTGCCAAGGTGTTGCATCCTGACTTGTTTCCCGGATATGAATTATATTTTTATCAGAAATTAGAGTAGTTGAATTGTTGATGTTGAATAGAAAGATAATTGAGTAAAGAAATGAAGAATAAGACCAAAGTATTACTGTTCATGTGCCTTATGATTTTGATTGTCACCTTCTTGATTGTCGATCTCGTATTGGGGAGTGTGACTATTCCTTCTGAAAAGATCATGGCTATTCTTTTGGGCGAAGACGTGAAAACCTCATGGAATTATATCATATTAAATTTTAGATTGCCGAAGGCTATCACCGCTATTTTGGTTGGAGCAGGTTTGTCGGTGTCAGGTTTAATGATGCAGACTCTATTTCGAAACCCTTTGGCTGGACCTCATGTTTTAGGTATCAGTTCTGGGGCTAGCCTGGGGGTTGCTTTAATGGTTATGGCATCTGTTTTGCTACCTGGAGTTTTTGGGGCTGTATATAGTTTCTTAGGCAGTTGGGCACTGGTGGCATCTGCCATTGCAGGAGCTTCCATCATATTTGTTATTGTTGGTATGGCTTCAATTCGTATTTCCGACAGCGTCTCATTGCTGATAATTGGGATCATGTTTGGAAGTATTACGGGGGCTGTGGTTAATATTCTTCAGTATTTTAGTGATCCAGAACAGCTGCAGAGCTTTGTTTTATGGACTTTTGGTAGCCTCAGTGGAGTGACATGGAACGAAATGTGGTTAATGGCTCCGGTGGTGGTGCTTGGTTTGTTTCTGGCTTTTATATTAATAAAACCATTGGATGCCCTCTTACTTGGGGAGAATTATGCCAGGGGAGTCGGTATTTCAGTGAATAGAATACGTATTTGGGTGATTATAAGCACAGCTCTAATTGCAGGGACTTTAACTGCCTTTACTGGTCCCATTGCCTTTATCGGCGTTGCTGTTCCGCATATGGCCAGAGCTATATTTGGTACAGCCAGTCATAAGGTTTTATTGCCTGCTGTTGTTCTTATTGGTGCAGCCCTTATGTTGGTGTGTGATATTTTATCTCAAGTTCCCGGGAGTCAAACAACTTTGCCAATAAATTCGGTTACGGCTATTTTTGGTGGTCCTGTTGTTATATGGGTTATTGTGAGAAGTAGAAGTGTGAAAGCTTCTTTTTCCTAGAAATTTCTTTTTTTTGATGATTTAGAGTTGAATCTATTATTTAGAAACTATTATTGATTTATTGTGAGCAACAATTATTGTAAAGACATATTAGAAACGAATTGCTTGTCGATAGGGTATAAGCAAAGGAGGAGTGAGGATTTATGTCTTTTATCTGATCTTAATTTGACTATCCGTAGAGGAGAATTGGTATGTTTGTTGGGGCCCAATGGTTCAGGTAAATCAACATTGATGAGAACCATTGCTGGCTTGCAGGCTCCACTAAAAGGACATACTCTGGTTGAGGGTATCCCGATACGTGAACGTGATTTTGGTGAAGTTGCTCGTTTGCTTAGTATTGTATTAACTGAACGCTTGCAAGTGGGGAATCTTTCGGTATACCATATCGTTTCGCTGGGACGGCATCCATATACCTCATGGATGGGGCGATTGTCCGAGAAAGACGAAGCTATGATTAAATGGGCATTGGAACAGGTAGGTTTGTGGTCTTTTGCCAACAAGTTTATTAATCAGTTGAGTGATGGTGAGCGACAACGAGTGATGATTGCTAAGGCTTTGGCTCAGGATACGCCACTAATCATGCTCGATGAGCCTACAGCTCATCTTGATCTTCCCAATCGAGTTGAAATTATGCGTTTGCTAAGGAATTTGGCGAAAGAAACCAATAAAGCTATTCTCTTATCAACTCATGAGCTTGATTTAGCTCTTCAGGCAGCTGATATTATTTGGTTAATGTCCAAAAATAATGATTTTAAGATAGGAGCTCCCGAAGATTTAGTCCTTTCAGGATGTATTGAAGATACTTTTAAAAATAAATCTTTCAATTTTGATAGAAAGTCAGGGAACTTTATTATGAATTACCCGAAAAAGCAGGAGATTCAATTAATAGGTAACGATGTTATGGGTTTTTGGACCCAGAGGGCTCTTTCTCGTGAAGGCTATCGTGTGACTTGCGAAGAAACAGATAATTGCTCTGTTTATCTCTTAGAGGATAAAATGGAGTGGGAGATTCGTAAGAATGGGAATATAACCAATTGTAAGAGTATCCATGAATTATTACTGGGATTGAAAAATTCTTTCTAAAAAAAAATAGAAGCTTTTTCTGTGCTTCTTTATTGATCTATGAAAGATCAGTCTTGAATCTGATGGATCGGTGTAGTTTTGAGGGTTTTGCGTTTCGTTTAGAGTGTTGGTTTATGAGCGTGTTGTGTTTTTCTATGTGTTGTTATGTATTGATATTCAGTGTTTAGGGTTTGTTTTGTGAGCTTTGTAATAACTCTTGTTTTGAAAAGTGAACTTAACCGATACGAATATAATTGAAAAAAAAGAGTCGTGTTTTATCTCTCAATATAGTGTAGATAGGGGCTTGGTAAGTTTATTATGTTGAAGTGTAAAAATCATAAATAATCGTTTTTTTTACACTCTGAAATTTGCAAAGCTTAATAAAACCGTTATATTTGTGTGTGATTCAGATGAAAAACATTTTTATTAACCCAAAAAACTTATAAATTATGAACAAGGCTCAATTAATTGAAGCTATGGCTAACAAGGCCGGTTTAACTAAAGCTGATGCAAAAAAAGCTCTTGATGCTTTTATCGAAACTACTTCTGAAGCTCTTAAAGGTGAAGATAGAGTAGCTCTTATCGGATTTGGTTCATTCTCTGTTTCAACTCGTGAAGCAAGAACTGGAAGAAACCCTCAAACTGGTAAGCCAATTGATATTCCAGCTAAAAAAGTTATTAAATTCAAAGCAGGTTCTGAGCTTGTTGATGTAATTCAATAATAACTGAGAAAAAAAATTATAGAGGAGGTTAGCTTTAACCTCCTTTTTTTATATCATTTTGGTTAGAACCTAACCAGAATTTGGAATAGCGATAGTTGAGATTATCGCTATTCTTAATTTTAAGCAGTATGAATCTTAAACAGAAACAAGAATTGATTCAATTTCTGGAAACAGTTATGAATGTGGATAGAATTGAATTAATCGATAAAAATGTGAACGAGAGAACCAAGTATATAACTGTTGTTCTTGAAAATATCTTTCAATCCCAAAATGCAAGTGCTGTTATGCGCTCATGTGATTGTTTTGGTGTGCAGAATTTACATGTGATTGAGAATTCAAACAAATATGAGCTTAACCCTGATGTTGTAATGGGTTCTTCGAAATGGGTTAATCTGAAAAGATACAACTCGCAAGAAAATAATACACTTGATGCGATTAATAGTCTGAAACAAGAAGGTTATCGTATTGTTGCAACAACCCCTCATACAAATGATATATTGCTTCCCGATTTTGATCTGACAAAAGGAAAAGCAGCTTTCTTTTTTGGAACAGAGCTCACAGGTTTATCGGATGTGGTTATGGATCATGCAGATGAATTTGTTAAAATCCCTATGTATGGTTTTACCGAAAGTTTTAATATATCAGTGTCTGCATCGCTGGTTTTGAGTCATTTAGCTGCAGAGTTGCGACGATCTGAAATTGATTGGCAGCTATCAGAAAAAGAAAAGTTGAACCTCAAGTTAGAATGGTATAAAAAATCCATCAAAAGCAGTGAACAAATGATTGATCGGTTCAAAAAAAATCTGGAATCTTAGATAAAACAAGTTAATCAGTTTACTTTCTCACATTATTTGGTTAAATTTATAAAGTGAATCTGAAATCTTTTTCGTCATTCACGAAAAGATTATTAAATTTGGTCACGGAAATTTAAGTGTTCGTAAACTCTTGAGTTTTTATTTAGAAATGATATAATAAATCCAATCATATGAATTGTGTTGTAATTGATGATGATAAGCTTTCAAGAAAAGTTGTTGAAAGTTATATCGAAAGAACAGATTTTCTTACTCTTATTGCTTCTTATACCAGTGCAATTGAGGCTATTAACGAGATAAAGAAAAACGATCCTATTGATTTGATTTTTCTTGATGTAGAAATGCCTGAGATGAGTGGTATGGAGTTTTTGAATAGCTTAAATACAACACCAGAGGTTATCATTATTTCATCTAAGGAACAGTATGCTTTAGAGGCTTTTGAGTATGATGTGTCTGACTACTTGTTAAAGCCAATTTCTTACAGTCGCTTTTTTAAGGCAGTGAATAAGGTGAATAGTCGAACTGGTATTAAAGGAACTCAAATTATTAATAAAGAAAACAACGAAATATTCATTAAAAGTAATTCGTCTTTAGTTAGATTGAATTATGATGATATTTTATGGGTTGAGGCTCTTGAAAACTATGTTGTTGTCAATACCTTCACCGATAAGTATACCATTCATTTTACAATGAAGGCGATTGAGGACAAGATGCCATCAAATCGATTCTCAAGAATTCATCGTTCTTATGTTGTTAATTTGAAGAAGATCGAAATGATCGAAGACAATTCCGTTGTAATAAGCACCGATGGTGGATTTAAGTCTATTCCAATTGGGAAATCTTACCGTGAAAAATTGATGGGTGATATTAACCTGATGACACGATAAGCGGTTTAAAGAAAAAATTGATAAAAGGGTTTGCGATGGCAAGCCCTTTTTTTATATCATTTCGGAAAGAAACGGATTCAATACATTATTAAATATTTGATTCTTAATCCATAAATTTTAGAAAGAACGGATTACTGATAATTATTAGCTCTATCGTTTTCTTTTGGTCGGAATTTTTAAGATTTTTGTAGTCTATCAAATTTTTAGTTTATGATTTCCAATCGACAATTATTTCTGCAACACGTAGCAACAACTTCTGACTATCCTATTTCACTGGAAATAGAAAGAGCGGAAGGCATATACATGTATACGCCTGAGGGCAAAAAATACATCGATCTCGTATCAGGAGTGTCGGTAAGTAATCTTGGGCACGGTCATCCTCGTGTGAGACAAGCTGTGAAAGATCAGGTTGATAAATACATGCATCTGATGGTTTATGGAGAGTTTATTGAAACACCCCAGGTGAAATTGGCTAAGTTGTTGGTTGATAATTTACCAGCTAAGTTGAATTCTGTTTACTTCGTTAATTCAGGAAGTGAAGCCAACGAAGGTGCCATAAAATTAGCTAAGCGTTATACAGGGCGAAGTGAAATTATCCATTTCAACAATGCTTATCATGGTAGCACCCATGGTGCGTTAAGTGTATTGGGTGACGAAGAAATGAAAAATGCTTACCGTCCACTATTGCCGGATGTACGACAAATCGAATTCGATAATATAGACGATCTTCAAAAGATCAGTACAAATACAGCATGTGTGATATTGGAACCCATTCAATCTGAAGCTGGTTTTATTATTCCTTCACATGAATTTTTGGTAGGTCTTCGTAAACGTTGCGACGAAACAGGTGCACTTCTGATTTTTGATGAAGTTCAAATGGGCTTTGGGCGTACAGGTAAGTTATTTGCCTTTGAACACTTCGATGTGGTTCCAGATATCTTAACTCTAGCTAAAGCTATGGGAGCAGGGATGCCAATAGGTGCATTTATTTCTGAAAAAAACATCCTTGATAGTTTTAAATCGAATCCTATGTTGGGGCATATCACAACGTTTGGAGGTCATCCCGTTTCTTGTGCCGCTGCATTGGCAGGTTTGGAAGTTCTTCTTGATGATAAAATTATTGAAGATGTCGATCGAAAAGGTGAACTATTTGTTTCTCTTTTAAAAGATCATCCTTTGATTAAGGGATTCAGAAAAAAAGGACTCTTTATTGCTGTTAACGTGGAGAATCAGGAGGTCATGCTCGAAATAATGAAACAGGCTTATGAGCTTGGAATCGTAATGGATCCTTTCTTGTTTTACCCTGGAGCTTTCCGAATTGCACCACCTTTGGTGATTACAGACGATGAAATTCGTGAAGCCTGCCAACTTCTAATTAAGGCCATGGATGCCGTAAAAATCTAAACCATGATACTGAAACAGTTTTTCGTCATAGCTGCTCTGTTGTTTTCAATTCTGCCATCTAAAGCTCAAATGAGCCTGGCTGACTCGGAGTTAGAACTTCAAGAACAATTTGAAAATCTGACTATGGCTGGTTCCGATTCTCTAAAATTGAAGCTGTCTGATGAGATTATGGAAACTTTAAAGTTGACACTAAAAAAGGAGGGGAGCTTTAATTACCCTTTTGATCTTCTTGTTAATTTGGGTAAGGTAGGCTCATCGGATGAAAAATTAAGAATTTATTCCTGGAATTGTACACTGGAAAATGGAGAGTACCGCTATTATTCCTTGTTGCAAAGAAAGCAGGGACGAAAGATGAGCAGTGTTGAATTAAAACACAATGTGGAGATTCCTGAAAGTATGGAGACTAAGTTGAGTCCCACTCAATGGTTAGGTGCACTTTATTATCAAATTGTGCCTTTCGAAAATAAAAATAAGACGATGTATTTGTTGTTGGGATGGGATGGCAATGAGGGGCGAACATGTAAAAAAGTGATCGAGACGCTTAGTTTCTCTAAAACGGGTGAAGCCGAGTTGGGAGTCCCTCTAATAAATTGGAGAGGGAAACGTCTATCACGTGTGATTTTCGAATATTCGAAGCAGGTTCAAATGAGTTTAAAATATCATCAAAGAGAAAAACTTGTCGTTTTTGATCATTTATCTCCATCCGAAGCTCGCTATGCCAATCAGTTTGAATACTACGGTCCCGATTTTTCATATGATGCCCTACAATTCAAAAATGGTATGTGGCATTTGATCGAAGAGTTTGATATGAATCAACTCAATTAAGAATCACTTATTTTTGATTCTGATGAATCTATGCTATTTGATAAGCAATTTTCAAAACAATAATTCTAAAAAAAATATAAGCACTTCTGTATTCTAATTACAAAACGGCTTTATTTCTAATACCAAATACTATGTCTGAACAGTTTATATTTCAAACTGAACAATTTGCTGATATTAAGATTTTAAGATATCAAGTACCGGGTTTCGAAGATCTTTCTTTACAACAGAAAGAATTGATTTATTATTTATCTGAAGCAGCACATTGTGGACGTGATATTCTGTTCGATCAGAATAATAAATATAATCTTAGGATTCGTAGAACCCTGGAAGCCATTCTTTTATCTTACGATGGGGATCGAGACTGTGACGATTTTAAAAGGTTTGTTGTTTATACCAAACGTGTTTGGTTCTCGAATGGCATTCATCATCACTATTCGATGGATAAGATATTGCCTGATTTCTCAGAGGAGTACTTTGGAGAACTGATAGCTAATTGTAATTATGAACTTCTGCCTTTAAATCAAACGGAAGATGTCGTGGATCTGGTCAGCCTATTGGTTGCCGTGATTTTCGACGAGAACGAAGAAGCCAAACGTGTGGTGCTAAATCCTGATTTGGATTTGATTGAAGATTCCGCCAACAATTATTACGAGGGCATTTCACAGGAAGAAGTTGAAGCTTTTTATAAGAATCTTGATAAGGGGGATGAAGAACGTCCTATTTCAACGGGTTTAAATTCCAAACTTGTTAAAGTAAATGGAGAGATAAAGGAACGAACCTGGAAAGTTGGCGGTATGTACACCGAGGCTATCGAAGAGATTGTATTTTGGTTAGAAAAGGCGCTTCCGGTTGCTGATAGCGATTTGCAGAAACAAGCTTTGATTAAATTAATTGAGTTTTATAAAACAGGTGATCTGAATACTTTCGACGATTATTCCATTCTTTGGGTAAAGGATTTGGATGCTCACGTTGATGTTGTGAATGGTTTTATAGAGGTTTATGGCGACGCTTTGGCAATTAAAGGTAGTTGGGAAGCCATCGTTAATTTTATGGACGTAGAAGGCACTAAACGGACCAAAATCATCTCTGACTATGCCCAGTGGTTCGAAGATCATTCGCCTGTAGATACACGTTTTAAGAAAAAAGTTGTAAAGGGTGTAAGTGCTAAAGTGATTACTGTTGCTATGTTGGGTGGCGATTGTCATCCTGCAACGCCAATTGGTATTAACTTACCGAATGCAGAATGGATCCGTAAGGAACATGGTAGCAAATCGGTGACAATAGATAATATCACCTATGCATATCACCAGGCATCATTAAAAGGGGGGATGCTTGAAGAATTTGCTTACAGCGCTGAAGAAATTGCCCGTTCAAAAGAATATGGGCATCTTGGAGGTAATCTGCATACTGATTTACACGAATGTTTAGGTCACGGTTCAGGGCAATTGTTACCAGGTGTGGGGATGGATGCTTTGAAAAATTATCACTCAACTCTTGAAGAGGCTCGTGCTGATTTGTTTGCTCTGTATTACATTATGGATGAGAAGTTGATCGAGATCGGCCTGGTGCCAAATTTGGAAGTAGGGAAGGCTGAATACGATGGCTATATTCGCAATGGCTTGTTGACGCAATTAACCCGAATTGAACTCGGTAAGGATATAGAGGAATCGCATATGCGAAACCGCCAGTTAGTCGCTCAGTGGGTTTTCGAAAAAGGCGAAAAAGATAAGGTTGTTGAACGTATTGAGAAGGAGGGAAAAACTTATTTCGTAATTCATGATTACGATAAGCTAAGAGTTTTATTCGGAGAGCTGCTTGATGAAGTTCAGCGTATAAAATCAGAAGGTGATTTCGAAGCAGGAAAACTGTTGGTTGAAAATTACGCTGTTAAAGTTGATGTTGCTATCCACCAAGAAGTGAAAGAACGATTTGATAAGTTAAACTTGGCAGCCTATGCCGGTTTCATCAATCCTGAATATAAGGCTGTGTATGAAGAAGGGGAAATAATCGATGTCAAGATTTCTTACCCAATGGATTTTACGCAACAGATGCTGCATTATTCAGATAAATATTCTTTTTTACCTCATGAAAATTAATCGATTATAGAATTGTGATGGTTGGAACCCTGGTCAACGTTGGAGCTGTAATTTTGGGAAGTGCAATCGGCTTAGCCTTTCGTTCCCGGATTCCCAAGCGACTTTTTGAGATTGTTTTTCAGGCTTTGGGTTTGTTTACCATCTGTTTAGGATTGGTGATGGCTTTTAAGGCCAATAACATGTTGATTATGGTTTTCAGTTTGGTAACAGGATCCCTTTTGGGAGAATGGATCAATATCGAAAAAGCGACTGAAAGCTTAAGCGATAAAATCAAACACAAACTAGGAAAGGGTGACGATGCATCGTTTTCAACAGGCATGATAACAGCCTTCCTTTTATTTTGTATGGGCAGCATGTCTATTTTGGGTTGTTTTGAAGAGGGAATGGGCAAGGGAACAAGTCTCTTGTTCACCAAATCGATTATGGATGGCTTTTCTGCTGTAGCCTTAACTGCTGCCTTCGGCATTGGGGTGATATTTTCCTCCCTGCCTTTATTTATATATCAGGCAAGCCTTACTCTTTTGGCTGTCTTTTTTGGAAATATTTTCCCCGAAGCCATCATCACCGAACTGACAGCTGTAGGTGGTATCCTGATACTGGGCTTAGGCATTACTATTCTTGATATAAAAAAGATTCGGGTTTTAAATATGTTACCTGCTTTACTTATCGAAGTTGGCTTATGTTACTTTTTTCTATAAAAGTCTATCAGAAATACCTTGGGGCATGTTCTTTTAAAAGAATAAAATTAAAATTTTAACTGCGATATTAAAAGCAGAGTCCTCTCAATAAAGCAATAGAAAATATCACGATTTTCATTCTGTCCTACCCTTTTTGTTTTGTTTCTTTTAACGACTTTTTGTAAATTCAAGTATGTTTCATCTAATGAAAATATCAGATCATGAGAAGTACAGGATTATTAATTGGTGGCTTGCTGATGGGAGCAGCTATTGGCGCCTCCCTGGCATTACTTTATGCGCCTAAAACAGGAACTGAAACCAGAGAGTTCCTTAAGGGTAAATTAAAAGAAATGGAAGCCGAGTTGGATCAGATGCGTAAAAAAATGAAAGACAAAGGCGGTGACTTGAAGGACGAAATGAAAAAGAGAGTAGCAGATCTCGAGAAGCGTATTGAGTCTTTGATGGAAGAGTACAAAAAAAAAGGGGGGCCGGTACACGAATCTAATTAGGCACCGAATTCAAGCATTAAAATTGTTTTTTTAAGAATGGTTTAAACTTCTTCATTCCGGAAGTGTTCGTTCACTCCGGAATTTTTTTTTAATACTGGATCAATGAAAGAGAGAATATCTGACGAATTTAAGGAAGTTAAAGAGGAATTCGAAGACTATATCAACAGAAGAGTTGATTTGGTAAAACTAGATGTAGCCGAAAATTTATCCCGTTTTCTTAGTGGGATGATAGTTAAGACGGTACTTTCTTTTTTACTCTTTTTTGTTCTGTTATTTGTTTCGATGGGTTTTGCCTTTTGGCTTGGTCATCGGCTTGAAAGTCAGAGTTATGGTTTTTTAGCTGTAGGTGTCTTTTACATTTTGGTAGGCTTGTTGTTCTGGGTATTTCGCAGAGCAATAGTTGCAAAACCTGTTATTAAATCATTTGTCCAATTATTCTTCCCTGTACGTAGCAATTATGATGAAACAAAATAATAGTATTTATAGTCGTATTAATTCTTTTCAGGATTTTGAAAATGAAAAGCTAAGACTTCGTTTAGAACTTAAGCTGGCTGAAAAGAATTTGGAAATTAAGGGCCTTGAACTGGGAGTCTATTACAAGCTTATCAAAAAGTTTCCTGTTTTGATGAGTGAATGGTTGACGCCTCTGATGTCATTTTTTAAAAATTCCGCTATCAATTATCAAGAAGACTCTGCAGCCTCCGAAGCTGAAGAAAATGCAACCGAGTTCTAAGCCCACTAATTCCATTAGGAAAACGGGTCGCCTTTTCAAAAATGAACTCATAATTAAAAAGCTGAGATTTGCTTTGGCTGTTGAAATTGTTTTGTGTCACTTTTTCTGTAAAAAAGCTTGTTGATTTTAAATTAAAAAGTGCAAATTAGCTGATTCTAATTAATACCTGCGATCTCAAATCTGCAATTGTTTATGAATCAAAACACAAAACAAAATATCATCGAACTCTACCAAAAATGGGCTGATGACCAAGTTGTAAATACCGAAATGATACCACCTTCGGGTTCTTATCGTGAATACATGCGTATTATTGGTAAAAAGCAAACTGTAATGGGGGTTTTTAATACCGATAAAAAGGAGAATAATGCCTTTGTTACATTCAGTCGCCATTTTAAATCAAAGGGATTGCCCGTTCCGGAAATTCTGGTTGTTGATGAAATAAAAGATATATATCTGCAAGAAGATTTCGGCGATACGATGCTCTTCGATCACATCCTCCAGGAAAGAAGAGGAGCCCATTTCCCTGACTCCCTAATCCTGACATTAAAAAAAGTAATTAAAGAGCTTGTTCGATTTCAAATTGAGGGCGGAGAAGATCTGGATTATTCTGCGGGCTATCCTCGTGCCTCTTTCGACAAGCAGTCGATGATGTGGGATTTGAACTATTTTAAATACTACTTTCTTAAATTGGCAAAGATTCCATTCGATGAGCAATTACTTGAGGATGATTACCTCAAGTTTTCTGATTATTTACTGGATGCACCTTGTGATTATTTTCTCTACAGAGATTTTCAGTCCCGAAACATCATGTTGAAGGATGGAGAACCAAAGTTTATCGATTATCAGGGGGGACGAAAGGGCGCTTTACCCTATGATTTGGCATCTCTACTTTACGATGCCAAAGCAGACTTCCCTCAAGAGGTACGCGATGAGCTATTAGCCTATTATATCGATGAATTAAGCTCATATGAGCAAATTGATCTTGCGGCCTTTAAAAGCTATTATTACGGCTATATTCTGATTCGAATGATGCAGGCTATGGGTGCCTTCGGGTTTAGAGGTTTTTACGAAAGGAAAGAACATTTCTTACAGTCGATACCTTATGCTTTACGCGATCTTAAAGAAGTATTGAAGCACTTAGATTTTCCTGTCGAACTTCCCGAAATGCTGGCATCACTCCAGAGAGTGTGTGATTCGAAGTTTCTTAAAACTGTGGGTAAGAAGAAGGATGCAAAATTAAAAATCACAATTCAAAGCTTTTCCTACCTACGGGGAATTTCTGCTGAGGCCATAGCCGCAGGAGGATTTGTGTTTGATTGTCGTGTCATTGATGATCCTGTTGGGAATGCTGGTTTTCATACTGAACAGGGAAGCTGGGATGCATTATCCGCTTTCTTTACTGATGATACGGGTATGCCAGATTTCCTTAAATCGATTAATGCCATTATCGATAGGGCTGTAGAGAAGTATCAAAAGCAGAATGAAAGACATTTGAATATTAATTTTGGCTGTGTAGGAGGTCAACACCGTTCTGTTTATGCAGCTGAATGTCTGGCAAAGCATTTAATGGAAAAATATGATGTTGAAATAAATCTCAAACATCTCGAAATAGAGAATATCAGACAATAGTTGCCATGGGTAAGAAGCGTTGTAAATTATCGAAATCAGAATATGCAGATAAGCTTTGCAAGGGGGGGGGGAAGTATGTTTGCAAAAAATGTGCCCGCGTTGCCAAGAACGTGAAACGACTATGTGATGCTAAAGAAATAAAACGACAACATGATTAATGCAATGATATTTGCAGCCGGTTTAGGAACCAGGCTGAAACCCTATACAGCTAATTGCCCTAAGGCTTTGGTTGAGTTAGCTGGCAAACCTCTGCTCGAACACTGTATTCTAAAGCTTAAAGCTTTTGGTGTCGATCGAATTGTGATCAATGTCCATCATTTTGCTGATCAGATTGAGGAATTTCTTCTTTCAAAAGATAATTTTGGGATGGATATTCGAATATCTGATGAAAGAGAACTTTTATTAGATACTGGTGGGGCCATAAAGAATGCAAGGCCGCTTTTTATTCCCAATGCGCCTGTATTGATCTACAATGTTGATGTTCTGAGTTCTCTCAAACTCGAAGATTTGTTTGCAGCACATCAAAGGAGTCAGTCTTTGGCCACTCTTAATATGAGAGATAAGAATACGAGCAGATGTTTGTGTTTCAATAAGGAGGGGTTACTTAGTGGCTGGAAAGATGAAGCTAAAGGCGAAGTCAAGATCGTGAATGAAACTTTTAATACTTCCGATGATTTTAGTTTCTCAGGAATCCACATCATTGACTCACAATTGCTCGATTTGATAGAGGAAGAAGCTGTCTTCTCGATCATCGATTTGTATTTGCGTCTGGCTAAAAATCATCGAATAGCTGGCTATTATGATACTTCTGATATCTGGATGGATCTGGGTAAACCGGAACAACTACAAAAAGCTGAAGAGTTGCTCAAAACAGATTTGAATGGGAGCTATTGAAATGCCAAGCCATTCATAGAGAGGCAGGTTTGAACCTGGAGATATCAGTTGTATATATTCACTCTTTTCAGACAGGGGATAACCAGCTAAGAAATTGAAATAAAAAAATCCATTCTTAACAGAATGGATTTTTTTAGTTTATGAGGTTTTTAATATAAATCGTCGCTCGAGAGAATTTAAGAAGCGTTTAAACAAACCAAAGTATAAGATACAATAGGCGGAAATAGTCATAAGCCAAATGACGATAACATTGACCCAATAGGTATCATATTTCTGATTAAATATTTTTTTGCGTGGGGCATAAAAATGTGCTTTTAAAAACGAGCTTTCACCATCTCTAAAAATAGGATCAATTCTTTGAATCAAACGATCTTTGTATTCCACGATGCGTTCAATATCAGTGCTGTTTTTTACAAATTCATTTAGTCTGTCGTTATCGTAAGCTTTTTTCATGTTGACAAAGCTTTCTCTATCAGGAAACTCACTCTGAAGGGTGATCAGATGCTCATCCTTTTTCTTATTCGCAGCATTGTAAAGCTTGATATAATGCTGATTGAGTTCTTCCAGATACAGTTTAAGCTCTTTTAGTAAGACAAGATTAATTTGATCTGTTTTTAAGCTCTCAAGCTTTTCAAAGGCTATCGGTAGCGAATTTGCTTTTAGTTCATTATAAATTAATCCCAAATTCGAAGCACATGCTTCAACATCATTCTTTTTTCTTAAGGATTTTTCGCAATCGTTAAGCTTGTTCTTTAAAATTGGGAGCCAGTAGTTCTTTTTGTAATCTGCCTGACTCATTACTTTGTCGTACAGATAGAAATTATTTTCATACTCATTAGTTGTGAATTGTTGTACAGCTAATGCTTCGTAGGCCCAGCGAGCCGTAATAATTTCCCCGTACCATGGTATTGAGTTTGGATTTGAGATCGTTGGGTTTATATTATCAAATTTTACAATTACACCACTTAGAATGAATTGAGGAATCAGAATAAATGGAATGAGAATATAGATGTTGATAACGGTCTTGAAACTATCAGAAATAACCAGCCCTAACATGTTTGCAAAGCACCAGGAGCTAAAAAGAACAAGCCAGTAGGTAAAATACATCCCTTTTATTTCCAGTATCGAGTTACCAATCATTACAAACAAAAAGGCTTGAAAAGCTGAAATTGAGAACAGAATCACAACTTTGGAAAGAAAGTAACTTGTCCGGCTTAAATTCAGAAAGCGTTCGCGTTTCAAAATCTTACGATCCTTTATAATTTCTTCGGCACTAAGTGTTAATCCAATGAAAAGGGCTACAATAACCGCCATAAACAAATAAACGGGAATGTTACTGTTATTACTAAAAGTGTATCCCAGTTCATTGCCCTTATCGATATTATAAAATTTAATGATGTACGACAGTATGAATGCCAGTACAGGGGTTTCAAATAAATTTATAAGTAAGTATTGCGGATTGGCCAGTTTCGAAATAAGATCACGTTTAACAAATACGGCAAATTGTTTAAATTGGTTGGGAACTCTAAAACTAATGGGGGGTAATTCGGTAACGTCTTCAATATTCTTCTGAATAATGTGGCTTTCCTTGAATTTGGCATCCCATTGCTGAGGTCTTACTTTTCTTATTTGAGTAGGCATGCCATATTCGTCGAGCACTTCCGATTCAACCATGTTGAATATCTGATCGGCATCAATATTTCCACAGGATTCACATTCGTTTCCACTTCGATTTGCCTGGTGAGTTTGCGATTTGAAATAGGTGATGGCATCTAGAGGGTTGCCATTAAATATCATATAACCACCTAGGTCAAGGAAAATGAGGCGATCAAACATTTTAAATGTTTCACTGGATGGCTGGTGCACAACAACAAATATAAGTTTGCCTTTGAGTGCTAGGTTCTTAAGGAGATCCATTATTTTAGATGAGTCTCGAGACGATAAACCTGAAGTCGGTTCGTCGAGGAACAGAACTGCAGGTTCTCTTATGAGTTCCAGAGCAATATTAAGTCGTTTACGCTGACCTCCACTAATTTTTTTATCAAGTGGGTTGCCCACCTTTAAATTTCGAGCTTCATATAGACCTAAGTCGTTAAGAACCTTGTGAACCAGACGGATCAGCTGAAATGGAGAGTGTTGATCGAAACAAAGTTTGGCGTTGTAGTAAAGATTCTCGAAAACTGTAAGAGAATCGATAAGAAGGTCATCCTGTGAAACATGACCGATGATACCTTCTATAGACTCTTTTTCACTATAGATATCCCGACCATTAATCAAAACTTTCCCCTTTTGAGGAGCCAGGGAACCATTGAGTATATTGAGGAGTGTCGTCTTTCCTGCACCACTGGATCCCATAATACCAACCATCTTTCCGGATTCTTCCTTAAAAGAGTGTTCGTGTACGCCCTGGTCATTTTCTTTGTATCGGAATTCAATGTCTTGAGCTTCGAATACAACACGTTCCTGATGTTCGTCCCGGGTAAATGTGCTTAAAATATCACTATAATAAATGGGCTCTATTTTGGGATTACGAACCGAAGAGCCCTGAGTTAGAATGTGAACACGATCAGGTTTTAAAGCGAGTCCATTCATAAATAGTTCGCTCAGACCTTTAAAACGTATGACAAAAAGGTCGATTCGAACCAATCGCAATATTTTAATTTCTCCCGAAAGCCCTTCTGAGTATATATGTTCTCCCGCTTTGTTGTGTGTTTTATTACTATTTATTGTCAGGTGACGGTCTGAATCCTGAATTTCAGAAAACTCCGAGAGCATAAAGTCCTGTAATCTTACAAAACCCTCTTTAGGAAGATTAAAAGTGTCAGCAACAGTCTCAACAAATTCATTTTCACTTGAAGTGATCTCATCTCCTTCCATTAAAAATTCGAGAAGTTGAATCAGGATGATTACTTTTTGACGGACGACCAACTCCTTATTCATCTCACTACATATGCGGAGAACTCTAACTGAACGAGAAGAGGTAACTTGTTTTCGTTTCGATCGGCGACTATTTCTGTCAACCGTGTCCTGGTAGTATTTGTCGTATAAAGCTAAATATTCCTGAGCAGAGTCCTGATCGAGTAGGCGATGTAAATATTTTACAACCATTGCACGTCGTTTTGCTCCAGAGCCCTCCGGATGCGAAATAATCGCGAATAATTGCATTAAGGCCTTTAGTATTCTTTCACTCATTTAAAAGAGGTAGTTGAGAGTTTGAGAAGAGAGTTTTTATTGTTTGAAACCGATGAGCAGTAATATTGAAGCCGGTTTCTTCTTTTTGGAGATGTATTTGGCTTTAATGGTACAATTTAGTGTGCTCTCAAATTCAAAATCCCAGTAGGGAGTTGAGCCGTATCTTTTATTCGTGAAGAGAAGACGATTTTCCTGATCATAAACTGTAAATATGAGTTGACTGTCATCCTGATCGCTTACTCCAGCAATTCTATAGTGATTACCTGAGTAAAAAGTGGTGTGAAATTCAGCTGATTCACCTGATTCAAGTTGAGCTTTGTACTCTTGTCCATCTGAAACAAAAGGGGATTGCAGGAATTGACTGCATTTTTTCATTAGAGAATTCTCTTGAGCAGAACCCGCAAATGTTGTTGATAGAAGTATGATAATGAATAGATATATCGTTTTCATTTGTTATAATTTAGGTTTTTCGTTGCAATATCCTTTTTTAATCATTCATATGCGTGAACAATTACTTGCGGATATTTCATCAGTTTATTGTTAATGTGTCAAATACAAAATTTTATTTAAGTATCGACTCGTAATTGTAGACTGTATTCTATTGTGTAATAAAAGTATGCAGCTTTTCAATTTTCTCTGTAATGGTTGTTGTAAGAGTTGGAGTGATAATTAGTTTCGACTTGCAGTTTACAACAGTGAGTTTCTTTTTAGGGAAATCGGTTGAAGGAATATATTCGTATTCTTCAACAATCTCATCAAAAGTGTAGGCTAAATCAATTAAGTTTTCAACTAAAAACGTATAGCTCTTACTTTCACTGGCATAAGGAATCAAGAGTTTAATTAGGTTCTCAAGAGGTCTTTTCTGTTCAGCTATACGTTGCATTAAATCAGGATGAGGGTTATTTTTCATCTCCTGGGTTAGAATATAAACTGACTCGATCCATCCTCCTGCAAGAATCAAAGCTCCCGTATTCTCTCTCTGATTCTTTTTTAAGAATTTATCAACATTTCTATAGGTGTCCGATACAATAACCATCAGCGAATCACGATTGTCGATATTATCTTCGATGCGATTAACGGTAGATTGATCGAGTACTTTGTTGATGCCAATATCAAGAGATAACATTTTGAGCACAGCGAAGTAACTTGCTGCATCCTGTGTTTGCTGATAAATATTGATATATCCCAGATCAACACCATAAACACCAAAATTTATGGCTCTTCTGAAGTTTGTAATGTAATCAGAAACCTTTAGTGAAGAGTTGAGTAATTCCTTATTATATGAAATTCCTGACTCATGTAGAATGAGAGAAATTTGATAGGGAGATGGAAGACTGAATAATATGTTGTTGAAGTGAAATATGTTGCTCTTGTCCTTTTCTGAAGAAACAGTAGTAGCAACCAGGTCTTCGATAAGTTGAACTTCGTCAGTTGTTTTGTTCGAAGATTTTTGAATGTAAAAGAATGATACAGCTACAATAACTATTAATAAGATAATTGTTAGTCTGATTCGTTTCTGAGAGTTTTTTTTCGGCATTATGCTTTACTTATAAAATTATAGGGCAATTTAGGAAGAAAATATTAGAAGTCAAATGTCATTTTCTCGATTTTTAATACATTTGAAAGCTTTTTAAAAATACATAAACAGCACAATAAAACTCTAAACTTATGAAAAAAAATATCATTTTAGGAGCTATTTGTTTATTAGCACTATGTGACGCTTCAGTTTATGCTCAGGATAAAGTCTTGAGTATGAAAGATGCCATATTGGGGCAGTGGCGAGATTTTTACCCCGAAACAGTTTATCAATTAAATTGGCGTGCTGACAAAAATGAGTACAGTTTTGTTGAAAACAATTCAATTATGGTGGCCACGCCAAAAGCTTCAGCTAAAAAAATAGTCAGTTTAGATGAATTAAATGAAGCTTTGAAAGAACAATCAATCGAGTCTTTAAAGAGATTGCCAGCATTTTCCTGGGTAGATGCCAATACAATTCAGTTTTGGGCAAATGTAAGTTTATTGCGTTATGAGATCAAAGAAAAGCAAGTAAAGCTTGTTTTGAATGTGAATGCCTCTGCTGAGAATAAGGATTTCTGTGCTTCAAACGATAAATTGGCTTATACCATAGAAAACAATCTTTATTTCGTTGGGAATGATGGTGTCGAAGTTGCTGTGACAAATGATTCAGATAAAAATCTGGTTAGCGGTCAGAGTGTCAGCCGAAATGAATATGGAATTGATGGGGGAATTTTCTGGTCACCTAAAGGAGAGTCTTTAGCTTTTTATCGTAAAGATGAAAGCCAGGTAAGCTCATATCCTTTGGTTGATATCAATACCCGTGTTGGTGATTTGAGAGAAGAGAAATACCCGATGGCAGGAATGGGAACTGAAGTTGTATCTGTTGGCGTATATAATTTAAAATCTGATGAAACCGTTTGGATTAAGGCCAATGATTTTGATGAAGAAAAATACCTGACTAATGTCTCTTGGGGGGCAGAAGGCAAATTCTTGTATATTCAGGTTTTAAACAGAGCCTCGAATCATATGAAATTAAATAAATATGATGCAATAAATGGAGAGTTCGTTAAAACCCTGCTGGAGGAGAAAGATGATCGTTGGGTAGAACCATCTCAAAAATTGCTTTTCTTAAAAAATAAACCGAATTATTTCATTTATCAAACCAATACGCCTGGTTACAACCACTTGTACTTGTATGATACTGAAGGGGAATTAATTAAACAATTAACATCTGGAGACTGGATGGTGACTGAAGTTTTGGGTTTTGATAAGGCTGAAAAGAATTTGTTTTATGTTTCAACTGAAGTAAGTCCAATTGACCGTCATGTTTATAAATTGAATATTAAGACGGGAAAACGTATTCGTATAACTAAGAGCGAAGGTTACCACAATGTTAAAGTGAGTAAGACGGGGGCGTATTTTATCGATAATTACAGTAGTTTGAACGTGCCTCGTATCATCAATATTTCTGATGCGGGTGGTAAAGCTGTGAAAAACTTAGTGAAAGCTGAAAATAAGCTAAAGGATTACAATTTGGGTGAGATTTCATTGGGAACGATTAAATCTGCTGATGAAATAACAGACTTACATTATCGTTTGGTTAAGCCTGCAGATTTCGATCCTTCTAAAAAATATCCTGTTGTGATCTATGTCTATGGTGGACCTCATGCTCAGTTAGTAACTAACCGTTGGTTGGGAGGATCTCGTTTATGGGAGGAGTATATGGCTCAACGTGGTTATGTGGTCTTTACTCTTGATAATCGCGGTTCAGCAAATCGTGGTAAAGAGTTCGAAGCAATTATTCATCGCCAGTGTGGACAGCCTGAAATGGCCGATCAGATGAAAGGTGTTGATTTCCTGAAGTCTCAAAGCTATGTTGACGCTGAGAGAATTGGCGTGCACGGTTGGAGTTATGGTGGATTTATGACTATTTCATTAATTACGAACTACCCCGATGTATTTAAAGTTGCAGTTGCCGGAGGTCCGGTAATCGATTGGAAATGGTATGAAGCGATGTACGGTGAGCGTTATATGGATACGCCTCAGGAAAATCCTGAAGGTTATGCTAAGACTTCCTTGTTGAATAAAGCGAAAGACCTGAAAGGGAAACTATTAATATGCCAGGGAGCCATTGATAAAACAGTTTTGTGGCAGCATAGTTTGAATTTTATTCGCGAATGTATTAAGAATAATGTTCAGGTTGATTACTTCCCTTATCCTCGTGCTGAGCACAATGTCAGAGGAAAAGATCGTATTCATTTAAAACAAAAAGTGAGTAATTATTTCGACGACTATCTGAAATAATCAGATTCTTATATATTCAAAGGCTCGCGGCAAAATTGCATAGCGGGCCTTTTTTATATCCCTTGAGTTTGAATATTTTAGTTTTGACCTTACATTTGGCTGAAATCTATAACACACAAAGAATTGAAAACAAAAATCGATCATAAAAGCATTTGGAGGATTGCTTATCCAATCATTTTAGGAAGTATTGCACAGAATGTTATATCGGTGACTGATACCGCTTTTTTAGGTCACCTGAGCGAAACGGCTTTGGGAGCTGCTGCAATTGCCACTATTTTCTATTTCGCAGTCGTGATGTTTGTTTGGGGATTTGGTTTAGGTACACAGATTGTGATTGCCAGAAGGGTAGGTGAGCAGAACTATACTTTGGTGGGTAAAACTTTCATGCATGCCTTCTATTTTCTGATATTCACAGGGCTTCTCTTGTTTGGTTTTATGGTGTTTCAATCGCCTGCTCTTCTGAAATGGATGGTCAGTTCCGACGCCATTTATCAGGCCAGTAATGATTATATTTCTTACCGTGCCTGGGGTATACTATTTGCGTGTGTTAACCTGCTTTTCAGAGCTTTTTATATTGGAGTTGCCAACACGAAAGTAATCAGTTGGAGCACCGCTTTTATGGCCGTTATCAATGTCTTTTTTGATTATGCTTTAATATTCGGGGAGTTTGGTTTGCCTGATATGGGAATAAAAGGAGCCGCTTTAGCATCTGTAATTGCCGAGTTCTCTGCTATGATCTTTTTTATCATCTACACCTTAAAAAAAGTGCCTTTAGAGTATTATGCCTTGTTCAGATTTTGCAAGATTGACTGGCCTTTATTTTCCAGATTGATAAGGGTTTCATTTCCGATCATGATTCAGAATTTCTTAGCACTTTCATGCTGGTTCGTTTTCTTTATACTGGTGGAGCGAATGGGAGAGCATGAATTGGCAATTTCTAATATTATAAGAAGTATTTATGTCCTGTTGATGGTCCCGGTTTGGGCATTTGGATCTGCAGTTAATACCCTGGTGAGTCAGGTTATTGGTGAAGGTTTCCCCGAAAAAGTGATGTTGATTATATGGCGAACAACAAAGCTTTCATTCTTGTCTGTTTTCGCTTTAGTTGGCGTTTCTATCTTTATTCCGGATTTTATCATATCTATTTATACTGATAATGCATTGATGATTGAGCATACGCGTCCAGTGGTGTATGTTGTTTTTGGTTCAGCACTATTGTTTCCTATTGCGATTACTTTATTTCATGGTATTTCAGGAACCGGACGAACTTTGCATGCCATGTTTGTGGAAATTGTGGTCCTTGCTTTTTATTTGGGAGCAGTATTTTTATTGACCCAGGTTTTCAAAGTCAGTATTGAGTGGGTTTGGACTTCTGAATATTTCTATGCTTTATTTTTAGGGTCGGCCTCTCTCTTTTATCTCAAATTAGGAAAATGGCGCGGGGGTGTTGTATAGTTAGGATTAAAGGCTAAAGTTTTTTAATACTTTTTTTGAATAATTAAAGTGGATTGTTGTCTGTTTTGGCAGTATAGTTTTTTAAGTCTCACAACCAAAGTTCATTCCAATGGCTAAAGAGAATATAGGATGGGAAGTGCACTTGTGAATGACTTTCTTTAGTTATTCAAAATCTATCACCTTGGGGCGGCCAACTTCAAATTTGCTGAATTTTGGTCGATCTTCTCCAGTCATGCGGTATTGTGGACTCGTAAAATCACTGGGAGCCTTAGGGTAAACAACAAAACGAAGCTCTATAGTTTTGAAAACCAGGTTTTCGTTACTAAGACGAATTCCACATCCCAAACCATAGTAATAATCATTTTTTAGTGGTTGATGTTGATTGCTGCCAATTACACCGATGTCTGCAAAGCTGAAAAAAGCAAAACGAAATCCAGCAGCCATATATGGCGTGAAGGCAATATTCTCAAGTTGAAGGCTTAGTTTTTGTGTGCCTGATGCCTCATCGCTCGAATAGCCTCGTATTCCATCAGTACTGTTTAGGGTGATAAATTCTTCCGGGAAACGACGAATGCCCAAAGTGTAGTTTAATGCTCCAAAATTCCTGTAGCGATAGCGCCCTGATTTGCGCAAGCGACCAATAAATTTATTCTGGAATATAAAGGTACCCTGCTCGTATCTATCTTTTTTGAAATATCCCCCAAGGGCCATTTTTGTGAAAAAATAGATCTGTGATTTATTAAAATGAGTAGCGCGTTGGTATTCGAAGGCTAAATATTTACGATCGCAAAATTCACTATCTTCAAATCCTGTGGTGATTTGCATTAAGAAACCGTAAGGAATATCCTCAGTACGCCCGAAATTATAGATGAGATTAGATTTGTAAAACTGGACTTGATTGAGGGTAATACTTGTTAGATAGCTTCTGTTGTTATGGAAAAATCTATTCAGATCTTTATCAACTTCAGGGCGTTTTTGAAATTTAATAAGTGAGGCGCCAATAGTTGTAAATAAACGACTTTTAGTATATTTTTTCTTTGATTTCATTTTGAATGCTTGTCCAAGCCACAATGATCCTGAATTAAAGTCGAGAGGCTCTTTGTTTAAAACAGGATCGTTGGCTTTAATTTTTTTCGAGCGCTGGGTTGTTGAAAGGGACAAGCCTCCGGCATATCGGGTCATGTAGCTTTCGAAAAGCTGCTCAGCTTCGAGTTTGACAGATTTTCTTTTGTAGTTGTTTTTGAAAGCCAGCAAAGCACTAATGTGAGTCTTTTTAATATTCTTCACTTTATAGCTTGCCAAATAGCCCCAGTTTTTACTTTTATCGCTGTTGTATTCAAAGCCTGCTTTAATTTCATGGCCTCGTCCATACATGTTTTGATTGAAGAGTTCCAATGATGTTGACGTAATTGAACCAATATCAAGATCAATACCCCATGAAAATTGATCTTTTACCAACAGATAAAGATCGACCAGTTCGGGAGATCCCATGACCAGGATTGGAATAAACTGCGCATCTTTAATATAGGGGAGTTCACGGATTAGACGCTCGTTATCTGCTGTGTTGTAGGCATCAAGGATGTCTCCTTCTTTTAGGTAGAGGAGTTTTTTAATATGTTTCCTGCTACTTGTATTGTGAAGCTTATTGGCCGTTTTCTCCAGCCAAATTCTTGTTTGCTGAACAGTGTCAAGAAAGTTAGGTTTGAAAGGAGGGATGACATCGATGATAATTTTATTGATGCGTTTCCCTTCGTAGGGAATAAAAACCTCACTACTTTGTTCTCTCTCTTTATCATCAACTAATTCATCTTTGCCCGGAGAAACAAAAAAGAGATGGTAGAGTTCTCTTGTAATTTTGTTTTTATATGCTTTTGATTTAAGTTTCTTATAAAACTTGGAGCCGTTGTAAAGGGTGTCTGACTGTGGTTTCTCATTGATCGTATCCAATATGAAAACAATTGTGTCACCATTGGCCAGGTAATGGTTTGTTGTTTTATTTATTGAGGTGGATTTTTCAGGAGATGTTTGGGCATAACAATTCTTCCAGCCAGATATTAGCAGGACGAGAAGAATGCTATATATAACGACTTGTTTTATCCCTTAGTGTCTTGGTTTATTATCAAAGATAAAAAAATATGAGGGATTGATAATTTCATCGCTGAATCATTTTTTCAAATCAGTAACCAAGGTGTTGATTGTTTTGAGTTGTTCTTCGTTCCATTGCCATTTGTCACCAACTCTTATTTCGCCGATCAATTGTTTTTTGTTGAAAAATTCAAGGGTAGTGATCGCACTACCAAGGCCATAGCGTTTCATTCCCAGCTTGGAATTCAACTTTACAAAATCGATTGATTCCTGAGATTTAAAAGCGACTAAGGTGAAATAGAAGATTGTAAACTTTTGTTTGTCATCATTAAATTCGACCTGATAGATGATTCTGTTTCGCTTTAGGGATAATAGAAGAACGAATATTAAGACGATTGTTAATTCGTATACAAGGTGGATACCTACAAAGAAAAAGAGGATGATTTGAATGATCAGCAATAAGCTTAATTCACTTTTTATTCTTTTCCACAATGAAAAGTCAGCATTATTTGGTGTGTGCAATTCCATATCTAATTTTTTTGCATAGTTAAGGATTTTATCTGCATATAGAGTTGTCTGTGTTTGTTTTATTGAGCATTTATCCTTTTGCATCTTAAAAAGAATGATAAGTCTTTGTGACAAGCGTATTTTTTTTAGTTGATTGTATTAATTTATAGTCATTATCAGATCTTAAAGTGAGTGTTTAATAGTAATAGAGAAGTCTTAATGCATCTTTAATACAGAAGCTTGAAAGGTATTTCTTTTGGGATGTTAAAAAAGAAAATCAGAATTGTATGAAATCAACACGTGTCTTAAGTGATTGTTATGCTTTCTTGATTTAAGTGTTAGGTAAAAAGGTGTGGAGCCTAATAGTGATGAGGTGAAGAAGATTGGATTTTTTTTTTAAAAAAAGGTTGTAGAGTGACTAAATTGCTTTTGATCACAGGCTTGGCAAAGCCAGTTTCAAATTAGGTATTTAGGTATTATTTTATGAATTTAAACTAAGATGGTTTATATTTATATATTATTGACTGCTGTTTTTAGAGTGATTGCTATGGGTTGTTTCTTCAGAAAAATTGTATTGTTTAGTATTTTGATATTTTTAATTTCCTCATTTCAAGTTCAGGGTCAGGAAAATAAAAATGAAGACGACTCATTAAAAACTTTGAAGTTTCTAAAAAAAACGCTGGATGGTATTATTGAAGCTAATAATTCTAATGGAACTGATGATTTGGAAATTGATGGTATTATTATAGATCAAACCATAACAAAAGTTGGAAGAGATTTTTATGATCTGTTTTATTCTGTGTGGCTTGCGCCTCCAAAATCAAAAAATTACACAATAACAATCAAGGAAATGGTTTTACCTGGATTGGTCACTCAAATCGAAGTTTTTGTTAATGACAATGTCGTTTTCAAGCAAAGGATTCAGCCTCGATATGAAATATTAGAGGCTATGTCCCAATATGCAAATGCAGTAGTTGTTAGGTATTTGAATAATTATGAAAAAATGAAAGCCCAACTTGAGGGTCAGGACCAGCAAGGTACGGGGATATATTAACCATAAATTAAAAGCCATGAAATTTATACACACGCTTTTTATCATAGCTTTTCTAGGTTTGATGATGCCAATTGATTTAATGGCTCAGGATTTTGTTTATACACCAGTCAATTCTGCTTTTGGTGGTAATCCATATAATTACAGCTGGCTCATAAATTCTGCTTCCGAACAAAACAGAATTGAAGATCCCAATGAAGAAGATCAGTTCCGAACGGATCCTTTAGATGATTTTGAGGATAATTTGAAACGTCAAATACTTAATCAATTATCAACCAGGTTGGTCAACGCCATTTTTGGAGATGATGAAGAATTAGAACCAGGTTCATACATGCTTGGAAATTATCAGGTAGATATTTTTGAGGATGGAAATGGTGTAACGATCAATGTTACAGATATATTGACCGGGAATTATTCGAATGTCGCCATTCCTAATTACTGATATCATGGCTTCATTGTGCTTTTTAAATGCATACTTGTCAGATGTGTTTAAAACGATTGGTGTTGATGTGATTTGTTGCTTTTCTACGCATTTAATGTCTGTTATGGTATCTCCCCTTAGTTATTGGGACCGATATCTTATGATCTGTTGTTGAAACTTTTGTCATCTTATAATTCTCTATATATATGTTAAGATTTGTAAGTCACTACTGTTGTTTTCTCATTATATTCATTCTGTTTAACGGGTGTGTTCCATTTTTTAATCAACCCCTTAGTGTACAAAGAGCAGAACTTGGTGAAGAAACACCTGCAAGACAGAATTTTGTAAAATTACCTGAGCCTAAAGATAAAATTGTTACTGCTGTCTATAAATTCCGTGATCAAACAGGGCAGTATAAACCTTCCGAAACGGGTGCGAATTGGTCAACAGCTGTTACGCAGGGAACAACATCGATTTTATTGACTGCGATACAGGAATCCGGGTGGTTTATTCCTATTGAACGAGAGGGGCTGTCAAATTTACTAAATGAAAGAAAGATTATCCGATCTAGCAGAGCAAACTATGTGAAGGAAAATGAAAAGACTGAATTATTACCTCCTCTTTTGTTTGCCGGACTGGTGCTTGAAGGGGGTGTTATCAGTTACGATGCTAATGTGATCACCGGAGGTGCAGGATTAAAGTATTTTGGAGCAGGAGGTTCAGGTCAATATAGACAGGACAGGGTGACTGTTTATTTAAGAGCTATCTCTACGAGTAATGGACAGATCTTAAAAACGGTTTACACTTCGAAAATGATACTCTCACAAAAATTAGATGCCAGCATTTTTAGATTTGTCAAATTTAAACGATTGTTGGAGGCTGAGATGGGGTATACCTATAATGAGCCCTCAGAAATGGCAGTTAAAGAGGCAATTGAAAAAGCAGTGGAGGCTTTGATTATCGAAGGCGTTATTGAAGGTTTGTGGAATCTTAAGAATCCTGAAGATATGAATGCTGATATCATTCAGGCTTATATTGAAGAGAAGAAGGAGAATCAGGAGGCTGACTTTTTTGATGGTTTGCTTACATCGAGACGTCATAAATTTGGTTTAGGATTTCAAGCTGGTTCCTGGTTGTATATGGGGGATTATAGCCATTCAAGATTTGATGCTATGGGTGGTGTTTCGTTGTTATATGATACTCAGGATTCATGGCAATTTGGTGTTAATTTAAGTCGTGGTCGGATATCTACAGATGAATATTTTAAACGCACATTCAATTCTCTTGACTTTACAGCCGCATATCGCCTGATGCCCTCTAAAGACTGGACGCCTTATGTGGTAGGTGGTGTTGGGATTATTTCCCGGCAAATAAATACCTTGTATCCGACTTTCGATCTTTCAAATTCTATTCATTCGAAAGTTGTATACGGGGCAGGTGTAGAATTTTTACTGAATGAAAGGTTTGGCTTGAATTTTTCAATACTCAATCATTATGTGTTTAGTGATGAGCTTGATGGGCTTAAGCAAGGGGATCATAATGATTATTTCTGGGAGGGAAAAGTCGGCTTGAACTTTTATTTTGATAAACTTGTCGATTTCAGTAGAAAGAAGAAAGCTAATAAGGATAGGATAAGAAAAATAAAGGGTGATAAGAAAAATCCAACCAAGTAAAATATTTTTGAATAGTAATAAAGCCGGAATTATTTCTGGCTTTTTTTATGTCTAAACTTCTTGTGGTATTTCCTTTTATAATTTCATTGTTTAAAAATGGGTAGTAAGAGAAAGGTTTATCTTGATATATTGTTTGATGACTCCTGAAACGATAAAACTCCTTTTAAAGCTAATTTGTCATCGTGATTGAAAATCACTTGCTATGATGAATTATAGTTTCATTCTCAATGTATGAGATTGTTTTTTTTGTGAGGAGTACAAAAAATATCAATAAATGATCTTGTCAGTCGCATAGAATTTTTTACATCTGATGCTATTGAATTCATTAGCAATAAATTTTAAGCAACATGTGATTGGTTCGTGTTGTTTTTTATTTCAAATCCGATAACAAGAATTCATTTCAGATATAATAAGTTATTCCCTTTTGATTAAGGATGTTGTAGGGCTCGTTTTATTTTCGGAAAAGCAGATGCGATTTGATTTTTTTTTATCCCAATATATCTGATTAGTCTCCTCACATATATCGATTTTGTCTGTATGTGTCGATTTTACTACTATTCTTTCAAGTGAGGCTGAGTCTTTTTTGTAATAAGTTAAAGTGATCATCATAGTATTTTTTTGAATAAATGTCCATCTGTTTAGTCAACATATATGAGGTGTTCGTGTAAAATTCAAATCAATCCCCTAGCCTTTTATTTACCTTTGTTAAGGATGAAAGAAGATGTTGTACAGCATATCCATATGAAATCCCGAGCTCTTAACCTCTCGTTTAGTTAAAAATTCGCTTTAAGACCTTTAAAACTTTGAAATTTACAACTATGAAAAAATTTTTATTATTCTGTGTTGCTGTTGTTTTTACAGTTTTTTCTGTAAGCGCAGCAAACACTTCTAACGTGAACCAGCTTGGTTTTTTTAACTCTGCTGGTGTGTTGCAGGTTGGAACAAATTGGAGTAATGTTTATCAATTTGGATTTATGAATGATGCCAACGTAGCTCAAGCTGGTTTCGGTAACGTTTCTTTTGTTAGCCAGTTTCTTGCTGGTAATATGGCTGATGTTACTCAGTTTGGTTGGTTTAATGCTTCGGCTGTTAGTCAGGCTGGTGTTTTAAATTATGCTATGGTTAATCAAATGGGAATTGCTAATCTTGCTCTGATTTTGCAGGTAGGTGTTTTGAATAACGCATCCATTTACCAGGCTGGTGCATTGAATTTTGCTTCTATTGTGCAGTATGGATTTGGTCAGTCGGCTAGTCTTAGCCAAACAGGTCTTCTTCATAGTGCCAGTATTTTGCAGTTCTTTACTTCTGGAAATTCGCTTTCTATCAGTCAGGCTGGTATAGGTAACTCTGCTACTATTAATCAGATTTTTGGTGTGGGTAATAGTGCAAGTATCGCTCAGGCGGGCTTCTTTAATTCTGCAACTTCTACTCAGGTAGGTGGTGTTGGGAATATGTCTTCTGTTAGTCAGCTTGGCGTTTTGAATCAGGCTTCTACTCTACAGTTAGGTGGTGCTGGTAACAGTGCGATTGTTAGTCAGACTGGTTGGTTGAATAATGCTGCGACTTTCCAGTTAGGTGGTTCAGGTAATATGGTAGATATTAATCAGGTTGGTGTGCTTAATCAGGCTTATGCTACTCAGTTAGGTGGTGTTGGTAATATGGCATATATTAATCAACTAGGTCTCCTCAATTGGGGTATAGTTGCTCAAGCTGGAGGTGCTGGATCTACTGCAAGTATTACACAAGCTGGTGCTTTTAATCTAGGCTTAATCGCTCAGTCAGGCCAATTTGGAAGTATGGCTATTATTAATCAAGCTGGTGCTGCGAACTTAGCAGTAATTAATCAACCAATTTTTGGTATAGGTAATTATGCTAGTATAGCTCAGGTTGGTATAGGTAATTATGCTCTAACTACTCAATTAGGTATTGCTAATATGGCAACTACAACACAAATGGGTAACTATAACAGTGCTGTAACAACTCAGGTTGGTTGGGGTAATGTTGCTAATACATATCAGGTTAATGATGGACATTCGTCTGTTATCACACAAGTTGGTATTGGTAACTCCGCTACTGTTATGCAATATTGATGATTTATTAAGTTAACTCTAAATTCCCGCCATGAGCGGGAATTTTTTTATTATGAAGTAAAACTTTACGCTTAATAAGAGCCAACCTTTCTAAGAAGTGGTTGGCTTTTTTTTGCTTCAGCTTTTATTAGGTAGAGTTGCAATGCTGAAGATTGGGTTTTAAGTCAGTTTAGTGTTGATTTTGTTGGACTTGAGGGGAGGGGAGATTTCATTTTCCAATATGGGGTGAGAATTTCTCTTTGCAATTATCAAGAGTCAGTATGTAATTATTCAACAGGAAGGATTGGGAGATTTGATTAGGGCTGTTCTGTGTGGAAATTATCAGGTTGTTGAGGTTTCTTGTGTGAGATTTGGATCTTAACAATAATAGAATTTGATTTTAATGCTGTCTTTTTTTTCTTGATCGAGTCAATGCTTTGGATGTGGCTAATCAGGAATTAGTTTTTATCGTCAGAATAAATATTAGGGGTTAAAAACTAAATAAGGGGCAGAATTACTCTTTGATCATAAATTTAGCTGAAATATTTTGGACGTTGATTTTCTTATATATCGGTTGAGCGTTTTAAGGTTTGATTATATGTTATTAGATTCATCTTAAAGCCCAGCTATGTACGGATTTATTGACTTCTGAAAATGAAATATTAAGAAAATCAGAAGTGTTTATAAGAAGATACATGGTAGTCATCATAGTAATTATTAGTATATGTGGCTATTTTTTTAGTCAATAATTTTGATGTGTTCATGTAAAAACAAAAAAGAGACCCATACCTTTTTTTAACTTTGTGACAAGCGCTAAATGATGTTATACAGTATATTTCGATCCCGACGTCCTACTCTCTCTCTAAGTTTCAAATACACATAAAAAACCTTTAAAACTTTTGAGATTTATAACTATGAAAAAAATTTTATTATTCTGTGTTGCTGTTCTTTTTGCAGTTTTTTCTGTAACTGCTCAGAATGTTTCTCTAGTCGGCCAGGCAGGTGTTCTTAATAATGCTGCTGTTGTTCAGGGTGGAGCAAACTTTAGTGCTGTCGCTCAGCTAGGAATTCTAAATAATGCCAATGTTCTCCAGTTAGGAGTAAATTTTAGTAATATTGGTCAATTTGGAATTTTAAACACGGCTAACGTTGCTCAAGGTGGATTCTTCAATGCTGCTTTGATTAGACAGTTTGGTCTGTTAAATACTGCTAATGTTAATCAATTAGGATTAGCAAATCTCGCTCTAATTTTACAAGTTGGAGCTTTTAATGATGCGACTATCAATCAATGGGGCGCATTAAATTTTGCTACTATTGCCCAGTTCGGTTTTGGTCAGGAGATGACTCTTACCCAAATTGGTATTTTGAATAGAGCTCTTATCTTACAGTTCTTTGGTTTAGGAAATACCATGGCTCTCAGTCAATGGGGCGTAGGTAATTTTGCTGCGATGTCCCAGTTTGGTGGCATTGGTAATCATGCAGGTGTGACTCAGGTTGGTGCTTTTAACTTTGCTACTACAACACAAGTTGGAGGTATTCTTAATACTGCTATGATTAATCAACTTGGTGCTTTGAATGTTGCTAATACCCTTCAGCTAGGTGGTATTGCTAATGATGCAAATATTAATCAAGTGGGTATCGCTAATAATGCTTTGGCTTTACAGTTTGGTGGTATTGCAAATGATGCAAATATTAATCAGGTGGGCATTCTAAATCAGGCTTTTACTACCCAGTTTGGTGGTATTGCTAATAATGCAAATGTGAATCAGTTGGGAATCTTCAACTTAGGTGTTGTTACTCAATTTGGTGGTATTGGTTCTACAGGAACTGTTAACCAGGCCGGTATTTTTAATGCAGGTTTTATTACTCAGGGAGGTCAACTCTTTAGTACGGCTACCATTAATCAACTTGGTGTTGGTAACCTAGGTATTATTGTTCAGCCATTCTTTGGTATAGCTAATAATGCGACTATAACACAAGTTGGTCTTGGTAACTTTGCATTAACTACTCAGTTAGGTGCATTTAATCAGGCAAATACAGTACAGGTGGGTGCTTTAAATGTGGCACTTACTGGTCAGTTAGGTATAGGTAATGTTGCAAATACCTGGCAGTTTGGTGTTGGTCATTTCTCAGCTATTGGACAAGTTGGTATAGGTAATGTTGCGAATGTTGTACAATTCTAATATTCTCTAAAAATTTAAAAATTCCCGCCCTGTGCGGGAATTTTTTCCCAATTGTAAAATTTTAATTTATCAGTAGATGTCAGGCTTCTTAAAATATGGTGGTTTTCTTTTATGTCTGCTAAGTTTCGGTACTTTAATGGGGCAAAATACTCACTTTGAAGATCAGATTCTTAATCAGCTTAATTACGGATCAGTCAGTTCCTTCGGTGAGGGTAATGGTGTTGTTGTTTCTCAATATGGGAATAAAAATGAAGCCCAACTTTCGCAATTAGCCAGTCGTCAGTTTGCAATCATTCAACAAGTAGGAGCTGAAAATTTAATAAAGGCCATGCAATCCGGAAATTCTCAGATTATTGAGATTTATCAGAATGGCGATTTGAATGCTGTTGAGGCTTTACTTCAAGGAAATAATCTTTCTTCCGATATAAACCAGTATGGTGATAATAATTCCCTGCAACAAATGGTTATTGGAAATAACAAGAACATTGAGGTTACTCAAGTAGGCTATGATAACGATTTGGTTCATGTCGATTCCGGGTCGACAATAAAAGCTTATACCATTACCCAAGTTGGAACGGGTATGAATCTTAGGGTGACAATGGGAAATGTGAATTCAAAGTAGTTTTAGTCTGTTAGTGATATTTTTAGGAGTATTCATTTTATAATATCAATCGTGATAAATATTGGCTTTGTGTAGAATTGAATTTTTTAGTATGAAACCCGTTTGTAATATCTTTTAAAAGGCTCTTTGTCTTTTATTTTTTTTGTCCTTCCTTTTATTATTCCAATATCTCTTGTGTTAAGGTCTTGATAGAAATTGAAAAGTGTATTCTGCTTAATGGCTGAATTTTGAAAATATCGTCATTGGGTTTTGCTTGTGTTTTTGGATGCGCGTTTCGTTTAGATTTTCTTATGCGTTCAAAGGGGAGGCGTGTTTTTTTTAATATAAAAATAGTTCTCTTTCTAATTCAGTTGTCACTTATGATTTATGGGGGTATTAGTCTGTTGATTTTCCTTGGTTAAGACTTGAGTGTAGACTTTTATTTTCTAAATAAATATTGAAACTTCTAAATAATTACTCGACTTGTTATTTCCTTTTTGATCAGTAATTCAAAAGAGATTTCTCTAAAGTGGAGCCGTCAGATGTTGGTTTGTAAGTTTTATATTTAATTATACCCTGTTAGATTCATCCAAAGCCTCGACTTGACCTATGTTGACTGGCTTATTCAATTAAAATATTAAGAAAAATAGAAGCTTTAAATTATTATCTTCTGCTAATTGTCATAGCAAAAATTAGCACACGTAACTTGTCGTTTTATCAATATTTTCATGGAGTTTGTGTAAAATAAATATTCTTCCGCCTCCCTATGGTTTACCTTTGTGACAAGTACTTAATAATGTTATATAGCATGTTTTGACCCCGAGCTCCTACCCTCTCTTTAGTTTTTTTACGCTTGACAACCTTAAAACTTTTGAGATTTACAACTATGAAAAAAATTTTATTATTCTGTATTGCTGTTGCTTTTTCAGTTGTTTCTGTAAACGCACAGAACACATCCATCGTAACCCAGGTTGGATTTTTTAACGAAGCAGGAGTATTGCAAGTTGGAACAAATTGGAGTAGTGTTTTTCAATTTGGATTCGATAATGATGCGACTGTACTTCAGGGAGGTTTTTTAAACTTTTCTACTGTTAATCAGTTTGGTAATGAAAATATTGCCACGGTTAGACAAATTGGATTGGCACAACTCGCTGCAATTTTACAAGTAGGTGATGAGAATGAAGCATCTATAACTCAAGTTGGGGCATTAAATTTTGCAGGTATTGTGCAGTTTGGTGATAATCATGAGGCAGTAATCCGTCAATTCGGTATTTTTAACTTTGCTGCTATGCTTCAGTTTTTTGGAGAGGATAATGTGATGACAATTAATCAGCTTGGCTTTGGAAATCTTGCTGTGGCATCACAGTTCTTTGGTTCTCGCAATACTATTGGTATTACTCAAGTTGGCGCTTTTAATGCTGCTTTTGCAACTCAGTTAGGTGGTAGTCGCAATACTGCAAATATTAGGCAGTTTGGTCTTTTTAATAGGGCTGCTACTTTACAAGTAGATGGTTATCGTAATGAAGCAAATGTGACTCAGCTTGGTATAGGTAATAGTGCTTTGGCTTTACAGTTTGATGGTAATCGTAATGAGGCAAATATCCTTCAAATAGGGGGAGGTAATCAGGCTTTAACTGTTCAGGATGATGGTCGTTCTAATGATGCAAATGTGACTCAGCTTGGTCTTTTTAATAGGGCTGCTACTGTACAGGTAGATGGTTGGAGAAATGAAGCAAATGTGACTCAAATCGGTATAGCTAATAATGCTTTGGCTTTACAGTTTGGTGGTGCTGGTAATGAATCAAATATTACTCAGCTTGGTGTCGCTAATACTGCTATTACGACACAGAGTAGTAGTGGCTTCCTAAGTGGTGGTAATGAGGCAAATGTCCTTCAGATAGGGATTGCTAATCAGGCTTTTATTACACAAACTGGTGGAAGCTTTAGTGGTCTGAATACTGCAAATATTAACCAATTGGGAATCTTTAACTGGGGTATTATTAATCAGTCTGGGGGTGGTCTATCAACAGCGACTATTAACCAGGGCGGATTTTTAAATCTTGGTTTTATAAGCCAAACAAACCAAGTAGCTAGTACGGCTACTATTAATCAACTCGGTATTGGTAATGTAGGAATCATTCTTCAGCCACTTTTAGGTGGTGATAATGATGCTACCATAAATCAACTGGGGCTTGGTAATTTTGCTCTGACTGTTCAGTTGGGTGCTTTTAATGAAGCAACTACTACACAGTTGGGTGCTTTTAATGTGGCATTAACAGGTCAATTCGGTATAGGTAATACCGCAAATACCTGGCAATTTGGCGTAGGTCAATTCTCAGCTATTGGACAATTCGGTAATAATAATACTGCCAATGTAGTGCAGTTCTAATAATTTTATTGATAAAAATGAATTCCCGCCTCGGGCGGGAATTTATTCCCATTAAAAGGACATCATAATTATCAAATGGTAAGCTTTCTAAAATATATTGGTCTTTTAATATGTGTATTCTGTTTCAGTAATTTGCTGGGACAGAATTATAATGCTGAAGATCAGATTCTCAGTCAGCTTAATTACGGGCTAGCCAATTCCATTGGCGCGGAGACGATGGCTGCAGTTTCTCAGTATGGGAATGACAATGAAACACATCTCATGCAATTGTCTAGTCGTCAGTATGCCATTATTCAGCAAGTAGGAGCTGAAAACCTGGTTCAGGCAGTTCAAGCAGGAAATTCTCAACTTATTGAAATTTATCAAAATGGCGATTTGAATGCCATTGAGACTTTGCTTCTGGGGAATGATCTTTCTTCCGATATTAATCAGTATGGTGATAATAATTCCCTGCAACAAATGCTTATTGGAAATAATAAGCACATTGAGGTCACGCAAGTAGGCAATGATAACGATTTGGTCCATATGGATACAGGTTCTACATTTAAATCTTATACCATTACTCAAGTTGGAACGGGTATGAACCTTAGGGTGACAATGGGTAATGTGAATACCGATTAGGTTTAATTAATGGGAATCTCTTTATGGGGATCCATTCTTGTTTGTTATGCTTGTGTAATATGTGTTGAATTTGAGCTGGTAATTTTTTATATTACTACATGTAAACCCTTATTAGATTTCCACAAAGCTTTTTAGAAATGGTTTCGTTTAATACCCAAATATCGCCTCTGGTTAAGGCCTGGATTGAAATTGAAAGAAAAGTTCAATTTCTTTTTGTTTCTGCAAAACTTCAGAATTGTAGCAATAAGGTTTTGAATTTGAGTTATATTCTGGAAACCAAAAAGAAAGGAGGGGGCAATAATTCCCAAACGATCCAAAAAGGGAAGTGTGTTTCTCCAAACCTGAAAATTATGTCTCTCTCAGAATCGGGTATGAATCTCAAACCTAAAGAAAATTTAACGGTCAGTCTTTTGGTTTTTCATGATGATCGGGTTATTGCCAGAGATTGTGTTGTTTTTCAGGGAGATAATCCTTAAATTAAGTACAAATTAAAACCTATACTTATGCGAAAATTCCATCCACTATTCGTATTATTTATTTCGATAAGCTTATCTGTATTTATTTTTTCCTGTAATGAAACGACTCAAGATGCTGATTCATATGGATCGATTAGAGGAACAGTTAAAACATCAGAAGGAAATTTACCATTAGAGGGTGTTAGTATTGCTACTAATCCTGGTACAACTGTCGTTTCTACGAATGCCGATGGGGAATTTAATTTAGGAGAAATTTTGATTGGAGACTATTCAGTCTCAGCCAAAAGGGAAGATTATACCTCCGAGAATTTTAGTGTTAAAGTTCAGAGCGGGCAAGAGGTTTTTATGTCTGTAATAATGAAAATTGCTCCTGAGGAATCAGAAGTCCCTGATGAACCTGTTTATGTGACACCCCTGAACGCTTCAGAAAAACACCGGGTTGACAGTGTAACCTTAGTGTGGAATAATGGGGAAACCGTAGAAGGAGATACCTTGCGTTATGATGTGATTTTGTATGAAGGAGGTGATGATTTCGTAGGTACCAAACTTGTTTCTAATACGCTTGATACAACTTTATTTGTATCGGGCTTGTTGTTTGAAACGCCTTATCGTTGGAAGGTGATTGCCCGAAACCGGAGTTTGGATGAATCGGTTGGACGAGAGTGGAAGTTCAGAACTGAGGATTATCCCAATAATAGATTTTTTTTTGTGAAAGATACCTTGGGTAGTAAAGATATTTATTCCTGGGATTTAAATGAAGGGCATTTGGTTAGGTTAACAACTGATGGAAATAGTCAGATTCAACCTAGGTTATCGCCGAATCGGGAACGATTGGCATATTCTTCGCATGAAACCGGTGAATATCATATCTATACCATGGATAAGAAAGGTCAAAATGTGTTGAAAATCACCACGGACAGACCTATTGCCAGTTATCACAATGCTGGTTTTGGTTTTTGTTGGATTCACGATGGTTATCGAATACTTTATGGGCATTACGATGAGCTTTGGCGGGTTAATCATGATGGGACAGAGGAGTACCTGGTTGTAAAGGCCCCGGAGGGCAGGCATTTTAGAGAATGTCATTATAATAAATACACGGGTAGGCTTGTTGTTTTAACTATAGGGGTTGAGCCTTATGATAGTGAGATTTACCTAATGGATTCCAGCGGTGCAAATATGGAGGTCTTAGTTGATAGTGTACCTGGGATTTTATCCGGACCCCAATTTTCAATTGATGGTACTCAAGTCATCTTTTCTCAAGACGTGAGTGGCTTACAAGGAGATGATGGCCGGCAGTTGGATGCCCATATTTTTAGAATCGATGTGGATGGTTCTAATTTAACTGATCTCTCTGAAAACGGTAAAACTGCCGGGACAAATGATTTGCAGGCCATATATTCTCCTGATGGAGGGAAAATTATTTTTATGAATGAACCATCTGATGGACTTGGTGTAAAAAACATTTGGACTATGGATATTAATGGGGGAGGTAGAGAGCTGATTATTCCTAATGCTGAGATGCCTGAATGGAACTGATAATATGATAAGAAAATTGTTGATGTAGAGAGTGTCTGATAGAGGATGCTCTTTTTTTTTGCACTGATCTTATTTACTAATGTGAAATTGATTTATGAATGAAAGAGGTTCCTTTATAGCTTAAATTTAGAATTCTTAGTAAATTTAAAAAAACATCCTTAGCCCTGAAGCGAAGGATATTTTTTTGTTACTGATATTTATCGGGAATTAAAGGTGTTTCAATATCTCTTTAGCTGTAGATCTTTTTTTGTAATCAGGATCGTACTGTAGGTGTTTGATTTTTCCATTTTTCCCAATCACGAAAGTAGCTGGCACGGGAAGGGTTTGACTTGCATTGCCATTGGCTTCAGTTAGGTCGACACCAAATGTCTTATATTTTTCCTGTAGGTTTTTGGGTAAAATGAAATCAACACCGAATGCTTTCATTATAGAATTGTCTTTATCCCAAAGGATGGGGAAGTCTGCCTTTGTTTTAGTAAGAGTTTTATTGATATTCTCAGTTTTTTCAGGTGTGATTGCTACGATTTGAGCGCCTGCTTTTTGGAAATCTTCCAGATGATCCTGAAGTTCACTTAAATGACGGTTGCAGTGGGGGCACCATTGTCCCCGATAGAAAACAACGATTAATTGTTTCTCTTTTAAAAGATCTGCACTTTTTAGAGTTTTCCCATTTTGATCAAGGGCTTCGAAGTTTGGTGCTTTTTGCCCAATTTGAATACTGCACTCTTGCTTCTGAGCATAAGTGTTAAGGCTGATGATAGCCAAAATTGCAAATAGTAAGCGTTTCATATTCTTCTTGAATTAATTTACAATTCTTAATAGGACTGACTCTGTCCTTGCTTAATAGTTGTATAAAAATAAGAATATAAGACGTGTATGTCTTAAAATGATGGTGTTTAATTGTTAATGCCTTGTTAAAGGACAAAAAAAAATCTCCCTTACCGATGGGTAAGGGATATTGTATAAGTTTTAATATCAATTAAAACTATGCTTTTTGTAAACGCATAATTTTGTAAGTGGTGTTTACTCCAGCCTGGTGGAAAAGGACACCAACGGGACACATCTTTAATGTTTTTTGAAGGCAAGATTCAATTTTTTCGTCGCTGGCTTCGGTGTCCACTCTAAGCTCAACTTCAATATCGGTGAATGTAGGTGCGCCATCTTTCTGGTATCCGATTGTATCTACCTCAAGTGCGGTGAACTCAAATCTCATTTTTTTTGATACAATGTTGAAGATGGTATTCACGCATCCTGAGTAACTCATTAAGCATAGTTCAAAAGCAGTTGGTCCTAAATCTTCACCTCCCTTTGCTTCAGGAAGATCAATGATTGTTTCGTGGCCTCTGTTATCTGTTATTACGGAAGATATTCCTTTTGTCCAGGTTGTTGTTGCTTTCATTTTATTAATTTTAATTTGGCTCTTGAGTGTTATCTCGCACTTATTCTTTATGGGTTAAACATGATTCTGATAACCAAAGCCTTTTATGGTTGAATGATTTAATAATGATTTCTCTTAATTGGGTACAAATATATTTAAATATCCAAATATGTGTAGTTCTCTTTTTGTGTTTTTTAGCATTTGTCTTTGTTGTATGACATAAGTTCGTTGGATATTAGTTTGTTATGTCAATTTGACTTGCGTTTCTTTGTGATGAATGACAGGGCGGCAGAAAAAAATATTGGCAAGCCTTTTGAATTTTTGCGAGTGATATAAACAAAAACGCACGTGAGATATTGAAGATTTGCAGATGATGACTGCATTTCAGACTCACTTTTAATTATAACTAATAGTATGAATACAAATCAATTGACGATAAAATCTCAGGAAGTTTTGGAAAAAGCCTTTCAGATTGCTGTCGATAATCAGCATCAGGCTGTTGATACGGCTCACTTAACTAAAGCTATTCTTGAAGTAGGAGAGAAGGTAAGCGAATTTCTTCTTAAAAAATTAGGTGTGAATATTCCTCATTTAGTTGTAAAGCTCGATGAAATAATACAATCACTACCTAAGGTAAGTGGGGGTGAACCCTACTTATCAAGAGAATGTAACTCTGCATTGCAAACTGCTTTGTCTGAAGCGAAACAAATGGGCGATGAATATGTTTCTCTGGAACATCTTTTATTGGCAATTATTAAAGGGAAAGATGTGAGTTCAAGATTGTTTCGTGATAGTGGAGTAGGCGTAAAAGACCTAAAAAGCGCAATCTACGAATTGAGAAAAGGAGCCAAGGTTGATTCTCAGAGTGCAGAGGATAAATATAATGCTTTGAGTCGATTTGCCATTGACTTGAATGAAAGAGCCAGATCCGGAAAATTAGATCCTGTGATCGGACGTGATGATGAAATTCGTAGAATTCTTCAGATTTTATCGCGTCGAACAAAAAATAACCCAATTTTAATTGGAGAGCCTGGTGTGGGTAAAACCGCAATTGCTGAAGGTCTGGCTCATAGAATTATAAAAGGTGATGTTCCTGATAATTTAAAAAATAAGCAGATATTTTCTTTGGATATGGGTGCTCTAATTGCAGGGGCTAAATACAAAGGTGAGTTTGAGGAACGTTTAAAAGCTGTAGTAAAAGAAGTTGTTGGGTCTGAAGGAGAACTTGTTCTGTTTATTGATGAAATTCATACTCTTGTGGGAGCCGGAAAAGGTGAAGGGGCCATGGATGCAGCTAATATTTTGAAGCCTGCACTCGCACGAGGAGATTTAAGGGCGATTGGTGCAACCACTCTTGATGAGTATCAGAAATACTTTGAAAAGGACAAAGCTCTCGAACGACGGTTTCAGAAGGTAATGGTTGACGAACCGGATACCCTAAGTGCCATATCAATTCTTCGGGGCTTGAAGGAGCGGTATGAGAACCATCATAAAGTACAGATAAAAGATGAAGCTATAATTTCAGCAGTACAGCTCTCGCAACGCTATATTTCTGATCGTTTTTTACCAGATAAAGCGATTGATTTGATTGATGAGGCAGCTGCTAAACTTCGTTTTGAAATGAATTCAGTGCCTGAGAAGCTCGATGAGCTTGAGAGAAGGATTAAACAAATGGAAATTGAGATACTGGCCATTCAGCGTGAAGGTGATAGTAAAAAGTTGAAAGCTCTATCAAAAGAGATTGCTGATTTAAAAGAGGAGAGGAATACTTATCGTGCGAAATGGGAAAGTGAACGTGCTGTAATTAAGGGGATCCAGAACAGTAAGGAAGAGCTTGAACAGCTTAAGTATGAAGCTGACAAAGCTGAGCGTGAAGGCGATTATGCTAAGGTAGCCGAAATCAGATATGGCAAATTGAAGGAGATCGAAGAGCGAATTGAAAAGCTAAATGAAGAGTTGAAGCAAAATCAAAACTCCAATGCCATGATAAAAGAAGAGGTGGTGAGTGAGGATATTGCTGAAATCGTTGCACGCTGGACAGGTATTCCCGTTAGTCGAATGTTGAAATCGGAGAGGCAAAAACTTTTAGGATTGGAAACTGAATTACACAAACGTGTGATCGGACAAGATGAAGCCATTCTCGCCGTTTCGGATGCCATCAGAAGAAGTCGTGCAGGTTTGCAGGATGTAAAGCGACCCATCGGATCCTTTATTTTCCTTGGAACTACAGGGGTAGGTAAAACGGAATTGGCTAAAGCTCTGGCAGAATTTCTTTTCGATGATGAGAATCACATGCTTAGAATTGATATGTCGGAGTATCAGGAACGACACTCTGTGTCGCGTTTGATTGGGGCTCCTCCGGGATATGTGGGTTACGATGAGGGAGGGCAACTGACTGAGGCTGTACGACGTAAAGCTTATTCTGTAGTCTTGCTTGATGAAATTGAAAAGGCTCACCCCGATGTATTCAATATCCTCTTGCAGGTTTTGGATGATGGTCGATTAACCGATAATAAAGGACGAGTTGTTGATTTTAAGAATACCATAATCATCATGACTTCGAATGTGGGCTCTCATCTGATTCAGGAAAAAATGGAGTCACTTAACGAAAGTAACAGGCCTGAGATCTTAGAGCAAACCAAATATCAGGTTCTCGAATTGTTAAAGAAAAGTATTCGTCCCGAGTTTTTAAATCGAATTGACGAGACAATTGTTTTTACACCTCTGGAGCGTACAGAAATCAAAGAAATTGTAAAGCTTCAGTTTGGGAATGTGAAGGCGATGCTGGCTGAAAATGATATCTCGATTGAGCTAAGTGAAGCTGCCATCGATTTTATTGGAGATAATGGCTTTGATCCTCAGTTTGGGGCTCGCCCCGTTAAACGCGTACTGCAACGCTATTTGTTAAACGAATTATCAAAACAAATCCTGGCAGATCGAATTCATCCCAATTCACATATTTGGGTTGATGTGGAGTTGGGTAAGCTGGTTTTTAGAAATGAATAAATGGATGGTTTGGGTTTTGGCAGTCTGTTGTTTTTATTCTAAAATCATAGCTGAAATTGGTTATTTCAGCTGCCTATAGATTTCAAACCTTTGCGTAGATTTATTCATTTTTTTTGATGTGAATATAGAATTGACAATGATTTATTATATTTCTTTGTTGTCATCAAACTTCTTATCAGTAATAAATAAATTGAATTGATAAAAAATATTGAGCCCGTGTAATTATCTGATTTAGATTGGTTAATTTAAAGAGCTCAATATTTTTATATAATCTCAATTCTGATTCCGATAATAATCGGGAATGAAATCTAAAAAAACTTTTTGTCATGCCATACAGCGATTTAAAAGAAAAGTGGTTAAAACATTACGAGACAGCTCCTGCTCAATTGGAGAAAATGGGACAGGTAAAAGGCTTAATTAGCGCGTTTAACGCTAATGTTGATGCTGTTATCAAAGTCAGTGGGAAAAGTATTGAGAAAATCATCACTGAAAATGAATTGAACCTTGCAGACATTGTAGGTGAAGGTGAAAATAGCATTCAAAGTAAAGAGGATGCTATGCGAGGTTTTTTACAATGCTTTCAGGCTGGAAAAGCTGAAGAGTGGTTGATTGAGGATAAGGCGGTATTCAACTGGTTGAATGAAACTGTAGGTTACGATAAGTTGCAGATGGGCGGCCAGGGTGGTATTGTTGCTAATGTGATGGCTGTTTGTGGCGTTGATTCTGTTTACGTTCATTGTGCTTCTTCACCTAAAGAGCAGTCTCAGTTGTTTTTAGATTTAGATAATCTTTTAACAGTTGATGAAAATGGAGATGTGGCCCAGGCATCAAAGGTCGATCGTAAGAATGATTTGCCGCTGATCCATTGGATTATCGAATTCGACAAAGGAGACACGATTAATTTGGCTGGAAAGGTATACACCTGTCCAAAGGCCAATCGTTTTATTGCGACTTACGATCCTTTGAACTTTAAATTGCACATTGATGAGCATTTTTCAAATAAAATGGCTCAGGCAGATATTAATTCTGAATATATTATTCTTTCAGGTTATCAAATGCTTCACGAGACCTTGAAAGATGGTAGCAAAGGAGCTGATAAGATTGATGCATCAAAGGAAATGATTAAGGAGTGGAGAAAATCTTGTCCGGATAACTTGTTGCACCTTGAAGTGGCATCTACTCAGGATAAAGTTGTTCGTAAGCACCTGATTGATTCACTGGTTGAAAGTGTGGATAGTCTTGGTTTTAATGAACGCGAACTGATTGATATTCTTGAAGTGATTGGTGAAGATGAATTGGCTGCTAAATGTGAGGCAGATATCAATGCAACCACCATGTTCGAAGGGATGCTGAAGATATATGAATACACTAATTGTGAACGTATGCAATTGCATATGTTTGGATTGTACCTGACCCTACAGAAAAAAGGTTTTAAGGTGAATCCATTGCAAAATCGTGACGGTATGCAGTTAGCTGCTACTGTGGCAGCAGCAAAGGCAGGAACAGGTGCAATCAATACCAAAGATGTGCTGCTTTGGGCTCAAGGTCATAAAGTATCTGATGTTGGCTTAAACGAACTTAGCAGTCTTGAAAAATTGGTGACTGAGAAATTCGGTGCGAATCAATTGTTGGAAACCGGCATTTTCGAAAATGAATCTATCGAAGTGATTGCCGTACCAACTATCCTAATTGAAAAACCAGTAACCTTGGTTGGTATGGGAGATACGATTTCTTCAGTATCATTGGTTGGAGCACGATAAGCGTCACTTATAGTATTTTAAAAGCCATTCCCAGGGATGGCTTTTTTTGTCTTATACAGGTATTCCAACAAGGCTACTTTCCTAGCTTTTAATTTTTTTGCTTGATTGTTAAAAATATTAAAAATTTATGTACAAACGTTTGCATTAATTCAAAATGAAAAGCTATATTGCACTCGCTTAAAAAAAGGGTACACCTTTAATAAGCTAAATCTTATACTAACCGATAAGATCTCACTAACCACTAACTCACAAAAAATCCTGCAGGCCACTGTAGGATTTTTTTTTGATTTAGGCATTTGTATTGATTCTTGTTTCGTATTTTATAGTTCTGACTATTTGTTTATGAGGGGTTTGTTGTTGTGCTTCATATGGGTTGTTCTTTTGGGTTTCTTCCTGTGGGATGATCCGGCAATAAGCATAATAAAGAATTTTATCTTTAATCTGTTTTATAACATTATTACTTAACCAAAAAATAGGCTAAAGTCCTTTGATATTTTTTGAAAGACTGCAACATTTGTACACTGAAAATCAGTTAAAATTTTGACGGAAATTCGACAAGCTAAAGATTATTAGTTTGTAGAATTTATAAGCTGTTTATTTTCTGATTTTCTATGAGTTTATAACAAACTAATTGAGTTTCGTTAGCGATGAGTTTTAAAAACGAATCGTTAATGACTAATAACAACTAACGACACTAAAATGACACCTAAGTTTAAAGCTCAAGCTGGAACTTTTGAATCGAGCGACATTATGGTTCTAATCGAGCCAGTTGCCGAAGGATCTGGAAGACAGGTTGACATTTCTTCAACTGTAATGTTACAGTTCGAAGAGGATCTTAAATCATGCATCAATCAGGTTTTGGATGTAATGGAAATTGAAAATGTGCACCTTATTGCAAAGGACAAAGGCGCATTAACACCAACCATTAAAGCAAGAGTTGAAACCGCTGTTAAACGTTCTTTAGGTATTCAGGAGGGTACATTGTAATGGCTAAGAAGAAAAGAAGATCAATGTTGTACATCCCGGGAAATAATCCGGCTATGATTCAACAAGCAGGTGTTTATGGCTGTGATGCTGTATTGCTTGATTTAGAAGATGCTGTAGCATTAAATCAAAAAGATGCTGCTCGTATTTTGGTACGTAGCATGCTTGAAACTGTAAACTTCTACGAAACTGAAGTTTGTGTGCGTGTGAATAACATGCAAACCCCTTTTGGTTTGGCTGACTTGGAAGAAATTGTTCCAATGCAACCAGACAACATTCGTTTCCCAAAGACTGAGTCGGTTCAGGATGTAAAAGATTTCATGAAGGAAGTTCGAAGAATCGAAAAGAAGCATGGTATCAAAGATCCTAAAATGACCATTCATGTGATGATTGAAACGGCAAAGGGTGTTGCTAATGTATACGATATTGCTGCCTGTGAGCCACGTATCGATGCGATTACGATTGGTGGTCAGGATTTGACTGCTGATATGGGTATCGTGAAAACGCCGGATGGAGCCGGAATCGATTACGCTCGTAAGCGTATTGTGATGGCAGGAAAAGCTAATAACTTAGATGTATTAGATACTGTTTTTGCTGATGTAAATGATGAGGAAGGTCTTAAAGAAGAGACTGAATACATCAAAAAATTAGGTTTCGCTGGTAAAGCATTGATTAATCCACGTCAGGTTGATCCTGTACATGAGGTTTTCAATCCAACAGAAAACGAAATTCGTAAAGCTTACCGTGTGTATTCTGAGTTCTACAAGAATACTAAAGCGGGAATCGGTGTTTTTGCTATCGATGGTAAAATGATTGATGCGCCTGTTGTTCAGCGTGCTATCACCGTTTTGGAATATGCCAATATCGATATTAAGGATATTGAAAAGAGTTTAGACTAATCAATTTACAAGCAATAAAATGAAAAACGCATTAGGAGTTGAAATTCCTGAATATATAGAAGGCTTAGGCGAACTGCAGCCTTACCAGGGTGTTTGGAAAAGTATCATCGAAGATGAAGTTCCATCTACTAACATATCACGCACATTAAAGGCAAAGAAAGCACATACATCAAAGCTCTGTTCAAGTTTAGAAGAGGCGATTAAAAAGTGTAAGCCTTTCGATGGTATGACCGTAACTTGTCATCACCATCTTCGCGGAGGAGATGGTGTATTGATGCAAACGATCGAGATTTTGGACAAGATGGGAATCAAGGATATTACTTTGGCTTCTTCTTCACTAACTTCAGCTCACGATGGTTTGGTTCCTTACGTTGAAAATGGAATGATTACCAAGATTTTTTCATCAGGTATCAGAGGTCGTCTTGGCGAAATCATCTCAATGGGCAAATTGAAGCATCCTGCAATTATTCACTCGCATGGTGGTCGTGTACGTGATTTCCTAACTGGTAGAATTAAGCCAGATTTGTCAGTTCTTGCTGCTTCAGCTGCTGATGAAGAAGGTAACTCTACAGGTTCTCACGGTCCATCTGCTTTTGGTTCAATGGGGTATGCTGATATTGATGCCAGATATTCAAAGAATGTGATTATTGTAACCGATAATATGGTTGAGTATCCTTGTGTACCAAGTACAGTACGTCAGCATTTTGTTGACTATGTTGTAAAAGTAGACAGTATTGGTGATGCAACTAAAATTGCATCGGGTACGACCCGTATTACATCTTCACCAATGGACTTGCGTATTGCTCGTATTGGTGCAACAGTAATCGAACATTCAGGCTTGTTTAAGGATGGTATGTCATTCCAGGTTGGTGCCGGTGGTGCTTCTTTGGCTGTGGCAAAATTCCTTCGTGAGGATATGAAACGCAAAAGCATTCAGGGAAGTTTCATGATTGGTGGTGTGACATCTTACGGTGTTGACATGCTAGAAGAAGGCTTATTTAAAGCCATTTTCGACGTTCAGTCTTTTGACGCCGCTGTAAGTACTTCTGTATTGAATAACCCTAAGCACGTTGAGATTACTTGTGATCAATATGCGAATCCTAATAACTGTGGTGCCATGACCAATAAACTGGACGTGGTTGTCTTAGGTGCACTTGAGGTTGATGTTGATTTCAATGTGAATGTGATTACAGGTTCATCAGGGGAGATCCGTGGTGCTTCCGGTGGTCACTCTGACACCGCTTCCGGAGCAAATCTTTCAGTGATTGTTTGTCCATCTTTCCGTGGTCGTTTACCAATCATTATGGACCGAGTTCACACAGTTGTAACTCCAGGTGAGAGTGTTGATGTGATTGTAACTGAACGTGGCGTTTGTGTCAATCCTGCAAAACCGAATTTAGCAGCTGCCTTGAAAAAAGCAGGTCTGAAAGTGGTTGATATTAGAGATCTTAAGAAAGAAGTTGATTCGATGACAGGTATTCCTGCTAAGAAGGAGCTTGGCGATAAAATTGTTGCATTGGTAGAATACCGTGATGGAACAATTATCGACGTGATCAAAAATGTCACTAACTTAGAGTAAATCAATTCTTTTTAGAATTGAATACCATATTTCCTCTCCATTTTTATGGAGAGGAAACTATTTCTTTTATGAAGGAAAAAAACTGGTTTTCATACCAATTTAATTTCAAAATTATCTTAAAAAAAAAGAATTATTTTTAGCTAGATCAAGGCAAAAAAGTAAAAGATAGCCAAGTTACCTTGCATCTTTTTTAACGAAGATATAGCTGAAAAGAAACATTTTATAAGATAGGTTTTGATGTTAAT
>Ga0209379_10000152_pt1 | contig 80510 bp, 76 predicted proteins | sample tdDd001_FD_187124 | JGI IMG/M metagenome (GOLD analysis project Ga0209379, IMG submission 187124) | Marine sediment microbial communities from the Atlantic coast under amendment with organic carbon and nitrate - tdDd00.1 (SPAdes)... | ecosystem: Environmental > Aquatic > Marine > Coastal >...
GTATAGATCAATTGGCACGACGGATTCAACTGCTTATTCTACTTGCTAACTAGGAATAATCTACACAATTTCTTTTTTATTCACAAAATCTAGGTTATAAACAGTTGCACCTTCATCTCTGAAAATTGTTACGCGTGTCATATGGATGGCTAAAATTACGCAGTTTTCGTCTTCCTCATTGTTTGCATGGTCATACCATTTTTTAAATGCTTTTCTTAGTTTTGTTCTTATTTCAGCATTTTTAGGGTCCATGACCCATCCAAGATTTTCACCAATACCGCTACCTGAAATACCTTTTTTACAGGCAACAAATCCAACCTCTTTATTATTGGCAATTTGAAGAATTTTGTTTGATTTTCCCCAAGTTGTAATATAAAACACACCATCTTCATATAATGCATCTACTTCTCGAACATAAGGATGGGGATTTCCATCAGCACTGGGTTCTATAGCAATGGTTGCAAGGGCAATAACATTGTCTTTTCCATAGCCACAACTTTTTTTAATCAGTTTTACACCTTCATCGAATCTGTTCATTTCCATCTCCTCCTATTTTCGAACACGTTATGTATTTAGCCAACTACATTGTATCGAACATATGTTCTTTTGTCAATTATTTAAATCCATAAATAGTATTATTTGGAATTTCGTATTAATAACCCCTTTCCGCTTGTTCGTGGTCATATTCTCATACAAATTTATAATTAGGTTCTCTGTCACAAATCAAAATTTTTCAACTGTTCACATCAGCTCTTTATTTGAGTCTATCTATCCAAGGCATACATAAATCATTCGAAACATCTGCTAATTAGTAGGCAAAGCTATTTTCTACAATAAAAAACCGACTTATCCCTAGTATCCAATAAGTCGGTAGTCTTTTTTATATGTTTTAACTCTTTTTAAATCTCATTTATATTTTTCTTATAATTTCCATATATAAGTCATTGCCTCGAAGTTCTACAATGGCTTCATCTACCATGGCTCCAATCATTGTGAGTTCAACATCACAGTCAGATTCGCCAACCAGCTGCCAGAAGTATTCCTCATACTCATGTTGTCTTTGAACATTAAAGTACTCTTCAAACTCTTTAGCTTCAGCTTGCGTGAATTTAGTGTTGTAATCTGTAACGACAATCTTATAGTGGTCTTGCTCTTTCTTCACCTTAAAGTCCACTTCGTCAGTGTCTTCTCTTAGAAGGAGGGTCATTAGTTCATCAACAATTTTACTCACCTTCTTTATTTCATGCCTCATATTACTCACCTCTCTTAAATGCATCAATTATTGGAATGAGAACCCCTGCAACAAGTCCTCCTGAAAATCCATTGTTATATAAGTTTATTCCCCCGTGAATAACACCTATATTTGTGACTAAAGATAAATGAAGGAGTCCAGCTACAAATCCCCAAACTGGACCATGTGTCCCAGCAATTGGTGCAATTGTTGTAGAAAACAGAATGGATATAACTATGCCTGTTGAAGATGTATCAAATCCAAGTAACAATGCTCCGGCTAAAACGCCAGCCATAACAGGAATCGAGTTTTTGGGATGTTTTCCGAATGCAGCAAAACCTACAATGGTAAAAATAGCTGCCATAACAGGACCATTAATTATACCATTTAATGCACTCACTAAGCCAACTGACAAGAGGCCCATCACACCCATGTTAACAAATGTGACACCATAACCCACTAAGAAAGTAAAGTCAGTTACTGAACGACCATTATAATTAAATAGTTGTTTGTAATCTTTAAAAGCATTTTTATTTATTTTAAAACCAATAACAATAAAAATAGTGAAAATCAGGGCTAAAAGCATTTTAATATTTACATCACTGCTTGTATAAAGAATACTTACTGGTTGTATTTCTTTACTGAGTGTTCTCATAATACTCGTAAAAACAGTCCCAATTATACCTGCGGTGAAACCAATATTATAAAGATTATACCCTTCATGGAACTTAAGCATATGTGCTGAAAGTGGAGCTATAACAAAACCAATTAAAGTCCCTGTCATAATACCCACTATAATACTTACATTAGGACTCATAATACCCGCAAACATTAGCTCACTTATGATTGGGGATAAGCCCGTTGAGAACATAATAACAGCAATCACATCACGTGGATGAATCCCTTGGTTCTTGGCATACAAGTACCCACCAAAATATAAGGGTATGATGTTGACTAAGTTCTTTCCAAAGAATGAAAAGCCAATAACTGTCATTAGAGCCGCTATTAAAAGACCATTAATCCTCATATCAAACTTTTTAAGTAAGAATATATTGAGTAAACCCATAATTGCTGCGTTCAGGAATGCCGAAGACAAACCTCCCAGCTCCATAAAGTCTGTTACTAGAATGGTTGGAGACTTTAATATTGCAGTAAGTCCATTTACAACTTCACCATCTCTTTGAAGAATGGCAAAAATCAAGAATATCACTGGTACAATCATTAAGATCTTTAAGACCAGTTTTTTGTGGACTTCTCTTTCTTCTATCCTATTTTTTAAAATCATTAATTAATTCCTCATTATATACATACTAACGAACACCTTTATATGCACCTTTTTATTGGGCATATTACTTGTATAAATTATACCATATTCGGAGTAATTTCAGATAATTGTTACTGATTGTATAAATATTGAATTACTGATCAATTTCATAAGGCCAATCAATTATACCTCCGAAATCGTAAACTTGTGTATACCCCGCGTCGTTAAGGGCACGAACTGCTGTCTCACTTCTATTTCCACTTCTACAATATACAAGAATAATCTGATCTTTATCAGTCAATAATTCTAACTCACCAGCTTGTATTTTTGTAAGTGGGAGTAGGTGTGCATGCGGTATATATCCACTGCCATACTCTTCTATCGTTCTAACATCTAATATCAATGTATCCTCATTCATCAACTCGATAGCTTCAGCAGGTGTAATTTTTTTATATTCATTTTGAACTGCACCTTTATCATCTGAACATCCTACTAGAAATATTATTATAATCAGTACTGATGCAATTACATTCCTCATGTTACTCATCCTTTCATTAAACTCGAGCTGATTTGATCACAGTTATACAAGTTAATCTATTCATTTCTACACTAAATCCAAGTATAAATTTTCGTGCATTAAATTAAGTGATAACTTATATTATCATAACCACCTTCTTAGGTCTCTCATGTATGAAGCAAAAGCAAGTTGTCTTCATTAGTTTATAGAAAATAAATCATCTCACCGTCTTGTACACCGATGTGCTTTCAAGGACAAAAATGTACAATCATTGTCCAAGATGTATTGACTTGTCCACTTTTGTATAGTATTATGCAATTAAAGATGAAACACAATATTATGGAGGTACAAAATGACTAGTGAATTTTATACAATAGAACAAGTCTCAGAAACACTAGGAATACACCAAAAAACTGTACGAAGATATATAGGTAGCGGAAAAATATCAGCACAAAAAATTGGTGGGTCATGGAGAATAAACCCTGACTCTCTAAACATTTTTTTAGAGTCATGTGACACGAATACTCGTAGTAAAAACGAGTTAAGTAAAGATGATTTCTGTATATTCATGGACAGTGAATACTTCAACTCAGATGAATCATTGCAAGTATGTTCAATTGTCGACTGCTTTGTTTCAAATGAGAATGTGAAAGAATTACTCAAAGATGTTATGGCAATAGTAGCTGACTACACTCTTGAGAGCAAAAAGTGCAGATTTAATTATGTTTATGATGATGTTGAGAGCAAAATACGATTTGTATTTTGGGGCACACCATCCTTTATGTATTCAATTATGGATATAGCTAAAAATTACGAGTGATCATGGAGGTAATAAGATGGGAAATAATAAAAAAAATTTGAAAATAGATGGTATGACCTGTGCATCATGCGCTCTAGCAGTTGAGCGGAGTGTAGGTAAACTCGATGGAATTTCTAAGGTTAATGTTAATTTTGCTACAGAAAAGCTAGATGTAGAATATGATAATTCGGTTAACATTGACGAAATAAAAAATGCTGTTAAAAAAGCCGGATACTCGGTAGAAGATCTAAAGGAGACTAATGAAATCACAATACCTATCCAAGGAATGACCTGTGCTTCATGTGCTGCAAACATTGAAAAATTTCTTAAAAAACTTGACGGTATTCAAAGTGCAAGTGTAAACTTCTCAACAGAAAAAGCGACAGTAAAGTATAATTCCAAACAAGTCAGAATATCAGAAATCAAGCAATCTATAAAAAAGGCTGGCTACAATCCTTTAGACGTAGAAGTCGCAGTATCTTCTGATGAGGAAAAGTTGAGACATGAAAAAGCAATGAAAACATTATGGAACAAGTTTGTTATATCTGCAGTCTTTTCATTTCCACTTCTAGTTATTGCAATGGGACATATGTTAGGTTTACATTTACCAAATCTAATCAACCCAGAAGTGAACCCACTTAACTTTGCGTTGATTCAAATTGTTTTAGTCGCGCCATCAGTTACTGTAGGTTATAAGTTCTACACTGTTGGCTTCAGTGCTCTGTTAAGACGCACACCTAATATGGACTCCTTAATTGGAATTGGTACAGCTTCTGCTGTTCTATATGGTTTATATGCAACATACAAGATTTCTCAAGGCGAAGTTCACTATGCAATGGATCTATATTTTGAGACAGCTGGTGTTATAATCACATTAATCCTATTAGGAAAATATCTTGAATCAGTTACAAAAGGAAAAACCTCTGAAGCTATAAAAAAGCTCATGGGACTTGCCCCCAAAACAGCTATTGTTATTCAAAACAATGAAGAAGTAATATTACCTATTGACGAGGTCGAAGTTGGGGACACAATCGTTGTTAAACCAGGTGAAAAAATCCCAGTTGATGGTGTCATTGTTAAGGGTATAACTTCTGTTGACGAATCGATGCTTACTGGTGAAAGTCTACCTGTTGAAAAAACGGTTGGTTCAAGTGTAGTAGGTGCCAGCATTAATAAGAATGGCATGATCCATTTTAAAGCTACAAAAGTAGGTAAGGATACTGCCCTTGCACAAATTGTGAAGTTAGTTGAGGATGCACAAGGTTCAAAGGCTCCAATTGCAAGAATGGCCGATGTCATTGCTAGCTATTTTGTTCCTATAGTTATAGTTATATCCATTCTTGCAGGAGCGGCTTGGTTAATTTCAGGTCAATCAGTTGTATTTTCATTAACTATTTTTATAGCAGTATTAGTTATAGCATGTCCTTGTGCACTTGGTCTTGCAACACCAACTGCTATCATGGTAGGTACAGGAAAAGGTGCTGAATTTGGTGTTCTGATTAAAGGTGGTGCACCTCTTGAAACAGCACACAAAATAGATACTATTGTATTTGATAAGACCGGTACAATCACTGAAGGCAAACCAGTAGTAACTAATATTATTACAAAAGGTAACTATACTGAAAATGAACTACTTCAGTTAGCTGCATCAGCCGAGAAAGGTTCTGAACATCCACTTGGAGAAGCAATTGTAAAAAAAGCTGAAGAATATAATCTAGGTTTTAGCCAAATTTCCAACTTCAAAGCAATTCCTGGCCATGGTATAGAAGTCGATGTGGAAGATAAACCTTTAATGCTTGGAAATAAAAAGCTGTTAGTTGATAAGGGTGTTGAGAACTTATTAGAGCAAGAATCCGACCAGCTAGCAAATGATGGTAAGACCCCAATGTACGTTGTTATAGAAAACTCACTAGAGGGAATTGTAGCTGTTGCAGACACTACTAAAAAAAGTAGCTACACTGCTATTAAAGCACTACACGAACTAGGTATTAATGTTGCAATGATTACAGGAGATAACGCTAAAACAGCAAATGCCATTGCCAAAGAAGTAGGAATTGATATCGTTTTGGCCGAAGTCCTCCCTGAAGACAAAGCAAAGGAAGTAAAAAAGTTACAAAGCCAAAGTAAAATAGTAGCAATGGTCGGTGATGGCATAAATGATGCTCCAGCACTTGCTCAAGCCGATGTCGGGATAGCTATTGGATCTGGTACAGATGTTGCAATGGAATCTGCAGATATTGTATTGATGAAGAGTGATCTAGTTGATGTTGTAACAGCTGTACAGCTTAGTAAAAAAACAATAAAAAACATAAAACAAAATCTCTTCTGGGCATTTGCATATAATACAGCAGGAATTCCAATTGCCGCGGGTATTCTCTATGCATTTGGAGGCCCTAAACTTAATCCGATGATTGCTGGTGGTGCAATGGCATTTAGTTCCATATCTGTACTGATTAATGCACTTAGACTAAAAAGATTCAAACCAACTATTTAAGAAAAGACATGAATAATTTCAAAGCCGATAAACATTTTTAGAATATTTTAAAACTGATCTAACTTATAAAGAAATGTAGGGAAAAGTGTTCTTCTCCCTACATTTTTTTTATCTACTGGTTATTCAATTGTTCGTGAATACCTGAACATTAATCATCTAGTTCCTCACTTTGCGAGTATATTAACGTTTGGATATTCAGATATTATCCGACAGATCACTTAATAAACAATCCTATTTTTACCATGTCTCTTAGCTTCATACATTTTTTGATCGGCTACTGATATAAGGTCTTCTAGAGATTGGTTCTTATATTTCGCTATACCGATACTTATAGTTACTGAGAATACTTCATCTTTTACTCGGAACTTTTTTAACTCTATTTGCCTTCTCATCCGTTCACATATTTCAAATGTCTCTTGTACTCCGGTTTCTTGTAAGAGTAAAATAAATTCTTCTCCTCCATATCGACCTAAAAAATCTGAAACCCTCAAGTTTTTTGATAGAATTTCACTCAAACTTCTAAGGACTTCGTCACCAATCAAATGACCATATGCATCATTTACATATTTAAAATTGTCTACATCGATAATACATACTGTAAAACTAGAGTCACAACGTTTAACCTTTTGTATTGATTTTTCAATAACTTCGATTAAAAACTCACGTGAGTACAACTTTGTTAACCCGTCTTTTATCGTTTTGTTATATAGATTTGCATTAATTATCGCTAGCTCTTTATTTTTTCTATCTAGCTCTTCTTTCAAATTATATAACAAAGTTATATCACTTAAGATCACTGTCATAAACTCATCAAAGAGGCTTATATATACATCAAAGACACCATTACTCAAACACAACTCGAAATGCATTTCATTGCTGAGAGCCTTTTGACAAATATATAGTATAGCTTCCGTTTCCTTTGTCAAATATTTTGGTTCACTGCAAGTAAACGTTAAACTACTCTGATCCAATTCTTCAATGCCTAGATATTCTATGGCCTTCTTATTACACTCCTCAATTATACATCTATTCACTAGTAAATCAGAATCAGATATAACTCTTATTAAAAGATATCCGGTTGGGATATTTTGGATTGCAAAATCTCTAAATTTTCTGTATGGCAAACGCTTCACCCTCCAACAAATTGAGAATTAAACTTCTTCATAATAACCATTTCTATTAGTAATGTTAATGGAATAAGTATTGCAAACTGAAAAACTGGAAGCACACCAATACCAGACTCTCCAAGTAAAGGCATTGCACTGGAATATGCCCATCTGTTAATATTTAGAGCTTTAGACTCAAAATAGAATGCAGCAGCAATACCATAAATTGATAAGTTCAAGTAGTCATATCTATCGAAAACCCACTTTGCGTCTCCTCTCATCATCACAATAAAATTGAAAAATAAAATTGTTACAGCAACATCACCAGCAGTGGCTTCAATCATTAATTTTCCCATATTTGATACACTTGTGTTGTCATAAAAATATGCACATACAACATACTCCCAAATCCCGTTTAACAATAATGCGATAAATGCCACTAATATGTTTCTTTTTAAATATCTCATATAACCCTCATCAACTAATTCTACAACTCTATTCTCCTTATTCTCAGTGCATTGGTTAACACAGATATTGAGCTTAGTGTCATAGCAATCCCCGCGAAAATTGGATTTAACAGCCCAAAAGCAGCAACAGGTATGCCCAGTACATTGTAAATGAAAGCAAAGAATAAATTTTGCTTTATGTTTTTCATAACTTTCACGCTCAATACTTTTGCCTTTGCAATACCGTTTAAGTCTCCACTTACTAGGGTGATATCTGAACTTTCCATAGCTACATCGGTGCCAGTTCCCATGGCGATACCAACATCCGCTTGAGCGATAGCTGGCGAATCGTTGATTCCATCCCCAGCCATGCTTACAAATGCACCCTCACTTTGAAGTTTCTTAACTTTGTTAAACTTGTCCTCAGGTAAACAACCTGCCATGTACTCATCAAGACCTAATTCACTTGATACAGATCTCGCAGTGTTTTCATTGTCTCCAGTCAACATCATAATTCTCACTCCAAGCTCATGAAGTTTTTCAACAGCTATTGGAGTCGAATCCTTAATTGGGTCATGAACACTTATTAAACCTAAAAGCTCTATGTCACTCATTACAAACATAACTGTTTGACCAGTACTTTGAAGATCTCTCACCAATGATTCATCATGATCCGAACTAACTCCAAGTCTTTTCATCAGCTTTTCATTGCCAATACCAAACAGCTTGTTTTCAATAAGAGCTGTAACACCCTCACCAGTAATCATATTAAAATTTTCTGTAGGATCAATTGAAAGCTCTGCCGACTCTGCCGCTTTCACAATGGCCTGCGCCAGAGGGTGTTCACTATTCTTGTCAACAGATGCAGCAATTTTCAAAACACTAATTTTATCAATATTACTTGTTGAAATCACATCTTTAAATACTGGTTTTCCAACTGTTAATGTGCCAGTCTTATCAACTAGTGCAGTATTCACTCGTCGCATTTGCTCAATAGCTTTAGCATCTTTGATAAGCACTCCATTTTGTGCACCTTTTCCTGTTCCAACCATTATTGATACAGGAGTTGCCAAACCAAGGGCGCAAGGACAAGCAATAATAAGCACTGCAATTGAATTAACTATTCCAAGTTGCCAACTATCAAACATGAAACCCCAAATGAGAAGAGTTAGTATAGATATTAGCATTACAGCTGGAACAAAATATCCTGCAACTTTATCTGCAAGTTTCTGTATTGGTGCCTTGGAAAGAGCAGCTTCATTAACCATTTCAATGATACGAGCAAGCACTGTATCGCCACCAACCTGTTTAGCTTCCATAATAAAGCTACCATTCATATTAATTGTACCACCTGTGACATTATCCCCAACAACTCGCTCTTGTGGGATTGGCTCTCCAGAGATCATTGACTCATCGACAACACCTGCGCCTTCAATAACCTCACCATCTACAGGAATTTTATTTCCTGGTTTTACTCTGATCCGATCTTGTACAACTACCTCACTTAATGGCAATTCAACTTCTTCATCATTTCTAATTACAAATGCAGTCGCAGGCACTAAATTTAAAAGTTCCTTTATCGCTGAGTTTGTCTTAGAATGTGCTAGAAGTTCAAGCATTTGACCCAAAATAACTAAAGTCAGAATAATCACTGTTGTTTCATAATAAACTGGAGGATAGCCTCCATGACTTCTAATCGCCTCTGGGAATACATTTGGTGCGATTGTTGCCACTGTACTAAAAATCCACGCTGCACCTGTTCCTATCCCAATCAGAGTAAACATATTTAAATTTAAACCTTTAAAACTCTTTATGGCTTTTGAATATATAAAAAGTGAAGTATAAAAAACTACAGGTAGCGACAAAAATAACTGTACAATCAGATTCATCTTCTTACTAAATAAACTTTCTACAATTACATCAATGCCGGGAATCAATTCTCCCATTGCAAGAATAAATATTGGCAATGAAAAAACCGTAGATAATACAAACTTACTCCTCATACTGTGATATGCTTTAATCCCTGAATCTTCAGCCTTATCATACTCTCCGAAAGACATAATCTCCGTTAGATGCATACCACAGACTGGGCAATCTCCTGGTTCATTATATGTTTTTTCACCTTCACAACGCATAGGACATATAAACTTTCCTTCTGTGTTTTTACTTTCAACCTTTATATGACTTTTGTAATTCATCTCCTCATAAACGCAATGACATTTAGCTTCACATGAACCATCACAATTTTCGTCTCCACATGTACAGTGGTGTACATGATTGTGATCATGACCTTCATGACTATGGTGTTTGTGTTCTACATGAGTGTCTTTATCAATCATGATTACTTTCTCATGAACTTCTTTCAAATGCATTCCGCACTTTGGACATTTTCCTTTCGATTCATAGGTTTTCTCACCTTCACATTTCATCGGACATTGATACACTATTACACCTCCTGTTATATTTTTGAGATTTGCTAACTAATTCGCTTTACGTATGTTTTTCCCTTGTTCGCACATTTTTAAACACGGATAATACGTAAATTGATGGTGCTAAAGCTATTCTATACGCCTTCTTAACAGCTGCTTTAGTTCAAGCTTTACTCAATGCAGCTAATCTTTATTTGTATTGTTTTATTAACACATTTTAATGTTCATTCATGTCATGAGATCTTTGTCATACATTAACATCCTAATTATTTTCGTATTATATTCCTTATATTTTTTAATGATGACATAAGTTCGCATTGAAAATTAATTGTTCCCCAAAGGGTTATCATTAGTTTTGAGCCCTTGGGATCGAACTCATACTTAAGTCGTCCGTTGGCACCATTAAGATAAGCATTTGCCAACCCTTTTGAGAGAAGTATCAAAACTTCCTGCAGTTGTATTGGTGATGTTCGAATACAAATAATTGTGCCAAGATTCAAGTTCGTATTTTTATCAAATTTTCCACTAGACATGAATCTATCGTGTATTTCAGCTTTTTGCATTAAGCTGTAATCATTCACAACACTCACCACCAATATTTTGTCTTCTCTTTACAAAAATAAAATTAAACCACTTGTGCATTTATATGAAATACACCTAATGTTGCATATATAGCTGATCCCACAATTATTACAAATGTAAATCCAAGATTCATTGCAACCACAAGGGCCACAACCGAACCAAGAATCGATGCATAGCCGTTTAGTGCATACATGAGAGGAATTTGCTTTTTAGTTACCTTATCTGCACTCATTCGCTCTACCATATATGGAAAAGGCATCCCCATGAAAAAACCAACAACTAGGATTATTGGAAGAACAATCGTTAGTTTTTCTGGTATGGATAACATCATTGTTTGTGAACTCATGATATTTAACCAATAATAACCTGATAGAGCCGTTATACCAACAATGACAGCTGAATAATCTCTAACACGTTTTATTATCCCTATCTTACCTGAAACAAGAGCTCCAATTGCACTTCCTGTGAGCATCCCTACAAGAACTAAGGTAAAACTATATATTGGTTTTTCTAAGTACCTTTGCAAAGACTGTATAAATCCTAACTCAACAATGATGTACCCCATTCCAATCATAAGATAGTATGTCGAATGATATAATGATGCCTTCTCACGACTTACCCTAGAAATAAGAAAGGCACCTAAGGAAGCTATAATGAAAACAAGTGGAAATAACTCATTGGGGATACCATTCGAAAATTTATAGAAAAATGGGTTTGAATCGTTTACTGGTCTTACATTAACATCAAGCTGGTTCACAACTTCTTCATAAGACATCGTTCCATCAGAAAGCCTATAATAGAGTTCATTCGGAGTAGATGGTAAGTGCATGGCTACTACATTTTCTGTAACAAGAAACTCATTAATCGCTGTTAACTCTTCTTCTGTTAAAGGTGATTTCTTTAAAATAACTGATGGCATGTGTACAGCACTCACCTGACCACCATGATTCTTCATGCCATTCACAATCACAAAGTACTTATTCACTTGACTTTCTGGCACGCCCGCATCAATAAGTGTTTTTATCCATGTGTTAGCAACTCTTACCGCTTCAACACCATTGTGCACCATAAAAGATATTCTACCATCAGGTTTTAAGGCCTCCATATATGAAACAAAGGCTTCTTCAGTGAAAATATAGTTTTCAACAAGTGACAGCCTAGAATTATCAATGGCGTTAGACATAAGCATTGATAAGTAAATGTGATCAAAAGTTTCAACCGTTTCATCAACAAACTTTCTACCATCTCCTACTACCAAGTTAACACCTTTCTGATTGTAAATATCACCACTAAAATCTTTGGATTCATTTACTGCATCTATAGTGCTTTCGTTAATCTCAACTGCTGTTATATCTTCACTTCCACTTAAAAGAGCGTAAATAACATCTTTACCTCCACCACTACCAATTAGAAGTGATTTTTCATTGCTCCCCATTAAATAAGGTAAGTAGGTCACATCGGATTTCATGTACGCTAGTTTCGACAAATCTCCATCATACTTTAAAATCGGGGCTGATGCTCCGCCATCTGTTAAAACATACCTGACACTGTCGTCTCCAGTGAGTTTTAAAACATCTGTCCTACTAAATGCACCCCAATTTGAATATATTACTTCGACCTCTGACTGATGCGCTTTTGCAATATAAGTGATACCTTTATTTGGATTTTTGTAATAAGCATCAAACTCACTGCTCATATTTTCAAGTACGGCGTCTGATAAAAAAGATGTCCCTAAAATGACAATGGTCCCAGCAGCAATGTACCTAAGATTTCGGTTGTCTCTATCTTGGGTTACAAGCAATGAGGTTGCTATAGCAAAAAATACAATGGCTAGTCCTGTGTAGAACTCGTAGACCATCATTGCCGCAACAACAAATACACACCCGACCACTGCACCAATCATGTCAGCAAAATAAAACTCATGTCCATATTCTGATTGCCTCATATATATCGCAGACATTACCATGCCGCCAAATATAAAACTGGCTGATGAACCTAATATATAGAAGGTGATTCCTTCAATATATGGACCAATTAAGGCTATGCCCCAAAATAATGTTATTGATAATGCAAGTAAAAGCATGTTTTTTCCAATGTAACTCGATACCATGCTTATATCTTTGTCCTTCAAACTAATATGTGCCAAATAAGCACCTATACCTGTACCGAACAGTGCGGCTGAAACCACTAGATATACCATGTTCACTGTAATAACAGCGGAAAAATATCTGGTTAGCAGAACTTCATTTCCAAATAGTGCGGCTGACAAAAGAGCCAGTAGTATGATTTGACGCACCTTTTCGTGCTTTTTTATTTCCGCTTTTTTTCTAACTAATTTCTCATCCGTAAACAAGTTAGAAGCTGATTGCATCTGCTCCATATTCTTCTTCTCCTTTTTTGTGTATTACCTCTACTACAAGTTTATTTGGAAGGCATACCAAAATATCGCCTTGCCTGTTAGCCCACCCAAGCTTAGAGCATATCTGTCTAGGACAGACATCTGTTGTCATTCTCTGTAATCTAACTTTGCCTTCATCGATTTCCACAACACCAAAATAATCATCGAACATAAACTTATGATTCCCTTGGTACCCTTTGTCAACTGTCAACCCTAATATAATTTTCGACTCCTGCTTCACAACAAAACTGAATGTATCTGAATCATATTCTCTTGCTGTCGTTAAGAATGCAATTAACAGCGAGCTTACAACTGCCAGTATGATAATTATGACATCACCAACCTTCACATTTCTCGTCCCTTTCTTTTTCTCTTAAGGTCATCCTGAATGGAATTTGCAAGTCTTTTGATTTCGTTCATAACAAGTAAAATAAAAAGAATAATTGATGCAATAATAAAAATTATCATTTTCATCACCTCATATTTATATAATGCAAAAACTGTGCCAAATTATGTATTGGCACAGTTTTTGCATTATATATTCTTATAGGAGGTATTCGTATGAGACAAACCGGACGCGTTATTTCTTCAGACAATGATCATGCCCTTATTCAGATTGTGAGGCAATCAGCCTGTGGTGGCAACTGCAAAAGCTGCGGAGGCTCTTGCAGCCCAATGGGTGTTTTGATATCCACACCTAACCCGATTGATGCTAAACAAGGGGAAGTTGTCAACGTTGATTCAGAATCAAATAAAATATTAAAAATTGCCGCTTTATTTTATATTGTTCCACTCATTGTTATTGTTGCAGGGATCATACTCAGCAAATTGTATTTCTTCCCAAAGGACACAAGTGTATTTTCTGATATAATTGCCCTAATAATAGGGGCTATACTGTACACCTTAAGCCTATTTTTAATTCATCTATTCAGTAAAAAGAAAACAATTGAATACACTATCTCAAGAAGACATATATAAACTAAAAGGCAGTAATCGTTCAACTCGAAAGTTGAATGATTACTGCCTTTTTATCAAGCTCTAATAAGATAAAACAAGTAGGTTGCACCTGCACCTAGACCCAGTATATATCCATAGAACATTAAAATTTCTGATTTTCCCTTTTTCTCATAACTTCTCTTAGGGGGGATATCTTGATTCTTGAAAAGACTGTACAGCAACAGACCTAAACCAATCATCACCAAACTTGTTAAATGAGCAACAGTTAAACTACCATACCATATTGGATTTACTCTGAAAAACTCTACACCTGCTCGAATTATACCAAATCCAATTAGATACTCCACAAATAACTGCCCTTTAAATTTCAGATCTTTTCTTCTCCTCCATAGGAAGGCAAACAGCATCAAGTCAAGAAGTGCTTCATATATTTGTACCGGATGAACAAGCTGTCCTCTTACAAGCATGCCCCATGGATAAGGTGTTTCCATTGGAATTCCAAACACATCACAACCCAATCTACCAATAAACTGTCCAAATGCAAGTCCAGGGACAAAAGCATCTGCATAGTCCTTAAACTTGGCTTTTTTTAGTTTCAAGTATATTCCACCTGATAAAACGCCTCCTAATATTCCACCTTGTATAGACATGCCACCATTTCTAAGAAGGAATATGTCTAAGGGATTTTCAATATAAAAGTTCATGTTAAAAGCTAGGGCATAGTAGAGTCTTGCACCAATAATCGAAAATAAAACAACAATTAATGCTAGATCACTAAATATCCCCTCATCAAGTCCTTTTCTCTTTACTTCCCAGTTCGCTATAAAATATCCTGCCAAAAGCCCTAAGGCAATTGTTATTCCAAACAAATATATATGGAATCCACCTATTGATACAACTTGTTGCATTTTATCACTCCTTTTAAAATATGCACTACCCTTACTAAATGCAAATTCTATGCCATTTTGAAGTTCTAAAATTATGAATAAACAAGGTCAAATCCAGAGAAGTTCATAGATTTAAATTCATACTGTAGCATATGCCACAGGTATTGTGGCATATAATACAAAAGGGGATGCGTATGCACCCCCTTCACTATATTTTAAATACTTTTATTGTCTTATCAAGTTCATTTGCAAGCACTGTCATTTCATTTGAAGTGTTTGATATACTATCCATTGCTGATAACTGCTCCTCAACTTGAGCGTTTATTTCTTGTGTTGATGCTGTCACTTTTTTTACTTGTGACACGATTTGAGATGAAACACTTTTAATTTCGGATGCAGACTCAACCTGATTGATGATTCTCTCATCAATTATTCGGATATCCTGCACAACTTTTTCAACAAATGAAGTTAGGCTACCCACACTCTTCATCATTTCTGAAAACTGTTTTTGACTGTTTTTCATCTGTTGACTATTTACTGATATGCCTTCAGACACAATTGATGTTTGATTTTGCATGTCTGAGATCATTTTTTCAATCTTTTTAACAGATTCTGTGGATTCCTCAGATAGATTTCTAACTTCTTCAGCCACAACTGAAAATCCTCGACCATGTTCTCCAGCCCTAGCAGCTTCAATATTTGCATTGAGAGCCAGTAGATTAGTCTGTTGAGCAATACCTTGGATTATTATTGTTATCTCACCAATCTGTTCTGCCAACTGATTAAGAATGTCAGTAGACTCATTCACTCGAACATTTGACAATATCATATTTTCGTTTGATGTGTTCATACTTTTTAAAGTCATACCAAGCGTCTGAGATGAGTCATTTAATTGTTCCGCACTTACTTTCACTTCATTTGAAGATTTTGATATATATGTTGTGTCATCAAGCACATTCTGGATCTTAGTATCGATTGAACTCACATTATTTTCTGTGTCAATATTAATTTCAGTAATTTGACTAATTTCATCTCCGATCATCGTTAAAGACTCATTTGAGTATACAATACTTTCATTGAGTTTCTCACTTTCTGTTGTAACACCCTCAGAACTTATTCTAGTTGATGAAATAATATTTTTTAATTTGCTTACTGTTTCAGTGAGTCCTTCTGATAAATGTAAAAACTCATCTCTAGTTTTGAACTCAAGCCCACCTGTTAAATCCCCCTCTGATATTGAAGCTGCAAACTTCACGGCTGACTTCAAGTGCATGTTGATTCTACCCGAGAGTAGTATAGCGATTGAAAAACTTATTAAAACTGCAATAATAAATACAACTAGTACCAGTTTAATTGATGAGTTGTACATATCCATGCTACTCATATAATGATGTTTCGCATCTTCTACTTGTTCCTGAATGATTGAGTTTAACAAGTCATCAATTTCATTTGATAATACAAGCCCATTCATAGAAATTTTTAATGCTTCTGCCTCTTGATTATTTAAACTCAAGTCAATAGCCTGTGACTGCATTTGTCTAAAGGAATCAATTTTTTTTGTGACTTCATTCACTGCATCATTAATTGCAATTTCACTGTAAGATTCTAAGTTTGAATATATCCCATTCATATACATCATATCAAAATGTTTTATGTGTTCCTCTTTTTCATTCTGAGTCTTTGATAGTAAAACGTTCTTTTCCGCCCTTTGTACAAGAGCAAGATTGTACTGCGCATCTTTAAGGTAGTTGATACCAAGTAGCTGTTCGTTATACATTGTCTCAATATTGTGGTTAACTTTTTCCATTAGGTTGAGTCCAAATACACCTAATACACCCATTAGGAGAATTAAAACCATGAAACCTGATATGAGCTTACCTCTAACACTTTTCATTCTGTCCTCCAACTATGACATCTATACTAAATTTTATCTATACTTTCTCAGAATACCATAAAAATATATATTATCCAATTAAATAACGGCCCATAGGCCGTTATCTAATTGGAGTAACTATTATCTATTCATGACCCACTGAAATAAGTTCAATGAGATTACCATGCCAGTTGTGATACCACACATCACCCGTGTAAGCATTAACACTCATCATTCCTTTTAGGTCTTCACCCTTATTTACATGGAATGTATAGTAACCGTAAAAGGCGTGACCACCTTTTTCTGCTATCAAATCTTCATCAATTTTCTTCAAGTAATCATTGGCTTTCTCTAAGGCAACTTCTACTGAAATCTCATCTCCTTCATCGTAACTGTTGGAGAATCCACCCATCATGCCCATCATTCCATATCCATTTGAACCATGCATTCCATACTCCGTGTTCCACATCATATTTGGTCCATGCTCTGGGTAAACGTAGCCTGTAATTGGGTTAACAAGTAGCTCCATCGCACCTTTGCCTGTATCTTCTTCTACAATTGAGAAATAATAGTCACTGTTTGAATAAACAAAGATATCTTCAATTTCAAAGTCACCATCGAAATACTCAAGATATTTCATGACGTTCACTTTTAAATCCTCAAGAGGTTTAATGTCTGAGCTATCAAATTCTTGATTTCCACCCCATCCATACGATCCCATCATACTGCCCATATGACCAAAACCATTGCCATAATTTCCATCACTTGAGAATCCGCCCATCATGCCACCCATATGACCATAGCCATTGTCTGATGTATATCCCATCATGTTATATCCAGTATTTTGAGTGTTGTCTCCCATCATATTCGACCAGAATCCCTGATTGCTCTCAGAATCTGCAAATACAATGGTTCCTGCTGCAACCATGCCTACCGCTATAAGTGCCGTCATTAGTTTTACTGTAATTTTCTTATTCATAATTTCTCCTCCATTCAGTTATCTTATGAGTTCATTATAGTAACCAATTGTGGCGCAATTATGATTAAGAAAACAAATTTTCATTTTTGTATTCAGCAATTTACTCAGTAAAAGCTATGGTGAATTGCGAACCCTCGCCAACTCTTGATTCAACAGTTAGAGCACCACCTATACTGTCAACATTATTCTTCGTTATATATAATCCCAACCCATCACCATCAATATTTGATGTTTGAAGACTTCTGTAGTAGGCATCAAAGACTCTCTCCATGTCATCTTCTGAAATACCTATACCTGTATCACTTACAATTAGAGACCACCCTGTGGTTTCTATTTGCTTAAGTTCTACTGTTACACGCCCTTCATTTGTAAACTTATATGCATTTGTCAACAAATTATAAAGAGCTTGGTTTAACAATGCGCTATCCTGGTTCACATCAAACTGAGTTGGACCATCATAATTGAGCTCAAGACCTTTTTTCTTAAACTGAACATTTAATCCTTTTATGACTTTCTTAATTTCTTTCACTATATCATAGTTTCTGATTACTACATTTACTTCGTCAGTTTCATATTCTATTACTTCATTCATATTAGAAATTAGTATTGATAGGTTCTCAATCTCACTCAAACAGCTTTCCAGGCGAGATTCATTAACTTCTACAATACCATCTAATGCACCTTCGATGTTTGTACGAAGAATCGTAAGAGGTGTACGTGTTTCATGGGCCAGCTGATCAGTTTTTTGCTTTCTAGCAGCTTTTTGAAGCTTTAGTTTGTTTGATAGATTTTGAAGACTCATCTGTAAGGCTTTTATCTCTAATGTTTTTGAACCTTCAACCTTTTTTATCTCACCTAATTCAATAGATCTTGCAAATTGAGCTGTGTTCCTTAAATCCTTTGTAATTCTCTTACTTGATAAAGAGATCAAGCCAAGTGACATGACTAGCACAACTGCCCCTGATAACAATGTCCCCATTAGCATTGCCATTTTAAAGAGTCTCACAGTCTCTGAGCTTTGGACATCAGCGTTTCTTGTAATAACAAGTATACCCACTTCTTTTAGACCATTAGTGAGTGTAATAGTATCATTTTTAACATCATACATGCCACCCATCATCATACCTCTGTGCATATTGAACATGGAGTCTTCTACATACGCCACTTGATTTCCACTCGCATCATAAATGGCTATTGCAACGATTGGGTCATCCACAAAGTTTTCAAGCTCACTCTGAGCTCTTACTCTATTTTGCACACCTTCCACAAGAATGTTTCTTGAAAAAGTTGTAATCGCACGCACGTTTTCATCGTACTGATCACTTACATAGTTTTTGAAATAGCTGTCAATATAGTTTGTAGAAATAAGAGAATTAATAATAACTGAAACAAGTATAAGGAGTAGCATCAACAGACTAAGTTGTCTTCTTATTGTCACCTAACTCACCTCCAAATATATATCCAGCACCATATTTTGTTTTTAAGTAATCCGGCTTTCTTGAGTTTTCCTCTATCTTATGTCTTATCTTTTTAATATACGAATCAATATTTCGATCAAACCCATCATATTCTGAACCAAATGCATCTTCGATTAACTGTTCTCTTGATAAGAGCTGGTCTTGATTAAAGAAGAAAACTTCGAGAAGTTTGTACTCCTTAGATGTAATCTCAATTTCCAAATCTTTTTTATATAATGTTTGTTTTTTTATATCCAGTACGAGGTCTCCACATTCTAAACGTTCCTGACCATCTATTTCACCATACGTTCTCTTAACAACTGCCTGAACACGTTTGACTAACTCCCTAGGACTAAAAGGTTTTGCTACATAATCGTCAGCTCCTAAATCAAACCCATTTAATCTATCAATTTCTTGTTGCTTAGCAGTTAACATAATGACAGGTGTGTTGGAAATGAGCCTAATCTCCTTAAGCACTTCAAACCCCGTTATTCCTGGCATCATAACATCTAATACAAGCAAATCAGGACTATACTCATTGAATAAAGATAAACCTTCAAATCCATCTTGCGCTTCATACACTTCAAAATCTGCATTCTCTAGATACTTTGCAACCACGCTTCTTATATTTGATTCGTCTTCTACAATCAAAATCTTACGTTTCATAATATCAATCCACCTTAGCAACTCTTTTACATAAGGAAAAAATAGACCGTCTCCGATCTATTTGAATTATACCTCTATTTCCCTTTTAGCACGCGTTTTCTTTGTAAGTATTCCTCTTCCGTCAGTTCACCTGAAGCAAAACGCATATTCAGTGACTCAAGTGCGCTTTTTTGTCCACCAGAGTTTCTCCCGTTTCTAACTAGTAGTATTACGACTAACCCAATGACCAACAATCCAATTCCAAAACCCCAGAAGGAATGCAACACCCCAAAAGAACACCCGAATCCATTTCCAAAACCATTATAAAACATCATTCATATCACCTATCTTCCAAAGCCTTCTTCATTCTTGTATACGTCTCTTCATCGATTTCTCCGTTTACGAACCGTTCATCCAACACCTCTTTTGGTGATTTTGAGTTTAGTTTCGGCATATTGCTGTTGCCATTCGCAAACATATAATAGAAAACCACCGCAATCAAAATCCAACCGAAAAGCATCATATTCCTCACCTCCATATCTAATCTTTTCTTAAGTATACAAGTGAATTATGGCGGAATTATGATCTTAAGCTTTAATGATCGAAGATTTCAGGATATATAGTCATATCCCATTCAAGTTCTGTTTTTTCAACACCGTCAATGTTTTTGAAAACTAATTTGAAGCTCTCAAACTCCTTATAAATTGTGTCTTCTCCATTGATGTGTTTTGGTAATTCAACATACTGAGACACATGGTGTCCTGATCCAGACTTTTTTACAGTAAAACCATCTTCTATGATTTTTCCATTTCCATCAATAAAGTATATGGACTCTTGTAAATCAATCTGATCAAGATCAACACTATGTGTGTCCATAGCGACTTGGAATATCCAGTAATCATCCACATTTTTGTCAGGATTATAAAACTGCACTGCTAAATCAACTGCACCAACAGAAGCTTGTTGAACCTGTTTTTTGGGGATCGTTTTAACCTTTGCCGTTGTGGGTTTAGGAGTTTTTAATGATTCTTCCTTTGTCTGTGCATAGGCTTCACTTTCTCCCTCTGTTTCAATTGAATAATTGACTTCTAAAGATTCCGATATAACCTCACTCGCCTTAACTGCATAATCATCTTTTTGTGTTTGTGACCAGAAAAATGCTCCTGACCCAATAATCAATAAAGCAATTACAGCAATAATTACATTTTTTTTGTCCTTCATTCTCTAATGACTCTCCTTAAAAATACCCTTTGTTCATTGTGATTATAAAAGACATAAGCGTCACCCCTACACCAAGGGTAACAGCAAGTCCTCTTACTACTTTCATATTAAATTTAAATAGACCTGACAGCTGTCCTCTTTCGTGGTATAGGCTATGCTCTTGCATCGTTGTAAGCATCATTGAGATCCCTATGATATTTGATCCAATCCCTAGAATGATAAAGGGAACTTGATACTCTATTAAAAATAGTGCTGTAGCAGATAAACCTATGAGTGGGAGTAAGTCAGCAATATGGTGTAAACAGCAGGCTATCATAGCTCCCGCTGAAACTCCTGAGCTTGCTGCGACACTTGCACCCGCACCATGAAGCTGATCAAACTCGAACTTCTTAATATATGTGTATAAACCAAGTTGTATGCCAAATCCAACAACCAGTGGCAAAAACCAGTACCATAAGTCCTGCAATTGGCTAAAGGCATAACTTGGAGAATTTGCAACTGAAAGGATTATAAAATACAATCCTATTAAAAATCCTGAACCCGCAAGACCTGCTCCCCAGGGATTTAACTTTATGAATATGCTGTGTTTTTTCAACTTTTCACTCCTTATTGTTTAAGAAGGGGGAAGGGGCGAAACCACTCGCCCCTTTGGAAATTATTATGCATCAAACACATCTTTTATGGTGTAACCCATTCCAATGTTGTTGATAGCCTCAATAAATTTTGCTGATTCCACATCATGTACTAACTCAACTACTGCTGACTTTGTCTGTACAAACACTTCAACCTCTCTCACACCACATATACTTAAAAGGGCTTCACTCACTCTACCTGCACAGTGACCACAACTCATTCCATCAATCATAATTCGCTTTTTCATATTCATCCTCCTACAATTTGTTATTATCTAGTGATGTTCTTTCATAAAGAACATCATACCTATATGCATCAACGGACATAAAAGGAAGAACAACCAACTCAAAGACATGTTCTCTAACCCAATCAATGGTAATGCACCAACTAGCATTATGGGGATTAGACAGCATAAAATCATAAGTAGACCATGTTTAAGTCCAATTCCCTTTGATTTTCTTTCTACTTCTATATGGTCATCAACCATGTTTTTCTCAACCATTTGGTTATTTCTGTTGTTCATACTTGCTCCTATCTTTTCTGAATAACTGGTTTGAATCGTCTTAGCCTCAATGCATTTGTGAGTACAGAAACTGAACTTAATGACATAGCAGCCGCAGCAAACATTGGATTTAGCTTAGGTCCCCCAAACATATAAAAGAGTCCAGCTGCAAGTGGAATGCCTGCTGTGTTGTACGCAAATGCCCAGAACAAGTTCTGTTTAATATTTCTAATCGTACTTTTACTTAACTGAATTGACGTAACAACATCTAGTATGTCACTCTTCATCAAAACAATACTTGCTGATTCAATGGCAACATCTGTTCCTGAACCAATTGCAATACCTACATTGGCCTGTGCAAGAGCAGGTGCATCGTTAATACCGTCTCCAACCATGGCAACAGTATAATTTTGTTCCTGAAGTTTCTTCACTTCATTAGCTTTATCTTCTGGCAAAACTTCAGCTAAGACTACATCTATACCAACTTGCTTAGCAATGGCTGCTGCTGTTCGTTTATTGTCACCAGTGATCATAGCAACTTTGATTCCCATTTCATGTAGTTGCTTGACAGCATAAGCACTGTTCTCCTTCGTTACATCTGCAACTGCAACAATTCCAGCCATTTTGCCATCTATTGCGATAAACATTGGAGTTTTACCTTCAGAAGCAAGTTTGTTGGCTTGCTCTTCAAGTGTTACATTGATATTTTCATCTTTCATATACTTCAAGTTACCAAGTAGTACTTTTAATATACCTAAATCAACATCAATACCATGACCTGGAACTGCTTTAAACTCCTTAATCTTGAGCAGTTCTATATCATCCGCAACTGCTTTATTTACAATAGCTTCACCTAGTGGATGCTCAGAGCCTTTTTCAGCAGACGCAGCTACTTTTAAAATTTCTTCATTATTGAATCCAGGTGCCGTCACAACATCAGTTACCATCGGCTTACCCTCAGTAATTGTCCCTGTTTTATCAAATACGACCATGTCAATCTTATGCGCCGTCTCTAAAGGCTCTCCACCTTTAATTAGAACACCGAACTCAGCACCGCGCCCTGTTCCAACCATGATTGCGGTTGGTGTTGCAAGCCCCAGTGCACATGGGCATGCAATAACAAGAACTGCAATAAATATTGTTAGAGAGAATATTGCAGATTGACCTGATATGAACCAAAGGGCACCTGCAATAATTGCCACTACAATAACAACAGGTACGAAGTAGCCTGAAATAATATCTGCAAGTCTTGCGATCGGTGCTTTGGAACCTTGTGCGTCTTCAACAAGTTTAATGATCTGCGCAAGTACAGTATCTTTTCCTACATTTGTAGCCTTCATTTTCATCATGCCATTTTTATTAACACTTGCACCAATAACTTTATCTCCAACCGTTTTTTGAACAGGTATACTCTCCCCTGTTAACATGGATTCATCCACAGTACTTAAGCCATCTACAACTTCACCATCAACAGGAATTTTCTCACCAGGTTTAACTAGGAGAATATCGCCTGCTTCAACTTCTTCAATTGGTATAACAATTTCGGCATCATTCTTGATAACAACTGCAGTTTTGGGAGCTAGTCCCATTAATTTTTTAATAGCTTCAGATGTTCTACCTTTTGAAACAGCTTCAAGGTACTTGCCTAAAAGAATCAGTGCAATGATTACACCAGCCGTTTCGAAGTATAAATCGCCAGCATACTCTAGTTCACCCATGTATATTTTGTATGTTGCAAAAATTCCATATACTATGGCAGCACTGGTTCCCATCGCAATGAGAGAGTCCATATTTGGACTTCTTTTAACAAGAGCCCTAAAACCGACAGTATAGAACTTACGACCTGCTATCGCAACTGGAATAACAAGGAATAGCTGCGTTAACGCAAAATTAAATGGGTTATGCACTGGGTCAACAAGCTCTGGGAGTTCAATTCCAACCAAGTGTCCCATTGCTAGAATAAGAAGTGGCAGTGTAAACACTATTGCTACAAGAAACTTGTTCCAAAGTGTTTTTACTTCTTTTTCACGTCTTTCTTTTTCAACATCAGATGAGCTTTCTGCTTCAATGTCAAGCGGAGTATAACCAGCTTTAGTAATTACTTGTTTAATTTCTGATATACGTGTTTTGTTTGGGTTATAAGAAATATCAGCTTTTTCTGTTGCGATATTGACACGCACTTCAGATATACCATCAATGGCACCAACGGCTTTTTCTATGTGCATGACACAAGATGAGCAAGTCATACCTTGTATAGGTATTATGATCTCTCTTGTCTTTGCATCTTCTACAAGTTCATATCCTGTTTTAGCAACAGCCTCTTTTATTTGTGGAATTGTTACACGAGTCTCATCAAACTCAACATTTATTTTTTCTGTTGCAAAGTTAACTGTAGCAGAATTTACACCCTCTATCTTTGATACCGACTTTTCAACTGTTGCTGCACATGATGAACAAGTCATTCCATTTATTGATAAAGTTTCGATTCTATTTGACATACAATCACCTCAATCTTCCTACTTTATAATTGTGAGTTTTGCCACATGAGTGTAGCATTTAACACACTATTTATTCTAAATCTCCATCTTCCTTTGTGTTCCCACAACAACTACCTCCTGAGTTCATACTATTATTATGCAGTCTATGTGAGCTACCACCACAGCATCCACCACCACGCATCATTCGCATTGCCATAAAACCGAATGCAATAAAGAATAGTACTCTAAACAAAATTTCCATATTTGAACCTCCAATTAATGTTTTGATGTATTTTCTATGTGCTAATACATATTGCATATTTCGTGCCAACTTTACATTTTTACTTATTTTTTCAAAAAAAATAGACCTATTATTTCAGGTCTAATTAATTACAGAATCGTATTTTTTTCTAATTTCTCTAACAAATATGTCTGCCAACTCTGAATCAAACTGCCTTCCAGCACTATTTTCAATAATTTCAAGTGCACCTTTTACTTTTCGGGCATCTCTGTAGACACGTTTAGATGTTATCGCGTCAAAAGCATCAGCAATTGATATAATTTTTGATGGTATAGGTATTCGGTCATTCAAAAGACCGTCAGGATATCCATTGCCATCTGGCCTTTCATGATGGTGTCTAATGTAGGTAGATATTTGCTCATAACCAGATATACCACTTAAAAGTTCTGAACCTATAACCGGGTGAGTCTTCATTATTTCGTATTCCTCGTCTGTTAATTTTCCTGGCTTGTTCAGAATCAACTCTGGTATTCCAATTTTTCCAATATCATGAAGGGCCGCTGCTATTCTTGTATCACTTTCTATCTGTTTATCTAGATTCAGTTGATTTAAGATAATATTGACAAGGTCAACTACAGTAGTTGAATGCATACCAGTATATGAATCTTTTGCATCTATAATCTTTGCAAAACTTTTAAACATCTCTAAATACTGATTTTCAAGTTTATTTCTTAAGACAACTTCATTCGAAATATCTTCAAGTACAATCAATTTCTGATACTTACGTTCATCTCCAATCGGCTTAAAAGGCATTGACATCAAGTTTAGATAATACTTACTTAATTTATTCTCTGCATTAATTTCAACTTCATTAATTTGAATCAGCTCATTTTTTTGAAGGAGATTTGTATAAATTTGATTATCCAGTTTGGATAAAAACTCAACGTCTTTTAGATTTGATATTTCCCCCATATTTGATTGCATGAACTCAAGAGCCTTAGGATTATTGTAATTGATATCATTGGCTTGATCCGTTAAAACAACACCGACTGGAAACGTGCTCAGAATTTGGCTAGTCAATATTCTTTCATCTTCTAGTGCCTTTTGCAACTTCTCTTGCTTTCTTATTTCATACTGGATATAAACACCATTTAAGATTGCATACACAAACAACAAAGTAACTAACAACCACTCTGAGATAGATTCAATCACATCATGAAAAATAGCAACTAACAAAACCATCAAAATATTAACATAACCAATAATACTGATTTTAATACTAATTTTGCTTCTCATATTCACCCCAATCATTTTATGTCATACTTTTCTAATCTATATAATAACGTATGTCTAGATATACCTAATAACTTTGCAGCTTTAGTCTGATTCTGATCAGTTCTTTGCATGGCTTGAAAAATAAGGTCTTTTTCAACTTCATCAAGCTTTATACCTGAATCAGGTAAATAGAATGGACTTTCAGGATTATCTTTAACTTTTACTTCCTTTGGTAAATCGTTAATTGTTATTGTTTCTCCTCTAGATAGGATAACCATTCTTTCCACGAGGTTCTCAAGTTCTCGTATGTTGCCCTTCCAACTATAGTTTACAAGACACTTCATGGCCTCATCCTCAATTACGATTTTTTTACGCTTCATTTTATCTGCAAACCTACTAATAAAATGTTCTAGTAGTAATGGAATATCTTCCCGTCTCTCTCTGAGTGCTGGAATTTCCATTGGTATAACGTTGAGTCTATAATACAAATCTTCTCTGAACGAACCTTCCTCAACCATTACCGCTAAGTTTCTGTTCGTTGCAGCTATAATTCTGACATCAGTAGTTAAGGTCTCAGTACCTCCAACGCGTTCAAACTCCTTTTGTTGTAGTACTCTTAAAAGTTTAACTTGAACCGAGAACGGGATTTCGCCAATTTCATCAAGGAAAATAGTTCCTCCATCTGCCCTTTCAAAACGGCCAGGTTTTCTATTTATTGCTCCCGTGAAAGCCCCTTTTTCATGACCAAACAACTCACTTTCAAGAAGTGTTTCAGTTAAAGCACCACAATTAACTTTAACAAACGGCATTTCAGCTCGACCACTTGACTTATAAATAAAGTCGGCTATGACTTCTTTACCCGTTCCACTTTCACCTGTGATGAGAACTGTTGCATCACTCTTGGCTACTTGCTCTGCTACTTGAAGCAGATCCATCATTTTATTACTGTTTCCGATAATAGTATCCTTGAGGTTTCTACTTAACTCCTCTTTAAGGAAGTCAATTTCTTTAGCCATCTCTCCAAACTGAAGCGCTTTATTTACTGTGATTTTCATTTCCTCAAGATCAAATGGTTTAGACAAATAGTCAGTTGCTCCGAGTTTAATGGCTTGTATTGCGGTGTCAAGCGTTCCATGAGCGGTCATCATTATTACAGGAACTTCATTACCCGATTCACGAATAGCGCTCAGTACTGATATTCCATCCATCCCAGGAAGTTTTATGTCTAGAAGTACTAAATCAGGATTTGTCTTTTCAATATTTTCTAATGCCTGATCCCCACGTAAAACAGAATCAATCTGATATCCGTCTTGTTTCAATGCATTAGTCAAAGCCCATACCATATTCTTTTCATCTTCTATAATCAGAACTTTAAATTTCATTTTTAGCCTCTCTATCATTTGGCAGTTCAATTATGAACTCGGTACCTTTCTCCGTGGTACTCTTAACCTTTATTGAACCATTGTGGTCTTTGATAATCTTATGCGTTATTGAAAGTCCCAGTCCAGTTCCTTTGTCTTTTGTCGTATAAAAAGGATTAAATATGTTATCAAGCTGTTTCTCAGAGATTCCAAAACCACTATCCAGCACCTGCAAAACAACTTTCTCATTCTGTTTTTTTCCTGATATTCTAACTGTGCCTCCATCAGGCATAGCGTCAACTGCATTCATGATCAGATTCATTAAAACTTGCTTCATTTTGCTAACGTCCATCATACAATACAAGTTATCTTCAACATCAGTTTCAATCGAAACTAAATTATTCTCAGCAAACTTATGAGTGATTTTAATAACGTCATTTACAAGTTCATAAACATTACTAATAAGTAGTTCTCCTTTTTCTACCTTTGAAAAATCCAGTATCTCTTTTATAACACTGTTTGCCCTATCCACTTCTTCTATGATGATATTTATTCCTTCAAGATCCATTTCATCTATTCTGTCTGATGATTTAATTGTTTGTGCGATTGTCTTGACAATACCTAGCGGATTTCTTATTTCATGTGCTACACCAGATGCCATGACCCCAATTGCTGATAACTTGTCTGCTCTACGTATCTCTTCTTCTAACTGATACATTTCTGTGATGTCTTCAATCACAATAACTGTGCCTGTTATTTTACTTTCCCTGTTTTGAATGGGATACATTTTAATATGGCTGACCACATGAGTGTCGTCATAAGGAACTCTAATTATTTCATCAAACTGCGTGGTTTCTCCACTGGTTAAACACTTTAGCGGCAAATGAACTCTCTCAAAAACTTGATTCTTATAATCCATAAGATTGCTGTGAAGATTTAAGCCTTTATAGGTATTTGTTGCTGCATTATTTAAAATCTTTACTTCATTGTTATTATCAACAGCAATCAGTGGCTGGGACATACTATTTAGAATGTTCTCATTTAGAATCTCCATTTCTGTGATTCTAGCAAGTTGTTCTGTTAGAAGAACATTATTTCTAGAAAGTTGTTCAACTAGATATCCTGTGATTGAACCAATAAATAAGAACATTGTTATCTCTAGGATCTGATTCACGAAACCAATATCTTCAAAACCCCAGTAGAATAATACATGGGGCAAATACAAGAAGGAAATCAACACACTAATTACTACACCACCACGTAGTCTAAATTTGAAAGCACCCAGGATGATCGGTATATAATATAACCTTCTATAAAAATCATGAATAGCCCACTGTTGGTTTATTGTTAAATAGTGTAGAGCTGTAACAAGTGCTATAAGTACAGCGAGTACAGCTATATCTCTTTTTCTCTCTTCCACTTATACTCTCCTCATAAAATATCATAGGTGTATGATTTCCCACACTCATTGTGTTATTTCATACACTTAATCATTAACAACAGAAATATACTTCACTATATCTCCAACTCTATCTTCAACAAAGACTTGTGTAAATCCTGCTTTTTCAATATTTCCAACAGTGTTTCTATTAATGTTTGCTCCAATCATTCTAACAACAAGCGGATTTAATATATCCATCAATAAACCTAACAACAACTTTTCACTTCTGACGTGTTCCAGCATTATAAGTTTCCCCCCCCGTTTTAAAACACGTTTAATTTCCTTTAATCCTTCAACAGGGTCTGGTACAGAACAAAACACATATGTGGTAAATATATAGTCGAATGTATTATCTTCAAACTCAAGATTTTGAACATCCATATTTATCAGACTAGGTTCAATGAACATAGTCTTTGCTTTTCGTCTTGCTTTTGCGAGCATCTTTTCACTAAAATCTATTCCTGTAATTTCAATTTGACTAGGATAATACTTGAGATTCTTTCCTGTACCTACACCTACTTCTAGAATTTTTCCACTTGCGCCCTCCAGAATCTCTTGTCTCCAAGTCTCTGGTGTCATCATTTCCATTGGCTTGTCCATAACATCATAAATTTTTGAGACCCGATTATATCTTCTTTTTATCATTTCAGTATGCTTATTCATAATCTCACTCCTTATATCCTTTATACACTAATAATGCATAAATCATGCCATTTGTATTTTTGGCATGATTTATGCATCTTACTAGTTAGTAGGAGGTGTAATTATGAAAATAAACTACAAAATTAGAATTGATGATAATGTTTTATCTTATTTAGAAAAAAAGAAAAGAAAGGTAATTACTCTTACCATAAATAAAAGTGGTGGTGGGTGTTGTCCAACCATTGAGGTTTATGATATTGATCTTAATCAACCATCAAACATTGAATTCTATAATAAATTTGAGATAGATGATGTCACTGTTTTCGTTAATAAAATTGCAAGAGTCACTGCGCCGATATTGCGATTTTCTTTGCAAAAGTCACTATTCGTGTCGAGTATTATCCCTTCAGGCCTTAGTTTAAAAGGGCATTAATAAAAATTAAACATCTTGAAATTGGGATTAATTGACGGGACTGGAACCTTCGGCATCAATGGTTTTTTCATTACTGAAAAAGTTCTTGTTGCAAATGTAATGTGGTGTACCCTGTTCAACTAAAAGTCACGTAAGATCGATGATTTAAGCTAATGTGAACCGTAAGAGCACCCGATGTATTTTCTAACAAGTTAATCTCCATTATTCATTCAATTGAAAATGAATAATGGAGATTTGAATGTTTGAAGATATCTCAACCTAAAACATGAGTACAGGTCCGATTTTCATCATCTCAGCTTTCTTAATAACGTATTTAGCAATTATTTAATTGAGTTATAGAACTCAGATATTCTTGATAATCCTTCAACAAGACTGTCTGAATTATTCCCTATTCCTACTCTGAAATGGCTTGGAATGTCAAGGACATCACCAGGAATAACAAGTACACTCTTTACCTCTAAAAGCTTCTTACAAAACATTTTGGAAGGCATATCTAAATCATATTTAATCACAATTACTGGACCTGCTTTAGGCTTCACATAGCTGAACCCTGGATTTCTTTCAATCCAACTATCAATAATCTCTAAATTATTTTTTATAATACTCTTACTTCTATTTACAATAGCACTTTTGTTTTCTAAAGCTATCGCTGCAATATAGTCATCAATCATGGAGCAACTAATATGATTATAATCACGGCGAATGTTAATTTTTTCAATCAAATCACGAGATGCGCATACCCAACCTGTACGAATACCAGCTAGAGCATATGTTTTTGACATACTGCTTGTACTGATTCCTTTCTCGTAAATATCAACAATTGATGCCGTATAATCATCCTTATCTAAACTCAATCCACGATATGCTTCATCGGACAATACATATGCATTAACGGATCTGGCAATTTCGGCAATTTCATTTAGAGTTTCCACATCAAGTTCAGCGCCAGTTGGATTATTTGGATTCGCAAAGCTAATGAGTTTAGTTTTTTCATTCACCAATGCTCTAATTTCATCAAGATTCAATTTAAAATCATTCTCAGATCTTAGTTGTACTTTATGAACTTTTGCACCAATAGACTCTGGTATTGAGTAATGTTGCTGGTAGGTCGGAACAATTGTTATCACCTCATCTTCTGGTTCTACTAAACACATCAACACTAAGTAATTAGCTGCTATTGCACCGTGTGTTGTCACAATCTGTTCTGGACCAACCTTCTTGTATAAACTTTGTATACCTTTCTTTAAATAATCTGATCCCTCTATAGATCCGTATGTGAGTTTCATTTGCAAGATATGATTAATAAATTCTTGTTTTTTTATCTGATAAACAGCTTCATTTGTTCTCCCATGATTTTCAGTACACAGACATAGTACATCTTCAAGAACAAGTGAATCTACACAACTTTCCGCAATATTAATCTCACATTTTCTTTCATATTCATCCATCCATCGTTCTACTTTAAAATCCGCAATCTTCATAAGTTCCCTCCATTCACTATTTACATTCAACTTAACTAAATAATATCTGGTGGTGAAATATTACTGTAGAACAAAGTTGAAAAAAGTAACCCAACAAAAAAAGACCAGGCCAACATTGGGTCTGATCTGTCTTTCATTATCATCTTTTTATTACGAGCTCATTCTTAAGCAATTCAGCAAGTTTTCCTATTCCAATTCTAAGTTCATCTTCAGTTGCATAGGCAAATGAGATCCTTAATGCGTTTTTATTCGATTCATCATATAGGCTTCCAGTATTTAGAACAATACCAATGTCATAACATTTCTCAAACAACTTGTATGGAGAAAATTCGCTATTCAACTTAACCCATATATAGAGCCCACCACTTGGTACATTCCACGTTGCAATCTCACATAAATGTTCGCTCAAAAGCTGTAGAACTAAATCCCTCTTTTTCTTCAAACGTGTTCTCAGTTCAGCCGAAAACTTCTCATAAGCACCATTTCTAAAGAACTCATAACACAACCACTGTGCAATGTTGCTGCTTCCGTAATCCGTTTGCATTTTTATGTCTGCCAATCGGTTGATCACATTTTCATTACCCACTATCCAACCTATACGCAGACCTGCTGATAAGGTTTTAGACACACTTCCAATATAAAGCACTGTGCCATTCCTATCTAACGCCTTGATTGGATTAGGCGGTGGAGCGTCATACCACAACTCACCGTATACGTCATCTTCAATAATGGGCAATCTCTCTTTAACACTTAAATCAAGTAGATCATTTCTTCGATCAGTAGTCATCAATATCCCACTTGGATTATGGTAATTGGGTATGGTGTATAAAAGTTCAGGCTTCTTCAAAGACGCCTTTCTAATAAGGTGTTCCAAATTTATTCCTTTGTTGTCCATATCTACACCGGTAAGGTTGATCCCATGAGAATCAAAAAGGGTTAATGACTTTAGATATGTCGGTTTTTCTGTGAGTATAGTTGAACCGCGGTGTAATAAACCCATTGATATTAAATTAAGAGCCTGTAATCCACCAGATACTACTAGTATTTTGGACTCATCCGTATCAATACCCTTGTTCCGAAGATACTTAACGATCTCAAGTCGAAGTGGTAATAAACCCTTTGGTTCATCATAGCCCATATAGTCAATGTTTTCAGCGACACTATGAAGTGACTGTTTCAAATACTCAGATGGATACATGTCTCTGGCAAGCTCACCAGCCCCAAGACGGATGAATCCTTTTTCTGTTTCGACATCGTTTATAATCTTTATTATATCTAGATTCGGTTTATGCATTCCCCTTGATATCTTCTTGTTCCAATCAGTAGGGGCATTTGATGTCAGCAAAGACCAAGTGTTATTAACAATAATGGTTCCTTTACTCTTTTGAGAATCTACTAATCCTTCTGCCTTTAGCTCATCATAAACCTCAAGTATTGTACTTCTATTCACACCAAAGAATTTGGCCATTTCCATTTGTGTTGGTATTCGACTACCAATAGACCACTCACCACTGGAAATTTTTTCGATTACGAAGTCGAAGATTTGCTTGAATAATGGAATTACGCTATTACGATCCGGTCGCCAACTCTCATTATCCAGTTTGATCTTATGCATAATACTCACCCGCCTCTATCACTGTGATAAATAATCAATTGCTTGAGCTTTTTATATGCATTATATACCTCTTTTATAATGTTTGGCGATCATTTTGAAAAATCTATTCTTAATAGTTCATTCACTATTAAATCGTAAACATTACACCCCAAATATGTCTTAGAAGTACACCCAGATCAATAACCTTGCTTCGTATTTATCTCATAAACATCTACACTTTCAATATCGGTAATGCGCTTGCAATGCTCCCATTATCATAGTTTAAGATTACTCCTTTACTCCAACCATATTTCGAAGCAATCTTCTATTTCTTTCATTGTTAACTGTAGGCAATCCTTCCCTCTCTATCACAGCCTCATCAAGTCTTGTTATTAGTAACTCCTCAAACTTCACAAAACGCTCCTTAATAACAGCTTTTCTTGTTAGGAACTGACGACCATAAAATCGTTCACAATAATTCAACAGTGTCTCTAAATTGGATAAAATAAGTTTATTGGAGTATACATCTAGATTCTGAGAAAACTCTGTCACAAGAATGTCCTTAATGTTTGTTATTATTTCCTTTTCCTTCTGAGATAAATGAAGCGCTTCATTATTACTGTATTCAAAATATGTGTAATGGTCCATTTTACTTGCTAACTCTGAACCTCTTATTAAGTCCTCATGAAAACACAGAATCCATCCTGTTGGTCTTTTGCCTTTCCCATCTGATTCTATGGAGGACACCTGTCCTGGACTAGTAAAAACCAGACTCCCTTCCATAAAATCGTATGTTTGTCTGCCATACTTCACTTCACATTCGCCACCGCTTTTCAGGGCAATAGTGTAGAAATCAGTCCTGTAAGATAATGATCCAGCTTTGTCAAATGCGGCTAATTACTCGACATCAATAACAGTTATGAGCGGATGGTCTGCATTTTTTTCCCCAGCAATTCATGAATTTGAGATATGGTCTTTATATGGATCAATTCTTCCATGTCTACCTCCCGTGTACTCATCACTTGTTGATGAGTGCACAAATGTCATTCGTAATTGATATACTACGTATGATTTACCCAATTATTATCCTCCATTATAATCTGAGGTTTGATTTCTTTTATAAAACCATCATATCTAATACTCCCATTCAAATCGATATATATATATCTGGCAAAATGATACATATCTCAGTAAAATCCCAGTATGAATAGATTTTATGAAAAATTCATTTAATATTTGTTTTCAGACACTGAAATAATAAACAACAAAAAAACCTGAATTTAATTACAAATTCAGGTTTTCTATAATTTTTTATTTATAGGTCTTTTGGGGAGATTAATCGTAACCTCTTTTCAAGTCTGAATTATATCATCAAACTTGAAAAGGCTTACGATTATGAAAAATTATGTATGATCTAGTTCTTCGAGAGAAAACTATTCGTCTGCATCTAAAAAAGACGAACCATAAAAAGCTTAATAGCTGAATACAACTTAGGTAGTGGGACACTTCGATACCACTTGATAAACTCCGTAAGAAATGCGAAATAGCTCCAAAACTTAAGATTAAAACTGATCAAGTTTTAGAAATCAACGTCTGAAGAAAGAAGTTGAAGGAGCAAAAGACAGATTTACCGCAATATATCATTAAAATTTATAATCAACACAATGGCACACTCGGCTACAGTTTAATCTATGATTTACTGGACAAAATAGGCGTCAAGTGCACTTATGGTACCGTTTACGCATCCATGCTCGAAATCGGCATAAATGTAATAACTAGACAAAAAAACAGCAGTATAGAAAACGTTTTGCCATCATATCTTCAAAAACTTACTCACTCAGAATTTTAGTTGTGAAATACGTAACCAAGTCCGGTGTTCAGATTTCACGCATTTAACACTCAATACCGGTGTAAAACGTTATAATTACAACAATAAATTAATTTATTCCAACCTTTCTATTGAAACACTTAAAATAGTACTATCATTAAACAAGATTGATGAGAACCTTGTATTTCATAGGGATCAAGGGTCACAGATCGCTTCAAGAGACTTCATAAATTATTGCAAATTAATATTATACTTGTCAGCTATATCAATTAATTTAAGGTCAATACTTCTCCAGAAACAATATCAATGATCTTCACATCATTATCAGAGGTCATAACACCAATTTTATCTCCTAAGTCATGAATAAATGTTACCAAGTCAACATCAAAAAACTTCTCATTTTGAGTGATTATATCAATAGATATTAACTCTGCGTTCGCTACATAAACAATACTATCTTCCTTAATTATAAATGATTCACATTTAGGATTATTGACTATATTCTTATATTCAGATGTTTCAATATCAAACTGTACCACTGGATAATCTGGACCAGCAGTGAAGTATAGCTTGTTCTCAGAAAAGATAATATTTGACACGTAATCAAATCCTAAGTCAACTGACTCTTGATCCTCTTGATTAGCCACTTTCAAGGTCATCCAATTAGCCCAATCAGAATAAAACAAATACTGATCTATTGGCATTATAAAAACTGATTCATCACTTACAATTTTTTCTTTCAATGAGGTACTTATATCATATTTGTATATCGATGCTCCATCTGTTTGATCTGTATAAAAAATTCTATCTCTATCAATGTACAAAAATGATGATTTGGTTGGCACTATAGTCTCCAACACTTGATTATCCAAATCATAACTTAATATATTCGATTCAGTTTCTGACCACTCAATAAAAAACAACTTATTGTCATACTCAGTTAGCTTTATCACTGAGTTATCAAGTAATTTTGTTTGTTCCATACTTGTTAGACAGTACGAGTACAACTTATAGTCATCTTTCGGATTAGCGAAATAAATTACATCGTTGACCCTAACCATATAGCCTAAGTTCGCGAAATTATTTCGTTTTTCGATCCCAACAGAATCTTCCATGTTATTAAAATCGAAACTGAACTCATATGAGTTTTGATCAAGATTTTCATCACTTGACACACTTTCATCTAGTGCTAATTCAATTTTCGAATCCTCTAAAAGCATGTTGGCTTCTTGAAACTCACCACCATTACTTTCCCCAGTTGTATACATTAACGAACATGCTATTACAGTAATGACAAATCTCAACATTTTTTCTACCTCAAGCCCTTTTCAGAATAATCTCAGAGGAGAACTATTCCTCTGAGATTACAACATTTATTACTGTTTAAACTCTTCCATATACTGAACTACTGATTCAGTAATTCCAAGTGAGTTTCTTTCTTCTATCGTTAATCCTTTGATTAAATTATATTCATAACCCTTACCCGTTTCAAGGACAATGGCATTTAACAAACCGTATTGATCGAGCGAAATATGAACGCCGTCGATGATAACAGGTTCATTAGATTGAGTTTCGGTAAAACTTTGAGCGCTCATCATCATACTTGCTGAAGCTGGCATATACTGAGGGAAATACTCCTCGATAGGATCGTACCATCCCCCTGAAGAATCTCTTGTCTCAAAATGAAGGTGCTCACCAGATGATGCACCTGTATTCCCCATTTCACCAATCATTTCACCTATTATTGCTGTTTTACCTACAGAAAGTGTTCTAGATCCAGAAACCATATGTGCATATCTTGTTTCAACTGTCTTTCCATTAAGATCATGTCTTATGTAAATAACTTCACCATAGTCACCACCACCAACAGGCATGAATTTTGAAACTGTAACATCACCATTACTAAAGGCATAGATTGGATCTCCACCATCCCCTTGAACATTCCATCCTATATCGATGCCCTTGTGATATCTACCTCTAGATGGAATCCAACCTGCATACTCTGTAATTCTTGTCGAATCAGTTGGCCAAACATAATCACCTTTATCTCTGAACTCAAATATGCTTGTGATATAATTGTTTGTTTCGATAATTTCTGAGATATCTTTATCATTATCTACTGTAAAATCAAATTCCCATCTACCCGCATATGGCCAGTTTAGGTCAAAATCACCCATAATAATTTGCTGAGGGTCGATTCCATTTAGTGAGATACCTGCAACAGGAATTGTATTGTAAGGTATCTTATTAGCTTCAATTATACAATTAAAGCGGTCTCTTACATAAGCTGTCCCAATATTCTTTACTTTAAAGTCAAAAGTATTACTCTGATCTGTGAATAATTGTCCAACAGATGTGCTGAGCTCGTAAGGTACGATGTCATTACCTGGTCCATTCCAAGTAGCAGTAATTGACTGCTTCAATGTTTTAGAAGAAATTTGATGGTTAGGATCAAATACAAACTCAACGATATGACTCTCTTCTTGCATAGTTTTAAAATCAAACCAAATGTTCATCAGTTTACCTGGCTCTATTGATCCTACAGTATATGAACCTAGTTTTCTTCCATCATAAACCAAGTCCATTTGTATTGCACCCGAATCTACAGTACCAGTGTTCTGAACAAGAGATCTAAAGGAAATGTCTTCGGTAGCAGAATATGGCTGTACATGATTTGGTGTATCTAGTATATGATACTCCAATTCCTTACCAAACTTCTCTGCAAATAAATAGTTTTGAGCCTTTGATGATCCTGTTGATTCGTCACCAACTTGGATTTTCACTTCATACCACTTAGGATTCGGAATAGTAAGTTGTAAAGTAGTCACTTCAATTGTTCTTGCCGGTACATATTCTAGAACATAGTGAACAACCTGATCATTAATTAGTATTCTAACCGGTACATCTGTGGCATCGTTATAGCCCCAATTCACAATACTACATTTTATTGGCTCAACATTGTCAATTAAAAACGGTGGTGAATTTACACTTGTAACTTCATATGCTTCTACACTATCAGATGCACTTAGGGCAGCCATTTCCAGAGATTCCACTTTTAATGTCATTGCACCTGGTGAAGTTACCACTGACTCATTGCTAATGTTTTCATCCAGTGCAATTGATTCTGACCCTATCACTTCTACTTCTACAGAGGTAACACCAGCAGCCATTTGCATATTCATGCTTGACATGTTGTCGACTTTTGAAAGGAGATTGTTCTCCTTATACAGTTGTTGAGATCCCAATTTCATTTCAATAAGATCGCTCGGTTGTGAAACTTCTAGGTTCAATTGACTGGCATAAAAACCATAAACCGCATATTGTTCATCAACAATTATTTTATAAGGTTTCAAAATGCCATCAACAGAGATACTTACACTATACTCTCCTGGATCTGATATTGTTATCGTTGTACTTTTTGACTTTCCTTTTTTAAGTCTGATACTCTCCAGACTGTTACTCACCTGAATACCAGACCCAAATTGTACGTCTAATTCATGTGATTGTTTATTGTCTAGTGAAGTCACTACCATTTCTGCTTCTTCTCCAAGGGCCAGTCCATTAGGAAAATCAACTTGGACAATCTCGTCAACCCTTACACTGGTCGCTTCTGAAGCAAATGAATTGATGGGAATAATCCCAACAATCAATGCAAACACAATACTAAATACCAACAACCTCCTAAAACCTTCCATTGTTACCTCCTGTTTTTATCCTTTTTTTATAATATATGGGTTACACAAAGTAAACTTCCCCACATAATGAACTAAGAATACCGCATATTACTTATACACGATGTTTTCTAATAAGCCTGATAATAACCAGTATTACTGCTATTGTTATAAGTTCTAAGATGTATGAAGACGCTATTTTTCTAATTAATGCAAGCTTCTCCTTGCCCACGCTAGTAACAATCTCATAATTGTTAACATAAATATTAATGTATTGGAACTCACAAAGCGAATTGAAGGACAAGCAATCCATATTTTAACGCCCCCTAAATACAAATCAATTTTAATTGCCAGAACATGAAGTAAAACTACGTTCCTATAGAGTATTCAATTTCCTTATTACAATTTTTATATCCCTAACATTTAAATGTCCATCATCATAGTCCAATAATGGGATCTTATTACTGATACTATTTGTAAACCTTTCTTCAAAGATCGGTTCCTCATACTCATAACCGAATGACGTTCCTCCATAAAGTCCTATTATCTGGGTGTCTTCCCGTATAAATGATTCAAGATAATCATTTAACGTCATGCGGTTTATCCAATTGCTAAAGTAAATGTACTCAACAAGTTTATAAGATAAGTTCTTCGAGTATTTGCTACTTAACAACTCATACATTTCGCTGGGACTAAGTACCAAATGAGCCCAATCTGGAACATGCTTGACCTCCCAGAAGTTAATGACATCATTAGATACATAAAGATCTTCTATATGTGCTCCATCTGGACCACTCCAGATAGGTCCAAAATGACTAAACATGAATCCATCTATCTTCAGAACTCTTAGCATCTCATCTAACGCTTCATTTAATCGAGAAATATGGTGAAATGCATTACACGAGAATATGTAGTCAAATGTGTTGTCTTGAAAAGGAATCATCTGTGCATAAGAACTACAAGTCTTATATGTAGATTTATTATGTTTTTTCTCTTCCTCCTTATTTCGTGGATCAATCGACACCCAACTAATTGGTTCCAATTCTGAAATAACTTCCCATGGTATCGCACCACCAATCTCAAGTACGCGTTTACCTTGAATCGGAAACTTTTTAGTGAACTCATTGAATACATGCAATTGATCCAGTGCAATCATACTATTATCATTGATAATTTCGATACTCATTTACAAACCTCCAAACTCGCTCAACTCGCTTTTCATCGATTTGCCGAGTACTGTAGGCTAGAATAGACTCACACTCCGAAATACTAATCTGACTCCTGTACTTCATCATCATGCTTCTCTTATCACTAACCTTATCAGCAATATCAATAACCTCAAATTTCATTTTTTTGCCCTCTATCTGCATATAATTGTCAACTTTACTTTGACTCGATATTGCTGTATATGGCATATCCTCGTAAAAGTAAATATTCTTACTGTCTAGGGAACACGCATAGTCAAAAATGACTTTATGATCAATATGATTACCAATGCCTAGCGGAAAAAAAATCATATCAAATTCGTTTGAGCTTAACAGTTCATCTATTTTTAAAGTGACTTTTGACCGGATCTCTTCATCTATTAAAGAAGCGTCCAACTCTGTCAACTCATCTAAACCTCTAACTGATGTGTCATCCAATTCCAAATAAGATAGTTGAGTGTTCTCTATTTCACTAAATACTTCAAAGTCCTCGTTTCTCCTTACATCATTGATTAATTCTAGTGGTATATTGTCTTTTGACCAGCCACAATTGCTGAATACATTTGCAACAGTCAGCTCAGACCAATCCTTTTGATATTTTGCTATGAAACCTCCAAGTGAAAACACTGCATCATCTATATGTGGGCTTACAATTAGTACATTGGCGTTCTTGATCTTCCTTAAAATCCTCTCAGTTCCCATATTCATATAGCTCTCTAAGATTCTCGTCAACTATATTATCAATGGGCTCAGTTCCCCAAATGTAGTTTCTATCAGGCTTTTTGCAATTTTTGCACATATGCGGAATGTTTATTTTCAATAATTCATTCTTAATGTGTAACACATCATTTGTGGTTAAACATGATCGATGGCCATAAATATGATTGTTATTATAGTAATCACATGAGCAAATAATTAGTTCACCCTTCCATGTAATTGTATCTGCGAAATACATTTGACTACACCAAATCTCTTTATTAAAATCTGGCAAAAAACCCGCATTTAAATTATTAAACAAAGCATTATTATCAAGCAAACCCGCTCGATTCCAAGCCTCATTTTCGTCATCAACTTCTACACCTCTCAGATTCCAAAACTTTTTTATCGATTTGGAGCTACTTGTAATTAGATTAGAATCTACCCAACATATCTTAACCTTGCAGTCAAAATTATTCGCCTTCTTAATAAACACTTCCACATTTTTCAGTGTTTTTATATAATCTAATCCCATAGCAGCCTCGTATTCATTTTTTTCAATTCCCCAAAAGCTGATGTAAACACTTTTTAATCCTGCCTCGAGTAACTCTTGACCTAAGATATCCGTTAACAAGGAAGCATTTGTAAACATATCTACATGAAAGGACTTGTCAGTAGCATATTGAACAAATTCAACAATACTAGGATGCATTAGTGGTTCCCCCATACCCGCTAATGTAATGGTAGGATACTTATTGTCATAGTAATCATTGATTTTTATTTGCTTTCTATACTGTTCATAGTGGTCAACGATTTCATAAAATGTAGAATCATTCATGAATCCTTTCTCAACCGTTAGTGTCTCTCTAGGGCATGCGATACATTTAGCATTACAATAATTTGTTAACTCAACTTCTACTTCTGTTATCTCATTAAGTTCAAACTGACTATCCATTATATTTCACCTCAATAGAATCCCTCTCTAACACATGTTTGACCTTAGTTAAAATCTCAAGAATCATATCTTCACCAATTGTAAATGGGGGAATTATAGTAATCCAATTTCGTTCATAAAATAGTGAAACGCCTTGCTCTAACAAAGACTTTTTCACTCTTGCTAAATCATCATATCGTTCCTTTGTTGCTTTATCATTTACCAACTCAATGCATAACAGTAATCCTGCGCATCTTAAATCACCAACGCTATTAATGTCACTCAGCATCTCGTTTGCTCTAGTAAATAAGTAGATTCCTTTTTCCTTTACAATATTTTTCCATGGAAATTGCCTATAATGCTCTAGAACTGCAGTAGCAAGTTTGCAACTGAGTGTATTTCCATCTTGAGTTGAACCTGTCATTAACTCATTTTTAGATATAAACTCTGATAGTCGATTGTCAAATATTGTTACACCTAGTGGTAGCATTCCATTAGTAATTGTCTTAGACATTGTAATTACATTAGGTTTCAAGTCATAAAGTTCAAATCCAAAATCCTTCCCCACACGCCCCATACCAGTAACCACTTCATCCGAGACAATGAAAATGTCAAATGCCTCTGCATAATTGGAAAGAACATCTATGTATTCATTTGGGTAGGTTATCACTCCAGCTCCCTGAACAGGCTCTAGAATAATCATAGATATAGTTTTAGGATCATACATATCAAGTTGCCTTTGCAACTGTACACAACACTCTTTTTCACATGATTCAAATTCCAATTCCAGTGGGCACCTATAGCAATATGGTTGAATGAGTTTTCCATATTTTTCATTATCATTTACTCTATAAGGTTTATTCTCATAAGAGTTTTCAGAAATCTCACTCATAACAGTTGAACACCCATGATAACATCCAGTTATAGAAAGTACCTTATTTTTATGACTGCTCTTACTAACCTCTCTATAATGACTAATTACTTGAACTGCAACCTCGTTAGCACTCGTTCCAGAAAGAGAACAATAAACTGACTTGAAGTAATTTGGGCAAATAGATAGTAATTGCTTAGAGTAGTTTTCAGCGATTGAATTCATATGCGAATCCATAGTAGGTTGATAGCATAATGTAGAGGCTTGATCACATATCACTTCTACCAGTTGGCTTACATTATGTCCAAAATTTGCATTCATCATTTGACTTTTTCCGTCTATGTATTTCTTCATGTTCCCATCATATAAGACACAATCATCAGCAAACTGAATATCAGGAAAAGTTATGCCCTTTGTTGATAGATCTTGCTTGTTTGACCACCCTTGTAAAAGCACTTAGAAACCTCACTCTCTAGAGTTGAATATAGTGAAATCAATATTTGCATCGAACTCCTCAATTAACCGACAGTTAATGGCCTCTCTGCTCAGTGGAATCCTTTTGCTCCTTTTCAAATCTCCATTATCAACCAATGACACAAAAGACTCTTCAATCACGCTAAGCGCTTTATTTATATGATCTTCAGTATGACTGAAATTAAGCATATTCTCAAAATCCTTAGACAAAAGTATTCCTCTGAGATAACACGCTTCAACAAACTTGTTTAATAAATCTTCATCCTCAAATACTATGTGGAATATATTAGGCTTTGATATTACTTCACCACAGATTGCAAATTTGCTAAATAGGCTTTCTAATCCATCAGCAAACTTCCTACTTAAGTAATTGATTTGATCATATATGTTCTCACGTTCCATAATTTCAATAGTTTTCAATGAAGCTGCAAAACCTATCATTTCGCTATTATACGTGCTCCACATATGGGTTTCTAAACATGCTTCATACATTATGTCATGTTTACCTAGAACCGCTGAGATTGAATATCCGTTTGCCAGACCTTTGCCCAAGCACGTTATGTCAGGATCCAATCCCATCATTTTTTGCAAACCGCCTATTTCAAATCGAAATCCTGATGCTACTTCATCCAGAATGTATATAACTTTATGCTTTCTAACAATTGCTTCAAGTTTTAAGAAATAATCCGCATCGAAGTAGTTTAAATCCGGAGTTACAATCACACCTGCTACTTTATCAGCATGTTTGCTAAGGTAATCTTCTAAAAAATCCAAATCGTATCTAAAGTTGATATGTCTTTCATCTTCAAATCTAAACCTTGGGAACATATTTAATTGCCAGTCATGCCAACCATGATATCCACACGTTAGAATTATGTCTTTCTTGGATGCTACTCTTGCAATTCTAATAGCTGCATCTGTTGCATCTGATCCAGTTTTAAAGTATGCAGCTCTATCATAATTAGGAAAAAGACTAATAAGCTTTTTAGTTAACTCCACTTTCAACGTGTTATATTGAGTTGTAAGAACATTTCCAACTGCTCTTATTTGATTAACAACTGCATCATCAACTTCTTTGTAAGAGTAGCCGAGTACGATTGCGCCATTTGCATTTGTGAAATCAATATACTCATTGCCATCAAGGTCATAAACCAATGCGCCCTCTCCACTTTTAAGAATGAATGGATACATTGCATCTAAGTCATCTCTATCATCACCGAGCATTTTAATATTCTCATTGAAGACTCTATTAGATTCGTTAAACATATTGCCTCCTATCTAGGTCTGTCTAAGTTCTCTCTCAGGTACTCTGCTGGAGGTAAAGTCCTACCATCTGAATCAAGAATGTTTACAATAAAACTTTGACCATATCCCTCGAATGGTAAATAAGGAACCAGTTTAATCTGAGAATTTTTTTGTAACCACTCCTTAACAGCTTTTCTTTCCCCATGATCATCACTCGCACAAAAACAGAACCAATCATCAAACAGTAAAACAGTTCCAGTTACCAAATAGGGCACTATAAAATCAAGAATTGGCACAGTTGACTCGTAAATATCACAGTCGACCATAACTACAGCAGCATTTCTAATAGAAAGTTTATCTTGTGTTTCTTTGCTTAACGTTTCATGAAACCACCCTTTAATAGTTGTGACTTTACTTGTGTCAACTCGATTTTGCTTTAAGTCTTTAAAGAACTGCTGCTCAGTAGACTTAAACTCCCCCTTTTGAAATTCCGGAATCTCTAAGTCTGTGTTACCTAGCTCTGGCAAACCTTCAAAGGAGTCGAAAGCATAGAACCGAGTTTTGTCTAATCCAACTTTGTTGGCATATTTGTACGCGCATGTCATGGTCTTCCCACTAAAGCAACCAAACTCTAGATAGTCTCCTTCAAGTTTCATTTCATCTATATAGTCAAATGCTTGATAGTACATATCTGCATGACCATCGCGAAAAACTCTCGCCATATTTTCTTTAAGCATTCTCAGGTTGCTATATCTGTCTTCACCTAAACTATCTTGAATCATTTTAACTAATCCCATTTTTAACATCCTCTCTATCAGTACATGAAACATAAGTGTTGCCATTAGATTCATCCAATAAATCACAGCATCTGCTACATATCGGCAACAGACTCCTATCAATCAGCCTTCTAAAGGTCTCGTATTTCTCACCGTGCCAAATGTTATATATTGATTGATCGTGAATGTTTCCAGCTTTCAAGTCAAAGAATGTTGTACATGGCGTTACGCTTCCATCTGGCAAAATCGTAGTACGATACCTTAGATTTTCGCATTTTTTATTTTTAACGTTCTTTTCCCACGATTCATTAAAATAGTTACCTAATTGATGAGGTGTTTGTCCAAACGGTAGCCATTCAAAGTCAAATATTTTATCCATCATATCAACTTTCTTAATTTCTGATATCAATCTTTCTGGATCAATATCCTCAAATACTTCGTCAATAACTAGACCCTTCCAAGACTCAAACTTCTGACTAAATATCTTCTCGATTGGAGCTCGACTTGCTTCGCCGTCCTGATCTGTAACATAAGTTGGTAAACTGAAAAATACCAAATCAACATTTAGCTGATTGCATAAATGGATCATTTCTTCCATATGCAAATAATTGCTAGATGTTAATACAAAATGTACACCTAGCTCTGTATCTGCATTTTTATCATTCTTTATCTCAACAGATTTTTTTATATTAGTAATAACCGACTCAAAGACGCCTTTTCCTCGTATTTCGTCACATAGTTCTGCATTATGACCATCAAGTGAATATAAGATCAAATTCAGATTATTATCCATCAAATCATGTAGAATATCTTCACTAATTCTAGTGCCATTTGTGTTTATATCAACATAATTATCATTGCCTGTTGCTTTGATGTACTTGACCATGTCAAGTAGATTAGGATGTAGAAATGGTTCTCCACCCATTAAGAAAAATGTGCAATGAGGGTTCTTTTCAACTAAGTCATCTACTATCACTTTGAAACTATCCATTGACAATTGGCCATATGGATCTTCCAATTTGAATCTGCCTTTTTCTGAGCTAATGCCATGCATGAAACACATTTTGCATTTTAAGTTGCATTTATTCGTAATAAAAATTGTTGCTTCTTTAATTGGACCTATACTTTGCTGCATTTTCAATCCTTTCTATTTGTAAGACTAACCCTACACTGAATTGGTTTAATTAATTTCCACTATTTTTTGCTTCAACATATTACCATTTCTGAGCTTGCGGACCATCCCTGGATTATATAGAGTTAGCTTCCTCATCAATATCGCTGGTGCTAACATACTTTCTATATCTTCTAATGCTCTTTCAGCTATGTCCTTACGTTGCAATACGTATAACCATTGCTTGGAGTACGGAATTGGATTTCTTCCGCTAATTAAATCATTGTAAATTTGGTTAGGATACATTACAGAGAGAATAAGGGCATATGAGTCTCTCAACCATTTTCTATAGCCCGACCAGTCGTAGTCAACACCACATTCTATCTCATAATTTATAATTTCCAGTGCGTCGTCATATGATTCCGCAGAAAAAAGTCTCGTGTATTTTTGTGGAAAATGAGATATTATTTGGTAAATATGTTGACAAAGTGATCCTTTTAGCGACTCAGAATCCCCCCCTAGGAATGGCTGTGTGTTACCAAACCGAAGTAGCTCCATATATTTATACAGCTTAAGTAGGAACTCCTTGAATTCTTTGGTCTGCATCAACCCTTCATGAAATCCTGAGTTTCGAATGTATCCACCAGAGTTTTCAGTTGTATCAAATATTATTCTTATCAAATTGGATATTATCGAAATTTCTTCCCAATTAAACCGATTCATACTCCTAAATGTTACGCTGAATTCTTCACCCAGAACTGATGATCTAATTAAACTTGTATTAGAAAAAATATCGCTGCTATCATTCATCAAGTTAAACCAGTAATCTAGAAAATATAACCTCCCAGAATCTTTCAAATACTTTGCTTCTGTATACTGGGCTTTAATCTCCATTGGGGTAATTATGATGCTAGACTTGTGATATTTCTTGTTGTTAACACCTAACTCTAACTCAATGAACCGAGAAGTGTTTCTATATATTCTTCTTTCTATATTCCCTAACTGTTTCATAAGGTTATGAAGATTAGATACTTTGGAGGATGATATATAGTCTAAATTATTACTTGCAAGTGTTAGTGAATACTGATGCAGTATGTTATGAAGTTCATGAATATTAACATTTTCTCTGCATTCTATTTTTTCTAGCCAATCAAGTTCATAGTCTATTAGTAGGTCAATATTTCCGGTACGCTTTACTGCTTGCAATTGATTACTGAAATATTGAACAACTTCACTTATTTCCGGTTGCTTCTTAACGCAGTTAAATATAGGAACATAACTCACCCATAACGACAATATCTCTATATACTTCTCAAGTGAACCTGTAACTCCACTAATACATTCTTGTGCAGACATCTTCGCTGTAAGGTCAATCAACTCAATAATAATGTATGCTATGTTGACGGTAAGGTTGTTGTGTAGGGCAGTCATTGAGCTTAGTGTATTATATTTACGTAGAGACTTAAAATCTTCTACAAGTTCATTAATGAGATCAGTTATCTCTTTAAAGCTCAGAGTAAAAACGCCATCATTCCCCTTTGAAATGTAATCGAGAATCCTAACAGAAGAATGTCCTGTATTAAGTTGACAAATAAACTCAAAGTACTCAAGTACAATAGATAACTGCTCTTGATCTAGGACATTCAATTTCTTTAAAACACTTCTCAAGTCATCCAGCCCTGAAAAATAGTCGATAAACTCAATTGAGTCTTCTATGAAAAAGGAATTGCTTTTTTTCTTCAGTTGAATCAGATTACTAACAACTAATGAAATTTCTTTAGACTCTTTTACCGATTTATCAAATCCTTTATAATAACTTTCATTTAGCCAGTTTAATAATTTATCAACAGCGGAAAAACTAAAGTTCTCTAAGATTAGATCCATGAATCCAAGTTTCATCAGATTACTCACACATTCCTTGTTCATAAATATGGCCTTAAACAATGAGTCATCTTCATCTTTTAAACTAATTTTTGATCCGTCATTTATGGCTTTATAAATTTGAATATCTTTTTCATAATCCGGCAATTCTTTGACAACACTGATTTGATTTTCAACTGCTTGTTTCCATAATACTTTGTTTATATAATAGTCTTTCTGCTCACTAGATATGTGAATAATGTTTGCATAACCAATCCAATCATTAATAGTCAATCCACCACTTAAAAGTTGATCTATTAAATATTTTGATAATAACTCAGTTGCTGATGATCCCACTTTTACATTTTCAAGATTTCCAGTAATGCTTGATGATTTGCACGTTAATAACCTTCTAAGAGCATAAAGTGCATAAGCAATGTTTAATGTGTTGGTTTTTGAAGACTCACTTAACCATGCCTTAAGTGATTTCAGAATTAGTGAGCTGGTTGATTCATCACGCCCCAAAATATTGCCCAATAGATCTGTCAACGCAACAGTACCTTCAAGATCGATCTCTGACTGTCTCCCAGCGGCTAGTAACTCAATCATATTGTCAATATTGTGAATCCAAGTATTTAGCTCTTTTACAAGTGACTCTAAATTGGTACTCTCACTTATTTCAAAATCCACATTTTTTTTCACAAAGGAATGAATATTACACTTATCAATGATAATGCTTTCCGAAAGAGGAGACGAATAGTTGAAGTCTTGGGAAAACTCGAACTGACCTAAAAAATTGCAGTTAACGTGTAGTATAATTACTGATGAAGAGCTCGGTAACACAAGTGTATTACTCGATGTTGTACTTATTGAGCTCTTTAGCACCACATACTCATCTTTATTGAGCTTGGAAACGGATATGTTTTGCGAATTAAACATAAGTCCAGCATGTTCAAGCATATTGCCCTCAGTAACAACAACGCCTGCTACCTTTTTCTTATCCGCACTGCTAAATTTCAAATAGGAATCCCAAGCTTCACCGATTGAGTTTTCAACGATTAAAACGCCTTGCTTATCACCTGAACCATTACTTAGAAACTGACAATCAAACTTTGCATAAGCAAACTTTTTTATATCGAAATCTCCTAAGTTGCTGATTTTTTTTGTCTTATTTAATGGCAACGAGTATGGCCTTACTTGCAGTAAATGTATCGATTTTGTATTGATACATTCAAAATCGCTCATAGCCTGTTTAGACATTACCCCCCATTGAGGTTCTCCTCTATTTGGTATGAGGAATTTTGATACCTTCGATTCATTACTTGTTACGACTGATGCACCTATGCCAAATGAAGCTGAAATCTCTGTTATATCTGCTCCTAAGTACGATTCATTACTAAGGGCAACTAGCGATATTGGTCCTTTGTCCGACAGAATAACCCACTCAGTATCAATGGCTTCCATTTCTAAGTGATTTCTTAAAAAACCAACACTATCCATGATCTGATCTATTGAACACTGATCAAGTATTGGATAACCTCTAGAACAATCTTCACCAGTATTAATACCAATCATTTCTTGTATCAAGACAGGGCAAGCCATCTCCTTTATGGTTTCAGGTAAAATCGAAATACCATTACTTTCACCAATCACCTGTAGCAATGATTTTTCATCGAAATAGCTTGTAATTACTTTTGAAACAGCCTTAGAAATGCTCTCTACTTTGCATTCCACATTCAAAAGTGTAAGATTGCCACCTGCATTTGCTACCCCATCCAAATCTTCTAAACCCGAACTTCTGACTGCCAATTTTGAATTTCCAAAGTCATCAACGATATTTCTTAACAAATCCAGATAGTTTTCTAGAAGCCAATTATTAAAGCTTTCTTCAATTTTAAATTTCAATTCCTTATAATTGCTGAAGACTTCTAACAAATCATAAGCATCATCAGCTCCTACATTTGATTTAATCTCAGTTAGATACTCATCAATCTCATAAGTAATAGTAGGATGTTTGATCAAAAATTCATTGAAGTAGCTTTTGTCAAAGAAAAAACTTTGTGGTAGCAATTGACTGACTTCCTTAATATTTTCAAGATAACTAATCATTCCTGCTTTATGACCAAATTGACTATACTTTTTATCAAGCATCACGTCATTTATCTCCTTCACTTATAGTTCATCACAACCGAACTCGCTATCTACTACGGAATCAAAACTTCCAGCCTTAGCACTAAGTCCATAGCTTCTTGACAATTCATTGCGAGCTTCGCTTTCCCAAATCGTAAACGAACTGGATTCTGTGTAGATACCTCTCACATCCTCTTTTTCGTTTTCGATTATGTCTTTCAGAACATCATAATACTTTAGCTCGATCTCATTACACTCGTGAATAGTTGCACGTTGTAGACGTACGCCAAAATTATTATCCATGCCAGGTATAGACACTCTACCTATATAGATCCCACCACTCAATTGACCACTTTTAGGATCACTCAATTGCTTCTCAGCACTCGTATTTATCAACCATATTTTGTCGTAATCATAGTTCGGCGTCTGAACTCGCTCGATTAGACCGAAGCGTATCTTTAAATTGTGCTCTAAATCTATTCTCCCGTTTAGCCATTCGTCTTTTTTATGAACCGGACACAGGAAAGTGATCTCACATACTCTAGATTGGTCATTAGAAACCATTACCGACTTGAGAAACCTTTTAATTGGCATATCAATAAGTACAGCATCATCTATGGTTCCCTGAAACTTTTTAACATCCACTTTTGGAAACAATGCTTTTAACTGAGTACTAAACTCTGTACCTTGCTGAGCACTGTGCACCAAATTTTTCATAGCACCATGATTGATTCCAAAATGAATTCTAATAGAGTGCTTTAGTTGCAAAAGCAACTTGTCAATTCCTTTACACTGAGACTCGATTAGGAAAACCCGCGACTCACTACTGGTCATATAGTTGGTGTAATCTTCAAACTGATGATAGAAGACTTTACTCAATATTTCCTGGCTCAACAACACATCAGCCTGCATAATAATTTTCAGTTCATACTTGCTAAACTCAGACTTGCATTTATTGATAACATCTTGTCGCATTCCGTCAGGCTTAATCATGAATAATCCATAGCTTTTATTAGTTTTCATTGAATAATACCTTGGATACAAAGTCATATTTTTTTTCAACTGGCAAATCATTCATTACACCATCAATTTGACCGTAGGCAGTTCGGCACATTTGCCAATCGTCAATTGACATTTGTAAATATTCTTCTTTGTCAGAAAGTTTAGCTAGAGTGCAATTAATCCTTTGAAGCGACAATTCAAGTGCTCCATCGTCAAAAGCATAGGATAGACACTGGTTGTCTTCTTCATACATATGCAAGCCATTTTCCTTAGCAAGTTTATAAAACTCACTGCTCATTTCTTTAGATGCAAAAACAAATTGAAATAAATTTCCATTACCAATTATTTTCACAGGTAACTTGTATTTACATATTATTTTTCTTGTACCTTCAATAAACGCTCCACCCATTTTCCTTATGGATTCATACACATCATTGCTGTGTACTTTCTTTATGGTTTCAACCCCAGAAACAACTGAAAGGACATCAAAAAAGCTAGTAATTGTCATATCACTTATTTCTCTCAATACATGTGATTGACCTACTAAGGCACTTAACTTAGCACCATTAGCCAGTCCTTTTGATAAAACTACAATGTCTGGGTAGACTCCATTGTACTTAATACATGATCCCGGTTTATATCTATAACCAGTCTTAACTTCATCAAAGATAACCATAATATTATTGGTGCTAGCGATTTTTAGCGTCTCAACAAAATACTCATTAGTAAAATAGCTTAAATCTGGTGATATAACCAAACATGCAATTTGATCATAGTATTTTTTGATAAGTTTCTGAAGTTCTTCTAGAATAAAAAAGTAATCAACTACTCCATTATTGTTTGGCATAAAGGGGGTTTCAGGTAGTTCCCACATAGGATCCCAACCATGATACCCTGCACTTAAAACAATACTTTTGTTACTAAACTTCCTTGCAGCAGTAACAGCGGCTCTTACTGCAGATGTTCCACTGTTATATAGACAAACACCATCATAATAAGGAAAATCAGACAATAGTGCTGACTTTAACTCATCATGATACCGCGTCAAAGATTGCAATGAGTATTCATTGTTATCAATGAGCGATTTTATTTTGCTATTAACTGTTGAGTCATTGTATCCAAGAATGACTGACCCAAATCCATTTTTGAAATCAATAAATTTATTCCCTTCCTCATCTAGTAAATAGGCTCCAATGCCTTTCTTAAAACGATTTACATGGTTTGAAGTTGGGGCGTTTATTAGAGTAGAATTCATCTTCTACCTCCTACTATCAAATTGAAAAAGAGAAATAACTTGATGAATACTTTCTATTCTCAAGATCCACGTAGCCATACACCCTACTATGCCGCACACAAAGGGATATGATCTCACTTTCAAGTGGTTGGTTCGTCGAATCCTCAACAAAGTTAGTAATATAGTCCATGAAATCCCAGAACACTTCACCCTTCGGTCTATCGTCCGGTGCCCAGTTAGCTATACGGAATAAATGAGTATATTCTTTATCAAAGAAGAATGTACCTATTTCCAAAAACACTGAACTATATGACATATTTTTAAACTCGCAAATTCTATCAATGATTCTTCTATAAAGCTCATCACTATTGTAAAAATCTATGCCAATATTAGTAGCATATGCTTTATTCATATCATTCAGTGTAAATGATTTGTTGCAGATTGTATTATATGGAGCCTTGTCGTTATAAACAATTTCATAATCATCAACAAGATTATAAAGTTCCGTGCCTTTAAATATTCTCAATGGCTGATAGTATATATTGCCATCTAGGTACATGACATAGTCTATAGATCGTGCATAGTCTTCATATGTATCACCGGGTAATCCATAAATTAGATCTATATCAAACTTTTCACAAGATGATTTAACTGCTTTTTGGAACTTCCGAACATTATTCTCAACTTGTACAATATTATTCTTGCGATTCACAATTTGATTAGAAGATTCATTTGATGTTTGAATTCCAATTCCAATCTCTGTAACATTCACCTTTCCAAACTGGCTGATAATTTCATCAGTCAACATATCAGCTCTAATTTCAAATGCAACAGGTTTTTGTGGATTGTATTTCTCAATAATTTTTAAAATTTCAATGGCTCTTTTTTCATTTGAATTAAATGTTGGATCTAAAAACCATATTATTTCAACATGCTCTGATGTAAGTAAGTACTTCAGTTCTTCTTCGACCCTTTCCATTGAATACTCTCTTACGCCATTCAATCCTTTAGTGTGCAAACAGTAACTACAGCTAAACATACATCCTCTCACCGATTCGTAAGCCACTTCGCCATCTGTGAGACTTAAATCCACAGTTCCATTCAAATAAAATGATGGAAAATCATTGATGTTCTTGCATACTGGTCTGTCAGTATTCTCAATAATGTTCTTCTTTTCTCTATAGGTCAGCCCTAGGATATCAGTGTATGATTTCTCGAAATAAATAGCTTCAATCAACTCTGAGAACGTTAGCTCACCTTCACCTCTTATGATGACATCGATGCCATTCACTTCTTCAAGCAATCCTCCGGCATTATAAGACGCTTCTGGTCCACCAAGTACTATGATAGAATCTGGCAACAACTGCTTTAGCGAACCAACATATTCTTTAGCAAGCTCAATATTCCAGCAATACGTTGAAAAGGCTATGACTTTGGGCTTCCAACTTGCAATTTGAGCAATAAAGACATTTTTATTCGCCGTCGTTATAGAATCTAGATCGAAGATCTTCGTCTCTATGTTTTCATTTTTAGTACATGTTTCATTCATGTATGAGAACAAGGAATGAACCGCTCCCCCAGCTCTATGACGCTTCTTTCCCAGCATCGGTTCAATCCTTATAAAAGCTAATTTCATTTTAAACCTCACTTCTTATTCAAAATCAATGGATGCTCTAATCACATTGTCGTTCCTGCTTTTCATTAACTCTAATGCTTTATCAAAGTCATCAATACAAAACGAATGTGTTACTATTTCTTCTTCATTATCAAAACCAAGTCTTATGAATTCTAGAGCTTGTTCCCATGTTGAAGTTGGAGATAAAACACCAAACACATTAAGCTCTTTTAAGGTAATAACTGATGGCTGTATTGTTGTTTGTTCATAGCCCGAATAACTAACATAACCAACCTGACCTCCAGGCTTCACAAGCTCAAGTGCAATATTAAAGCCCTCTGCAGAGCCTGTGGCATCAATTATTATGTCATATGCCCCAGTTAGCTCCTTTATTTGGAAATCGTCACTTTTTAATCTCTTATGAGTATTTGTAGCACCCAATCGCTTCGAAACATCAAGTCTATTTTGAATAAAATCAATCGTATCAATAGTGTTGTAAGTTGATGCCTTTAGCAATGATAAACACAATAATCCTACCGCACCTTGCCCTAATATTGCGATCTTATGATATGGCTTTAACTCAATACGATTGACCACTCTCAAAGCCACAGCCATCGGCTCAACCAGTGCTGCTCTTTTATAGTTCACATCGAAATCGATCAATTTTAAGTTTTCAATAGGTACGCTGACATACTCTGCAAATGCACCTTGTTTATTTATCCCAATTTCATTAAGATTTTTGCATAAATTAATTTTACCTTCGTTACAAAACGAACATTTTCTACATGGAATTAGAATATCAGCCACTGCTTTTTTACCGATCATTTCCTCTAGCCCTTCAGGTACTTTAACAATTTGGCCAGAGAACTCATGTCCTGGTGTCATTGGGTATGAGAGCCCGTGGAATTCACCATTAATTAGTTTTACATCGCTACTACAAATCAAAGCCTGCTTAACCTTTAGTAGAACTTCATTATCTCTAATACTTGGAATATCTACTTCTTCAATAATATATTCACTAGGTCCTAATACTCTTACCGCTTTCAAATTGTCCTCCTCATACTTTCAATATTATGCTTAATACATGATATGATTTTATCCAGTTTATTCTGGTCAGATAGTAATATTGAGTGATGAAATACGATTAAACGTTCATGTAAATATTCACATACTGGATAAAACTTTGTTTTTTGCTCTATAAATGCTTCACTAGAAGTATAATGGGCATATCTGGAACGACTTTCAGGTGCGAACATTTCATTGCGATATACTGGAGAATCTGTAGGGTGTAAATCAAACCCTAACTGATTTGATAATATTTCTGATATTTCATTCACATTTGATATAGCGAGAAGATCTTCATCCAATAAAAATCCATACTCATAATAGGATTGCACGACATGTTCTTTTTCACATATAAATGGTTTAACTCCATTTACTTCAAGAAGCTTGTTGTTTAAATATAAAGCAGACATTCTTCTTTTGCGATTAAGGTTTTCAAGATAAGGCAACTGAGACAGTGCAACGGCGGCTTGAAACTCTGAAACAGCCTCATTCGAACACATCGACTGCCCTTCATACTTCATCTCATATTCACCAATTTTCGCATTTCTAATTTCCTCTGCTCCACCATTTCTAATTCTAATAGCATTCTCATAGATAACTTTACTATTTGTAGCGATAATGCCACCTTCACCACATGTCAGAGTTTTTTCTTGGTTCAAACTAAATACCGAAACATCACCAAATGTTCCTACCTGTTTCCCTTTCCATAAAGCTCCATGGGCCTGTGAACAATCTTCTAAAAGCTTCAATCCATGTTGATTACAAATACGTGTAATTTCATCCATATTAGCAACGTTGCAATGTAGATGAACAGCTATTACCGCTTTCGTCTTCTCAGTTATGCTCTTAGCAATCTCTCTTTTTGATATACAGGAATCCACATCTACATCCACAAGAATAGGAATCGCTCCCACATTCAGTACTGATGTTACTGGCGCTATCCAAGTCATTGCAGGCACAATTACTTCATCGCCAGGTTGAACTCCCATAGACTCTAAACTTAACTCAAGTGCTTTTGATCCACTTGTGGTCATTAAAGAATAATTAACGTCTATATATTCTGAGAATTCCTCGCAAAACTTTGACTCCATGGTTCTCTTCCCGGTGCTCTTTCCTCTTATCGTCCATCGTCCTGAAGTGGACACTTCATGTATCAGATCATTAGCTTCTTCACGCCAAATCGGCCACTGGGGCCAGTTAGAGTTTTTATCCATACACTAAACCATTTCCTTATATCGATTTTGCTCTAACCTAATGGCTTCAGCAATTAGTTCCATATTATTCCTATCTGCTAGAAGCACTGAATGGTGGAATACTATAGCTTCGTCGGAGCTTGCCTTTATTGCTATAGGTGTCTTTGATTCAATAGGAGAGATTTGTTCTATGTATTCCTTACTTAGCCTATGCTTTTTTATAGTGGTTGGCTTATAAATTTTTGAACTACTTAGTGGTGAATATGGTTGCTCAAACACGATTCCAAGCCTATTTTTTAATGATTCACATATTTCCGTTGTGCTTCTGCTACCAAAAAAAGCTCTATCAATTTTAAAACAATACCTATAGAAAGATTGAGTGGACACACCTTTACTTTTAGGAATTGTTGACACACCTTCAATACCTTCTAGAAGTGAGTTTAAATAGTTTGCATTCGAGGACCGTTTCTCATTTTGCTCATCTAAATGGTCTAACTGGCTCGAAAGGATTGCAGCTTGAAACTCTGTTATACAATAATTGGTTCCCATGATGTTGTCATCTTCGACAAGTTCCATTTCACCAATAATTGGTTCGTCTTTCTTTAGAGTTCGTGAATTGAAACGAATGTTGCAAAGTTTCTCATATATAGATTGATGAGATGTAACAACTGCACCGCCTTCACCAGAGGTTAGTATTTTCCCTTGCTGAAAACTAAATATACCTATATGCCCTATTGTGCCAACTCTTCGACCTTGGTACACGGTTCCGTGAGAGTGTGCACAATCTTCAATCACGAAGAATCCATACTCATTTGATAATTCCATCAATCGCTCCATGTCACATGTAGAACCATACAAATGTACCGGAATGCACGCCTTAGTTCTAGGAGTGATTGCTGCTTTCACTTTATCAATTGAAATGCAATAATCATCAGGAGAAACATCTACAATAATAGGAACTGCATTCACTTGAAGGACTGCTATTGCAGTTGCTGGCCAAGTCAACGCTGGTACTATAACCTCATCTCCTGGTCCAATATCTAGAGCAATTAAGGCTGAAGTTAGCGCAGTTGTGCCATGATCGGTTAGGGCACAATATTCAATTTGGTTATAATCTGCAAATTTCCTCTCAAACTTTTGTGTTTCACTTTCAGCGCCTGTCCACTGACCGCTAATGGCCCATCTACCACTATCCAAAACCCTTTCAATATCTTTAACAATTGCATTTCTATCAAATACAGGCCACTTTGGCCAACTATTAGCTTTATGATCATGTGTTGAGCTTATTTCTATATTTGACATCTTTATCTCCTTGCATTCCTCATCAGGTAAACTAAATACTCAATCTAACTATGATTAAAGCGTACTATTGATCTTTCATAATCCGTTTGTTCGATTTCACTATAATGCATGTCGTGATCATCAATCGCTTTTTGAAAACTATACTTGGATACTAAATCTGCGTTAAGTGCCTTACCGTACTCTCTGGCTTTATCCATATGGTTTAACAACCAGTCCACTTTCTTCGCTATCATTAAAGCACTTCCGGGTTTAACCAAAATCCCTGTACATCCATTAGCAACATTTTGACTTAGCCCTCCGGTGTCTGATGCCACAACTGGTTTAGAAAAACTCGCGGCTTCTAGAAGCACTCCACCAAACTCTTCATGTATTGATGGAATCACCACAATACTAGAAGCTGATATAATTGAAGCTACTTTGTCATTTCTAACAAATCCTGTGAGTTTAACTTTGTCTTCGAGGTTTAAATCGGATATCAGATTCTTAAGATCAGACATTTCGTTGCCATCACCACAAAATATAAACTCCAAATCTTGAGTTTGAATAAGATGAATGGCGTCTGCAAAGTAATTCCAGCCTTTCTCATTCGCAATTCTTCCAACATAGCATATTTTTCTTGTCCAAGGTTTTAGACCATACTCATTTTCTATGTCTGACTTACTAATCTTTTCAGCTGCTGCCTTAAACTTCTCAAAATCAATGATATCGGGGATTATCTCAACATTGGATTCTTTATCCGATAGATAGTTCTCTTCAATAAACTTTCCTGTTTTAGGTGTAAGTGCAATTATCCCGTTCGCCCTTTTTAGTGCAGCTTTTTCCACAAATAATGCAAATCTGTTAATGATTCTGTCGAGGATATTCATTGGATGATAAGTGCTGCCACGACAACAATGTACTGTGTACGTAATTGGTAATTTTAGAATTTTTTGGACTAAGAAACCTGTTAATAGTGGTGCTATGACACCACTACAATGGACATGTATTACGTCAAACTTTTTAGAATGTGAACGACCAATGAAGCCCAAAAGGTATCCAATCACCCATATTAATACTCCTAGACCCCAATAAAAATTTAACCCCACTGTTCCGCGTACCTTTGACTTTATGGGGATAATAGGTGTATTTACACCATAAACGACTAACTTAGGATTAATCTCAACTTTCCTATTCACATTTTTCATTTTCATTGTTAGGATTGTCTGATCATGCCCTTGATTGGAAAGTTTCTCCGCCAATCTCGAAATCTGTGTTTGCATACCACCAATAGGATCCAAACTAACATCCCACACTACTCCTGTTTCCGGTGACATGTAGTAATGAGGCGTCAATCGTAGAATATTCATAATGTCCACTCCTTACTATTAGCAATTCAATGAATTTTTTTTAGTGTTTTATCAATTGCATCTAAAAGTGTAACTTGTGTTATAGGGCTTACGATATTTGATGAATCTATATGAGGATCACCTAGAGCAGAAAGTAGTATCACACCCGCCTCATCAGCTCTAAGTGGTCTATATCCTCGCTTGTTATCAAGTAATATTTGCTCCCATATTTCATCAGTTTTATCGAAATCATTTATGTCAATTTCACTTAAAACATCAATCATTTCAACCATCTCATAATGTTTTGATACACTTTCGTCTGATAAAAAACCAAGTGAATAACTAATTTCACATGCAACAAGCAATCCAAACGCTACTGCTTCACCATGACGTAACTTTCCATTATTTAAAATCTCATATGCATGTCCAATTGTATGTCCATATTCCAATATCAAACCTTCTTTTCTTTCAAATTTGTCATTTTTTAGAACAGAGTTTTTAACTTCAATAGATTGCTTAATCACAAAATATAACTCATCTCTTGTTCTTCTAATTCCAGTACAGAAAAACTCAGAAAACTTTTCAAAGGAACTTGGAGAAATGGCCAAAATGTTCTTTACAGTTTCAGCTAATCCAGATTTATAATCTCTATCTGGGAGAGATTTAAATAGTCTATAGTTTACAATGACACATTCCGGACAATGGTAACTTCCCAATAGATTTTTGGAATAACTAGTATTCACAGCTTGTTTTAATGATAACACCGAATCTGCTGCAGCCATTACTGTCGTTGGAATATGTACAAACCGAATTCCCCTAAATAGGATGCTTGATGCAAGACCTACAATGTTACCAAGAACACCTCCGCCTACAGGAATTATAATCGACTGCCTTGATATTCCAAGTTCCATGAGTGTGTCAACTAGACTTTCAACATAACTTAACCTCTTCATTTCTTCAAGAACATCTAGTTCTGTGAAGTATGAGATAGTGCTTTCAAATTGCTTTCGTAAATGCCCTATTTCCTCTGATGATATATTGGAATCGTATATGAAAAATAGCTTATCGTATTCAAAACAATTCAGCTTTGACCTAACATCAGAGTAGTCCTCAGTTAAGAAATAAGGATAATTATTATCTTCAATATTTACTGTAAACTCCACGTTATGATCACCTTTCCTCAACAAACAGTTACCGTTTGGAGAACTTACGTTCTAATGCTCAGTAACACATTTTATTCTAAGTTGATTATTAACATTTATTTTCTGACATTGCTCTAATATTTTTATAATGTTATTCTCAATATCATCCTCGGTATTGGATGAACGATGAGTTGACAATAGTAAATCTACCAAACTTGAATCTCCATTTACTTGTGAAAACCTATCAAGTTTTCTGAATAACCATTTGGGGTTAGGATTTGTTTCCCCCTCGATCGCTACAGCTGCACTTAAAACATACTCTAATGCTCTTTGAGTGTTAAAATAAGCTGTCCAGTAATCTCTAGAAATCAACGCACCTTGGATATCCTCAAGGGCATTTTGATAATCTTCAGTATAGTTTTTTGCTAGCAAAACTCCAAAAATATCAAAATCAATCATCGATCTTAAATTTCTATAGTACTCATCTCCAAAAATGACTCTAGAGTGTTTTATACGGTGGATAAAATCCACTTCATCTTCCGAAAGTACATCAATACTGTTATTCACACTGATAGCACAATACTTATCTAACAAACTCTTAATGCCACTCTCTGCTAATAACTCAATATCATATCTTTCACCATTATGGATAATATTACAGACAATCCTGTCATTATAGACATCCCATCTGATATCATCATTCACTTGAGGTCTCACATTACAAAAATCAGTCGTTTGAAAAATACCAAATACGTCTATATCTGATTTTTCGTTGCCAAATCCCTCAACTTTTGATCCTGCAATAAAGATTGTTTTAAAATCTAATTGTCCTCCTATACAATCCTTTAATATCTTCTCTATGTTCGATTTATGAATTTTCACGTCAATCAACCTTTCAATTAATAGAAATTAAACTCTCCCGATAATCTATTTTTGCGTTCTGCTAATCCAACCAATTTTGCAGTTGCTATAACTGTCATAATTAGTAGTATACTGAGAATAGCCAATTGTCTTATATCAAGACTATTAGATTGCGAGTTAAAAAGAGTCCTAACAAAACTTAACACATGTGTAAGCGGATAGATTGACGATATCAATTTCACCCAAATAGGCATTATTTCTATCGGAACTCTAACCCCTGAGAATAAAACCATGGGTTCATCAAGGATGTTTACTAAGAAAGTTGCATCTCGCGAGAAGAGAAAAATCGTGTTAAGAAGTCCGCCCCATATTACTGATGAAACACAGAGAACTAAAAATACAAGTAGACTTTGGAGAATAATACTAAAGTTCACTTCTCCAATTAACAGAAAATACCCGATGCAGATCACCATGTATAGCCAGCAAATTTGAATTACCGCTGACAATGCTCTACCATAAATCACAGCGAGCTTATTCGCTGAGGATAAAAATAGTACTTCAAGTGTTCCGCTATATCTTTCATATTCTAAATCCCAAGCAGTTTCAACCATTGACCAAAAACATATATAACAGACATGTCCAGTTACTAAAAAAAATATCAGTTCTCGTGTTGTAAAATATGACATGAACCCCTCAGTAATAAATGGACGATACGAATAATAGGAATTACAAAGAAGTATAAAAGGCCATATCAAAAGTGAGAAATACTGTTCATACGATATATAGTTATTTTTGTGCTGTTTCTTCGCTTCGTTATACATCACTACAAGAAACTTCATTATTCCCTCCTAAGCTAGTAGCTCCAACACAACATCCTCCAGAGAATAATCTTCGCTTCGTATGTCAACAATTCTTGCTCCTGCCTTTATGAACTCATGTATAAGATTTGTTTTATACAACATATCTGTATCATACTTACAGCTAAGTGTTTTTTTATCTTGAGAAAAATTTAAATTATTACTTTGTATATTCATAGATGAGAGATATTTCAAAAACTCATCTTTACTTTCATAAGTCATTTTAATGTTGGTTTTCGGAGTCATCGAGAGTTTACTTTTTAATGATTGAATAGAACCCGATTCCAATATTTCACCATCACTTATTATACTTACATTTTTACACAGCTCCTCTGCTTCATCTAAGTAATGTGTGGTTAATACTATGCCTTTCTTTTCTGATTCCGCCAGGAACTTTAAGTAATTTCTAATATCTGCAGCTATATCAACATCCAGTCCCAGAGTAGGCTCGTCAAGCAATAGATACTTAGGATCATTAATCAATCCTCTTGCTATCTGCAATCGTTGCTTCATACCTTTGGAATATCTTTCAACTGGCAAATCATTATATTTATCAAGTTCAAATATTTTCATCAAATATTCAATGCGTTTTCGGAGTATATCTCTTGGTATTGAGTATAGAGAACCAAAATACTCCAAATTTTCAACTGCATTCAATCTCCAATATAAGTTTCTTTCACCACCAGTGATTACATTAATGAGTGATTTCGCTTTTTCATAGCTTCTTAAGCCATCAATCCCATCAATCGTTAAACTGCCATCAGTTGGTTCCATCAACATTGATATAATTTTTATTAGAGTTGTTTTTCCAGCACCGTTCTTACCCAATAATCCTACAATTTCACCGCTCTGTACTTCTAAATTCACACCCTTTAAAGCCTTTACTTGTGAATTTTCATTATTTTTGAATAAACCTCTTTTATTTTTAACGTTATATGTCTTGGTAATATTTTTTGCTGATAACATGACCTTCTCCTAACTAAGATTATTCTCAAGTATTTTTTTTTCATACCTACGATACCATCCGTAACCCAGCATAAAATAAAGGGTACTAAGTATCACAATAAAACTAATGCTAGTAACCCAATTTGAGTATAGGAGGGTACCACTGGCTAAATATCTTACTAAATTTATAGAATGAGTCATGGGGAATACACTAGAAATTGCTTGTAAAGACAACGGAAGATATGAAATGGGGAATGATATTCCACATATGAAATACATAAAGATAAACAGTGTATTTTGTGTAACATAAGTATCTCTCGTGTAAATCATCATTGCAGCAACAAGCACACTCATCGAGAAAAAGCTAATTATAATCAAACTAAGTGCAAGAATACTCTTAATACTCAATAGGAAAGAAAGCTTTGCTCCAAATAGAACTCCAAATAATAAAACAATGATAAATTCTACAGTCGAACGTTGAACTTGCTCTACCATTAATCCAAGAAAGTATGCGATCTTGTTTTTGGGCGACAGCAACAAGGGTTCTAAAGTCCCCATCCGTAATTCACTGATAAGCCCTCGTCCAACACTCATCATAGTTGAAACACCAAGCACATGAACAGCCGATCCAATTACAACAAATGTCATATAATCTAAACTTCCAGAGTTTTCGATAAACGAGTCCGAGACCGTTTGATTAAATACATTTTCATACATGAAATGGGAAACTAGGATTGTAAACAGCCCCCTAATAACTCGCCCCAGTATGTAGGTTAAAGGAGTCGCATTTTTCAACTCTTTGCGCTTCCTTTTATAAGTACCAATAATCATGTCTAACATTTTCTATACCTCAATTCTCCTTTTATAAAGATAGAATGCTTTAATGTCAAATAAATAAACAACAACATTATAGGAAAAATGAAGGAATATACAAGGCCATAGTGATTTTGTTAGCCAATATATACAAGAACTGATGCTTGATAAAACAAACTGTAGGATAAGATCCTTTCTGTCAAATTCGGAAGTTATTGTTGGGTTGACCACGTGTTCACCTACAAATAACAAACTACAAAGGATCACAGCAATGGTAATTGGAAGAACCTTAGCTAAAGAACATAATATTACACCTTTTGAGAATATTTCTTGGAAAACAGGCGAACCTAAAATACTCACTCCATCCGTTACAAGCTCTTTTAGTGAAGAATGAGCAAACATTTCCAAGTATTCATTATTTAGCAATAGTGAAAACTGTTGAAAATTTAGCAAATGAAACACAACTCCGATGGTAATTGCAACGATTAAAATCCCTGCGTTGACCATGTTAAAGTCTAAGTCCATAGTGATGATTGCAAGTATAGCTGTACTTGAGTAAATGAATCGCCTTACCAGTTCCCCCTTCTTGTTGAAATACTCATCTTTTATCAAAACACCATTATACATAGTAATAAATAACTCCAAGCAAATTAAGAATGTAATTAGTACTCTATTTTTCACGTCGCCTATAAAGATGATTAGTGCTACAAGTATAAAAAGCATTGTAAAAAGTTTTTCAACCTTTAAATTTAATTTAGACAATAAGTTCATAGCTTTTCATATCCTTAACAAAATCCGAAACATCTTTTAGAACTATTCCATATTCAACAGAGTGCTTTTTAGCTATTTCCTCAGAAATCTTCTCTACCGTGTTCTCACCATTTACTTTTTCCCATACTTCAAGTCCAATCGAATCAAGTTCAAAAACCCTTCTATTTATTGAAACAAACATTTTATCTCCAATACTTCTAGTATTCGCAAATAGATTTTTTTTCATGTTTATTCTCCAATCATAATTTCAATGTATTTTAGTCTGTTAATGGGGGACATAACTGTCCCCCTGAATAACTTAAGCATCAACCATACCTGAAGCTTTCTTAGTTTCCTTTACTGTTGGCTTTGAATACATTACACTCCCCCCTTTCAAATTTATATTTAACCTCTTATTGAGTGCGGTTACATAGTATAGGTATTGATGCATTTACTTCTCTTGCTCTACATCGATAGGTGGTGCAATCATGCCAAATGGTTCTGGATCTGGATCAGCAAAAACTAGAGTAGACAGTGAAATTGTTAATGCAAGAAGTAGTACTGTGATTTTTTTTAACATTTTAAGCTCCTTCATATTGCATAGTTAATATTGACATCGGTTTTTCTATATAAAGCTATTTTTTCCAATATTAAGCATTCAAAGTAAAAAAACATAAGTAAAATATCCGAATTTTAGATAATAATACCGTTAGGGTTATTATGCAAACCAAAACACACATGTGCATATTGAACTCGTATTTTTTTCTTAATGTTAATATTGACATATTGATGGCTAAAAAAAATGTAAAACTCTTAATCCAATAAGGTTTACATTTTTTTATCCTTGACTCAAGTAAATAATAGCAACTTTTCAGAAAAATGTCAATATTAACATTTAATTTCACAAAATAATTCCATCTTTTCTATCTTTCAACAATTTATCAATTTCGTTAAATGCATCAACTTTATTGAAAATAGATAAAGCAATTGTACTATTTTGATGGGATATCTCATCTTTTCCATCAAGCATGTTTAATACACTTAATAGATGATACGTTTTTCCTAGAGTTCTCACATTTATCACATCATCACTGGATGCTAACATCAACACACGATGACATATTTCATATGCTTTCGAGAAGTAATTTACTTTCTTATATGCTAGGGCAAGATTATATAAGTAGTCAAATTTCATATCGATCTGATACTTGTTAATAGTTAAATCAATATACTCTAAAACCTCAATCACTGAAAAATAGCGATTTGCAGCGAATCCAAACATAACAACTTTAGATAAATACCTTATAATTATTGGTTGCTTAATATATCCCCAACCACTATTGCATATGGAGTAATATCCTCGCAGATAAAAATCCAACGCATCATGTTTCATATCTTTAGACTGCAAATTATCACCTATGAGCTGGTATACAAAGAATTCTAGCAAACCAAAATCATCTTTCATTACGATCGAGCATACATCACATATATCGATATGCGTCATGTCTTTTTCGTCTTGGTTTATTGAATACCAATCCAACAACTCATTAAACTGATTGTACTTGTCGTAATCAGACAACTCATCAAAAGATGGTATTCTATCCAATGACTTCTTCTTTAATAAAGTAATTTCAACTAGTTTAACAAACAGTTTATAAATAACTTCATTAGAAGTATTTGAATGCCCCTGCTCAATATGGCTTAATTGACTCCTAGAAATAATCCCTTCTGCTAACTCTTTTTGAGATACATTTAGAATTTTTCTATAGCTTTCAATATTTTCACCTATTGATATCATTAGTTCACCTACTTTCATAAATCACTTGAACATTTGTAAGTGTTCGCTACAATCATCTTATACTTTTCCGGAATTGTCAATATCAACATTCCTTTTTTAATAATCAGAGGGTAAGTTTTAACATACATTCGTTGTCTTGATACATGCCGCCCTTGCCATACACTGGAAGTAAGTGTAGCGATCAAGACTTTGTAGACACTCAGTGTAATATAATTCTATTAAAGAGGCACCCATTTGAGTGCCCCTTCATTTAATGTGTTTCTATCATTTTTGCTCTGCATTTCAGATCTAAGCATCCCAACTACCATCATCAATTCTATCTTTCGGTACCCTCGGACCGTCATTAACAGCGATTCATGTTGGCCTAGTTTCCCCAATCCCTTTATCTCCAATGAGTGCACGGTACTTCTAATACACCATATCTACACTTATCGACTTTCTGTCTAATAAAAATAAGCCCTCATCATCTCGACTTATTCTACATAAACATTTAAATCTATTTTTTTATGTACCCTGGAATATTTTGCTACTACATATGGTGTATAAAGATGTAAATATGCTAGGTTGTACTTGTAAATAAAAAAACCGTCACGTTCGGTAATTGATAGCAAATATCACCTTGATTTTCACACAGTAATAAGACCACCGAACAGGTCTAAGAATCACATTGGCCCTATTCTCACATACAACATTCATACAATATAACTCTTTAGCTTAAAATGGATCAATTTCAAAATTCTCGTATTCAAAAAAATTCTGAAATTGAGTTGAATAAGAAATTTATTATCGCGATACCTCTAATTGAATGTAAGTTAACCGACTTCCCAAGTAGGAATTTAGTCAGCCATGAATCTTTTTTGTAAATGAATACTGAGTTTATCTCTTTCAAATACTCTATGGTCAGATACTCTTCAAAATCCACATGTAGCTTTTTTTGAAGTATTAGTACACCCGCAGTTATATAGCCTAATTGACCTAACCTTGATTTGATAATTTCTCTAAAACATCTAATATTGGCACACCGATTACTCATATCACTACTCATAAGACAATGTACATCTTCGGCAAGATTCCTGTACCATTCATACATAGCTGAGTCGCTAAGTTCCGACAAGCACGAGTTATCAAATACGTATTTGAGATTAACATACTCTCTAACTTTCGCACCAACCCTATAGTACCTAAGAGGAATCTTATGTTTATAGCACACTTTCATTCCATGTATCTGATGATATAAATTAAGAAATCTAACGCCTAACTCGTTGTAGCATTCAGAGCAAAAATTAATTAAATTTGTATCAAAGAGTTCAGAAGCCACTAATCCCAAGCTTCGATACAGACCTTGTACGTCTCTATCTATCAATGCATATTCTGTTTTGAGTAATTTTGTTCGTCTGTAAACATCTTAAATAACTTCAAATATGTATGCTCGTTCATCAACTTCTTTACCGAGTATCCTAAAGCATTCGATATGTACTTCACACCACTTCCAAATTTTATACTCGAAATCGATCTATCATTTCCCGTTAGAGCATAAGATGTAGATCTAAACGATTGATTTGCTGAATGCAAATGAATTCTTGATTCAACACTAAATGTATGTTCATATTTATTTATCTTTGGGGCAAACATAAATACCTGGCTTTCTAAAACATTAGTTCCATCTTTTCTAAATCACAATCGATTACTTTCAAATTGCTGTAATTAATTCTCTTGGTTATATCTACAATAATAACCTTATTAAATATCATATGCTTAATTAGCTTTCTACATGTTTGCTTCCTTATATTTAAGTTAACAATCATGTCATTCTCCGACAAATTATGATTAAATCTAATCCTTTCCAAATATTCTGCCAAATTCCGGATTGATAAATCATCTTTCATAACATCTTTGTAGATTGAATCGAAAGAATGATACTTTCTACATAGTGATAAATTATTCGCTTTGGTTTTGTTAATATCTACATTATCTGCTTTCCAATATAGCCTCTCAATCTCAAACTTCTTGATAACTCATTTCTACTTCTTTAAATCATTCAAAATTTCACTCGGTTTCATTGTTCTAGCTAAGTACTTTAAATTATTATCATCATCTTTAATAGTAATTGAAAAGTCTGTTGTTAAATAAAACTCATCCTCACTATCATTACCTTGAGGATAACTAACACCGATTTGATCTGCAATTTTCTTGGCAAGTTCTACATTCTTTAAAGCAAATTGCTCTCTTATATCTACAACCCTGTCATCATACTCAATCTAGAAGAATGCATCTCTTTCATTATTCGACAAAAATCATGTTCGCGATTTGCAAAAATTCCACGCGGTCGTGTCTTATTTCTTAATGAGTAAAAATCATGTGTTCTAATCCATGGTTTATAGTTTGATCCTTCACCTTGGCCAAGACCTTTTTGATCTTATTTTTGTTTTTCAACACTTACACCTCCTCACTACCAACCCATCTTCTTTTTGTATAACATATACAATTACATGTGTCAAATTACACAAACTCTATTTTCGTAAACTGAATTTATCGTTCATACATGAGCGATTTTGTACATTTTCCAATTCAAAAGACATTTTGCCAACTTGTGATTTATATACAATTCAACTATAGTAACAAGCTTTTGAAGTGCATCAACTTGCTCTCTCAAAATAGTTGTACATTTGTCTCAACTTGGCGACTTCATCTACATACTTCCAATGTTAAGCGTAAGATTTTTGTAGATGATCTGTTCTCACTCCATTATTAATACAAATCATTCCATAAAACCCTATCTTCAAATGAATTACATTTACACCAGTAATAAAACTTAAAACCACAAAAGAAATGATAAAAACACTATGCATATACTCGCTCTGTTAAGAGGCACAAAAGTAGTTGGTCATTTTATTAATTTCAGCACATTCTAAACCAATTATCTTAAGTTACTTGAATAAATATTAGTTATTTACAATGATTCAACATTTTGATATCAAATTGATGAATCATTGTATTTTTTTCGTCTTCTCACCATTGCATGTTTATACAATTTCAACAAAAATAGCTATATTACTCATTGTACACGAGCAATATAGCTATTTTGCCGATCTCATAAGATTTACGAACTTACAAAACATTGCATATTCGTATTATTTCATTGTCGGTTTATCATTTTAATTGTCGAAACAACAAAATGTATTGTAAGTCTACATTCCAAATTACTTTTTCAGTTCAAGCTCCACAACCGTCTCAACATGAGGCGTATGCGGAAACATATCCACACAACAAACCTTCTTAACCGCATATCCCGCTTCTTGCATCTGCTTCAGATTCACAGCAAGCGACACAGGATTACAAGACACATACGTAATGCCTTTAACACCGTAATCAACTATCTTAGCAAGTGCTTTTTCATGAATACCAACGCGTGGTGGGTCAACCACAATCACATCTGGTTTTTTAGTTACTTCGTCTAGTTTAACAAACACATCTCCCGCTAAGAAGTCGCAGTTTTCTAGATTATTTAACTTTGTATTTTCAACAGCTGCTTTTACAGCATCTTCAACAATTTCAATGCCTGTAACGTGGTCTGCTTTTTCTGCCATGATTTGTGCGATGGTACCCGTTCCACTGAATAGGTCAAACACATTACGTGACTCAATGTGGTCCATGTACTCCATAGCCTTTTCATACAGAACTTCCGCACCTAAACTATTAGTTTGGAAGAATGAATAGAAGGATACTTTAAACTTCAGGTCAAATAATTCTTCCATATAGTAATCACGGCCGTATAAAACATCGTATTCACCGCGAACAACCTGTGCAATATCATTATTCACTATATGAAGGATACCTACAATTTCCCCTTCAAGATCAAGGTTCAGCAACATATCAACATATGGCTTTAAATCATGTTCTTCATGGGAAGATGTAGAAAGACCAATTAGGATTTCGCCTGTTTTCTTGCCTTTTCTAACATTAAGATTTCTCAGGTATCCCCCTAGATGACGTACACCATCATATTTAGGGATGCCTCTATCTGTGAAGTGTTTGTGAGATGCAGCTAATATAACATTAAAGTCTTTGTCTGCAATCTTACATTCATCTACTGTAACAACGTCGTGGTATCTACCTTTTTTATGCATACCTAAAGTAAGTGGACCACCCTTTTCTTCATCTCCAAAAGAATATTCCATTTTATTTCTGTAGTGATAAATTTCTGGTGATGGTACGACACCACCCCACTCATAACCTTGAATGCCCGCATCTTCTAAGAGTCCTTGAACTTGGTCTCCTTTTAAAGCCACCTGATCTTCGTAAGACAGGGTTTGTCTAGCACATCCACCACAGCGACCAAAGTGTGGACAGAAAGAATCAACTTCATTAGGTGCCTTCTCTAAAACTTCCAGAACAGTCGCATCAATTCTATTTTGCTTCTTCTTTTTTATACGTGCTCTAACTTTTTGACCAGGTAATGCACCCTTCATTTGAATTCTGTTTCCTTCGTATGTTCCAATTGCTTTACCCGGGAACAAAACTCGGTCTATTGTAAGTTCAATTACACTTCCACGTTTCATAATTTGCCTCCAAATTTATACTGAATACCTAGTAAATTTATTCTGATTTTTCTATGTGATGGTCTTATTTTTATATGCCTATGTTTCGCATTTATATATATTGATCAAACCGACCTCTTAGTCTTAAACAAAATGAAAGCCGAGACTCTTACCATCTCAGCTTTCATCATTATTTTAGTCAAAAATCATTATATCGTACCCATAGTCAGTCTACAAGACACGGATATCATTTCTAACACTTCTTTATGAATTACTTTTGCAAGAATATAGCTTTCAACACATTCAATTCTTATTCACGGCTAAAACCATTAATTCTTACCTTAGTTTGACAACCAACGTTTAACTCGACTTCAGTCTCCTTCGGTTGTGCACTGTTTCTTTGCTAATCATGCCTGAAGCTCCAACCATTCTTCCATAAGGCTATCGTACTCTTCTTTTAACTCATTTAATTTGTCATATTGAGTGACAAGCGCATCGTAGCCTAGGTCAGAGTCATGTAACTCTTTTTCTAAGTCTGAAATAATAACTTCTTTTTCAGCCAAGTCAGTTTCAAGTTTTTCTAGTTTCTTTTTACGCTTCTTCTGTGCATTTTGGAGGCGTTTTTCATCTGAATCCCTGTAGTTTTTAGCTTTTTTCGCTTTAGTCTCTGACTGATTTTGCTGTGATATCTGTTCTAATTTTGCTTTGTATTCTCTAAAGGCTTCATATGTGCCTTCAAAATCAAATAAACCTGTTGGTGATAAATCCACAATCCTGTCTGCAATCCTATTAATTAGATAACGGTCATGTGATATGAAGAATATGGTACCGTCAAAAATCTCTAAAGCTGACTCTAACATCTCTCTAGATGGGATATCAACATGGTTTGTTGGTTCATCCATAATTAATAAGTTGATCCCTTGTTCCATCATCAAACATAACTTAAGGCGTACTTTTTCACCACCAGATAAAGTTGATACTGTTTTATAAACATCATCCCCTATAAATAGAAATCTAGCTAATTTATTTCGACAAGGGCCTTCGTTATATCCTGTTTCAGCATTAAATAGGGCTAGTACGGTTCTTGATGGATCTTCAAACTCTATGTCCTGTGCCAGATAACCCACTTGAACTTTTGATCCAAGTTTTAAATGGCCTTCCATAGGATCTTGAGTCCCTAGAATCAGTTTAAAAAGTGTTGATTTACCAATACCGTTTTTGCCAACTAAAGCGACTCTATCCTGATACCTTAAATCCAGTTCAACATTTTCAAAGAGCTTAACTCCATCATATCCAGCAGCAATCTTGTCCATTAGAAGGACTTCTTTGCCTGAACGCCCGCTTGAATCAAATGCCATTTTAATATTCTTACGGTCTTCAAATGGTTTGTCGATTTTGTCCATTCGCTCAATACGTTTTTCCATGGATTTAGCACGCACATACATCTTGTCACTATTGCGCATTTCACCCCATATTCTAAAACGTTGAGCCGCTTCTTCCATAGACCTAATTTTTCTTTGCTGGCTTTCATAAGCCTTAAGCTGAAGTCTTAACCATTCATCCTTTTGGTTCATAAAGGCTGTATAGTTACCTAGCCAAACTTTGCTTTTTTTCTGCTCAATTTCAATAATGGTATTCACCGTACGATCAAGGAAGTATCTATCATGGGACACAATTATTACTGCACCACTATATTCTTTTAAAAATCCTTCTAACCACTCTACCGACTCCACATCCAAGTGGTTTGTAGGCTCATCCAGTAAAAGAATATCTGGGGCTTCAAGAAGAAGTCTTCCAAGCATAGCCCTAGTTTTCTCTCCACCACTTAAAGTTTCAAAGGACTGGTCAATAAATGCATGAAGTTTTAAACCTGTAACAATTCGGCCTAGCTTTTCATCAATTTCGTAACCACCTAATATCTCATATTTCTTTTGAGCCTCATCATAGGCATGCATGAGGGCATCTAATTCTTTGCCCGTTTTTATAGCCATGTCAACTTCCATTTGACGCATGGCACTTTGAATACCTGTTACTTCACTAAAGGCACTCATTAATGTTTCTTTTACACTAATATTTTCAGGCCACACCGGTGTTTGTTCTAAGTAACCCACCTGTGCATTTCTTGATTTGTGGATAAAACCTTCTGTTGGGTCTTCTTGTCCACAAATAACTCTAAATATTGTGGTTTTTCCTGCACCGTTTCGTCCAATAAGCCCTACACGAGCATTGTCTTGTATATCAAAATGTACATCTTCTAAAATAGATTCTGCACCATAACTTTTCTTTAAATGTTCTATATTTAAAACGATCATAATATTACCTCCGTATTTACCAGTTCTCAGTGTTGACTGTCTACAAACAGTGCATATTCCTGCACGTTGCAGTGTATGCTAAGTTGTATTTATACATAAAAAATGCCCAGATAAACATATCCGGGCACTTGAATGTAACAGTATAAAACTTACTCTTGTATGTACTTAAACATACTTAATAACACTTGAGCTTAGTTAACCTATTTCAAAATTGGTGTCAGGATGATTGCCTACCATCGCATATTGATTTAATTTAAGGGCCCTAATTTTGGACGCACCTATCCCGTAAACTGGGGTTTGTGTGCCTGCTTTCATGCGGGATCTTAGTTTATGGTTTCTAATTTCACTTTTAGCAAAAGCATATGCGATCTTCTGATTCATCCTGTTCACCTCCTTATTTGTATTGATCGTTTGACAGTATTTTTCTTGCCAATATTTCATAATTAGAATGGAAAAACGTAATAACTCACGTCTTTCACCTTATTTATCATATCAAAAAAATTTTAACGTTGCCATTACAGGTTTATGACAATTGGTCTAGTAATGTAGAATATGACTCTAAATATTGGTCAGCGTCTGCTTCAATTTCATTTCTAAACTCGGCAGACAAGTCATCATAAATGGCTATGACCTTCATACCAGCACGTTTTCCAGCTAATACACCCGCGTGGGTATCTTCAAATACGAGACAGTGTTCAGGTGCAACATTTAAGTCTTCAGCAACTTTTAAAAATATATCTGGAGCTGGTTTTCCTTTTTCCACTTGGCATGAAGTACGAACCACTTCAATAAACTCATCAATACCACGTGCTTTTACAACTGCACCCGCAAGTTCAGGGGAGTTTGATGTTCCAATACCCATTGGGAGACCCATACTTTTAAATTTCTCTAACATCTCCCATACAAAGGGCTTTAGCTGAATTTTGTTGGTATATAAATCAAGAGCCATAGCATTCCACTCAGCTTTGATATCATCAATACTATCTGTAATATTAAACCTTGTTTTAAAGTAGTTGGCTGTCTCTGTAAAGCTCATGCCTTCTATATCTTTTTGAAGGTCATCTGGAAGAGGGTGGCCATGTTTTTCTAGGTAATCTATATCAACTTGTTTCCAAATCCACATAGAATCAACTAATGTGCCATCTAGGTCAAATATAACTGCTTTTATATCTTTTAACATGGTGCCTCCTGTTAGAAGTTCTAAGTTTATTTCCTACTGTTGTAGATACTATTTTTTAGATGCTATCGTTAAATAAAACCGCTGTGTCAATTGTACAAAACGCTCTGTCATAAATCCAGCTTGTTCTAACATCGAATCAAGTTCCTTTTCGGATATTCTAATATCCATTTTAGGACCTTGTGGCATTTCAGCTTTTATCCATTCAATTACAGCTAATTTTCCATTAACTTTAATAGACATGGCTGCTTGTTTTAGGAAATCTACAGGATCATCCACTTCATGTAGTACCATAGAAATCATAGCCCTATCCAGAATATTTTTAGCTATACCTAGGGATGTTATCTCTGAGTTTTGCCCATCTTTTCCTAGCATACCTGCACGACACGTTGTCACCTGTTCAGTGTTTTCTTTAGGTAAGCGGTCTAATAGGCCTTGAAGCATTTCATCGGAAATATCACTGGCATATACGTGTCCAGCTGGACTCACTAACTGAGCTGCCGGTATGGAGAAAAATCCAATCCCACACCCAAAGTCTCCAAATATATGGCCTTCTTCTAATTCTAGCTGTTCTAAAACTTGTAGAGGTGGAATTTCCTTATATCTATCTGGATGTTCCAGTTTGCTCATATTTTTAGGACTGAAAACTTTATGATCATTATGCATGATTTATTCCTCCATTCATATGACATCTGTCGTAATTTGGGTAAGTAGTACCTATAGAATACCATTTAAGGGGATGCTTTATGAAGAATAAGCGATTTCTTAACAAATTAATACCTCCAATTGCGATTTCTCTGGCTTTAATTGGACTCATATTTGTGATTATTTTTTGGTATATCCTTCGTGGCACACTCTTCAACGCCACTGAAAAGGATTTTCTTGAGCATGCCCAAATTTATTCTATCATTATTGAAGAACATGTAGATAAACTTCAGACAACTGCCCTTCAAGTGGCAAGTCGAACGCAAATTAGAAAACAACTAGACTTGTATTTAGAAGAAGAACAGACTTTAAATACAACCCAAGCTTTTATTTTACCTAAGTTACAAGATGCTATTAATGCTTCTTCTGACGTTTCAGGTATTCAATGGATGGATCTTAAGGGAAACTTCATTGTATCTCTGGGAACAACCGTACAACCTGTTTATTTTGACGAACTCGTATCAGAGCTAAAAAACGAAACGGTTTTCTTTGAAGCTCCTGTTCTAATAAATAATAAGTCTTATATTAGACTCACTACACCTATCAATAATTTAAACAATGAACATATTGGCTACAATATTGTTTACTTCCCGACTGTAAAACTTGAACAATTGGTCTACCGTAAACTTAATAAAGACACCCGTCTTGATTTATTTACCAGAAATGAAGACATTCAAATTATCATAGAGTTTAATAGTATTCCCGTGAACTACCCATCAATTTTGGAGTATGTTCAGAAAATGGATTTAAACAGTTTATCTTCAAGTGGTACTTTTGTTGAAGTAGACAACCAGGCACTAGCGGTGGTACCAGTTATCGGTACACCTTGGTTTGTTAAAAACTCTGAGCCATTAATCGATATATACGATGCAATTCTAGCTATGTTATACCCAGTCTTGTCTCTTGTGTTTATCCTTGTAGGGATTGCTATATTTACATCTTGGAGAATTATTGTGACGTCTATGCATGAAGTTAACAGCTATCAAGAACAACTTGAAGTCTCTAACAAAAGTTTAAGCCTATCTCTTACAGAGCTTAAAAACACGCAGGAACAACTCATTCGTCGAGAAACCCTCGCTGCACTGGGTGAACTGGTTGGAGGACTTATGCATGAACTGAATACACCTATAGGCAATGCCATAACATCACTTAGTTTTCTAGACAAGGAAGTTAAATCCATGGTAGATCCTACACATGAAGATGTAAGCACTTATCAAGAAGCATATTCAATTACACAATCGAATCTAAAAAAAGCTACCTCAAATATTGAGACCTTTAGAATCCTTAATATGGATCAAGCCACACTTGAAATGCGTAGGATCAACATAAATGACTATATCCATGAAATTATTCACAGTCTAAAGCCCAAACTTAAACACACCCATCACCAAGTTATAGTAGGTTGTGATCCTGATCTTTATGTGGCTACAACACCTGGTATACTCTCACAAATCTTGACCAACTTAATTATAAATGCCATTACCCATGGGTTTGAAACTATTCCTGTAGGCCACATCCATATAGACGTTACGAAAGAGGGTTCAACACTCACAGTTCTATTCCAAGATGATGGTCTTGGTATACCTGCTGAAAACTTAGATCACATATTCCAACCCTATTTCACTACTAAACGGCACAAAGGTGGAACCGGTTTAGGACTTCACATTGTTTATTCATTGGTTACAACACACCTAGACGGTACCATTTCCATCCATAGTGAAGTGGGTAAAGGCACCCAGTTTGAAATCCAGTTTCCTGTTGGATAGATAATTAGTAATGAAAGTCTGTTAATGGACACAAACATAAAAAATCCGCCCAATGGGCGGATTTTATAATATATACCACTTAAAAATCATGACTTTCTAGTGCTTCTTCTCTTTTGTTTGCTTTATTTAGCAAACTTCCTTTGTTAACAACGAATCTGATATGCTTACCAGAGCCAATTTGGCCTACTTCATCAAAAGCTTCCATAGAGAGTTTCACCATGTTTTCTGTCGCTTCGTCGATCGTAACCTTCACCGTCACAGTTTCACCAAGTGTTGTTGGCTTTTCATGATCGGCGTGTACGGACTTGCCTACAGTGATGAAACCTTCTGGCAGCTGCTGATCCAATAGTCTTGCACTCGCCTCGATCATCATAGCAACAAGGCTTGGAGTCGCAAATAGGTTTTCCAGTTGCCCGCTTCCGTAATTCAGTGCAGTGTCCGCTTCTGTGACATGCTTTTGAATTGTGAACGATTCACCGATATTGAATTTAGGAGTTTGAATCATCTAATCACCGCCTTCTTAAGATCTCAGGAGGTCAGATCATAAGTAGGATTCCGTCCTTTACTTCCAACCTCTGGTTATTATATATGTACACTTGTCAGCGGTTAATTATTCATGTATACACAACGAAAACCGCAGAAATTAAATCTCTGCGGTTTACTTATTCAAATTATAAAGGTTAAATCCTCTTAATCCATAATCTTTTTCACTTCAAATCCTAAGTAGTCACACGATGTTAAAATATACTCAACACCATTATGAAGCCCTTTTAGACCCGACTCAAAAGAATAACTAGAGTGTAAATGTCCATAAATTACTTTTTTTACACCATAAGATTCATAAATTTCTATAAATCCTGAAGGCTCTCGGCTTTCATTGGTTGGTGGATAATGGGTCATCACCACTATTTTATCGTGTCCAGCGTCTTTTGCAGCGTCAAGTGATAACTTTAATCGAAGCAATTCTCGCTCATAAATTTTTTGGTCATTTTCCTCAAACTTATTAGGGTTTGGACACAACCATCCCCTCGTGCCACAAATAGCATAACTTTCACCATTTGATTCATACACGTAAAAGTTATTCTGGAGAAAATCCATATTTTCATGTAATGCCTGTAACTTAGATAGGGAAGACCACCAATAATCATGATTCCCTCTAAGCAAAATCTTACGGCCTGGCAGATTATGAATCCACTCAAGGTCAACACGGGCCTGGTCCAGTTTCATCGCCCAAGAAATGTCTCCGGGGATGAGCACTGTGTCTGACTCACTTACCTGTTCTAACCAGCTTTTTTTTATTTTTTCTTCATAGTTGCTCCAATGTTCACCAAACACATCCATAGGTTTATCTGATGAAAAGCTAAGATGAAGATCTCCAATTGCATATAATGCCATAATTCACCTGCTCACTGCTTTATCAACTAAGGCATACACTTGTGCCCTGTAACATAACCCTAGTTGTTCCTATACAATAATCAACCCGGTGGCCCATTGGGTCACCGGGTCCTCACATTTTTATCTGATTTAAAATCTACTCTTATTCTTCTTCGTTATTAAAAATTTGATATCTTGGCATAACTGCTTTGATATCTGCAAGAAGGTCCGCTAGGTCGTCTACAGATGTAGTGTCCCATATTTCGTCGAAACGCTCTTGGAAGGTATATGCCAAGTCCTGTTGTCCTGCTATATGTAGTAATTGAATATTATTGGTTATGTCAAATACAATATTGGACTTTTCTTCAAACATGAGCTGGGCGTTGATGATTTCATTTCTGATTTCTGTCATTTCCTCATCTAAGTTAGATGCCGCTTCAGCTGATTTTTTTAGCCTATGCATAACACTCTCAGGAATATTGTCTCTAAACTTATAGTTCAGTGAGTGTTCAATGGTTGCCCAAAAATTCATGGCTAACGTTCGAATCTGAATCTCTGCTAAAATAGACTGTTCTCCAAGGGCTGTTTGAACCGGATACTGAATAATGACATGGTAACTTTTATAACCACTGCCTTTTGGATTCGAAATATAATCCTTTTCATATACAATTCTCAGGTCTTTGCCATCTCTTGTACGGATGTGGTCAACAACCTTATATATGTCATCTTTAAACTGACACATAATACGTATGCCAGCAATATCTTCCATCAATTCTTCTATTTTGTCTTCAGGAATATTTCGTCGTTTAGATTTCTCAAGTATACTTGAAATTTTCTTTACACGACCTGTGACAAACTCTATCGGAGAATATTCACTCACATCACGATACTGCTTTCTAATTGCCTTAAATTTTATTTTAAGCTCTTCAACAGCTTGTTCGTATGGTATAAGTACCTTCTTCCATTCCCTGATTTGATTCACACTAATTCCCCCTGTTCAGACACTGCGGTCCACCGCAAACTTACTGTATGTCCAATTTATTGCGCCACAAAAGTGGTGTCCATGCAATAAATTAAAGCCTAATAGCTTCATAAAAAGCTGTTTTATCTGATAGTGATGGCAAAATATAATCAGGACTGTATTCTAGAAGTTCTGATTTTGAATATCCGCCAGTTTCAAGTGCTATAGTCTTAACTTCATTTTTTTGACCTGCAATTATATCCCTTGGTGTATCACCAATTACGAATATTTTTTCTAAGTCAAAAGGGCTGCCTTTAATAGTTTCTGCTTGTTTAATTACATCTTCAATCAGTGCCCACCGTTCATCGTGGTCACTGCCATAAGAACCAAGTCGCATAAAATGTTCCAACCCTGTAAAGCGAAGTTTCATATCTGCACCGACTTTACAGTTGCCCGTTCCGACTGCATTTAGAACACGACCGTTTAAATCTGTTTCATTTAATATAGTAGTAACACCGGCATGTACATACGGTTGATGGATTTCCATCTGCTGGTTGAGTGCTTTTCCGTATGCTGCATAAAAGATATCTAAATCATCTTCTTCAATCCCGTGTATTTCGAATGCATCCCTGACGATTCTTTCATCCAATCGACCTGACATATTTACCTTGTCAAATCCTGAAACCACACCATAAACTTCTTCAAAAGCAGAGTTCATAGCTTTTCGTCCAACACCTTTACAATTGATTAGTGTTCCGTCTATATCCCAAATAAGTAATATATTCAAGAGCTTCACCTCTATTATACAATATCATCCATCAAGTCTGAACAAATTTCTGTACAGCTTTACCATTTAAATAATCACACTGGTCTCCCTGCTGAGCATCTAGAGCTTCCAGTTTATCTTCAATTGCTTCTTTTATTAACCACCAAGATTTATTCCAGTTACAGAACAAAGTATCCTCTTCAGGTGCACGTCCTGCAATTCTATGAATAACTGTGTCAGGATGTAACAAACGTATAAAACTGACTACACGATCCACATATTCATCAAAATCGACGATTTTAATTTCGCCTGCTTCAAGCTGTCTTCCCATTTCAGTGTTTTTCAGAATGTAAAGAGAATGTAGTTTAATGTGTCTTACACCCATGGCTGACATAATACGTGCAGCTTCATCTGTGTGTAGCTTATCATCCCAAGGTAGGTTCAATATTAAATGTGTACAAATGTCAAAACCTCTAGCTTTTATGCGACTCACAGCGTCAAGCCACTCAGCTAAGTTATGTCCACGATTGATCTTTACCAAAGTGACAGGATTTATAGACTGGAGTCCAAGCTCTACTGAGATATATACACCGTGTTTTTCTTTTATTCTTTCAAGAACATCTAAATATGCATCGTGGATACAGTCCGGTCTTGAAGACACACTTATCTCAACAATATTTTCTAAACACGCTTCTTCTAGACGTGTTTCAAATTCTCTTAAAGACATGTATGTGTTTGTGAAATTTTGAAAGTAAGCGATGTATTTATTGGCTTTATATCTTACCTTAATATGGTCTATATTCTTTTGCATTTGTGTTGCTATATTTAGTGTATTGGACTGGG
>Ga0209379_10000154_pt1 | contig 80198 bp, 75 predicted proteins | sample tdDd001_FD_187124 | JGI IMG/M metagenome (GOLD analysis project Ga0209379, IMG submission 187124) | Marine sediment microbial communities from the Atlantic coast under amendment with organic carbon and nitrate - tdDd00.1 (SPAdes)... | ecosystem: Environmental > Aquatic > Marine > Coastal >...
ATTTCCAAACTTAATAAAGAGCACCCAACGCGGGTGCTCTCCGTTTTTCCTGAGTTCAGGTTATTTAGGTAATAAATATGAAAGTTGTTGTCGTAGGCGGTAGCGCTGCAGGTATGAGTTTCGCAGCAAAATACAAACGTAATCAGCCATCGGATGAAGTGATTGTGCTGGATAAGCGCGATTACATCTCGTTCGGCGCGTGTGGTTTACCTTACTTTGCTGGTGGCATGTTTGATGACACCGAGCGCATGATTTCTCGTACACCAGAACAAGCGATTAAATCTGGCTTAGACGTACGTATCGAAACCGAAATGGTCGCACTAGATCGCACTGAAAAGCAGATCAAGGTTCGCCATCACGGTGAAGAAAGCTCGATTGATTACGATATGCTGGTGATTGCCACTGGTGCACGCCCAATAGTGCCATCGTTCGGTGAGTTCAACCCAGAACACGTATACACGCTAACCAGCATGGAAGATGGCTTGGCAGTAAAAGAAGCGCTTAAGGACAGCAACAAACAACGCGTTTGCGTTATCGGTGGTGGCTTTATCGGACTTGAAGTGTTCGACGCCGCACACCTACTCGATAAGCATGTGACCATCATTGAACGTGAGCAACACGTGATGAGCCGTCAATTCAGCCCTGAAATGATCGAGGTAGTAGAAGGCGCGATTCGTGAATCAGGTGCAGAGCTAAAAACCGGTTGCAGTGTATCTGCAATCCGTGATGCGGAGCATGGTGGTTACATCGTCGAAACTGATAATGGCAATGTAGAAGCAGATGTCGTGATCATGTCACTGGGCTTTAAACCAAACACAGAAGCATTCGAGTTACCAAAAGCTGCTAACGGCGCATTGCTAGTGGACGAATTCGGCGCAACAGAAGACGCTAATATTTTCGCTGTCGGCGACTGCGCGGTGGTTCACCACATGGCGCTAGGCAAATCGGTTTATGTTCCACTTGCAACCACAGCGAACAAACAAGCTCGTATGATGGCGGACAAACTGGCTGGCAAAGACACTTACATGAGTGGCTTCTTAGGCTCATCTTGTTTGAAAGTACTGGACTACGAACTGGCTTGTACAGGCGTATCGGAATTGCTCGCCAAAGAACATGGTTTGGATGTGAAGGTTTCGACCATTTCAGATAAGAACCAAACCGATTACTACCCAGGCCAAGAAGACATTAAAGTGAAGCTGGTGTACCACCCAGAAACCAATGTCCTACTAGGTGGTGAAATCGTCGGTAAGAAAGGCGCAGTAGGCCGAATCAACGCGTTAGCTGTTGCCATCACTGCGAAGATGACAACGCAGCAACTAGGCTACATGGATTTTTGCTACGCACCACCATTCTCACGTACTTGGGATGCACTCAACGTTGCAGGTAACGTGGCAAAATAACGTTATAGACCAATATTCAAAGGGGGCTTACGAGCCCCCTTTTGGTTTTAATTGTCCTTGTTTAATACCGTCCAATCAAACGACTCAATTCGTTCATCGGCAATATAAAACAGCTTGCTACCTGCGGGCACTTCACGCTCTAACTCTGGGTTGAGTTCAATTCCATTGCCAATATCAAGCGCAATCAAGGTAGCTTGATACTCTTTCTTCATATAGTGAAACGCCGCTTCGACCGTTATTCCATCCAAATTTTCTGGATATGTGGTTGAATACTGCGTCATACCACGTGTTGATGCCAATAGCTCTTGGTGCAGCGCGCTTGAACCTGGGTCTACGGCTGCTTTGGCTAACATTTCAGCCCCCACCGCAGGAATACACTCGGCATTTGGGCAGTGCTGGTTCAGAAGGTTACTTAGCGCTTCGTCTTTGAAGTAAGCCAGTAAGTGTGCCTTAGGGTTGATGTTGGCACTGTATAACGCAGCAGAGAGCGTAATATCATCTTCTAGGTTATCCACTACGATGCAGCTCGCTTTATCAATCGCGGCTTTTTCCATCTCTTGAGCATCGGTGTAGCTATTAACTTTAACGAAGCCAATTTGACCAGGCAGTGGGTTTTCGATGTCTGAGCGGCTACATAATACGATCGGACGTTTGCCCTCTTCTTCGTGTTGTAGCATGCGAATCAGATGCATCGTACGTTGACCGTTCCAACCTAATAGCAATATGTGATTTTCCACACCAACTCTCCGTTTACCTAATATTCCTGCGCGCCAGTACTCGACTGCGCCTGTTGCTAAGCGACCAATCAATGCCGCGAAAAGGGTCAAACCACCCGGGATAACAAATAAGATCACCACCCACTTACCTGCCGCAGTCTCTGGAGAGTGATCCCCATAGCCAACCGTTGAGGCCGTTACCATCAAGAAGTAAACAAAAGTAGATAGGTCATGTGTAAGTGAATGCTCACCACTTAAGGTCAATAACCCCCATGAGAGCGCAATATAGGCAAGAACCAAAAAGGCCAAATTGCGATTACTGAGGTTAAATAGATGGGAGTTCAGCCACTTTTTAAATGATAGCCAAAGAGTCATAACACTCCTTATTGAAACACTGTGGTTGTATTTAAGCCTAACCGAAAACATAAAAAAACCAGCCAAGTGTGGCTGGTTTTAAGAACTGTGATAACTCTCTATTTATGCATTGCCTTTGACTTGCATATTGAGCTGTTCTGCGAAATCTAACATTCGGTTCAGCGGGATCAGAGATTTAACGCGCAGTGCTTCATCAACGAAGATTTCGTGCTCTGCACCACCTTCACGAAGCGCTGCTTCAATCGCTTTAAGACCGTTCATCGCCATCCACGGACAGTGTGCACAGCTGCGACAAGTCGCACCTGCACCGGCCGTCGGCGCTTCAATTAGCTCTTTCTCAGGCACTAATTGCTGCATCTTAAAGAAAATGCCTTTATCCGTTGCCACAATCATCTGCTGATGCGGTAACTCTTTTGCTGCCTTGATAAGCTGGCTGGTTGAACCCACTGCGTCTGCAAGCTCGACAACGCTTGCTGGTGACTCTGGGTGCACAAGGATAGCCGCGTCTGGGTAGACAGACTTCATCTTACGTAGAGCGTCAGCTGAGAACTCATCGTGAACGATACACTCGCCTTGCCACAGCAGCATGTCTGCGCCAGTTTTGTTTGAGATGTAAGAACCTAGGTGGCGGTCAGGGCCCCAAATAATTGGTTTATCTTCTGCGTCTAGGTGCTCAACAATTTCAAGAGCGATACTTGATGTTACTACCCAATCAGCACGCGCTTTCACCGCTGCTGAAGTATTAGCATACACAACAACGGTATGGTCAGGGTGCGCGTCACAGAACTCAGAGAACTTGTCAGCAGGACAACCTAGATCAAGCGAACACTCGGCTTCAAGCGTTGGCATTAAGATGCGTTTTTCAGGTGTTAGGATCTTGGCAGACTCACCCATAAAACGTACACCACCGATGATCAGTGTGCTTGCTGGGTGACGGTTACCAAATTTGGCCATCTCTAGAGAGTCGCCAACAAAACCGCCCGTCTCTTCAGCCAATGCTTGAATTTCAGGATCGGTATAGTAATGGGCAATCAAAACCGCGTCTTTCTCTTTCAGAAGCTTTTTAATATTGGCGGTATACGCTTGTTTTTCTTCTTCTGATAGTGGGACTGGTTTTGGTGGGAATGGGTAAACTGTCTCGATTGTATCTAATATGTGGCTCATTGCTCTTGCGCTACGCTACTTCCAGTAATCCGAGTATTGTAACCTTAACGACAGAGTAGATGCCAGTTTCGAGTCAAATTAGATATAGAACAAAAAGGAGCATCAAATGCTCCTTTTAGATTTTGAGAAAGTATCTCGATTATAAACGCTCTTGGGCCAGTTTGGCCGATGCGCTATTTGGATACTCATCAACGACTTGTTGATAATACTTCTTAGCTTGCTCTGCGTTATTGTTACGCTGAGCGATGTCGCCAAGCTTAACTAGCGCATCAGCACGCTTGTTTGAATCTTTGTAAGCCACTACCGCAGCGAAGCTCTTCACTGCATCTTTATCTTGCTTCTTAGCGAAATAAAGCTGACCTAACCAGTAATGAGAGTTAGGTGTGAAGGTCGAATCTGGGTAGTCCTTTTGGAACTGCTGGAATGAAGCAATCGCACCGGTGTAATCACGCTTTTTCAGAATCAAATCAACCGAGTTTTGGTAAGCGGTTTGCTCATCAACATTAGAGCTGAATGTGCCACCGGTTTGTTTCTCTGGTGTTTTTGTTTCTGTTTGAGCGGCAGGCGTTGATGCTTGGCTACGTACTTTGTCCAGTTCAATGAACAATTCACGTTGACGCTTTAGCATTTGCTGCATGTCGTAGGTGCTTTTCTCTAGCTGACCACGCAAGTCGCTGATCTCTAGAGCCATATCGTCTAACTGCTGCTGCATTTGCAACTGTACACGATTACGGTTTTCCAATAGGCGCTCTAAGCGCTGGACATCAGACTCGTTACCACGAACTGACGATGAAGAAGTGGCGGTGTTGCTACCGCTTAGATCGGATACTGGAGCTGGTGCAGCGAGCACATTGCCCGCTGCACTTGCCAGTAACGTAAGCGTAACAACGCGCTTAAGGTTACTGAACATAGGCTAATCCCTTGATTAGTACACTAGAACTGCGCGGCGGTTCTTAGCGTATACATCTTCTGATTGACCTAGAAGAAGTGGTTTCTCTTCACCGTAGCTAACGATAGAGATTTGATCAGCTTGAACACCTAGCGCTTGAAGGTATTTAGCAACTGCGTTAGCACGACGCTCACCTAGTGCGATGTTGTACTCAGGAGTACCACGCTCGTCCGCGTGACCTTCGATAGTCACTTCAAGAGCTGGGTTTTTGCTTAGGTATGCAGCGTGTGCAGCTAGCATTTCTTCGTAATCACCCGCGATAGTCGCGTTGTCGAAAGCAAAGTAGATAGTTTGAGTTTCGCGTAGTGCTTGCTCTTTTAGCTCTTGCTCTGTTAGTTGACCATTTGCATCAATTGGAGATACAGCAGTGTTGTTGTCAACTACTTGAGTTTGGTTAGTTTCAGTTGAACCAGACGCGTTTGCTGCATCGTCGCTTGAACTACATGCTGTAACTGCTAGAACTGGCAGCGCAATTAGAAGCCCTTTAAGAACCTTGTTAAGTTGCATTGTTGTCTTTTCCTTTATTTTAATTGTTTACTCGTTACAAGAACGGTGACCATGCCGGTGCACGAACACGTCCGTTAGTGACGGGTAATCTTGCTTTAAAGCGCCCATCAATGGACACCATTGAAAGCACGTTAGATTTATTATAAGTAGAGCTATAAATTACCATTCCGCCGTTTGGCGCAATACTTGGTGATTCATCAAGCAGTGTCTTGGTTAGTGTCTGCATTGCGCCTGTTTCCAGATCAAGCTTCGCGAGATTGAAACCAGAGTTGCTGCGATTAACCATGACTAAGAAACGGCCGTCAGGTGTGATTTGACCACCTAAGTTCTGGCTACCTTGCCAGGTAAGGCGGTTAGTCGAGCCATTCGCCAAATCTACTTGATAAATCTGCGGTTTTCCACCCCGATCCGATGTAAAGACTAGAGATTTGCCATCGGGATGCCAAAACGGTTCAGTATTATTGGAACGTCCGCGAGTAATTTGAGTTAACTTACGCGTGTTTAGGTCAAGGGTGTAGACATGCAGACTGCCGGTTTTAGACAGAACCAGCGCAAGCTTACTGCCATCAGGCGAGAATCTTGGGGCACCATTATGACGCGGGTATGACGAAATCTTTTCTCGCTCACCCGTGTAGATGTTCATGATGAAGATTTCCGCCTGACCATTTTGGAAGCTTACATAAGCTAGCTTCTTACCGTCAGGAGACCACGCAGGTGACATTAGCGGCTGTTTAGAACGCAATACTAGGCGCTCATTGTAACCATCATAATCAGACACACGTAGTTGGTATGGGAACTGATCTTTGTCACTTACGACCACATAAGCGATACGCGTTAGGAATGCACCCTTCTCACCTGTTAGCGCTTCATAAACCAAATCAGAGATACGGTGCGCATACTCTCTTAAACGCTTACCAGGTACTGTCGCACGTTTGTTGAAGATAACGTGATCTTTTGAAAGTACTAACTGACCATCGTCACTCAGCGCTTTGCTTTGACCTTGGGTTAATTGACCACGTACCACATCAACCAGTTGGTAGTTGATGACGTAATCGCCTTCTGCGTTTTGACTGATAGAGCCTGTCACTAACGCATCAACACCTAAACCAGTCCAAGCACCGAAATCGACTTCAGATTCGTTGTATGGCGTTTGTGGCATCTTGCTAGTTGCTACAGGGCTGAATTTACCACTGCGCTGAAGGTCAGAGGCAATCACCTTAGAGACGTCCTCTGGCAGTTTAGTGTTGCCTTCCCACTTAAATGGGACGATAGCGATCGGGCGAGCCGAATCGATACCATCTGTAATCACCAGTTCCAACGCCGCATTAGCGGTTTGGAATACACTCATCACAGTGAGCACATATCCTATTATTAGTCGCTTTAACACAAGCAATTCCTTATAAATCAGGTACTACAGTTAGGTTAATATTCTTGACCTTGCTGACCACATCTGGGTCTTTAGGCAATGGAAAGCTGTTTACTTGCGCGACGGCACGCTTAGTTGCGGCGCACAATCGGCTATCACCACCTAATACCGAAAGACTACCGACAATCGCGTCTGCTCCGGTTGGGATTAGACGCAAGTTAACTCGGCAGGACTTTCCCCTAAAGCTGTCCTCCAACAATAAGTTCTGTTGGATGAGCTGGGTATAGATCGCACCATAACGATCCGCTTCACTGCTCACATGACTTGAGCGAGCAGAGGTGTTCGCCTCAGATTCCGACTCAAGACCGGCAAAGATATCGTTCAACGCCGCTTCTTGCTCTTTGCGTTCACGTTCAAGACGCTCTAAACGTTCTTTCTCTTTACGGGCTTTTTCAGCCGCTTCTTTGGCCGCTTTTTCTTTCGCTATGCGTTCTTTCTCAGCTTTTGCCGCAGCTTCACGTTCACGCTTGGCTTTTTCTTCCGCAGCTTTAGCAGCCTTTTCACGTTCAATACGTTCTTGTTCTGCTTTTGCAATCGCCGCTTCTTTCGCTAGACGCTCTTGCTCAGCCTTTTTGACCGCTTGTTCTTTGGCTTTACGCTCAGCTTCTAATTTCGCTGCACGCTCTTTTTCTTTCTTAGCGCGCTGCTCTTCGGCCTTGCGTTCTTTCTCTTTGGCTACTCGTTGCTTCTCAGCTTCACGAGCGGCTTTAGCCTCTTTCACTTGCTGCTCTTTCAGCTTGCGAATACGTTCTTCTTCCGCTTTGCGATTCTTTTCTAACTGTTCGCTCTCACGACGCAGTTTATCGAGCCTTTCCTGCTCTTTTTTCGCCGCTTGTTCACGCTGGCTACGAATTTGCTGTGCTTGTTCGCGTACCATTGCCGGATCAATAACAACCGCTTGTACCACGCGACCAACAGGCTCAGGTTTAGACATGGTGAAATCAGTTCCCCATATCAGCGCAACAATTAAAAGCGCATGCAAACCAGCCGATATTACTATCGGCTTTTTGTAATCGCTTTTGTTCTTGTTTTTCTCTTTCATGAATGACTAACGCTATTCCTTAATGTCAGTCAGCAACCCTACTTTAGGGATACCGGCACGACTCAGTTCATCAAGAACTAAAACGACTTCAGCGTAAGGTGTAGCGGCATCACCACCCACTGCCACTGGAGAATCGGGCTTAAGCGATAACTCCGCTTTGACACGAACAATAATATCCTGAAGTGAGATGCCACGAGTGACTTCTTCATCGTTGACACTCAAGCCCAGATTACCGTCTTTGTCGATCTCGACAATGATAAAGCTCGCATCACTATCACCAGCTAATTCAGAAGCTGGCTTAGCGGTCGCTGTTTTTGGTAGCTCAACATCTACCCCTTGAGTAACAAAGGGAGACGTCACCATGAAGATGATCAGCAGAACCAGCATAACGTCGATATAAGGTACGACGTTAATTTCAGCAGTCATCTTACGCTTTTTAGGTTGGTAGCCAGCCATAGCAACTATTCCTTACTTGCAGTATCGCGGCCAGCCATTGCTTGACGGTGCAAAATACTGTGGAACTCTTCTGAGAAGGTTGCGTAGTTGTGCTCTAGCTTACCCACTTTACTGCTGAATCGGTTGTATGCCATTACAGCCGGGATTGCCGCAAATAGGCCCATCGCAGTCGCGACAAGCGCTTCGGCGATACCTGGCGCAACCATTGCGAGCGTAGCCTGCTTCACTTCACCTAACGCGATAAAGGCATGCATGATGCCCCATACCGTGCCGAAAAGGCCGATGTATGGGCTAATAGAACCTACCGTTGCAAGGAACGGCAAGTTAGTTTCAAGTTCATCCACTTCACGGGCAACCGCAACACGCATTGAGCGGCCAGTACCTTCCATAATGAAATCTGGTGAATCTGCGTTCGACTTACGAAGACGAGCAAACTCGGTAAAGCCTGAGTAGAAAATCTCTTCTGTACCCGCAAGGTCGTCTTTACGTTTTTTTGCATTTTGGTACAAGATGGATAGATCCGTTCCTGACCAGAATTTATCTTCAAACGCTTCTGCATCTTTCGATGCTTGGGAAAGCACTTTGCTGCGCTTGATGATCATCGCCCAAGATACGATAGACATACCCAAAAGAATCAGCATAACCATTTTTACCAGCAAGCTTGCTTGTAAGAATAGGTCTAGCATCGAAATATCAGCGTTCACTGTTTGTAAGCTCCATAGCGATTGATTGAGGCATAGCTTTTGGCCTCATTTTTATATTATCGATACATGCTACCTTAACCATTGCCTTACACAATATCGCCCCGTCAAGATTAACGATCTCCTGACAGAATGTGAGAGAAGCTTTCTTTAGGTCAGAGATAGATGTTTTTACTACAAGATGATCGTCAAGACGCGCACCCTGCAAAAAATCAATATCCATGTGTCGGACTACAAAACCAATGTTTTGTTCCAGTAGAGTTTGTTGCGAAACATTAATAGTGCGAAGTAGCTCAGTACGTGCTCGCTCAAAAAACTTAAGATAGTTTGAGTGATAGACGACACCACCAGCATCGGTATCTTCATAATAGACAGTGACTGGCCACTCAAAAATTGCTGCTTGTTCCTGCACTTGGATGTCCGAATAATTTGTTCAGGCGAATACTATAACGCAACTCGTTACCATTTGTGCAACGCTCATTTAGATGTTTTTAAAGCTTGAAACAAAAAAAAGCGCGACTCGAGTAAGAGTCGCGCTTTTTTTATACGAAATGAGCAGAGTTTGCCCTAGCTTCTATAAAAGGCGAAGTACCGTCAGGTAAATAAGAATCGCCAATGAGAAGTAAGGACTGAAAAGAACCTGCCAGTACCAATTACGAGGCTTAAAGCCAATGCCGAACACCATGCTTGAACAAATTGCCCAAATCAGAAGTGGTGAAATCACCGCATTGAAGCCACCAATGGAATTGGCATAGAGCTCAGGATCCCACATCACCATAGCGACATGGTAAAAACCGAGCACTAGCGATAAGACTCTAAACAGAGCCTTATCAACAGGCACGTGTAGCTTAGCTACCTGCTCAGCGAGATTACTCACTGTCTTTGTCCATCATTTCTGAGTGCTCTAACCAAAGAGCATTGATGATGCCGAATGCACATGCTAGCAATACACCCAGAATCCATGCGAAATACCACATATCTATTGCTCCTTAGTAAGCTGAAACGTCGTTGTCTTCGATGTGTTTCTTATCTAGACGACCGAACATTTTGTAGTATGTCCACGTCGTGTAGCCAAGAATCACAGGAACCATTACCGCTGCAACTGCAGTCATTAGGCCTAGAGTTAGCTCACTTGCCGTTGAATCCCACATTGTTAGGCTGTGGTTTGGCATTAGGCTAGAAGGCATAACGAATGGGAACATTGCAAAACCTGCAGTCAAGATAACACCTGCGTTAGCAAGACTTGAGAATAGGAATGCAAAGCCACCGCGCTCAATGCGAGAAGCGAATGCTGCTAGAAGTGGCATTACCACACCTAATGCAGGCGCTGCCCATAGCGCTGGGTAAGTTTCGAAGTTTGTCATCCAAGCGCCTGCTTGAACTGCCACTTCTTTGTTCAGTGGGTTTGAGTCTGCAAAGGTATCGATTGTGCTAGTGATAACATAACCATCAATTGACTGAACCCAGAAACCACCCGCAACAAACAGTGCTACTGCAATCAAACCAGTGATTTGTGCAACGCCGCGAGCACGAACATGTAGCGCTTCTGTTGTCTTCATCTGTAGCCAAGTTGCACCTTGAAGTACGAATAGCATCAAGCTAAGCACACCACATAGCAGAGCAAATGGGTTCAGAAGAGCGAAGAAAGTACCTTTGTACTGAGACATTAGCAGGTCGTTTAGCTCGAACGGTACACCTTGTAGCAGGTTACCAAACGCCACACCAAAGATGATTGGTGGTACTGTGCCACTAAAGCAAAGTGCGTAGTCCCAAGCTTTACGCCATTTTGGGTCTTCGATCTTTGAACGGTAATCAAGAGCAAGAGGACGTAGCCAAAGCGCAGCTAGAGTCACATACATTGCTAGATAGAAGCCAGAGAACGACGTTGCGTATACCAATGGCCACGCCGCAAATAGCGCACCACCAGCAGTGATTAACCAAACTTGGTTGCCATCCCAGTGAGGAGCAATCGTGTTTAGCATAATACGGCGTTCTGTGTCAGTTTTACCGATAACAGGTGAAAGCGATGCAACACCCATATCAAAACCATCAGTTACAGCGAAGCCTACCAGTAATACACCGATTAGGATCCACCAAATAAGTCGTAAGATTTCGTAATCAAACATAATATTCCCTCACTTATACTTCGACTGAACGGCCGACTTTGTCTTCAACAGAGTTAGCTTCTTGTTCGAAGTGGTAGCGACCTGTTTTCAGGCTACTTGGACCTTTACGTGCAAATTTCAGCATTAGGTAAACTTCAGCAATTAGGAACACTGTGTACAGTGCGATAATTGCAAATAGTGAAGTCCATAGCTCGCCGATCGTTAGAGCAGAAGCTGCCACATGCGTCGGTAGGATTTCACCTACTGCCCATGGCTGACGGCCATATTCTGCAACAAACCAACCTGCTTCAATCGCAATCCAAGGCAGTGGGATGCTGAACAGTGCTGCTTTAAGAATCCAAGGTTTCTGTTCGATCTTCTGACGACATGTTTGAACAAACGCGGCACCGAATACGAATAGCATGATGAAGCCACACACAACCATGATACGGAATGAGAAGAATAGCGGCCAAACTGTTGGGATAGAATCATCCGCAGCGGCTTGGATTTGCTCTTCTGTCGCATCAACAACGTTCTCTGTGTAGCGCTTAAGAAGAAGACCGTAACCTAGGTCACCTTTCACTTCATCGAAAGCAGCTTTGTTTTCTTCAGAACGGTCACCCGCACGAAGCTTTTCAAGTAGCTCGTACGCGTACATACCAGTACGAACACGATCAACGTGGTCTTCACGAAGATCACGTAGACCAGTTACTTGCTCATCAAACGAACGAGTCGCAATAATACCCATTACATAAGGGATCTTAATTGCGTAATCCGTGTTCATTGTTTCTTGGTTTGGTAGACCGAACAGCGTAAAGGCTGCCGGAGCTGGCTCTGTGTGCCACTCTGCTTCAATTGCAGCAAGCTTCACTTTCTGTACTTCACCTAATTCGTAACCAGATTCATCACCTAGTACGATTACAGAAAGAATCGCAGCCATACCGAAAGAAGCAGCAATTGCAAATGAACGACGAGCGAATGCGATGTCACGACCTTTTAATAGGTAGTAAGAACTGATGCCTAGAACGAACATTGCGCCTGTCGTGTAGCCTGATGCTACAGTGTGGACGAATTTAACCTGAGCTACTGGGTTTAGAACTACTTCAGCAAAGCTCACCATTTCCATACGCATGGTTTCGAAGTTAAATTCTGCGCCAACTGGGTTTTGCATCCAGCCGTTTGCAACAAGAATCCATAGTGCTGAGAAGTTAGAGCCAAGAGCAACCAACCATGTCACCACTAGGTGCTGACGTTTCGATAGACGATCCCAGCCAAAGAAGAATAGACCTACGAAGGTAGACTCTAAGAAGAAGGCTACAAGGGCTTCAATCGCCAAGGGCGCACCGAAAATATCACCAACGTAATGCGAATAGTATGACCAGTTAGTACCAAACTGGAATTCCATGGTTAGGCCGGTCGCCACACCAAGTGCAAAGTTAATACCGAAAAGCTTACCCCAGAACTTGGTCATGTCCTTATAGATTTGCTTGTCCGTCATTACGTACAAAGATTCCATAATGGCAAGTAGGAATGCCATACCTAGAGTCAAAGGTACGAAGAGGAAGTGATACATCGCAGTCAGTGCAAACTGCAACCGCGATAAATCAACAACATCGATCATGATTACTCCTATGTGTCGGCTGAAGACACTTTTTTACATCCATGCCAGCATAAACAGTCGTTATTCAATATTTAGATTTGTTATCAAATAACAGCATACTGTTGCAAAAATGTACCGTAACGGTTAGTTAATTGTTAAGCATCAGCTAATATAGCTGGCGCTAATATTACTGCTAAAAACAGGTTGTTTCAAAAGGTTTATAGGCAGAGTTCGCTTTGATTTGTATCAACTTTTGTGCGGCATTTTTGTTTAGATTTTCGTCAACTTGATCTATATCAAGCAAAATACGCCGCTTTTGTTACGCACGAGTTATCACGAAGTTTGGATTACTATTTATGCAAAACAAGCACTTAACAAGTCACTCAATTAAATTACCTATAAAGTAGTAAATAAATATTATCACTGTGATCTTAATCACCAAATAAAAAAGCCTGCTATTTTTAGCAGGCTTCTGAAAACTTATTTTTCAATTCCGAAATGAAGGTAGGCTCGGTCGGTCGCAATCCGCCCTCTCGGCGTACGTTGTAAATAGCCTTGTTGGATAAGGTAAGGTTCAAGTACATCCTCAATAGTGTCTTTTTCCTCACCGATGGCAGCAGCCATGTTATCAAGCCCGACAGGTCCACCACCAAACTTCTCCATAATCGCCAGTAGCAGCTTTCTATCCATGTAGTCGAAGCCTTGTGCATCAACGTCAAGCATGTTGAGCGCTTTATCGGCGACCTCAGCACAAATATGACCATTACCCTTCACTTCCGCATAATCGCGAACACGGCGCAGCAAACGGTTAGCGATACGTGGTGTACCACGAGCTCGTCTCGCGACTTCTAACGCCCCTTCCGACTCCATTGAAAGACCAAGGCAATCAGCACTGCGCTGGACGATGTTTTGTAGATCGGGGATTTTGTAATACTCCAAACGTTGAGTAATACCAAAGCGGTCACGCAGTGGAGAAGTCAGTGACCCGGCGCGCGTAGTGGCCCCGATCAGAGTAAAAGGCGGTAAGTCGATTTTGATTGAGCGGGCAGCTGGGCCTTCACCAATCATGATATCCAGTTGGTAGTCTTCCATTGCTGGATAGAGCACTTCTTCAACCATTGGGCTAAGACGGTGAATTTCATCGATGAAGAGCACATCGTTTTCTTCAAGGTTGGTGAGCAACGCAGCAAGGTCGCCTGCTTTTTCAAGCACTGGGCCCGACGTAGTACGGATGTTAACGTCCATTTCATTGGCAACGATATTGGCCAACGTCGTTTTACCCAGACCAGGAGGACCAAATATCAACAAGTGATCGAGTGCTTCATTACGTAACTGAGCCGCTTTGATGAAGATCTCCATCTGACCACGCACATGATCTTGGCCTTTATAGTCTTCAAGCTTTTTAGGACGAATCGCGCGGTCGATAACATCTTCTTCTTTATATACTGTATTGTCTGGCGCAATTAAGCGATCCGCTTCAATCATGACTTATGCCTTTTTATACCATCGACTTTAATGCTTCACGGATAAGCTGCTCACTACTCATATCCGCTTTCTTAACTTGTGAAACGACTTTAGACGCTTGTGTTGGCTTATAGCCTAGTGCAAGTAGTGCACTGATTGCCTCTTCTTCAGCACTTTCTTGTGTCGCTTGCGGTGCTGAATCGACAGGTGCAGCATCCGTAAATGGAGTAAATAGATCGCCTGCGCCCCACCCTTTAAGTCTGTCTTTCATTTCAACCACAAGGCGCTCGGCAGTCTTCTTACCAACACCCGGCAGCTTAACCAGCGTCGAAACATCTTCACGTTCAACACTTGCGACAAATTGGCTCGCCGTCATTCCAGAAAGAATACCTAAGCCCAGTTTAGGACCCACACCATTGGCTTTGATTACTTCTCTGAATAGCGCACGCTCTTTCACGGTATTGAAACCATATAAAAGCTGCGCATCTTCGCGAACCACGAAGTGAGTATAGATAATCGCTTCTTCACCGATGTTTGGTAGCTCGTAAAAACAGCTCATTGGCATTTGTACTTCATAGCCAATACCATTAACTTCAATAAGCAGCTCAGGTGGTTGTTTCTCAATTAGAATGCCGCGTAGACGTCCAATCACGGTTAATACTCTTTTGAAATGAATTTGCGACAGGATAATAAAGAACTGGATGGATAGCCAGTAAAAACTGGCTTAGAGAGAATCTTGCCAGACCTGCAAATGATCAGGGCATACCCAAGCACGAGGGCAACCTAAACAGTTAGTACTGATATTGGGTTGCTCATCTGAACAGCCTTCAGGGCGTTGTTCTGGGATGGGCTCAGGGTCTAGAATTGGCTCAAACATGGTTAACGGTAGCGACCTCTTCGAGCCCCTGTGGCCTTACCCGCAAGTGCAACTAAGGTTTTATTGGTATTGGCATGACAAATAGCCACACCCAGTGCGTCGGCGGCATCTGCTTGCGGCCTAGCTGGCAACTTAAGCATTTGTTGCACCATGTGCTGCACCTGTTCTTTATCTGCCCCGCCTGTTCCAGTTACCGCTTGCTTGATCAATCTAGCCGCGTATTCAGAGACAGGTAAATCCGCATTCACAGCAGCTACAATCGCACTGCCCCTCGCCTGCCCTAGCTTTAACGCCGAGTCAGCATTACGAGCCATAAAGACTTGTTCAATCGCAAACACATCAGGTTGAAACTGAGTAATGATCTCTGAAACGCCCGCGTAAATCTGCTTTAAGCGGCCCGGCAGTTCCTTTTCAGAGGTTCGAATACACCCACTGCCTAGATATTGTAAATGACGACCCGTTTGGCGAATCACTCCATAGCCTGTAATCCGAGAGCCCGGATCGATCCCAAGTATAATTGTCATCAGGTTCTTTATTGTCGCTAGTTTCTGAGCGCCATTTTAGTCCACGCTGTGCGCTATGGCGAGGTAATTATCGCTCTGCTGGCTAAACCTGACTCCAGAGCGACTTCATAAACCTGTGTTGGCTCTGATGTCAGCTTTTCCCCACTCCAGTAATCATACCAATAGACAGGGTAATCAGCGGTAAGCGTTACCTCGCGGGCCGATTGCCGATAATTAAACAAGCAATGCAGGTCATTACGCTCGGTCAGCGGTAGGAATGCATGATGAAGATTCAATGCAGTAAAGCGCGCCGATTCTTGGTTGTGTTTCTGCCTTAACGCCAATTTTTTAAGCGACTTTTTCGCAAATGGTGTCAGCTCTGGCAGCGGGTCTCCGGATAACAGCATTCCCCCACAGGCAAGTAGCACATCACGGTGAAACTCATAATGGTGACGATCAGTAGCTTGGTTCGGCAGAGAAACAAAAGTGGCGCAATCAGGGTCGATTTGCCAAAGCTTGCGATGTTGCCAACTGCGGTAAAAAGTCTCTTTGGCGATTTGCTCAAAGCGGCTACCACAACGCTCAACGTCATCAGACACACGCATAGCATCAACCAAGCCAAGAGACGGCCACATTGGCGCATTACAACCTAAGATCAATGCATCACCCGCACCTTTGGCAATCGCTTCCATACCTATTCGGTACGCTTCTACACCTGTCACGCCTGATACGCTTCGAACACCTTTTAAAGCGCCCCAGTAGTTGGCATCGAGCTTAAACAGTTCAACGCCCCACTCTTCACGCATGGTCTTAACCACGTGAGTAAGATGATCTTGAACATCAATATTGGTGGTATCTAAAATGTACCAAGGCGTGCAGCGCCAGCCCGCGTAGGTGATGTCTTCCGCTTTGAGTAAGCTACCGTCAGCGTGACGCACAAACCAATCGGGGTGTTGCTTGAATATCTCAGACTCAGGTTGAGCGATAAAAGGCGCCATCCAGATCGCCGGCTTTTTACCTCGTGACTTAATTTCCGTCACTACCGACTTAATCCCTGATGGGAACTTATCAGAAGGTGTTAGCCAATCGCCCATAAAGGCTTGGTAGCCATCATCCAGTAAGGCGTAATCAAACTGCTTTAAGTTCGCCGCCATATACTCAACATTTTCTTCGATATTGCGCTCAGTCACCTCTGCGTAATATGCATACCAAGAGCACCAACCTAACGGCGCCAACTGTTTAACGCCACCGCGCGCTGAATGCTGAGATTGAATGTAATCACTAAACTCACTGTAGAGTGCTGATAGAGACTCGCCACGCAGCACGACAACCGATTCTAACTGGCTCGTCGCCCAATCTTGGGGTTGAGTATTTTCACCATCGATAAACGCATTGACCTGTAGCTTTCCATCTATGTCACTGACAGTGAAATAGCCAGCGAAGCGACGACAGGAGGTAAAGCCGAACAGCGCATAGCCAAGGGAGTCTTCAACAACTAGATAGTTGTAGTAACGCTTCGAAGCTTTTGAGGAATAAATTCGATAGCTCGAGTTATTATCAGGGCAGCGACCTACATCAATCGGAAAATCGCAAGTCCCTGTTGTCTGAGCCAACATTTGGAAGCCATCACCTAATAACGTCGCTTGTCTTTCAAAATCGAATTCAGTTTGAAACAACAGGTAATGATCATCAATGGAAGGATTTGATAACCCTCGGTAAGAAAAGGTGGCCTCATTCTTATTAACGCTAACCTCAAGGTCACTATTTGTAACCAGCAACCTGCGTTCATTCTGCAACTGTATACTTCTCACGACAAGGCACTCAATGACTTTATGATTACTCAATTAGAGCACTGTGCAAAGTTATTGTCTATTTGCTCAACACCGCACTTTTTTACCAAGCTCACGTTTTTTAAATCAAGATGATAGCGTTGTGAGACAAAGCTGCTGCTAAGAAATACTCGCCCAGCAAAAACGAAAAAGCCCTCCATCTCCGGAGGGCAAAAAAGGCAGTGGATTATTGCGCAAAGCATCCTGCTTTAAAATTATACGGCCTGCAATGCAGGCCGTTATTTACAGAGCCTGAAACTCTATTAGAAGTCGTAAGCTAGCTTGAAGAATGCTGCTAGATCATCGCTGCCGTTGTCGTCAGTTAGATCAACTTTGAAGTCTACAAGTGCTGATGTCTTTTTAGTGAACTGGTAAGTTGCACCGAAGTTAACCCACTCAGTATCTGCTTCAGAAGAAACGTATGCTTCTTGGTTCGCGTAACCAGCTGCTAGGTATAGTTTATCCATTGTGTAACCAACAGATGTGCTGATAAGCATTGAATCTTGACCTGCGAAGTTTTCGTGTTGAGCAACGTTAGCACCTACTGCGAAGTCACCGAAGTAAGCCACACCGTTTACTAGCATGATTTGCTCAATGCCGTCTTTGCTGTTGTCTTCGTCGTTGTTTTCGTAACCAGCGTTAACTTGGAAGCTGTCGTTTTGGAAGCCAACGTAACCATTGAAACCTTTTTGGCCTTCAGCGTTTGCTTCACGGTCGCCGTAGTAAGATACGCCGTATTTGAAGCCTTCTTTGAAGCCTTCAAACTTAACCACTTGGTTAACGTCTGATGCGTCTGATGCTGAAGCACCGTACTCAACAGTCAGGTCAGCTGCGCCGTCAACTGCGTCTAGAGCAGAGTCCGCCGCGTAACCGATAGAAGCAACACCGAAGCCAGTCTTGTAACCAACCCATGCGTCGATAACTGTGAATGAAGCATCCATTGAAGAGTAGTTGTCTGCTAGATCAAATTCACCAGCGAATTGGCCTAGTACGTTACCTTTTTGGTAGTTAAGGAAAAGGTCAAAGCCTGTAACGTCATAGTTGTGGAATTCGCGGTCTTCGCCTTTAGCGTTTTTACGACCTTCTAGGTACTCACCACCAACTGCTACTTGACCACCAACAGAGAACTCTTCACCAGAAAGGATCAGGTCAATGATTGATTCACGAGCACGTTCTGAAACGTCTTGGTTTACGTCTGCTGCAATTGCAGAACCAGCAACAAGTGAAAGAGCTACTGCTAATACTGTCTTTTTCATTTTTATTTGTTCCTATAAATTTTTATTTATGAGCGCCAGTTCCACCGGCTTGCCCTGGCTGCAGAAATTATTCTCACAACCAATGATTGACAAATAAAACGATCAAAAAATACATAAGAAGCAAACGATTAATGAGGGGCAAAAACCTAAAAAACACGCTTAACCGAACAAATAACAACCAAAAACCATCAAATAAAGTGAATGAAATCACACCGTTTTCGTTAAATTCATAAAAACACCTAAACTCAATCGTGTTTACAGATAACGAAAAAAGTTCATTCATTTTCTTAATAAATGAGATTTAACTAAAAATCTTTGTCTTTATTACTCTCGTCTACACTTTCTAATAGTGTTTTTATTAAGGAGGATCAGGTGTCTATTCGCAGGTATATCCTCTTTTGTGTGCTGTTTTTTTATGCTTTTCCTATATCCAGTTTCGCTTCAGTACTTCGCGTCGCGCAAACGGCTTGGCCTCCCTTTATCATGAATTCTCCGCAAGGGAGAGGCATTGCGCACGACCTCGTGCTAGAAGGACTAATACAAGCGGGATATCAGGTTGAGTTTGTTGAAAAGCCGTGGGCAAGAATTCTTAAAGAAACATTAAAAGGAAAGAGCGACGTTATTGTTGCCATATGGAAGACACCAAAAAGAGAACAGGAGTATCTATTCACTGAGCCATATATGTATAACCAGATGGCGGTGGTTTCTCCTGCCCAGCTTGATTTTGAGTACCACTCCATTGAGGACTTAAAAGAAAAGCGCGTTGCAATGATTAATGGCTATGCTTACGCAGCGGAATTACTGAACTATCCGCATTTATATCGAGTCACCTCTATCGACCTACCAAACAGTATTCGCTTACTGCTCTCTTCACGTGCAGATGTTCTGGTAACCGATGAGATTGTTGGTCGGTGGACAATAAAAGAGATGGGAATTGAGGCCAAACAGCTCCATTTCAGCCGTAAGTTTTTGGACTCATCACCGGTACATGCAGCTGTGAGAAGAACTCACCCTCAAGCACAAGAGATCGTCAAAGCGTTAAACCTTTACTTTAAGCAGCATGGAGAGGCTCAAATGAAATTACTCAGGAAGAAATATGGGATCGATTTTCCTTAAGATAAAAAAATACCAGCCTATTGGCTGGTATTTTCATTTAACTGCGTTGGATTACGCGACTTCGATTGGACCACCGAATGAAGTGACTGGCGGTACTTTACCAGTGAACTTCTCGAAATCTACGATACATGTGTTCGCAGACGTCGCCTGAGCAAGCTCAGAAGAACCGATATCTTGAGTCAGCGTGTTTGGATCGCCGTAAGTACAGATAGCGCCTTCTTTTTCATTCAGAGGACCGTACCATGCGCCTTCTTCAATACGGATAACACCACGTGGGTAGCTATCAGTCACAACAGCGCCCGCTAGAAGCTGACCACGGTCATTGAATACGCGTACTAGGTCACCATTTTTAATGCCTTTTGCTTTTGCATCAACTGGGTTGATGTACACAGGCTCACGACCTTGAACAGCGTAAGTTGCGCGGAACTCTTCTGATTCACACATCTGAGAGTGCAAACGCTTGTCTGGGTGACAAGATTGCAGCCAATATGGGTGTTTATCAGAGCCAGGACCACCGTGTGAACGTTCAGATTTTTCGAACCACATTGGGTGTTCTTGACAGTGTTCGTAACCGTAACGACCGATCTTACGAGAAGTGATCTCGATGAAACCAGAAGGTGTACCCAATGGGTTGATTTCTGGATCTTGACGGAAGTCAGCGTGACGAACCCAAGGCTTACCTTGACCGAAGTCTAGTACGCTCTTCTCCCAGAACTCGTTGAAATCTGGCATCTCGAACTTACCTTTGTTCGAAGCACGACAGTCATTGTATAGGCTTTCGATCCACTCCATTTCACTCATGCCACGTGTGTATTCATCACGACGGCCAAAGCGTTGAGTCAGTTCACTCATGATCTGGAAGTCAGGCTTAGATTGGAACAGAGGATCCACTAAGCGGTGCATTGCAATCAGACCTTTGCTTGAGTATGAACCGTATACATCGATGTCGTTACGTTCCCACTGAGTACATGCAGGAAGAACGATATCAGAGAAACGACATGTTGCAGTCCAAGCGAACTCAATCGTCACAACCGTTTGAAGCTTCTTAAATGCTTTCTTCATACGGTTACGATCTTGGTGGTGGTGCCACGGGTTGTTACCCGAGATAACCATCATCTTGAAGTCAGGCAGTTTAACTTTACCGCCGTTGTAACGGATCTCTTTACCAGGTTCTAGTAGACAGTCGATCCAACGCGCAACAGGAATTGTGCGGCTGTAACCGTTAAAGTCGTTGTTGTCCCATTTAGGCTTCATACCTTGGTCAAGGTTACGAGGGAAGCCACCAGGGCCAGCAAAACCAGTAGAAGGAACACCGATACTTGAGTAGTGGTGACCGTAAGAGATACCACCGCCAGGTAGACCGATTTGACCAACCATCGCTGCAATAACTGCTGCCGCCCAGTAAGGCTGCTCACCGTGCTCTTGACGCTGGATACACCAACCCATCAGGATCTGTGTACGGCCGTTTACAAGCATACGAGCAAATTCACGGATCTTGTCAGCATCAACGCCACAGATCTCAGCTGCCCACTCAGGAGTCTTAACAACTTTGTCTTTAGTCTCACCCTGAACGTACTGGATGAACTCATTGAAACCTAGACAGTAAGTTTCGATGAACTTCTTGTCGTATAGGTCTTCGTTGTACAGCACGTGCGCTACAGCCAGCATGAATGCTACGTCTGTTAGCGGGTTGATGTACAGGTGATCGTTCTCTAGGTAACGCTGAGTCTTGTTCTTAACTGGGTCAACAGAAAGTACGTTGATCTCGCCTTTTGCTACTTTCTCTTTTAGTTGAGCTAGGTAGTCAAAAGATTCGTGCGTTTCACAGTTCCAACCTACTTGCAGGTTCTTCACTGGGTCGTTTGCCCAAAGAACGATGTTGTCTGCGCTTTCTAGGATTTCAGACCAAGAAGTACCTTGTGCGTATACTTCTGTAGAACCTAGAACGTAAGGCAGGATTGTTTGACCAGCACCTGTTGAGTAGTCACCCACTTTAGTGATGAAGTTACCATGCATACCAACAGCACGCTGCATGTGAGCTGTACAGTTGTTGAATGCACCAGTCTGGTTCCAACCTGTTTGACCAGCGTGTAGAGCCCATGGACCGTAATCTTTTTGCACACGTTCTAGTTCACGGTAGAACAGGTCAAGTGCTTCATCCCAAGTTACACGGATAAAACGGTTGTCACCGCGTGTATCTGCGCTGTACTTGTGCTTTTTCAGCCAATCTAGACGTACCATAGGGTAACGAACACGTGATGGGCTGTAGATAATGCCTTTAATACCGTTCAGCATCTCTGTTGGGTTTTTATCTAGCTCAAGCGCTTTGATCTCTTGAACTTTACCCGCATAGATGTGGGCGCGGAATGCGCCCCAGTGTGAACCTGAAACCTTCCAAGTACCTGTAGACTCAGCTGCACTTGCAGATGCTGATGCCAATAAGCTTGGACCGATTACTGATGCTGCACTTGTCGTCGCAACACCTTTAAGAAAACTTCTTCGTGAAATAGCCATTTAATTTACTCCAATCCGACGCTTATTAGTGGTGGCCTTCAGCATAATCTGAAGAGTGCTTCTGTAGGTACTTCAAGATCAGTGCTTCGCTGTCTGTGTCTAGGTTAACGAATGCAAGCATACCGTCAAACATACCAGGCCATGTGTTCGCATCGAAGTGCGCTTCGTCAGGCTGCGTGTGACATACTGAACAGTTAGTTTTGTATGCTTCAGCTGATTTTTCCCATACAGGCGTAATGTCGTTCAGCATAGATTCTTTCTTGATCCATACTTTCGCCGCCACTTTTTCCCATGGAAGACCTGTTAGCTCATCCACTTTTTTCTCGCCGGTTGTAACAACGTTGCTGTCTGTTGACGCTTCTTTAAGTAGAGAAGCAACCGCAATGTTCTTACCAAAATCTTCTTGGATTACACGACCAAAGCCTTTCGCTTTACGCCAGCCGTCAATTTCGATTTCAGCGTAATCGCCTTTGTCAGCAATCACTGTTACTGAAGATGCAGGGTTTAGTAGACCGGCTTCAGTCTTACCTTCAGCATCGAAGTAAATAGGTAGGTGACGTACGCTCACTAGCGTTTGACCAACATCGTATTTGGTGTTCGAAGCTAGACCTTCAAGATCGCCAACGATACCGCCGATGCTGTCCATGCCAGCTGGAAGTTTGTGAGCAATACCTTTGTGACAGTCAACACAGCTTTGATCTTTCTCAGCCGCTTGCTTCATTTGGATGCGAGCAGTAGGAGACATTTGCTCGAAATCCATAGATTCGTAGTTGTGACAGTTTTTACACTCTAGAGATTTGTTTGCAGAGAAACGATCCCATTCATGCTTAGCAAGTTCGATACGGCGCTCTTCAAACACACCTGGTTCATCGTAGTTACCAAATACTTGAGCGAATACTTCTTTAGAAGCCTGCATCTTACGTGCAATTTTGTCTGTCCAGTTATGAGGAACGTGACAGTCAGGACACGTAGCACGCACACCTGAGTGGTTTTTCCAGTGAACTGTCTCTTGTAGTTCAACGTATACGTTGTCACGCATTGTGTGACAGCTGATACAGAACTCTTCTGTGTTGGTCGCTTCAAGTGCAGTGTTAAAGCCACCCCAGAAAATAACACCAGCAATAAAGCCGCCCATAGTCAGCACACCAAGGCTGATATGAACTGCAGGACGCGTCATCGTGCGCCACAGCTTGATGATAAATGATTTCATAGTTTGCTCTCTTAAAATCTGTTCAAAAATGTGGAAATGAGCTCACGGCTTACATGCCATGTGCACCTGGAGGTCCAAAGAAGAATACTTGCAGTGCCCATACAAGGAATCCGTAACCACCAACAAATGCCACACTCAACACAGGGAAGAGAACGACCGCGATGAAGAGGAATGACTTCCACTCCAAAGAGCGTTTTTCACCACTCTCGATTTTATTAACATCACTCATACATTTGCCTATTTTGTATCTAGTGTTATTTGATTAGCTCTTATGATTGAGCTAAATTTTCTTCTATCTCTAGATGGAAATGTTAGACCATACTATAAGTAGGGTTCAATCAATTCCGGCCCATCAGTCGTTGTTATTCAACACTTTTTTGAGCTCATCCAGAGATGTGTTTAATTACATTTTTATGTGTAAATAAACCAAACCTTATGAACAATTGTTAACAGATAAATAGCTGCTAAAACCCACCATTCATCACAACAATGACTTAACAAATGTAACATCTACTACTTTAGAGGCACAGATATTACGTGCTAATTTTAGTCTATTTGTAACTAAGTTGTTTCTATATTTAAGGATAAATCACCATTTTTGCAAAACTAAGGCATAGTGACTCGGCAGCAATATTCAGTACAATACTCTGATTGGTGTAGGAGGATTTATGGAAAGCGTGGTCGATATACCTTGGCTAACATTAGCTTTATTTTTCAGTTTATTAGCGATCCCTCTCGCCATTAGTCAGCTCTACCAACTAAAAATCAGTAAAGAAATCTTGTTGAGTGTCGCTAGAATGACACTGCAATTGCTGCTAGTTGGGGTCTATCTTGAGTACCTATTTACCTTCAACAGCCTCATGATCAATATCGTTTGGATTGCACTGATGATGTTGATTGGCGCTAGTGCAATCATTTCCAAGGCAAAACTGCCAAGAAAGCCTATGGTCATGCCTGTTGTCATCGGTCTACTACTAGGACTTTTGCCTGTCTTATCTATTATTACTCTCGTCATCATTCAACCGACACCACTCTATAATGCGCAATACTTAGTGCCATTAGCTGGTATGTTGCTTGGTAACTCGATGAGTGGAAATATCGTCTCATTGCAAAGCTTTTTTAGCGCTTTAGAAGAGAGACGAGGAGAGTATGAAGCAGCGATTTCGTTAGGGGCATCGAAAGAGTACGCCACTTTGCCTTTTGTAAGAGAGGCTATTCAACGCTCCCTCGCCCCGACGCTAGCAACAATGACCACCAGCGGTCTTGTCACCCTACCAGGGATGATGACAGGCCAAATTCTTGGCGGCGCGAGCCCAATTGTTGCGATTAAATATCAGATAATGATCATGGTGGCGATCTTCGTCATGCTGTCCATTTCTATCACACTTTCATTACGGCTGACGGTACGAAATTGCATCAACAACCAAGGCAGGATCTTGGTTAGATCACAGTAATCTGTCAGATCTTTTGTTCCATGAACAAAGGATTAAAGATCTTATCCACAGATTCTGTGGATAACCGTGGTGATACTTCCCAAACAATCTTGCGTGCTGACTTTATCATATAGGTCAACAAAAATTTCTTTTGCATTCAGGCGCATATCGATTAATTCGTGAGACGTAATAATTTTGTCATTCCCCGCTTCTATTGTGTTCTCAATGCGAACAAATAGAGGCAATGACCATGTCTAATAGCATCGATAACAACGAATTCGGAGTGGTGATGACAAATTCACCCGATCTTCGTGATTGGTTGATCACCACACCTACCACACTGGCTTCATTCGATGGATTCGAACTTTCTCCACAAACAAAAAAGACCCACCTAAGTGAGTCTTTTGAAGCGTCTCTTTACGTCTAATTAGTCGCGAAGGTAGATGAGCCAGTACCACATACCGACAAACACGCCACCGCCAATGATATTACCAAGCGTCACAGGGATCAGGTTGTTGGTGATGAAATCGATCATGTTCAGATCCGCGTAGTCTGCGATATTTGCGCCTGTCATTTGCCAAAACTCAGCCGGAGCAAAGTTCTTAATGCCGATAGCCATCGGAACTTGGAACATGTTAGCAATACAGTGCTCAAAGCCAGCAGAAACGAACATTGCCACTGGCAAGATCATCACCGCAATTTTATCTGTTAGAGTACGTCCACTGAAGGTCATCCACACCGCAATACAAACCAATACATTACACATTACGCCAAGTGCGATAGCAGATAGGAAAGTGTGATGCATTTTATGCTGAGAAATGGCCATCGCATTTAAGCCAACTTGGCCGTGATCGAACATGTATTGTTTGGTCAGCAGCATACAAACAACAAGCAATAGTGCGCCGATTAAGTTACCGCCGTAAACCACAGCCCAGTTTTTGAATAGACATTTCCACGTAATCTTGCCACTCGCACGTGCAACCAGTGTTAATACTGAACTGGTAAAAAGCTCACCACCAGTTACAACCACTAGGATCAAACCTAAGCTAAATGCTAAACCGCCAAGTAAGCGCGTGATGCCCCAAGGCAAATCACCGGCACCGGTCGTGACTATGGTGTAGAACACAAAAGCAATACCGATATGAATACCCGCAGATATTGCCAATAAGAAAGACTTCATTGGGTCTTTGGTTGCTTTGCCTACGCCAATTTCCGCCGCACGCTCTGCCATCTGAGGAGGAAGTAAAGAATCAAACTGGTTTAGATTTATCATTACGAAACATTTTGCAACATGTGGATTATTGGCCGCGGATAATTACGTGATTTGTGATCAAATTCAAGCGCTAATTGGTTGCGTTAAACAAAATGTTTTTAATCTTAAGGAAACTTTCGCTAATTGAATCAAAACACACGGCTAAAATTAGATAAATGAACCGCATACAACAAAAAATTAATCTTTAATATTCATAAACTTAGATATACACAGGTATAAATTTCTTTATCTGGCAACCACTTTAGGCTGATTATTCATAATAACCTGATTTAATATGCAGTTTCGCTATTAAAAGTGAATAACCATCCCCCAACAGGGTAATTCTGATTAATCTTTGATTTGGGTCTAATCTGTTGGCATTCGATTACTCAGGCGCCAAATCGCCTGATTCTTTTCTAGAAAGTAAGGGATGGCTAACATTTCTCAATGGATAAAGTTGCTGATTGCCAACATCCTGATTAAGTTGAGATAAGTACTTTCTATGAAGGAATTAAATATGAAACTTACGCCTGAATATATGTCTGAACTTAACCTTCTGCTTCAATTTGATATTAGCAGCGCTGCAACGGGTATTAAGGTTCATAATGATGCGTCCGAAGAAATGCAGGCGGCAGTCCAGCGTCTTTATGAGAAAGGCCTATGTACCTTGCCTGATGGTGGCTATTTAACAGATGAAGGGATTGAAGTGGCAGAACATGCAGATAAGATACTAAGAGTTCTATCTAGTTAGGCTTTACCGCAACAGGAACGCTACCAACTGAGTGTGGCGTTCCTAGGTTTGACTCACTCACTCTCACCGCAATACTCTGCACGTCAATTTTTTCTAAGCCTTGATTAAAAATTTCTCGCCAATTCGCACCTTCTGGCGTGTTCTTGAATGCTAGGTAAAGCTGTTTCTCTGCGAGAAGCTTTTTATTCATTTGCAACCGCTTCGCCAACAAACCACTTCTAGAGTCAGAACGAATCAGATAACGCAGGACATTAGAATCGATCACAGCAAGATCTAATCGCCCTTTGGCCACTTTATAGATATTGTGAGTGTCGTCTGCAGAAGCCTCTACTTGAATCTCCCCCAACTCAACAAGGCGGTCAAACTCTGCTGTGTTGACATAACCTTGCACCACTCCGATACGATATAAACTTAAATCTTCCAACTGACTCCAATCTATTGGCTGCTTAATGTTTTCTACGAACCCAAGAGGCCCAGAACCTATTGAGTCAGAAAAGATGAACTCATCGGTTTCAAACTTATATTCTGGAAAATAGCCAATATAAAGATCTCGTTTCGCGGCCAGAGTGACTGAGCGAACCCACGGACGAAACTCAACCACAAGCTCATAGCCCATAGCCGCGAACGCTTCTCGAGCAATTGCGACTGATAGGCCATTCTCTTCGATCTCTTCACCCGAATATGGCGGCCAATTCAAAGAGGTCATGTAGACTTTTGGGGTTGCGTGAGCCGTTAGAACGCACCCAATCAAACACAGCGCTAACAGATATTTCATTCACCTACCTACCCTAAAGGGCAGTCCAACCACCCTTTATTAATAATAGGCTCAACAAGAAAAACTGCTAGGTTCTCTGTACCAACAATTTGTAAGGCTGGTATCGATCGTAAAGCCAGTTAAATCCCGTCGCATAAAAGAAGAAAAACACCAAGAACCCTGCTTCTAACAATAAAGCTTGGCCAATTGTGATTTGCAAAAACCATGCAATCGAAGGGACAGTAATAAAGACAAGCCCCCCTTCAAACCCTGCCGTATGACCAATACGCATCTTCAATGTGCGATTTTCTCTGTCTTGGCCAAACATACGATCAAACATCAGGTTGTAGTAGTAGTTCCAAACAACGGTAAAGAGGCTGAGTCCAATGCCGACAAACGCTAGATCACTTGCACCTTTGCCTGTGATTAAGGCTGAAGCTGGCACTATCATTGCCAAAGCCAAAGCCTCAAAAACTACTGCGTGAAATACTCTCTCTTGCTTGTTCATTTCAATTTTCCAATCAATGTCATAGTCGATGAGGTCATTATCATCTATATTTAAGATGTAACATAATTAGATACCATCAGTAAAAGTGATATGTTTAGCATTGAACAATTGGAAGCCTTTGTTGCAACGGTAGAACAAGGCTCATTTTCGGCAGCGGCAAGGTCGTTGAAAAAAGTACAATCTGCGATTAGTCAGCACATTATGAACCTCGAGATCGACAGTGGTCTGGAACTGTTTGACCGTTCATCACGCTATCCAAAACTCACCGTAAGCGGAGAAAAACTATTACCTCATGCTCAAGCTTCGCTGCAGCAACATTACCGATTACGCCAAAGCATCACACAAATAGCCAACGATGAGTCGACACAATTAAGCTTAGCTGTGGATGAAGGCATTCCTATGAATAACCTTTCTAGCGTCATCGAACATGTGTCAGAGAAATTCCCTGGCGTGACATTTGAATTCCTGTCCGCCTCGAGCGTTGATGTGATCGAGCTTGTTGAATCAAAGAGAGCAACAACAGGAGTGATGTTCTCAGAAATATCGTTGCCTGCCGGCTTAGATTTTGAATCTGTCGGCAGTATCGAATTTGATGTTTATGTCGGTGCTAACCACCCTCTAGCTAAACATCGATCTAGCAATATCGACCAGTTAATCTTGCACCGCCAACTGTTAGTAAGATCAAAGAATAGTAAGACCAGTAGCTTTCAAAAAGCCTATAGCCCTGACATTTGGTATGCTGATAATTATTACATGCTAAGAGAGCTGATACAGAAAGGATTTGGCTGGGGTGTACTACCGAAACATATTGCTCGTTACGGACTCAAAGATAGTAGCATCGTCCCCCTACCCGCAGAGTTTGAAAATTTAAGTTGGCATGCAAACGTCGACATTATCCAACACCCTGCGTTTAGCTCTCACCCCATCCATGCGTATCTACGCTCAGAATTAAGACAACTATTAGGGAAATCGTCGTGAAGAAAATAACCATTATCGGTGGCGGTTGGTTAGGACAACCACTCGCTCAATGTCTTGAAAACCTTGGTCACAAAGTCTCCGTGAGTCGCACTAATGCTGAAGGTGTAGAGCAACTCAATGCAAAACACTTGAATGGGTTTGAGTTCGATTTAAATAACGATATCTCCGAACTTTCCCAATCGCTCAATGCTCTTAGTCCAGATATCGTGATTGGTTGTTTTCCTCCCGGCTTTAGGAAGGGCAAAGGCGATGAATATGCTCATCACTGGAACAAGCTGACCCAGATATGCCAACAAGTTGGCGTGGCGCGCTTGGTTATGGTCAGCTCAACCACGGTTTATCCAAATATCGCCCAAGATATGAATGAAGACCAAGCAACGCTGGCTTTGGCTCAAATCAGTGCGGACTTTACAGACAACGCCAAAGTAATGCTCCAAGCAGAGCAATACCTGATTGATTCAGGTTTAAGCTACGGCGTTGTTCGATGTAGTGGCCTTATTGGCCCAAATAGGCACCCAGCCCGCTTTGTCTCCAAACTAAAGCAAGTCAGTAATCAGGCTCCAGCGAATATGCTACATTTGCACGATGCTATTGGCGCAACAAGCTTTGTCGCCTTAAATGCTAACAATGCAGTGGTCAATGCCACCACACCCAATACCGTCAGCAAAGCAGAGTTTTATCAGGCCGCTCTCGATCAATCTGGTAGTAATGACCTACTTCCTCCTATTACAGAAACACCTGACAAACGCATCGTGGCCGATCGATTAATACAACTGGGATACCATTTTCATTTCCAGCATACGTTAGAAATGCTTTGAGAAGGAACACCGGATGATTAACAAGAAGCTGTACCAGCATATCGAACATCTTTGGGACTATATGCAGCTAGGTCATCAATTAGAAAAATCAGACTGTATTTTTGTACTGGGCAGCAATGACATACGAGTTGCAGAGCACGCTGCGAATTTATACTTACAAGGCTGGGCCGATTGGCTAATCTTTTCGGGCGGTGTCGGACGATTAACACAGGGGACGTTTGAAAGTAGCGAAGCAGATACATTTGCTGCTATCGCTCAAACGATGGGCGTACCCCATCACGCAATCATCATTGAAAACCAAGCCACTAATACTGGTGAAAACGTCCGATTCACTCACCAACTGCTCAAAGAGCGAAGCATCGAGCTAAATTCTTTTATTTTGGTGCAAAAGCCTTATATGGAAAGACGCACTTTAGCGACGTTTGAAAAGCAGTGGCCGAGTCCATATCAACTTGCCTGTGTCACCTCGCCTAAGCTTTCATTCTGCGACTATTTCAATGATGAGATTGATATAGACACAACCGTTACAGCGATGTTGGGGGATTTTCAGCGCATTAAAGAGTACCCGCAGCTTGGATTCCAAACTGAGCAAGCGATCCCTCAGTCAGTCGAAGATTCCTATCAAGCTATTAAGCCCTATTTTAAATAGCCCTCTAACACCCAGCACCTGATACAAAAAAGCCAGAGCAGTCGCTCTGGCTTTCTCATATCGTTATAGCTTAGTGAATCGCTGCTTCTTTCTCGCTGAGATACTCGAATTTCAGTTCATCATCTTTCAGATGCACTTTCACCGTACCTCCATCAACTAACGAGCCAAACAACAGTTCATTCGCCAGCGGCTTCTTGAGCTGCTCTTGAATCGCTCGTCCCATTGGACGGGCGCCCATTGCTTTATCGTAGCCTTTCATAGCTAGCCAATGGCGAGCATCATCAGAGACTTCAAGTGAGACGCCACGCGCATCAAGCTGAGCTTGTAGTTCAACAATGAACTTATCCACTACTTGATGGATAACGTGTTCATCCAAGCTGTTGAACCAAATGATATTATCAAGACGGTTACGGAACTCCGGTGTGAACACTTTCTTAATCACTGACATCGCATCATGGCTATGATCTTGTTGGATCAAGCCGATCGATTTCTTCTCAGTTTCCTGAACACCCGCGTTGGTAGTCATGACAAGGATCACATTGCGGAAATCCGCTTTACGACCATTGTTGTCGGTTAGCGTACCGTTATCCATCACCTGAAGAAGTAGGTTGAAGATATCTGGGTGCGCTTTCTCAATTTCATCGAGCAGTACAACAGAGTGAGGATGCTTGATGACCGCATCTGTCAGCAGACCACCTTGATCGTAACCAACGTAACCTGGAGGCGCACCAATCAATCGGCTCACAGAGTGACGTTCGCCATACTCAGACATATCAAAACGAAGCAGCTCAATACCCAGCAGCTTAGAAAGCTGAACGGTCACTTCCGTTTTACCAACACCAGTAGGGCCAGCAAATAGGAATGAACCAACCGGCTTGTGGTCAGCGCCTAGGCCCGCACGAGTTAGCTTGATCGCTTCACTTAGCACGTCAATGGCATCATCTTGACCAAATACCAGCATCTTCATCTTCTCATCAAGATTCTGCAGAATCTCTTTGTCTGAAGAAGAGACTGACTTTTCAGGAATACGCGCCATTTTCGCGACCATTGCTTCAATGTCAGCAACACCGACAGTCTTCTTACGACGGCTAGCTGGCGCTAAACGGCTACGAGCACCCGCTTCATCAATCACGTCGATCGCCTTATCTGGCAAATGACGCTCGTTAATGTATTTCGCTGATAACTCTACCGCAGCACGTAATGCTTTGTTGGTGTAACGAACCTCGTGGTGCGCTTCGTATTTCGGCTTCAGACCAATCAAGATTTTAGTGGTGTCATCAAGCGATGGCTCAACCACATCAATTTTTTGGAAACGACGAGACAGTGCGCGTTCTTTCTCAAAAATCGTGCTGTATTCTTGGTAAGTCGTTGAACCAATACAACGCAGCTTACCGCTACTTAGCAGTGGCTTAATTAGGTTAGCAGCGTCAACCTGACCACCAGACGCAGCACCCGCACCGATGATGGTATGAATTTCATCAATGAACAGGATTGCATCGTCTTCTTTCTCTAGCTGTTTCAAGATCGCTTTAAAGCGCTTCTCGAAATCACCACGGTACTTAGTACCTGCCAGCAAAGAACCGATGTCGAGTGAATAGATTACGCTATCAGCGATAATGTCAGGTACTTGCCCTTCAACAATACGCCAAGCCAGACCTTCAGCAATGGCCGTTTTACCGACGCCCGCTTCACCGACAAGCAGTGGGTTGTTTTTTCGGCGGCGACATAAAACTTGAATAGTACGCTCGAGCTCTTTATCACGGCCGATAAGTGGATCGATCTGCCCTTGCTTTGCAATTTGATTCAAATTGGTGGCAAAGCTCTCTAGGCGATCTTCGGAACTATTTTCTTCCACAGCTTCACTACCAAATGAACCTGAGGAACCCGCGTCTTCATCGGAGCTAGACGCTTTAGTTATGCCATGAGAGATAAAGTTCACAATATCTAAACGGCTTATATCGTTTTTCTTTAGCAGGTAAGCAGCATGAGATTCTTGCTCGCTGAATATCGCGACTAATACGTTAGCACCGGTCACTTCGCTACGCCCAGAAGACTGAACATGAAAAACGGCGCGTTGAAGTACACGTTGGAAGCTCAAGGTTGGTTGAGTTTCACGTGTTTCGTCATTTTCGGGAATAAGTGGGGTTGTTTGATCAATGAATATGTCAAGCTCACTGCGCAATGCGTCAATATCCGCTTGGCAGGCTTGCAGGGCTTCTCTAGCAGCATCGTTTTCCAACAATGCTAACAGGAGGTGCTCGACAGTCATAAACTCATGTCGTTTGTCTCTTGCGCGAGCAAATGCGCCATTCAGACTCGACTCTAATTCTTTATTCAGCATAAGTACCTCCTTTAAGAACAACTAAGTTGCTCAAACAAGCGTTAGGCTTGTTCCATTGTACAAAGCAAAGGATGCTCATTCTCTTTAGAATACATGGTAACTTGCGCTACCTTAGTCTCAGCAACTTCTGCAGTATACGTGCCACAAATTGCCTTGCCTTCATAATGCACCTGGAGCATCACTTGCGTCGCTTTGTCGATATCCATAGAAAAAAAACGTTCTAGGATTTCAATCACAAAGTCCATTGGGGTGTAGTCATCGTTGTTAAGAACAACGTTATACATGGACGGTGGCTTTACTTTGGTTTTTTCTAACTCCAGTAGATCCGAATCTGGAGTAACCCATTCAAAATGTTTGCTCATGGCTTTTCGATGTTGATGTTGAACTTTATTAATTTTACCACTTCATGAAGCGAAAGTTTTGAATTTAGCTCTTACTATTACGAACAAAATGCGACAAAAAAATTTTGTTCTTACTTAGAGACTAATGCAGCATTTGAGTCGCTGCAAATAAAAGATTTCTATCAAACGACTACATCTATCTAATTGATTAAAAAGAAACCAAAAACCATTCACCAAATCAATTAGCGCCTATGAAATGACCATTCATTAGTAACAAAAATGTAAATCTCAAAAGTGAATTGTTTGTAAATATGTAGACCGTAATACCTTTTTCCTATTGACTGCGCCACATCATTAGCTACATTGGTCAAATAGTGACTGAAAATTTGGCAGCGGCTGAATGGAAATTCACTTTCTGTTTACAAGGAAACAACGTAAACGCCTAAACAACGTCAGTAACAAAATGCATGAGGGATGTATAGCATGGCTACAGGTACAGTAAAATGGTTTAACAACGCCAAAGGATTTGGTTTTATCTGTTCAGAAGGAGAAGATGGAGATGTGTTCGCGCACTATTCGACGATCAAAATGGATGGATACCGCACTCTAAAGGCGGGCCAACAAGTTAACTTTGAAGTGGAAGAAGGACCTAAAGGCTACCACGCCAGCTCTGTGGTACCTGTAGAAGCTCAACCAGCAAAATAATCGCTGCCATAATAGATACCAACCTCAATACGTAAATGATCCTTCATTCGTAAAAATCACTTACTTATCCAGATTGGTATAACAAACTGTTTTATATCAGTTGTAAAGATCATAAAAAACCCGCCTTTCGGCGGGTTTGTTTTATCTATCAATCAAGCATGATTACGCATTGATGATGTCGTTTAGCGTAGCGCTTGGACGCATCAATGGTGCCGCTTTTTCAAATACTGGCGCATAGTAGCCGCCCAATTCACCCGCAACACCTTGCGCATCATTGAGTTCAGCAACAATCTTCTCTTCATTTGAAGCAAGAGCTTCAGCAATTGGAGCGAACTCAGCGGCTAGGTCTGCATCTACTGTTTGCGCTGCAAGAGCTTGTGCCCAGTAAGTCGCTAGGTAGTAGTGGCTACCACGGTTGTCTAGCTCACCAACACGACGCGATGGCGACTTGTTGTTGTCTAGGAAGTCACCCGTTGCTTTATCTAGTGCATCAGCAAGAACTTGCGCTTTAGCATTACCTGCAACTGTGCTTAGGTGCTCTAGTGATGCCGCTAGTGCAAGGAATTCACCAAGAGAGTCCCAACGTAAGTGGTTTTCTTTCTCTACCTGTTGAACGTGCTTAGGAGCAGAACCACCAGCACCTGTTTCAAATAGACCACCACCGTTCATTAGTGGAACGATCGAAAGCATCTTAGCTGATGTACCTAGTTCTAGGATTGGGAACAAGTCAGTTAGGTAGTCACGAAGTACGTTACCTGTTACTGAGATAGTGTCTTGACCGTCTTTGATACGAACTAGCGAGAACTGACACGCTTCTAGTGGAGCAAGGATCTTGATCTCTAAACCAGAAGTGTCGTGCTGTGGAAGGTATGCGTTTACTTTCTTGATTAGCTGAGCATCGTGTGCACGGTTTTCATCTAGCCAGAATACTGCTGGAACACCTGTTGCACGAGCGCGTGTCACTGCAAGCTTAACCCAATCTTGGATTGGCGCATCTTTCACCTGACACATACGGAAGATATCACCTTCCTCTACTGATTGCTCAAGTAGTACTGCACCTGATGCGTCAACAACACGTACTGTACCCGCAGCATCTAGGATGAATGTCTTATCGTGTGAACCGTACTCTTCTGCTTTTTGAGCCATTAGGCCGACATTTGGCACACTACCCATTGTTGTTGGGTTGAACGCACCGTTCTCTTTACAGAAGTCGATAACAGCTTGGTAGATACCCGCGTAGCTACGATCAGGGATCATCGCTTTCGTATCTTTCTGCTTGCCATCTGGACCCCACATTTGGCCAGATGAACGTAGCATCGCTGGCATAGATGCATCAACAATGATGTCACTTGGAACGTGTAGGTTCGTAATACCACGGTCAGAATCAACCATTGCTAGAGGTGGTTGAGTTTCGTAAACCGCTAGAAGTGCCGCTTCGATTTCTTCTTTTTGAGCTGCAGGTAGTGATTGGATCTTCGCGTAAACGTCACCAATACCGTTGTTTACATCAACACCTAGCTTGTCAAACAGCTCACCGTATTTCGCAAATACGTCTTTGTAGTAAACCTTAACCGCGTGACCAAAGATCACTGGGTCAGAGACTTTCATCATGGTTGCTTTCATGTGAAGTGAAAGCAGTACGTCTTGCTCTTTCGCTTCAGCAATTTGTGCTTCAAAGAACTCTACTAGCGCTTTCTTGTTCATAACTGAACAGTCGATGATTTCTTTGTCTTGTAGAGGGAAAGCCGCTTTTAGCTCTTTCACCGCGCCGTCAGCTGCAACGAATTCAATCTTAACGTCAGTTGCGCCTTCAACAGTGTGTGATTTTTCACTACCGAAGAAGTCGCTACCAGTCATGCTAGAAACGTGTGATTTAGAGTCAGCAGACCATGCGCCCATTGAGTGCGGATTTTTCTTCGCATAGTTCTTAACAGAAAGCGGCGCACGACGGTCAGAGTTACCTTCACGTAGTACTGGGTTTACTGCACTGCCTTTGATTTTGTCGTACGTTGCTTTGATCGCTTCTTCTTCGTACGTGCTTGGCTCTTCTGGGTAGTTTGGTAGGTTGAAACCTTTATCTTGAAGCTCTTTAATTGCTGCTTTTAACTGAGGAATAGATGCTGAGATGTTTGGCAGCTTGATGATGTTTGCTTCTGGAGTTTTAGCTAGTTCACCTAGTTCTGCAAGTGCATCACCGATGCGTTGCTCGTCAGTTAGGTGCTCTGGGAAGTTAGCAATAATACGCCCAGCTAGAGAGATATCACGTGTGTCAACATTGATGCCTGAAGAAGCAGTAAACGACTGAATAATCGGTAATAGTGAATATGTCGCTAGCGCAGGTGCTTCATCGGTAATAGTGTAAATAATTGTAGGTTTTTCTGTAGGCATGAAATTTCCCTATTGTTCTAACCGGACCGCTTAGTATGTGGCCCTGTGTGTGTGAACGCTAACAAGTTATGAATAATCCCCTCACTTGTTGCGATTTATCCGTCTCTTTTGTTTTCGTCGTTAAAGTACGACATCCTTGAGAGCGATTAGTTATAATTAAACAAAAACACGATAATAGTCTATTATCTTGTTCAACAATCCTGTTTTTGGGCGCGCAAATGATAGCTCAAATCGGATTCTTTAGATACTTTCACCCACACTTTATTTACATTTTTGCAAGGTAGTTAACATGTCACCACGCTCACGCCGTGACTCATCCTCATCGCCATCCAAAAATCATCCATCGGGTTTTAAACGTAAAAATAATCAAAATAGCATCAATAGCTCTTCATCCCGACAACGACGTAAACCTATAAAAAATAAACCTAAAGTCGCGCCAGAAGATCGTAAGGTTGTGGTGTTTAATAAGCCTTATGACACTCTAAGCCAATTTACGGACGGTGAAGGCCGAAAAACACTTGCTGATTTTATCCCAGTTAAAGATGTTTATGCGGCTGGTCGATTAGACCGAGACAGTGAAGGTTTAATGGTGCTAACCAATGATGGCATCTTACAAGCGCGTTTAACTCAGCCAAGCTCTAAGTCGCCAAAAACCTATTGGGTTCAAGTAGATGGTGCGCCAAACGAAGAAGATCTCGACAAGTTACGTACTGGCGTTGAGCTTAAAGATGGCATGACACTGCCCGCAAAAGTTGAAGTGATGGATGAACCTTCAGTGTGGGAACGTAACCCGCCTGTACGTTTTCGCGCCAACATTCCAACAACATGGCTTGCGATTACGATTATTGAAGGACGTAACCGACAAGTACGTCGTATGACAGCCAATATTGGCTTCCCTACCCTGCGTTTGATTCGTTATTCGATGGGTGATGTAACGTTAGGCGACCTGCAGCCTGGTGAGTGGAAAGAGATTCAATTTTAGATAGCCGAAAATTCATAGAGATTCCCTACTCGCTCCTTCGTCACTCTATGGAGTGACACATTTACTTGCCTCATATACAAAAAAGCCGCTTCATTTGAAGCGGCTTTTGCTATTCAGTAGGAAAGATAAGATTACTCTTCTTCTTTCTTCTCTGCTGCCTTAACTGCAATCGCTAGCTCTTCAAGCGACGCTGGGTTAGCTAGGCTTGGCGCATCTGTTAGTAGACAAGAAGCATTGGTCGTTTTCGGGAAGGCGATAACGTCACGGATGTTCTCTGTACCACAAAGTAGCATTACTAGACGGTCAAGGCCGAATGCTAGACCTGCGTGCGGTGGAGTACCGAACTTAAGCGCGTCTAGTAGGAAACCAAACTTCGCTTGCTGCTCGTCAGCTTCAATACCTAGGATATCGAATACCGCTGATTGCATTTCTGCGTTGTGGATACGTACAGAACCACCGCCCACTTCGTAGCCGTTTAGAACCATATCGTATGCGTTTGAGTTAGCAGATGCTGGGTTCGCTTTTAGCTCTTCCGCAGTCACACCTAGAGGCGATGTGAATGGGTGGTGCATAGCGTGTAGGTTACCTTCGTCGTCTTCTTCAAACATTGGGAAGTCAACAACCCATAGTGGTGCCCATGCAGACTCGTTTGTTAGCTCAAGATCAGTACCTAGTTTCAGACGAAGTGCGCCCATTGCTTCAGATACTGTGTTCGCTTTATCTGCACCAAATAAGATGATGTCGCCAGATTCAGCTTGAGTGCGGTCAAGAATGCCGTTGATTACATCTTCGTTTAGGAACTTAGCCACTGGAGACTGGATACCTTCCATGCCCGCAGCACGGTCGTTAACCTTCATCCACGCTAGACCTTTCGCACCGTAGATACCAACAAACTCACCATAGCTGTCGATTTGCTTACGAGTTAGCTTAGCGCCACCTGGTACACGGATAACAGCTACGCGACCTTTTTCATCGTTAGCTGGGCCAGAGAATACTTTGAACTCAACGTCTTTCACTAGATCAGCAACGTCTACTAGCTCTAGTGGATTACGTAGGTCTGGCTTATCAGAGCCGAAACGACGCATCGCTTCAGAGAATGGCATGATTGGGAACTCGCCTAGATCTACATCTAGAAGCTCTTGCCACATATCACGAACCATTTTCTCAGTGGTTGCACGAACTTGCTCAGCCGTCATGAATGACGTTTCGATATCGATCTGAGTGAATTCAGGCTGACGGTCAGCACGTAAGTCTTCGTCACGGAAACACTTAACGATTTGGTAGTAACGGTCAAAACCAGACATCATTAGCAGCTGTTTGAATAGCTGTGGAGACTGAGGAAGCGCGTAGAACGAACCTTTGTGAACACGGCTTGGTACTAGGTAGTCACGAGCGCCTTCTGGTGTCGCTTTTGTTAGTACTGGCGTTTCGATGTCTAGGAAGCCGTTGTCATCTAGGAAGCGACGAACGAAGCTTGATGCTTTAGCGCGTAGCTTGATGCGATCGCTCATTTCTGGACGACGTAGGTCTAGGTAACGGTACTTAAGACGCTGCTCTTCAGAGTTCTTCTGGTTGAAGTCTAGAGGTAGAACATCAGCGCGGTTGATGATCTCAAGGCCTTTCGCGATGATTTCAACTTCGCCTGTAGCCATGTCTTTGTTTACTTGACTGTCTGGACGAACGCGTACTTCACCCGTTAGCTTGATACAGAATTCATTACGAAGTGTGTTTGCTACTTCGTACGCATCTGCCATATCTGGGTCAACAACTACCTGAACGATACCTTCACGATCTCGCATATCGATGAAAATAAGACCGCCCAAATCACGGCGACGGTTAACCCAGCCGCAAAGTTCTACAGTTTGTCCTGCAAGGGACTTGTTCAGGTGACCACAGTAATGGGTACGCATAATGAATTTCCCAATCTCTTAAAATTTGTTGATTACTATCTATCGGTGTACATTTATCGATAGAGCAAAGTTCCATTTATACGCTGAAAGTTAGATGAAATCGACTACCCAGCGTACAATTTATTGCGATTTATTATCTATTGATGCTTTTTAAACCAACAAAGGCGTAAAACTGTACCAATAGCAAAAAAATTGGCGATGATTATAGCCCTATATTGGTCCGTTGAGCAAAACTCTCGCGCAACTCGTATTCATGTGAACCGTAATAACAACTATGCACCTTTATCCAATTCGTCTCGGCCTTACGATGTGGTCAAACAATCAGTGGCAACAGAGCTTTTATGGCCGCGGCACTCAGCCAAACCAAAGGCTGGAAAAGTACGCCAGTGTCTTTCATACGGTTGAAGGCAACACGACATTTTACGCCACACCCAACACAACAACGGTAAGGAACTGGCACGCTGCGACCCATGACGAGTTCCGCTTTACGTTTAAACTGCCACAATACATTACCCACCAGCAAATGTTGCAAGGCTGCCAAAGTGAACTGAAAAGTTTTATGGCGATTATGGAGCCGCTCCACGAGCGAATTGGCCAGTGGACAATACAGTTACCCGCCGCGTTTGGCCCGCAAAACCTTGAGCAACTACAACGCTTTTGCGCCTTGTTTCCACCCAGCTTTCCAATTGGTATCGAGGTCCGCCACCCCGCGTTCTTCGCCAAAGGAAATGATGAAAAACGCTTAAACCAATGGTTAGTCGAAAAAGGATTCGATCGCATCATTATGGACAGTCGTCCCGTGTTTTCAGAGCAACTCACAGCCACGCACCCTCACTATGAATCCCTGTTAGATGCCCAACAAAAGAAACCAAGAGTGCCAGTTCATGCCATCGCGACTGGAGATAATCCGCTGATTCGATTTATCGGCCATCCTGAAGAGGCACTCAACCATTCATTCTTTACGCCTTGGCTGAAAAAATTGCCGCAATGGATCGCGGAAGGGAAACAACCCTATTTGATGATCCACACCTCAGATAATCTGATTGCTCCTGAACTCGCAGCGAAACTCTATAGTCAATTGCAATTACATGCTGAACTGCCTGACTTAGCTGAGTTTCCTGGTGGTAACAGCAATGCTCAAATACAGATGTTTTAAGCTATTCCGCGACAGAACATGACATGGCGACGAATTTCTCATAAAATACGCGCCTTTTTGTGGCAGATGCGCAAGCTGTACCGCCATGCTTTGATAGTTATGAGAACAGAGTTATGAACCCTAAGAGCAATCCAGATACTATTTTTTCGGCTCCAATCGATAAAATTGGGGATTTCACCTTTGACGAGCGTGTCGCGGAAGTGTTCCCTGACATGATTCAGCGCTCTGTTCCGGGTTATAGCAATATCATTTCTGCCATTGGCATGCTGGCAGAGCGATTTGTAAAGCCACACTCAAATGTTTACGACTTGGGCTGTTCATTGGGTGCTGCAACGCTTTCTATGCGTCGTCATATTCAGCAAGAAGGCTGTCAAATCATCGCCGTCGACAACTCATCAGCGATGGTTGAACGTTGTAAGTTACACGTTAACGCCTATCGCAGTGATACTCCGGTTGATGTAGTTGAAGCTGATATTCGCGATATCAACATTAATAATGCCTCTGTGGTTGTGCTTAACTTTACGCTGCAATTTCTCTCGCCAGAAGATCGTTACACGCTCCTAGAAAAGATCTATGCAGGTCTGCGTCCGGGTGGCATTTTGATCCTCTCGGAAAAATTCGTGTTTGAAGACCAGGCATCTAACGAGCTATTGATTGACCTGCACCACGACTTTAAACGTGCCAACGGTTACAGCGAGCTAGAAATCAGCCAAAAACGTAGCGCAATTGAGAATGTAATGCGTCCAGATTCAAAGAAAGAACACAAAGAGCGCTTTGCTAAAATTGGTTTCAGCAGTTACGACGTGTGGTTCCAGTGTTTTAACTTCGGCTCAATGTTTGCGATAAAATAAGCTTCGCGATTTATCTAGCACTTTCCTCCCTTACTTTAGGGAATGACAATACTAATTTTTAAACGACTAATTCAGTGAAAAACTATGTTTAATTTTGCTAACTTTTTCCAACTTATTGCCCAAGACACTCGTCTACAGCCTTGGCTTAATGTGCTACCTCAGCAACTTACAGATTGGCAAAACGCTGAACATGGTGATTTCGGCCGTTGGCTAAAAGCACTCAATAAAATCCCAGAAGGTCACCCAGATCAGATTGATATTAAAAATGCGGTGATGTTGACCAACGACACCCCGTTCCATACAGGTGAACTGAAAAAGTTAGAGAGCCTGCTGCGTACTTTCCACCCATGGCGTAAAGGCCCATACACAGTGCACGGCATTCATATTGACACCGAATGGCGCAGCGACTGGAAGTGGGATCGCGTACTACCGCATATTTCTCCGCTAAAGAACCGTAGCGTTTTAGATGTGGGTTGCGGCAATGGCTACCACATGTGGCGCATGCTAGGTGAAGGCGCACGTCTAACCGTTGGTATTGATCCATCACATCTATTCCTGATTCAGTTTGAAGCGATCCGCAAACTAATGGGTGGCGATCAGCGTGCTCACCTACTGCCACTTGGTATTGAACAGCTACCAAAGCTTGAAGCGTTCGATACTGTGTTTAGCATGGGTGTTCTTTATCACCGTTGTTCGCCACTGGACCACCTTATCCAGCTAAAGAACCAGTTAGTTTCAGGTGGTGAATTAGTACTAGAGACTTTGGTAATTGAAGGCGATGAAACGTCTGTGCTGGTTCCTGTCGATCGATACGCGCAAATGCGCAATGTTTACTTCTTCCCATCAGCCCGTGCATTGAAGGTATGGTTAGAAAATGTCGGCTTTGAAGATGTTCGAATTGTCGATGAGAACATAACTTCCACCGATGAGCAGCGCACAACCGATTGGATGACGCATAACTCGTTGCCTGACTATTTGGATCCTAATGACCCGTCTAAGACCGTAGAGGGGCACCCAGCACCACGCCGTGCGGTACTTGTTGCTACCAAGCCGTAGCCAGAAGTGTGAGGGAAACGGAACAATTGACAAAGAGTTAACTCAACTCCACTCTCAAACCGTTTCTCTTATGTTTAATCCCTCATACAATGATAAGGATGCAATGCATCCTTATTTTTTTGCGTATATAACTCATTCCTCATTTTTTGAGAGCTTAAGCCGCACAAGCACTTGTTTACGGCAAATTTTATACGCTAAACTTGTTATTTATCTTTAATTTAAATTACATTCAGGTTTATCAATGTTGAAAAGATTGACCCCTATTATGGCGATGCTGGTACTTTCTGGCTGCACACTGACCAACAGTACGCAATATCACCAAGAAACCTTAGCGGCAATTCAAGCCTCTGAAGCAAATCTAACCAATCAATATGAAAACCTAAATTTACAGCTAAGCAATCAATCGGACTATATCGAAAGCCTTGAAAATCAGGTTCATGATTTAGAACAACAGCTGAATACTTTTAAGCAAGAAACATTAGCAGAAGTTCGTAAAAAGCCTGAGCCTGTAGTCATCCCGGCGCCTGCGCCCGTTGTCCAAACCCCCTCTCATGGAATTATCCTTGGCGAAGTCGAGTCAGTAACCATCGACTCCATTAAACAGACTTTCGATGCGCGTGTAGATACCGGCGCGGCAACTTCATCATTAAATGCAGTAGACATTGAACAGTTCGAGAGAAATGGCAAAAACTGGGTTCGATTCCACCTATCTGATGGCGATAGAGAGCTCAACGACACCAATTGGATTGAAGCCCCTATCGTTCGATTCGTAAAAATCCGTCAATCAACAACTGAGGATGTCGAAAGACGAGCGGTTGTCGAATTGTGGGTTAAGCTCGGAAAAATCCATGAAAAAGCACAATTTACATTGGCAGACCGTTCTCAAATGAGCCATCCTGTGCTCTTAGGCCGTGAATTCATTAGAGATATTGCGATGGTCGATGTAAGTAAGAAATACATCCACACGGAAGTCCCAAAAAAATAATAAGGTAGCGTAAGCTTATGACGTCAAAAATCCCGTTTTATATATCAGTCGCTATGATTATCGTTGCTGGTATTGTCTTAAGTATGTTTCGTCATCAAAACTATGGCGTACCCTGGACTCCAGGTGAGACAAGCCAAGTTTGGGATATCGAAGCGCGCATCGAGTTCAACGGACTAGATAAGCCAGTTAAAGCATCCCTTGCTGCGCCATATACCCAAAGTGGCTTTACTCGAATTAGCGAGTCTTCATCTTCTCCAGGTTATGGCGTTTCATACGTCAATACAGAATCAGGTCGTCGCGCGGAATGGTCTATCCGTCAAGCAACGGGCGCTCAAACGATTTACTACAAAGTTCAATTCCTTGTTGACCCTCAAGCCAATGTCGATCCTATTCCTCCAAGCGGTGATATCACGCCACCAACTTTTGATGGCCCAGCGGAAGCCGCTGCAATCGCCGTCATTGAGCGAGCAAACCAGCGTTCAGCTGACGACATCACCTTTACACGTGAACTGATTAAGTCACTAAACGATGGTGACAGCCAAAATGCCTCTCTTCTTCTTAACCATATGTCTAAAGTGGATGTGGTTGATAAAATCTTGGCTTACGCAAAGATCCCAAGCAAAGTTGTCGGCGTTATTGAGCTAGAAGATGGTCGCCGCCGCCAAACGATTCAACACATGAACCAAGTGTGGGATGGCAATAACTGGGTACTGTTTAATGCCAATAACCCTAACCAAGTGATCAAAGAAAACATCTTGGTTTGGGATGAGTCTAATGTTTCCCTACTTGATGTGGTTGGCGGTAATAACAGCCAAGTACACTTCTCAATGATTGCGCAAGATGTGTCGCCTTCTCAAGCAACTCAGCAGAAAGTTGAAGCCGATGGGCTATTAAACTTCTCAATCCATAGTCTACCACTGGAAGAGCAAGCGATGTTTAAGACCATCATGCTGATTCCAATTGGTGCGCTCATTGTTGTTTTCCTACGCGTCATCATAGGTCTTAAGACATCGGGCACATTCATGCCTGTACTGATTGCAGTGGCATTCGTCCAGACGCAACTGGTGACGGGTATTGTTGGTTTCTTACTGATCGTCGGTACTGGTCTGGTTATCCGTAGTTATCTGTCCAAGCTCAACCTGCTGTTGGTGGCGCGAATATCCGCGGTGATCATCACGGTAATTATGATCATTTCAGTATTTACCGTTGTCGCATTTAAGATTGGTTTGACCGAAGGCCTGTCTATTACCTTCTTCCCAATGATTATCTTGTCTTGGACGATTGAACGTATGTCGATCCTATGGGAAGAAGAAGGCGCTAAAGAGGTTGTTCTTCAAGGTGGTGGTTCACTGCTTACCGCAGTTCTGGTTTACCTTGCAATGACTAACCCATACATTCAGCACCTAACGTTTAACTTTATTGGCCTACAGCTAATCGTTCTAGGCGGTATTCTACTGCTAGGTACTTACACAGGTTACCGTTTGACAGAGCTTCGTCGCTTTAAACCACTTGCGGAGGACTAAACATGTTTTCACGTTTTACCTCTCAATTTACTTCGCCGGGTAAACTGCGCCATAAAGGTATTATGGGCATGAACCAGCGAAACCATAGTTACATTGGGCGATACAATGATCGCTCAAAGTACCCATTGGTTGATGACAAGCTAAAAACCAAGATCATTGCCCAGCAGCACGGTGCAACCACACCAGAACTGATTGGCAAGATCTGTAATCAGGCAGAAGTAAGAACCATCCATAAGATGGTTGAGAACTGGCCTGGTTTCGTAATCAAGCCAGCTCAAGGCAGTGGCGGTAAAGGTATCTTGGTTATCACGTCACATAAAGATGGCGTGTACACCAAGCCTTCGGGTGCCACTATCAACAAAGAAGATGTAGAACGCCACATCAGTAACGCACTAGCAGGGCTGTTCTCGCTCGGTGGTAAAAATGACGTTGCCATCGTTGAGAACCTAATCAAATTCGATGACTGCTTCGAAGGATTCAGTTATGAAGGCGTACCTGACGTTCGTATTATCGTGTTTAAGGGCTACCCTGTGATGGCGATGATGCGTTGCTCAACTGCGGCATCTGACGGCAAAGCTAACCTTCACCAAGGTGCGGTTGGTGTCGGTATTGATATCGCAACAGGTAAAGCAATTCGAGCGGTTCAGTTTGACCAACCGATCACTCACCACCCTGATACTGGTAAAGACCTATCAACGCTACAAGTCCCTCACTGGGAACGCTTGTTAGTTCTAGCATCTAGCGCGTGGGAAATGACTGGTTTGGGCTACATGGGTACCGACATGGTACTGGATAGAGATGAAGGTCCAATGGTTCTAGAGCTAAACGCTCGTCCAGGGTTAGCGATTCAAATTGCTAATGGTGCTGGCCTACTACCAAGACTACACCACATAGAAAGCCTTGGCATGCCTGCTGAATATCCAAAGCCTGCTGAACGTGTCGCGTACGCTGCTAAGCAGTTTGGTACAGCAGCGCAGTTCTAGCCCGCAGTCATGTTTCAATAATAAAAAGCCGAGGTTGTCATGACCTCGGCTTTTTTATTCTGTAACTCTAATCTTTGTGCCTTACTCAGCCTCTGCTTTACCTCAAAAACAAAAAAGCCCGCATTTCAACATGCGGGCTTTTAGTATTACTTGAAGCTAGGACTAGATTTCTTCAATCAATTGTTGAACTTCACTTTTCGGTTTCTTCTCTTGGCCAAAGCCACGCAGACCGACAACGTGTACGTGTTCATGGTCTTTAAACACCTTACGTACCAGTTTGTAGGTAGTACCTTTCTCTGGGCTGATGTTCTCAGGTGCTGCGATAAGAAGCTGCATATCCAAACGGTCACAAAGCTCAAACAGAGTCGAGATAGACTTCGCATCCAGACGCGCTGCTTCATCAAGGAACAATAGCCGACAAGGCACAATGTCTTTGCTGCGCAAGCGGCGAGATTCTTCTTCCCAGCTTTGTACAACCATCAGTAGGATTGACTGACCGGTACCGATCGCCTCACCTGTTGATAGCGCACCAGACTCAGCTTGTAGCCAACCATCAGAGCCACGGTTAACTTCAACACTTAGCTCTAGGTAGTTACGGTAGTCGAGTAACTCCTCACCCAGAACCTGCGGTGAACGTTGGCCCATGTCGATATGCGGGTTCACACGCTGGAACAATTTCGCCATCGCTTCAGAGAACGTAAAGCGTGAAGACTCGAACAGATCTTTGTGCTGCTCTTGCTGCGTTGAAAGACCGTTAAGCAATACTTCGTGGCTTTCGCGGATCTTGACGTTTAGACGCACACCTTTAACCTGGCCAAACGAGATGTTTGATAGGCCTTGGTTAAGCATACGAATACGGTTTTGCTCACGCTGAATCGTCTTCTTGATGATGCTCGCCACTGACTCAGAGCTGATTGCTAAGCGGTTTTCACGCTGAGTTAGCTCTTCTGTTAGACGCGCAAGCTCTACTTCCATCTCTTCAATCGCTTCAACTGGATCGTCGGTGCGAATGATGTCTTGGCGAATACGCTCACGTAGATGCTGATAAACGGCAATGTAGAACAGAACTTTACGCTCTGGACGGGCGTTATCTTCAGATAAACGCAGCGCATCACGCAAGTCTTCGTTGTCCGCAACCGCTAGACGCAGTGCACCCAATGACTTATCTGACATTGAACGCAGCTCATCCGCTGACATGTAGGCAAGTTCACGCTTATGCAGACGACGTTCAACATCGTTTTCACGCGCTAGACGCAATACGCTACACCAGCCTGCTTTCGCGGCAACCACGAAGGTGCGCAGCTCAACATACTCTTTCTGAACTTTCTTCAAGCGCTTCGCCAGCGACTTCATTTCCAGCTCAGTTGAGGTGATGGTACGCTCGTACTCACTCTTACGTGAGCGAGAAGTGTGTAGACGCTCTTGCAATTCATCGCGACGACGTTGTGCACGCTCTGCTGCGCCTTCATCCGCTGTTACACCGTATTCTTGTAACTCTTGTTTAAACTCTTGTACTGTCTCAAGTTTCGCTTGGTGCGAGCTCTTAAGTGATGCCAATACTTGGTTGTATTGGTTCATCTGACCCTGTGCTTGTTTTAGTTCGTCACGAGTACGTGTACGCGCTTTTTCTGCTTCTACCAGCTTAGCTTTAAGCTGTTCACTCAATTCGCTGCTCTGGTTTAATAGGTCAACAGAATCTGAGTAAGCAAAGTAGTGACGACGTTCAACTAGATCTGCCAGTGCGAAGATTTGCGTCTTCAACGTTTGCAGTTTCTGGTCAGCCGCTTGATATTCACTCTCTAGAGCATCGAATTGCTCTGGGTCAGCATCTAGCGCTGAGACAATCTTCTCAAGCTCTGCTAGAGCCTTACCATGGTTAGCAACAAACGCTTTCGCTTCGGTCAGTTTTTCGATGTTCTGCTCAAGCTCTTCGAACTGAGCGGCAAGCGCATCATCTTCAATCAACGCCATATTTGGCGCAATCTTATCCAGTGCCGACAGAGCTTGTTTGCTCACCTGCAACTGGCTACGTTGCTGCTGTTCTTTCGCATCGAGTTCCGACAGAAGACGCGCAGCTTGGTTACGTTTTTCACGTACACCCACCAGCGCTTGCTCAGGATCAGATTCGAACGCTACCTGAATGTGTTTCGCGACAAAGTTGTTGAATGCTTGGTATAGACGCTGAAGTTTCTGCGAATCAAACGCCGCTTTCGCATGCTGCTCGACCACTTCATCACGTTCGTTACGCAGTAGCTCTAAACGCTGTTCACGTGCCGCACGGCCAAACAGAGGGATCTCTGGTAGACGTGAGTAACGCATCTGACGATCGTTCATACGCACGCAAACTGCGCCTTCTAGCTCTTCTGCATCGAATGTGCTGTCATCAAACGCGTCGATGTCGCCTTCAATGATGTACAAATCTTCTGGGCAATCATCCAACTCAACCAGCTTCTCTTCGATACCCGATAGATCAGACACCACAATCGCATGACGCGCAGGACCGTACATAGCGCTGAAATACGGCGCATCATCAATAGTGATATCGTCATAAATCTCAGACAGCAGTACGCCGCCTAATGTATCGGCTAAGCCTTTAAGACGCGGATCATTTGAACCGCCTGGTGATGCAAGACGCTCAATTTCAGTATCTAGCTGTGAGCGACGCTCTGCCAGTTTATCTTTTGCCAGTGATTGCTGCTTTTCGTCTTCCAGCACCACTTGCATGTGCGCCATGACTGACTGGCTATCTTCTAGCTCTGCGCAACTTTGCTCACGTAAGCTTTCTAGTGCATCGTTCGCAGCAATCCAAGTCGGAGCAATTGCTTCAAGCTTGTTGATTTCAGAGGCAGCATCTTGCTCAAGACGGCGCTGTTCACTACGCTGCTCACGAAGGTCTTCTTGAGACATCTCAAGAGATTCAATTTGCATCGCATGACGTTCACGCTCTTGCTCAAACGCAAGCTCGTCAACTAAATCAGCGTGATGTTGCTTTTGGTACTCAGCCACCAACTCTTGAGTTTGACGCTGCTTATGTAGACGACGCTCAACGTCACGGTGCTGCGCACGCCATTGCTGTTCATTTTGCGCCAATTGCTGAGCATCACGACCTTGTTGAATCGCTGTTTTCGCTTTAGCCGCTGCGTCTTGACGCTCAACAGAACCTACAATCAAGCGAACAAGTTTAAGCGCAGCTTCGAACTGCTCAGCCGCCGCTGAAGACATATCGAGCTTGTGCTTAGTAGCCAGAAGCTCAGTCGTACTTTGCGCTTCTTGAGCTTTCAAGTCATTGACTAAGGCTTGCGCTGACTCTGCCGTCAGGCCATCATTACCCAGTAGCTGCTTGGCTTTATCCAGCGCTTGCATCGCTTGCTGATATTGCAATGCGCGAGTCTGCTGAACATCAAGTGCTTGTTGGTAGTCAGCAAGCTGAGTCTTCAAGCTGTCCACTTCTTCTTCAGAAACAGTGGCTTGCTCTTCAGCCATCAGAACACGCTCTTGCGCTTCTTCAACGACCATCATCTGCTCTTCAAGACGCTCTTGCAGCTCTTCAAGATCTTCTTGGTAGCGTTCAATTTTCTCTTGCTGACGCAGCGCATTCTGCACAAGCTGTAGGTGATCCGACGCCGCTTGGTAGTCCTGCTCTAGAGAAGACTCAGATTCAACCAGTAGCTCAAGCTCTTCTTGAACGCGGTTAAGTAGGTTATTTTGCTCTAGCAGAGTTTCACGAGAACCAAATAGCTCTGAACGCAGTGATAAGGTCTTATCTAACTTGTTACGGCGATCGTTAGCATGACGCATGTAGTCCGCAGCAACATAGTTGGTCGACTCGGTAATCAAGTGTTTAAACAAGTCACGGTCTGCTTGAGTGGTTTTGATCGCTTCTAGCGTCATGCGGTTTTCGCGCAGCGCTGATTCCATATCTTGGAACGCTTTCTTAACCCCGCCGTTTTGTGGCAATAGGTAGTCACGTAGTGAACGTGTAATCGCACTTGAAATACCACCGTAAAGCGATGCTTCAATCAGACGGTAGAACTTAGAACGGTCGCTAGAGTTACGCAATTTCTTCGGAATAACACCGAACTCAAACATTTGTGAGTGGTATTCCACTACAGATGAGAATGCTTTGAATTGAACGCCTTCAAACTCAGCAATCGCTTCTTTCACTTCATTGATCTGGCGAACACGTGCTTGAGTTGCCGATACGCTTTCAATGAGCACATCGGTTGGTTTTACGTGGCTTGGCAGACCTTGAATAACGAACGGTTTGATGTCGACTTTCTTGTCGCGGCCAGCCACTTGCTGAAGCTTAACGGCGAACAGTAGACGTTGGTTACGTGAGTTAACCACATCAAGCGCGGCGTAACATGCGCCTGCTTGCAGCTTACCGTAAAGACCTTTGTCACGAGATGACTGGCTGCTACCTGCTTCGGTTGTATTACGGAAATGCAGTAGCGTTTGGTCAGGGATCAATGCAGTGATAAATGCCGCCATCGTGGTCGACTTACCCGCACCGTTACCACCAGAAAGCGTGGTTACTAGTCCATCAATATCAAATGTACGTGCAAAGAAGCCGTTCCAGTTGACCATGGTCAGCGATTGATATTTACCTCGTTCAATCATGCTTCACCTTCTTCTATCATTTCTTCGGCTTGATCTTCTTCGCTTGCAGACTGCTCTAGTAAGCTGCCTTGGCTTGGTTCTTTGGTGTGCACTACCGCTTCACCATCACGGATTAGGCGTAGTTGAGCTTCACGCATATCATCACCAACGCGCACGTCAGCACCAAAGCGGAATACAGATTCACTGATGCTGAATTTACCCGTTTCACCAATATTGATGATCATACCTAGGCGGCGTAGACGGCGTAGCGATGTGCGAACTTTTTCAAACAGCTTTTCTTTATCTAGGTCAGAGCCTGTCGCACGGTTTGTCACTAACTTCATTAGCTTGCTTTCGTCAGCCAACGCTAGGAGCTCTTCGTATAACTCTTGATTAGTAAAGATACCTTCGTGAGCCAAACGCTCGGGGCTTAGGTAAAGGAAACACAGTACCTTACCCACCAGCATGTCGAGCTCTGACAGTACGCTGCGACCAATCAAAGAGGTCGAACGCGGACGCAGGTAAAAGAAACCTTCCGGTGCTTTCACAAGTTCTGTGTTGTAGCGCTGGTAAAACGATGACAGCTCGATTTCGAAATCCGACAGTAATGCATGATTATCGAGGTCTTCACTTGAAATATGACGCCCTGCACGCAGCATGCTATCTAGCGCTGGGAACAGAGGGTTGGAAATTGCTTTTGCCAGCTTATCTGACATGTATTCATTAATATCGGTCGATGACATTTGCTTGTACCTTTGCACCAAAATCGTTAATCGCTTGCCAATCTGGCTGGATCGCTTGATAGTCGGACTCTGAATAGCCCAGACGCACTGCTTGGTCGATAACAATTCGTGCTAAATCAAAATGATGAGTCTGTGGGTGCTGCGCAAGATAATCACGTAACACTAAGCCCAAATCGATTGGTGTGCCTTGTTCTTTATGAACTTTAAGCATGCCACCAATACGCTCTGACAACTCATCGTTGACCTGTTGAAACTCTTCGTATTCCACTTCTAATGGCACTTGGCCGGTCACTTCGTCATCACGGAGTACCAAAGCTTCATCACGAAGGTCTGAGAGACGCTCAGCATCTGCATAAGTCAGATACCAAGGCATATCGAAATAATCTTTCACTGATTGGCGTAAACGCGAACTGAATGCTCGGTTCTTATCCATATCAATCGCAGTTCGAATAAACTTGTGTACGTGGCGGTCATAACCGATCCAAAGGTCAATCGCTTGCTGACCCCAGCTGGTTATGCGGTCCAGTTTCATCTGCAAACCAAACAAGGTTTCTGCAATGAACTCAAGCTCATCATCACCATACACCAGCTCTTGAATATCAAGGATCTGGGTCTGAAGTTCATCGCCAGCCGCTTGCAATGTATCTTGCAGCTCTTTGAGTGTGTTCGATGTTTCAGATAGCAGCGATTCACAGTTGTTAATCGCATCACGCCAATCTTTATTCAGCAGCTCAGCGATCTGAATCTTCACAGATTGCTGCTGCTCATCCATCACACGTTGGTTAAGATCGATCTGATCGAAGATCTCGCCCACAGAATACTTAAGTACGCCGTAAACGTTTTTACGCCAGTGACCCGGAGTGCCACCTTGACGAGCCGATTCAATCGCTTTCGCCATTTCATCAGCCACCATAGAGAGCTGAATGGATAGTTTTAGCTTAGAAAACTCACGGTGACGCACATAGTAATCGGTAATGCCAATCGCAAGCGGTGATAGGCGGTAGATGCTTGCACCGTCCGTCACTTCGCTGGTAAAGCGGCTAATTAGGCGCTGCTTGACCATCTCGTTAATCGCGTTGTTGGCACGAAATGCAGATGCGTCCCCCGTCTCTTCGAATAATCGAGTTACGATAGTGAACGCATCGTGGAGTTCGCCCTCTCCTAGTTCTTCATCAAACCTTTCGTTACTGAGAACAGCAATAGCAATCAAAAATGCTAGCCGTTCTGTCGTGAGGTTCAATGAGAAATCATTCTGCTTAACCCAGCCAACCAATTCATCGATAGGTTGCTCAGCAGCATTTAGAGTCATCTCACTCATTGTTAGTCCTGCTTATCTTTCTTTTGTGCCCATACATGTATGTATCGGCCTAACGAGAGGTATGGCTCTTGTCTACAAAGTTGTTTCTCTAGTGCTAGCACATCTTCATATTCGTAGTCGCCCATGTACTCCATATTACCTATGTAGTCACTGAAACAACGAATACCAGATTTACCACAAATCGTGAAACCAGCGTCTTCTATCCATTGATAGACCTCTTCTGGTTTTAAGCCCTTTTGTGGCTGCAGCTTAAATCGTTTTCGGTGTGGCATGCCATCGAGTACATGAGGAATATTGCCACACACTACGTTCTTATATACCAGTCCATGATGGTTGTAGAACATAATTGATGCCACCCCACCCGGCTTCAACTGTTCAAGTACATTTTCCAATGCGGGCTTCGGGTCTGCTAACCACTCCATCACTGCATGGAAAAGCACCACATCAACGCGCTTATCGAGATGTTTCTCAATAGATTGAACAGGAGAATGAATGAAGCGATACTGCTCAAGCAGGCCGTTATTTGCAATATCCTGCTCTGCTAACTGCAGCATTTCAGAAGATAGATCACATAACGCTACATGATGTCCGAGCTTAGCAAGCTTTTGAGACATTTGTGCCAATCCGCCACCTGCATCAAGCACATTAAGTTGTTTATTTGCCCCATCAACAGTATGAAGTATCTGTTGAAGATCTTCCCAAACAATGACTTGGCGTATCTCGCCTTTGTCTGAGCCGTAAATATTTTTTGCAAATTTGTGGGCAATATCGTCGAAATTGCGGTCTTCAGTCACAGCAGCATGAGTTATTATGTCTAATCGTGCTGCTATTCTGTCACAAGAAAGGCAGGAATAAAGAGGCTTTCTCTTAAAATATAATCAATTGATGTTTTTTCGGACTATTTAAGTATGTTTGAGCTGAAAAAAGTTGTGTCTTCTTTACTAATGCCCCTACCAGCGATGTTAATCATTGGTATGTTGGGCCTTATGTTAATCATGTTCACGCGTAAACAGAAGACAGGATGCTTTGTTGTTTTATTCTCATTTATTGGCATTTTCTTAATTGCCTTCCAACCGGTTTCTTCTCGATTATTGATGCCATTAGAGCGCCAGTACTCCGCATTTTTCCCGGTCGATGAATCTATAGACTACGTTATGGTGTTAGGAAGTGGTCACGTTGTCGATGACAAGATCCCTCCTACTTCAGAATTGAGTCGTACTGGTTTGATGCGCTTAGCTGAAGGCATCCGCATTATGCGTATCTACCCGGGCTCTAAACTGATTTTGTCTGGTTATGCTGGCGGCTCAGAAGTGAGTAATGCACGTATGATGGCAAAAGTGGCGTTATCACTCGGCGTTTCAAAATCTGACATTATCTTGCTAGAAACAGCAAAAGATACTTGGGAAGAAGCAAGACAGGCGGCCGCTTTCGTTACAACGAAAAAGTTGGTTGTTGTCACTTCTGCTAGCCATATGAAACGCGCACTGAACGAGTTTCACTCAGCGGGTATGGATCCTTACCCTGCGCCAACTAACTACTTAGCTCACGACAACATTACCCAAGCATGGGAAAAGTACACGCCAAAAGGCAAATACCTTGAGCAAACCGAACGCTACTGGCATGAAACGCTGGGCCGTATTTGGCAATCATTGCGCGACTGGGCATCAGACTATGAAGAGCAAAGTCTCAATGCAGGTGAAAGTGCCCTTTAACAGATAAAAAAATACCGAGGCATGCCTCGGTATTTTTATGTTTAAATTTCGTTAGTCCCCAGCGAACATGTAGCCTTCACCGTGCACTGTGACAAAGATTTGTGGGTTCTTAGGATCGAACTCCATCTTTGCTCGCATACGACGAATAAGCACATCAATCGTACGATCGTTTGGCGCATCAACACGGTGACTGATCATGTTTAGAATACGCTCACGGCTTAATACTTGGTTCGGGTACGAAGACAGTGCAACGAGCAACTCGTACTCTGCTTTCGTTAACTTAACTGGCTCACCGTTGCGGCTCAAAGCGCGACGCTGAACATCGAACGTCCAATCACCGAAGCGAACCATATTTTCGTTCGCCTTATCGCTCTCAACGTTTCCTGCAGAGTTACGTGCAGCAGAAATTCGCCATAACAAGTTTTTAACTCGAACCAATAGCTCGCGCAGTTCAAAAGGTTTAGTGACATAATCGTCCGCGCCCATTTCTAGGCCAACAATTTTATCAATGCTATCCGTGCGTCCTGTTACCAGGATAATTCCAATGTCTGACTGACTGCGAAGTTCGCGAGTTAACATTAAACCATCTTCACCAGGGAGGTTAATGTCCAACATCACCAAATCAATCGCATTACTTTGTAGCATGTCGCGCATTTGCTCGCCGCTTTCCGCTTCACTGACGTTGTAACCTTCATTTTGAAAGTAACCCACCAGCTTACTGCGAGTAACTGCGTCATCTTCTACAACTAGTACGTGATAACTCATCTACACCACTTAATTTACATTGGGATTTGCTCTTTCTATTATTCTATTCATAAATAGTAACATTTCTAGTATTTATCACTTTAAAAACTAGAAAGATGATTTTTTATTGATTCAAGACAAAACTTTTCCGCACATTAATATCTTCCAATATTTGATTTTATCTTGTCATATAAGTGGTTACCCCTGTTCATTTTTATTGGTTACAATAGCGGTAATTATTTGGGGAGTAACACCTAATGCAAGAAATCAAAGCATTCAATGAAAAACGCGCTGAAATCTACTGGTGGCTGTCGAGCCTTTTCGCTAAAGAGCTAACTGAAGAGAACATTACGCAATATCATTCGCCTGAGATCCGTTCGTTCCTTACCGGATTAGGTGAAAACGAACAACTCAAGCCGTCAATCGACCGCATTACTGATGCACTAAACCGTCTTATGGACCGTGAAGACGCACAACTTGAGCTAGCAGCTGATTTTTGTGACCTTTTCTTAAAGTCAGATAAAGACTCTGCCCTACCATACGCGTCAATGTACATCGGTAAGTCTGGTCTATTAAACGATACGCCAGCGAAAGAGATGGAAGAGTTGATGACTGAGCATGGTGTCGAGGTAGACAAAAACCTGAATGAGCCAGCAGACCACATTGCGATTGAACTCGATTTCTTAGGTAACTTGATCATCCGTTCAAATGAAGCAGAAGACGAAACTAAGATCGAAGAATCTTTTGCTGTTCAAGAACAGTTTATTCGTCAACACCTTCTTAGCTGGATGCCACAGTTTTCAGACAAGTGTCAGAAGTTTGATGAATTCGGTTTCTATTCGGCAATCAGCGCATTCGCTACTGCCTTCCTAGCTTTAGATCGCAGCTATCTGTTAGGCGAATAAAGACAACATTGTGACCTCCGGCAGGTTGCTTTAGTGTTTTTTGTTTGCTCTTAAGAGTTTTGCGGTCTAAAATTGTGACCGCAAACGATAAAAACAAACGAATCAAATACAAACCGCTAAATAGAGCGGTTTTTGTGTTTCTGATACTTTCTGCCTAGGTATTCTAAACTGAATATAATTCCGAGGCAGTCATCGACAGGACAGAACCTTATGGCCACTATTAAAGACGTTGCTCGCCTAGCTGGTGTATCAACGACAACTGTGTCACATGTAATCAATAAAACGCGCTTTGTTGCTGAAGCTACTCAAGAAAAAGTAATGGAAGCAGTGACAGAGCTAAACTACGCTCCAAGCGCTGTTGCACGTAGCCTGAAGTGTAATACCACGCGCACGATTGGTATGCTGGTGACTCAGTCAACTAACCTTTTCTTCTCTGAAGTCATTGATGGCGTAGAAAGCTACTGTTACCGCCAAGGCTATACACTGATCTTATGTAATACCGGTGGTATCTATGAGAAGCAACGCGACTACATTCGCATGCTTGCTGAAAAGCGCGTAGACGGTATTTTGGTGATGTGCTCAGACTTAACTGAAGAACTGAGCGAAATGCTAGATCGCCACAAGGATATCCCGAAAGTGGTTATGGATTGGGGCCCAGAGAGCTCTCAAGCCGATAAGATCATCGATAACTCAGAAGAAGGTGGCTACTTAGCAACTAAATACCTGATTGACCGTGGTCATACCGATATTGCCTGCCTAAGCGGACACTTTGAAAAAGCAGCGTGTCAGGAACGTATCCGTGGCTTTAAACGTGCGATGAACGAAGCAAGCTTGCCAGTTAAAGAAGATTGGATTTTAGAAGGTAACTTCGAGTGTGACACCGCTGTGCTTGCGGCAGACCAAATCGTTGCAATGGACAAGAAGCCAAGCGCAATCTTCTGTTTCAACGACACAATGGCTCTAGGCCTGATGAGTCGCTTACAGCAGAAAGGCATTCGTATCCCAGAAGATATGTCTGTGATTGGTTACGACAATATTGAACTAGCTGAGTACTTCTCACCACCATTGACCACGGTTCACCAACCAAAACGCCGTGTAGGTAAAAACGCATTCGAGATTCTACTAGAGCGCATTAAAGACAAAGAGCACGAAAAGCGTATCTTTGAAATGCACCCAGAGATCGTTGAGCGAAATACCGTACAAAATATTAAGAAATAACTTATTTGACATACACTTAGCCGAGTTACTTTCATTGGCTAAGTGTATGGACCCGCCCTATTTACTGAACCAAGATCACACTTATCCTATTCAGACGTGATGTCCAGCCCAAAATCCATTTATCCTTATTATTGTTCGATTATGCCACGAACAGGGCAAACCATTTCGAAAGGATGGGACGCAAAGCCTCCGGCCTTCAGCAAGTAATTGTTTGGTAGCGGGGTTGCCGATGGTAAATATGCACACAAGTCATATTGTAATTGCTAGCAATCGTATGACACCAGACTGACAATAAGCCTGCATAATTTTGCTACTCTCTCGGACCTGAATTGGTGGCGTATACATATACACCGAGAATACACAGCATGGATAAACCAATACTAAAAGACTCAATGCGACTATTTGAGCCGTTAGGCTTAATCAAGTCTCGCTCAATGTTTGGTGGCTTCGGTATTTTTGCCGACGACACCATGTTTGCATTAGTCGTCAATGATAAGTTGCACGTTAGGGCAGATGACGCACTTGCAAAGCAATTTAAATCTCTTAGCTTAGAACCTTACGTTTACAAAAAGCGCGGCTTCCCTGTCGTCACCAAATACTTCGCTCTAAGCGATGATTGGTTTGAGAACAAGGATAATACGCTTGAGATTGCCCAAGCTGCGCTAACTGCAGCGAACAGCGAAAAGAAACAGCAAGCGAAAGCTAAGCCTAATCGCCTTAAAGATCTGCCGAACTTAAGGCTGGCTACGGAACGTATGCTGAAAAAAGCCGGTATTGAGAGCGTTGAGAACCTCGAAGAAACAGGTGCAGTAAATGCATTTAAAGCGATTCAATCTTCGCATTCTGCTGAAGTTAACGTCGAATTGCTTTGGGCGTTAGAAGGCGCAATTAACGGCACACATTGGTCTGTGATCCCTCATAGCCGACGTGAAGAGTTACTCAACCAATTAAGTCATTAATCGGCAACACATTTTCCTTTCCCTTTTAAAAAAGTCAGCCGTTGTGCTGACTTTTTTTTGTTTGTTGAAATTTACTGCTTGCTTTCCCTGTCTAGTCTATTAACACTTTGTATTAATCGGCCATGATTCTTGATGGAGCAGCACATGAATAAAAAAATCATACTTGGCGTTATCTTTGTATCACTCATCATTCTGTTAGGTGTGAACTTTGGCCAGTACCTCACACTTGAAAATGCAAAAGCGCAACAAGCTGAGCTCGCGGCCTTTATCTCAGAGAACTTTGTTGTGGCTGCTGCAAGCTATTTTATCGCTTACGTCGCAATCACCGCGTTTTCTATTCCAGGCGCTGCCGTCGTTACTTTACTAGGCGCCGCTTTGTTTGGCTTTTGGACAAGCCTAATACTGGTCTCTTTTGCCAGTACAATTGGGGCTACTCTTGCTTTTTTAAGCAGCCGTTACTTACTGCGTGATTGGGTTCAAGCTAAGTTTGGTGATAAGCTAAATGCTATCAACCAAGGCGTCGAACGTGACGGAGCTTTTTATCTATTTTCACTAAGATTGATTCCTGTGTTCCCCTTCTTTTTGATCAATCTACTGATGGGGCTCACTCCCATTGCCACTGCGCGTTTCTATTTAGTGAGCCAACTCGGTATGCTTCCTGGGACAGCGGTATACCTCAATGCAGGTACTCAGCTTGCGCAAATTGACTCGCTCTCAGGTATTGTCTCTCCGACGGTTTTAGCGTCGTTTGCTCTGCTCGGCTTATTCCCAGTTATCGCTAAATGGGTTATGGCTAAGATAAGAACTGAGCCGTCTGCTTCCAATGGAAATGTTTGATGAAGGTATTTTCAGCCATCACACCCACCGAAGCTCACATCGTCTGTGAGCTTCTCAAGTCCCAATACATTGATTGTGAAGTCCGCGGTGAAGGGATCTTTGGCTTGCAAGGAGAACTCCCGTTTGGAGAAACCAGCGAACCCTATATTTGGCTATTTGATCAACGAGACAGCGAAAAAGCATCAGAGATCATTAAAGAGTTTCAGTCTGAACAAGAGAAGCAAGACTGGTACTGTGATGAATGCGGAGAACAGAACGAAGGTCAGTTTGGTGCCTGCTGGCAATGTGGCAGCGTAGCACCGTAGTTAGGTAGGCTACTTAGTATCGATTTGTTGTTTAATAAACGCGATTGAGTGTTGGTTGAACTCATCCGGGCGCTCAACGTTACACACGTGACCACAATTTTCAATCTCACGTAACTGGCTATCACTGTGCGCCGCAACCATTTCTTTAACCGGCTGAATGAACATGTAGTCCCTATCCCCCATTAAGTAGAGCGTCGGAATTGGCAACTCTCTGTCTTTGAAGTAACGCATTAACGGGTTAACTTCAGCGGTGAGAATAAACCAACGCTTAAACTCTTTCTGGCAGAGCTTCTTTGCTTCACGGATAAACAGGTGACGAGACTCTTTCTGAGCACGCTGTGGCATGACGATATACGCAAATAAGCTGTATAACCACATATAAGGGACAATATGCTTACACATGTTACCCAACCTTACTAAAACCTGCGAACGGGTGTTCAAGCGAGTTACAGCGCCGCCTAGCACCATAGACTTCACGCGATCAGCAGAAAGCTCAGCGACATTGCGAACAATGATAGTACCAAGCGACATTCCGACAAAGTGAGCTGAGCGGATTTTTAAATGGTCGAGCACTTTCAGAATATCAACGGTCACCGCTTTAAAGGTATAGCGATTGGCGATCAACTCTTTAAGCAGTTGATTTGATTTACCATGTCCACGCAGGTCAATCAGCAGCAAGTTAAAGTGCTGCTTATACGCCTTAATTTGTTTAAACCAAATTGACGAACTGCCTCCAGCACCATGCACAAACACCACCCACTCATCGCTGGTAGGGTGCGCAAAAGTTTTGTGGAACAGTAAAGACTCACTCATAGTTAATTGAATTATGCTCTGAATTTGGATTGGTTAGGAGAGTACCATAAACATAGAAGGAATGAAGTCAGAACACATCATTTCTTGTTCAAGTTTGTGCAAATAAGCTGCAAAAAAGAGACCAAAAAAGGCGCTGTTATGCGCCTTTTTTATTAACAATTAAGAGCAGTATGATAAAGATCTAGGTACTCATCCGCTGCCTTGTTCCAACAGAAGTTTTGACCCATCGCATATAGCTGTACTCGTTTAACCTCATTGGGTTGCTGAGCGTAAAGCAACAATGATCTTTGCAGAACAGTTAGCAACGCATAAGGTTCTGGTTTATCAAAGACAAAACCCGTCGCGTTTTGCGGGTCCGCGTCATAATCATTCACGCTGTCACGTAAACCACCTACCCCACGTACAATCGGCAAAGTGCCGTAGGCCATGCTGTAGATTTGGTTTAAACCACATGGTTCAAATTCTGAAGGCATAATAAAGAAGTCTGCGCCTGCTTCAACAAAGTGCGCGAGTTCGTTACTGTACGCTTCGACAAAAGCAAACTTATCGCTGTGTTTCGCAGCAATCTCTTTAAGCTGAGAGGCTAAGACTGGGTCACCAGTACCCACAATCACGACTTGAACATCATGTTTCAGAAAATCTGAAAGAATCGGTAACAAGTAATGAATGCCCTTTTGATTGGTCAGGCGACATACCATGCCATAGACCGCAACATCTTCGGTTTGCAAACCAACACGCTGTTGCAGCTCTTTCTTACATGCCTTCTTACCACGCACCATGCTCTGGCGATTGGCTTTGTAGTTAGCAGGCAATAGAGAATCCGTTTGCGGGTTCCATGCAGAATAGTCACAACCGTTGAGTATGCCGACAAGATCATCAGCACGTTGCTGAAACTCAGCAGCCATACCATGACTGCCAAGTTCAGTTTTCAGCTCTTCAGCGTAAGTCGGACTCACGGCATTGATCTTATCTGCGTTAAGCACACCAGCACGCAACATAGTCACATGCGTAGGGCTGACGGCGGCATCTGGTGCGTAACGAGTATGCATCTCAGGAAGGACCTGTAACTCGTCATAGCTAAAGACCCCCTTAAATACCGCGTTATGAATAGAGAGAACACTTTTCGTCGCAGAAAAGAATTCATCATTACCATAACGATGCTTGAGCAGATAAGGCACAAACCCCGTATGCCAATCATTCGCATGCACGATATCAGGCTGAAAACCTAATTTTGGTAACATATCGAGACAAGCGGCGCTAAAAAAAGCAAAACGTTCGCCATTATCCGCATACGCTTGGTTGTTCTCTGCGTACATCTCTGGTCGGTCGTAATATTGAGGGCAGTCAATCGCGTAAACAGGTACGCCCGCGACCTCAAGCTGCTTAACCGCATACTCCGTATGAGGCCAGTACTCTAAACTTGTTTCTAATAACGTCACTGCTTGATCTAAACCCGCCATCTTTTGGTAAGCAGGCAATGTAATACGAACATCTTGTTGGAGAGTGTGAAGCGCTTCAGGCAGTGCCTTGGCTACATCAGCCAAGCCACCACTTTTGATTAAACCTTCAACTTCCGATGCTACAAAGAGAATAGATAAATTCTTAGTAGCCAATTCTAGCTCCTTTAGGAATAACTACGATACCATCGTCCGAAACGTGGTAATGCTTCTTGTCTTCCGTTAGGTTAACACCAATCTGTGTACCTGGGGCAATATCGGCATTTTTATCTACAATTACACGGCGTAATACACAGCCTTCACCGACCTTCACATCGCCTAGTAGAATACTTTCACTGATGTCACATGCTGATGCGATGTTACTGCGGAAACCTAATACTGATTTTTCGATACGTGAACCACGAACATAGCTACCGTTACACACTAAGCTATCAATGATTTGGACGCGGCCGTTATCAGAGTCGGTGAACGTCGCCGGTGGTAGTGGCGGATAGTACGTATGTAGTGGCCATTTACGGTTGTAGAGAGAGAATGGCGCATCTTTTTCAAGCAAGTCCATATGCGCTTGCCAGTAAGCATCAATAGTACCTACATCGCGCCAGTAAACTTCTTCTTTTTCACCAGTAATGCGGTTAGTACTGAAGTCATATACAAAAACATCGCCACGTGGGAACATTTTCGGAATGATGTCTTTGCCAAAGTCATGTGAAGAGTCCGGATTATCAGCATCTTCGATTAGTTCAGCAAACAGAGTCTGTGCTTCAAACACATAGTTACCCATTGAAACAAGTGCATGCTCTGGGTCACCTGGAATGGATTTAGGGTTAGCCGGCTTTTCTTCAAAACCGACCATTCGACCGTCTTCGTCTACTTCAATAACGCCAAACTGAGACGCTTCAGACAATGGCATACGTAGCGCTGAAACCGTAAGTGATGCTTCTTTTTCACTGTGGAAGTCCAACATCTGCTTAATGTCCATTTTGTAGATGTGGTCAGAACCGAAGATACAAACTTGGTCAGGTTCTGATAATTCCATAAAGCGTAGGTTTTGATAAATCGCGTCTGCGGTACCTTCATACCAGCGTTTACCTGTACGCATTTGGGCAGGGATTGGGTCGATGAATCGGTCTGTGATTCCGTTGATGTTCCAGCCTTTTTTCATGTGGTGGAACAGTGATTGAGACTTGAATTGAGTCAATACGTAAATACGCATTAAATCCGCGTTAACGAAGTTATTCAAAGCAAAATCAATCAGACGGTAGCTACCGCCAAAAGGTACCGAGGGTTTACTGCGAGACTCCGTTAGTGGACGTAGGCGTGAGCCTTCTCCACCAGCAAGGATCATTCCCAAAACTCCAGCCATGTATTTCTCTCCATATTATTTTTTATATGTGACGGATCAGGTATTGGGGGATCCGTCAAAATTCCTAGTATTCGCGCCGCTCCATGCAGGCGTAATACGCAGCTATAGCGACATCACAAACTTTATTGGGTGAGGTAAGCCAGTTCACCCTTTTGTGCAAACGGTTTATTATAACTTATCGTATTTCAAGAAGATTACAATTTAAAATACGCTGTACTCGGAAGCTCACACTTATTACTTTTTATCGTCCTGAGACAGCTCACACTATCCCCGTCGAAAGAAACATAGCCTTAACATATCACCTACATTAACGTGACTTCGCTCGCAACGTGAGCAGCGATAGTTTTTATAAAAGAGCGAGTAAATTAGGCAGATTTCTTTTCTAAGGCGTGAGTCTGGATATAGATGGCCTCTTCTTGCTGAGACTTGGCGATGTACAAAGAACTGTCCGTTAATGCGAGTGCTTGCTGCATAGACATATCTGGGTTAATCAGTGTCCCTCCTATCGCCAAATCACCCACATAACGAGTATCCGTACCCGGAATCATTGGGTGTTCATCGACATATTCTTGAATGCGGGTCGCCACTTGTTGCAGCGTTTCACATTGTCCACTTCGAATCAGTAACAAAAACTCGTCATCAGCCCAACGAGCAGCAATATCATACTCGCGGATCGCCTGCTGTAGCGCATCGGCGGCCATCTGAAGTGATAGACTGTATGCCTCGCTCGTACTGTCGGCCTTAATCGCTTTTGAAATCCCAGCATCTATCCAAATTAATCCAAACTGATAGTGCTCACGGTTAGCGCGAGACAGCTCAAGCCTCAGTTCTCGCTCTAACCCCCGCTTATTGTAAAGCTGGGTGACGACATCGAACACGGTAAGTTTATCCAACGCTTCGGTGCGTGAAGCCACCATACTATCGACACCAATTCGGTTTTGGCGCAACTCTTCTTCGAGTTTATCTAGGTACTTATCGAAAGGATTAGATTGGTACTCTTGCCGAGAGGGCTGCACTCTGGCGAGAAAGGCGAGTCGCTGCTCACGATATTCAGTAGGGGCAATCCAATGCTTAACTAAATAGACGTAAGCAAGTAAAGCGAATAAGCCTGTCAGTAACACCAAAGGGAAATAGAGATAGGTCGATAACCAGCTTGGGACCATTTCATCAATGCTAACAAAGGTGAGCTCGTACCAACCCAGCTCTTCGATATAGTGAATGGCGACAACCGCTCTACCCACTCCCTGTTGCACCATCAACACTTCTGACTCTTGACCCATTTTTTGTCTCTTCATCAAGGTTTCGAGTGCTTGGTATTCTTGCTCATCGGTAATAACTTCACTCAAGCGAGGCTTCAAATTCGTCGAATCCCTCAGCGGGTACCCGACCTCTCCCCCATCAAAAGAAAGCTGAATGCGACGCCTTGCATCAACAAATATGGTTCGCAACGCAGAGGAGTGGTGATTGGTCAATTGCTGAAAAAGTGTAGAGACCTCAATACCGGTTCCGAGAATGCCTAAGAATTGGCCATTTTTGGTGATGCTTTGATTGATCCAAACGCGGGTCAAACTGAGGTGAGCATCCGTGGCAATGTTGACAGATAAGTCGGAGAGGCTCTCCTTTTGTTCAAAATACCAAGTATCGTACACCGCTGCGGGGTCAAGATAATGACGAAAGAAAGTTTCACTGCGAACGGTTTTTACATCATTGAAGTGATAGGCGAGATTTTGATCAAGTGCGATAAAAAAGTTTTTCGATTTAAGCTGCCAGCGGTAGTGCTCCAATGTATCTTCTGCCACAGAACGATACACATCATCATCACTATGAAAACCCCATGAGGTGATGTTGGGGTGAGTAGAGAGTTGCTTTATTAATTCAACTTCTTGAATGATTGGCCTTAGAAGGGTTTCTGCATCATAGCGAGCAGACACCTGCGCATATTTCCACAGCAAGTCCGCAACGATTTCATCGATGACTTGCTTAGAAACAGTGTATGCCGCAGCGACAAATGTCGCACTGCTCATCACTATCAACAACAGTAACTTCAGTCTCTGTGTCATGGCGCCCTTCCATAGTTCACCTAGATCAATAGAATCTAAGCAATATATTGTCAAAAGTGATATTAATTATCTTTACATTAGCAGTGATTAAAATACGATTACTGAGACTAGATCTCATTTGTATGAAAACCGATGATCATTCGGCACATAAAAAAAGCAGCCATGTTGGCTGCTTTTTGATTCCGATTTGCTGCTCTATTTCTTCGCTTTAGCAGGCTTCTTACGCTTATCGGTAATTTCCCATTTACCTTCTACATACAACGCTGTGTAGCCTGAAGGCTTGCCATCCACTTCTGAGCGCACGTAATTCTCTTTTGACTTACGGCTAAAGCGAACAACCATAGGTAGACCATCTGGGTCTTTAACTGGCGCATCTGCTAAGTAATGGAATTTCGGCGAGATACGATCCTTAAATCGAACCAACTCTTCCACTAGAGGCGCGCGAGTTTCACGCGATTTAGGGAAAGTACTTGCCGCGAGGAACAAGCCTGATGCACCATCACGCAGAACAAAATATGCGTCTGAGTTTTCACATGGTAATTCAGGCAAGTGCACAGGATCCTCTTTTGGTGGCGCTACTTCGCCATTTTTAAGGATCTTACGCGTATTCTTACACTCTTGACTAGTACAGTCCATGTACTTACCAAAGCGACCGTTCTTAAGCTCCATATCGCTGCCACACTTGTCACACTCGACAACTGGGCCATCGTAGCCTTTAACCTTAAACTCACCGTGCTCAACAATGTAGCCATCACAGTTCGGGTTATTACCACAAACATGCATTTTACGCTTTTCATCGATTAGGTAAGCGTCCATTGCCGTTTCACAAATCGGGCAACGTTTCTTCGCGCGAAGTGCCGCTGTTTCTACGTCTTCTTCTAGAACATTGATGATGCCATCTTCGTCACCAAGGTTGATCGTTGTTTTACAACGCTCTTTTGGTGGTAACGCATAACCAGAACAGCCAAGGAAAACACCTGTCGAAGCTGTACGAATACCCATTGGGCGTGAACACGTTGGACATTCGATGTCTGTGTAAACAATATGGTTAGGCTTCATACCGCCTTCGTCTTCATCCGCCTCAGCTTTCACTAAGTCACCGGTGAAGTCTGTAAAGAAGTCGTCAAGCACACCTTTCCAGTTCGCTTCGCCTTCTGCAATTTGGTCAAGTTTTTCTTCCATACGAGAAGTGAACTCGTAGTTCATGAGATCATCAAAGCTGCCATCTAGACGGTCAGTAACGATTTCACCCATTTTCTCAGCATAGAAACGACGCTGCTCTACTTTCACATAACCACGATCTTGAATCGTTGAGATGATTGAAGCATAAGTCGAAGGACGGCCAATACCACGCTTTTCAAGCTCTTTAACTAACGCAGCTTCTGTAAAGCGCGCTGGCGGCTTAGTGAAGTGCTGCTTAGGATCAAGATTAACTAGGTCAATCGTGTCACCCACTTGAACGGCTGGCAGAATTTGATCTTCATTTTTACCTAAAGGACGCTGAACACGTGTCCAACCGTCAAACTTCAGAATACGACCTTTGGCTTTCAGCGTGTACTCAGCAGCTTTAACACTGACCGTTGTTGAATCGTATTTTGCTGGCGTCATCTGACATGCCACAAATTGATTCCAAATCAGTGAATAGAGCTTATGCGCGTCCGCTTCCATACCTTTTAGGTCATCCGCTTTGACTGCCACATCTGAAGGACGAATCGCTTCGTGCGCTTCTTGTGCACCTTCTTTGCTACCGTAGACATTTGGCTTAGCAGGAAGGTAGGCGTCACCATACTGTTCGCCGATAAAGCCGCGAACTGTCTCCACAGCTTCTGAGCTCAAGTTAGTTGAATCGGTACGCATGTAGGTAATGTAGCCCGCTTCATACAAACGCTGAGCAAGCATCATTGTTTTCTTAACGCCGTAGCCTAAGCGAGTACTTGCCGCTTGCTGTAGCGTAGACGTAATAAACGGAGCAGAAGGTTTGCTCGACGTTGGTCGGTCTTCGCGCTTACACACTTCGTAGCGAGCATTTTCAAGTACTGCAATTGCAGACTTGGTTTCAGCTTCGTTAACAGGCTTAAATGCCACGCCTTCTTTTTGCGACACTTGCAGACGGAAATCCGTTTTGTCTTGCGTCTTAGTGTCGGCGTGGATATCCCAGAACTCTTCAGGGATAAAAGCTTTGATTTCACGCTCACGCTCAACCAGTAGCTTCACCGCTACCGATTGTACGCGACCAGCAGATAGACCGCGCGCCACTTTCTTCCAAAGGAGAGGAGACACCATAAAGCCTACAACACGATCCATAAAACGACGTGCTTGCTGTGCGTTAACACCATCCATGCTCAATTCGCCCGGTTTCTCGAACGCCTGCTGGATAGCATTTTTGGTAATTTCGTTGAATACAACGCGTTTGTATCGCTCTTCATCGCCGCCGATGATCTCACGAAGGTGCCAAGCGATAGCCTCTCCCTCGCGATCCAAATCGGTTGCGAGGTAAACGCTATCCGCGTCTTTAGCTAGCTTTTGCAGTTCCGCAACAACTTTTTCTTTACCTGGCAATACTTGGTAATTCGCTTCCCAACCATGGTATGGGTCAATACCCATTTTCTTGATCAGCGATTTACGATCTTTTTCTTTTTTAATTCGTGCTTTTTCTTCAGCGCTTAAGCCCTTGGTCGAAACCGCGGCTGCCTTCTGGCCAGTGCTTTGGCCAGCAGTCGGCAGATCACGCACGTGACCTACACTGGACTTAACAATAAAGTCCTTACCTAAATACTTATTGATGGTCTTCGCTTTGGCCGGCGACTCCACAATAACCAGTGACTTACCCATAATTGACTCAAGTGTCCTTTATTGAATGCGAATTATCGCACAACATACTTAATACTTTGCTTCTTTTTTTACTATTGAGCGAGATTACAAGAAGATCAATATCTTTTTTAAATTTCTATCGTGACTGCTCGACAAATCAACGATGTCAGCAAATAGTTATCGCCTTTCTCACGCTAATGGTTTACTTGAACAAAATCGAGAGGTCTGGAAAGCGTCACATACTAAACGTCATAAGATTATTGATGCCAACCGAAGACGGTATTTTTTGCCACCAGTCACAAAACAACTTGACTGTTTGCGCTCAACGAGTGCTGATTGACTTGATCTATCGCATTTGAAATTTGTTTTGATATCCCTACAATTTTGTCATCACTTCTTACAATAGAAGCTAGTCTACAAAGGTATTTTCCATGAGCGACAAAAAAGTCATTTCACAATCAGAACTGTTAATGATTGCTAACCATATTATCCAAGACCATGACGACTACATCGAAGGAATGCGTACTGACAGCGTCGAAGAGAAAGAAGGCGTTTTAGTCTTTAAAGGCAACTATTTCCTCGATGACAATGGCCTACCGACACCAAAGACTACCGCTGTATTCAATATGTTTAAATATCTAGCACACCACTTATCGAAAGAGTTTACGTTAGGAAGTTAACTAAGACGAAAAAATAAAGGGTTGGCACAGTAGGCCAACCCTTTTTGGTTTTGAGTGACGTTATATTAGACTCTGAACTCTCTCAGCCTGTTACGAGCTCAAACCTTCCAACTTATCGAAGTAATCTGGAAAGGTCTTCGACGTACATTTCGGGTCATTAATCGTTACTGGCGTATCACTTAGTGCAACCAACGAGAAACACATCGCCATACGGTGGTCATCGTAGGTATCGATCGCTGCATGGATTAGTTTCGCTGGCGGAGTAACCACGATGTAGTCTTCACCTTCTACCACTTCCGCGCCAACTTTGCGTAGCTCAGTTGCCATTGCTGCTAATCGATCGGTCTCTTTCACTCGCCAGTTGTAGACGTTGCGAATCGCCGTCGTACCTTCAGCAAACAGGGCTGTAGTCGCTATCGTCATAGCCGCATCAGGGATATGGTTAAAGTCGAGATCAACGGCTTTAAGTTCGCCGACACGGGAAATCACATAGTCATCGCCCCATTCAATTTCTGCGCCCATCTTCTCTAGGGCGTCGGCAAACTGAATATCGCCTTGAATACTGTTTTTACCAATACCCGTAACTTTGATTTCGCCGCCTTTGATAGCTGCAGCTGCCAAGAAGTATGAAGCCGATGACGCGTCACCTTCTACCAAGAAATCACCCGGAGCCACATACGACTGGCCTTTACGGATCACAAACTCTTGGTAATCATTGTTTTCTACTTCAACACCAAATTGCGCCATAATGTGGAGCGTAATATCAATATATGGTTTAGAAACCAACTCACCCACAATTTTGATAGTCACATCATCTTGTGCCAAAGGCGCTGACATCAAAAACGCCGTTAGAAATTGACTAGAGATCGAGCCATCAATTTCAACAGTACCGCCTTTTAAACCTGTTCCGTAAATCTTAAGTGGTGGGTAGTTGTCGTTTTCTAAATACTCAACTTCTGCGCCAGCTTGACGAAGTGCATCAACTAAGTGACCAATTGGTCGCTCTTTCATGCGTGGCTCACCCGTAAGTACATACTCACCTTGGCCGAGACACAATGCAGCAGCAAGTGGACGCATTGCTGTTCCTGCGTTACCTAAAAAGAGCTCAAGAGCTTCTGGAGCATCAAATGGCTTACCTAAGCCTTCGACTTCACAGACAGTTTTATCTTCAGACAAAGAGTAATTCACGCCCAGCTTGGCTAGAGCGTTTAACATGTGACGAATATCATCACTGTCTAAAAGGTTAGTTAAGCGTGTAGTACCACTTGCTAATGCCGCAAGCAGCAGCGCTCGGTTTGAGACACTTTTTGAACCTGGTAAGTTGACCTCACCATTGACTTTATTGATAGGTTGTAACGTAAGGCTTTCCATTAAAATCGTTATTCCTTGCTCACCTCGCCTTCCTAAACGAGACGATGAAAATTCTTCGTACTTGCAGACTATCTAAAAAGCTTCGTTAAAACCAGAGCAAAAGCATGATAAAAACTGAATAATTATGTGGTCAGCTCTGAAGCGCATTAATACTCTTTATCAACCCGCACTCCATCATCAAAATAGAGAATACGAACCTTATCGCCACGTTCGAACAGCATGTTTGAATCGACATCTTGTATCACATCAATCAGCTTGCCATCCTCAGTCTTAATCAAGATCTCAACCAGTTTATATTCAATACGATACTCTTGATTGGCATGATTTCTCGCAACACCAGCTCCCGCAACTGCACCGACCGCTGTTGCGACCTCTTTACCCGTTCCACCACCAAATTGATTGCCGATGACACCACCTACGACAGCGCCCAGTAGTGTTTCCCAACCACTGCCTTGTGATTTCACAATATCTTGTTGAGTGATGTAACGTACCGTATCAACACTGCCAAACAGCACCTGATTCACCGGTCTTGCGGTATTTCTTTGGTACGCTGCATTGGCAATAAGAGGAAAAACCAATATGATCCACAATAATTTCTTCATTTTTTGTCTCCTACACTTTAATGGCATTGTATCTCACTGAACTCGACCCCGACGAAATTTGGTTCCCTTCTCCGTTCGATGCACTTGTCGATCCAAACGGCTTATTAGCTGTTGGTGGGGACTTAAGTCCAGATCGACTGCTGTTTGCCTACCAAAATGGCATATTTCCTTGGTACGGACCCGGCGAGCCAATTTTATGGTGGAGCCCTTCTCCGAGAGCAACCTTTAATCCTAAGACATTTAAACCGTCAAGAAGTCTCAAAAAGTTTCAAAGAAAGCAGCAATACCGAGTGAGCATCAATCAGGCGACTGATGCTGTTATTGACTACTGCGCTTCAACCAGAGCTGCTGAAGAGACTTGGCTCAATGAAGAGATGCGCATTTCGTATAAAGCACTAGCTAAACAAGGTCATTGCCACTCTGTTGAAGTTTGGAACGAGAAGACCCTTGTTGGTGGTTTATATGGCATTTCAATCGGCCAACTCTTTTGCGGTGAGTCGATGTTTAGTCTCGAAACCAACGCATCTAAGATTGCCTTGTGGTACTTTTGCGAACATTTTCAAAAGCATGGCGGGCAGCTTGTTGATTGCCAAGTAATGAATCCTCACCTAGCCTCTTTAGGTGCAAAGGAACTTGAACGTGAAGATTTCATCCAAAGACTGCTATCCTTTAAGAGTCAGCCATTACAACCTAGCTGTTTTACCAAACAATGGTTAATCCAAACCGCAGAGGAGCAGAATGAGTTCTGATCTACAACAAATTCGTATCGGCCTAACTGATTGTCACCCTTGCAGTTATTTAGCCGACAGACAGGAGAGAGTTGCTGTGGCACTCGACCCTGGGATGCATTGTGGGTCAAGCTATGAGGTGCTGCTTGCCAATGGGTTTCGCCGCAGTGGAGACACGATATACAAGCCCCATTGTGACCAGTGTCAGTCTTGTCAGGCTCTACGTGTATCTGTTCCCGATTTCACACAGTCAAAAAGCCAAAAGCGTCTGTATAGCAAAGCAAAAGATTATAGCTGGCAGTTGAAACCTGAGATGGATGATAATTGGTTCGAGCTTTATGCGCGCTATATTGAGGCGCGTCACCAAAGTGGCTCGATGTATCCACCCAAGAAAGACGAATTTGCTTCTTTCTCTACCTGCGCTTGGCTCAATACTCAATACCTACACATCTACGACCAAGACAAACTGGTCGCTATCGCGGTCACTGATATTTTGTCCAATAGTGCCAGCGCTTTTTATACCTTTTTTGACCCAGACTATGAGCTATCACTGGGTACGCTAGGCGTATTATTCCAGTTAGAATACTGCCAACAGCAAGGTAAACAGTGGCTCTATTTAGGCTATCAAATCGATGAATGCCCAGCGATGAACTACAAAGTCCGCTTTCAACGTCATCAAAGGCTAGTAAATCAGCGTTGGCAAGGGTAGAATACGCCCCAACTTTACTTAATTCATTTTTATCGGCATTATTCCCCCGGTAAAAATTGTCCATTTTTAAAAGAGGATTAAATGGCTAAAGAAGACGTAATTGAGATGCAAGGCACTGTCCTTGATACTCTTCCAAACACAATGTTCCGTGTTGAGCTAGAAAACGGCCACGTAGTTACTGCTCACATCTCTGGTAAAATGCGTAAGAACTACATCCGTATTCTTACTGGTGACAAAGTAACTGTAGAGATGACTCCATACGATCTATCTAAAGGTCGCATCGTCTTCCGTGCTCGTTAATCTCTGACTGCCTAGCGCAATCCGAATTAGTCGAATACAACAAAAAAGCGAAGCCTAGTGCTTCGCTTTTTTGTATCTCATGATTATGCAGCTCTCAGCCACATAAATAGGTATTGCTTCTACAAGCCGTTGTTCATGATAGATGATTGCCGATAGAACAGTAGGTACCGCATGCTTGTCGCAATAACCATTTATGCGCCCATCATGTCAGATTAACGATTGGGCTCCTGAGTAGGTATTATGTAACATGCATGCGCCAATTTCGGGTAGCTCATCACTAGGCGGCAATATTGATTTAGCGGCTTGTGGAATAATACCTGCTTAGGCGCCCACTGACTCTTAAGCTACTTACCCAGCGCTTCCTTGTAGTGCTGACGACATACAGATACGTATCGGTCATTGCCGCCAATCGCAACTTGGTCACCTTCCGCAATCGCGACACCATGTTCGTCGGTACGGATAACCATGTTCGCTTTACGGCCGCAGTGACAAATTGTTTTTAGCTCAACCAATTTATCAGCCCAAGAAAGTAAGTATTTACTGCCTTCAAAAAGCTCACCTAGGAAATCAGTACGTAGACCGTAACAAAGTACTGGAATATGCAGTTTATCCACCACTTCTGTGAGTTGGTAAACCTGCTGCTTTGATAGAAACTGACACTCATCAATCAAGATACAATGACGCTTCTCTACTTCATTGAGAGCTGCCACTTCTTTATATAGATCAGTTTCACCATTAAAGAGCTGCGCGTCAGATTGTAGGCCAATTCGAGAGCTAACTTTACCAATACCGTAGCGATCATCTAACGCTGCAGTGAAGATCACTGGCGTCATGCCACGTTCTTGGTAGTTAAATGAAGATTGAAGAAGAGTGGTTGATTTACCCGCATTCATTGCCGAGTAATAGAAGTACATCTGAGCCACTGATTAATACCTGTATAAAGATTTATAAAATTTTAAAGAAAAGGGCTGAATAAACAGCCCTTAAAGATTCTTAGCTTAACGCTTATTTACGGCGCCACGTTGTACCTTCTGGACCATCTTCTAATACGATGCCCATTTCAGTCAGTTTGTCGCGAGCCATATCTGCATTTGCCCAGTCCTTCGAAGCACGGCTATCATTACGCAGCTTGATAAGTGCTTCGATTTCAGCCACTTCATCATCGTTGCCTGCGTCACCTTTTAGGAACGCTTCTGGGTCTTGGTGCAAAATACCAATTACATCCGCTAACTGACGCATTGTCGCACCTAGGCTGCTTGCTGCTGCAACATCTTCCGCTTTCAGACGGTTGATTTCACGAGCCATATCAAATAGCACTGAGTAAGCTTCAGGCGTATTGAAGTCATCGTTCATCGCATCATTGAAGCGTGCTACGTACTCTTCGCCACCATCTACAGCCACGGTTAAATCTAAACCGCGTAGCGACGTGTACAGTCGTTCAAGCGCAGAACGAGCTTGGTTTAAGTTATCTTCGCTGTAGTTTAACTGGCTACGGTAGTGACCAGACATTAGGAAGTAGCGCACGGTTTCAGCGTCGTAGTGACCTAGAACATCACGGATAGTGAAGAAGTTACCTAGAGACTTAGACATTTTCTCACGGTCAACCATCACCATGCCGCTGTGCATCCAAGTATTTACGTACTGAGTGCCATGTGCACAGCATGATTGTGCGATTTCGTTCTCGTGGTGCGGGAACTGAAGATCCGAACCACCACCGTGAATATCGAAGTGGTTACCTAGAATTGATGAGTTCATTGCTGAACATTCAATGTGCCAACCTGGACGACCAGGGCCCCATGGCGATTCCCACGTAGGTTCACCTGGTTTAGACATTTTCCAAAGAACAAAGTCTAGAGAGCTGCGTTTAGCGCTTTCAATCTCAACACGAGCACCTGCTTGAAGCTGCTCTAAGTCTTGGCCAGAAAGCTTGCCGTACTCATCATATTTAGCAATTTCGAACATCACGTCACCGTTGTCTGCAACGTATGCAAAACCACGTTCGATCAGCGTTTCTACAAGCTCAATGATCTCTTTGATATATTCCGTCGCACGAGGCTCTACATCTGGACGCTTCATGTTTAGCGCATCAAAGTCTGCATGCATTTCGCCAATCAAGCGCTCTGTTAAAGAGTCGCACGATTCACCGTTTTCGTTCGCACGTTTGATGATCTTGTCATCGATGTCTGTGATGTTACGAACAAACGTTAGGTCATAGCCTAGGTAGCGCAGGTAACGAGAAACTACATCGAAAGAGACGAAGGTACGGCCGTGACCAATATGACAGAGATCATAGATGGTTACCCCACAGACATACATACCGATCTTTCCGGCAGTGATTGGTTTGAATTCCTCTTTCTGTCTTGTGAGTGTGTTATATATCTTTAACATGATCTCTATCTAATAATTGGGTGAAATAAAATAGTGTATCAGTATACCAACTCACGCCCAGTTTCGTAATCCCTCAAATGCGCAAAAAGGCATCAATAGCACCTATACTCAGGTCTCAACCCTAACTTTTCACGTATTAATGTCCGAAAAGTTACGATAGAATCTTGGGCTCAAGTCAAAAACCTATGTAAAGGACAAAATCATGATCACCCTTCACACAAATTTTGGTGACATCAAAATTCAACTTAATGATGAAAAAGCGCCAGAAACAAGTGCAAACTTCCTACAGTACTGCCGTGATGGTTTCTACGACAACACACTATTCCACCGTGTTATCGATGGTTTCATGATTCAAGGTGGTGGCATGGAGTCAGGCCTTCGTGAAAAGCCAACTCGCGCACCTATCAAAAACGAAGCAAACAACGGTCTGAGCAACAAAGTAGGTACTCTTGCTATGGCTCGTACTATGGAGCCGCATTCAGCAAGCTCTCAGTTCTTCATCAACGTAAACAACAACACATTCCTAGACTTCCGCAGCGAAAGCCTAGATGGTTGGGGTTACTGTGTATTCGGTGAAGTAATCGAAGGTATGGACATCGTTGAGAAGATCAAAGGTGTGAGCACTGGTTCTTACGGCATGCACCAAGACGTACCACTAGAAGACGTACTAATCACTGGTACAACAATCGAAGAATAATCTTGGATTTAGAGAGCGCATTATGATGCGCTCTCTTTTTAAATAACTATGACCACACTATTTATCTCTGATCTACACCTCTCCCCCGCTACACCAGACATCAATCAATGCTTTGTCCGTTTCATGCGAGAAGAAGCCATTCATGCTGATGCACTTTATGTATTAGGCGACCTTTTTGAGTTTTGGGTCGGTGATGATGATCGATCTGACTTTGCCACTCTCATCAGAAATGAATTCAAGGCTCTGACCGCCCTTGGCATCCCTTGCTATTTCACCCAAGGTAATCGAGACTTTCTGGTTGGCAAACGCTTTGCTAAGCAGACAGGTGTTACCCTTCTTGGAGATGAAACTGTCATCGATTTATACGGACAGCAAGCGATCATTTTGCATGGTGATACGCTCTGTACTGAAGACGTAAAGTATTTGGAATACCGAGCTAAAGTTCACCAACCTTGGCTTCAATGGGTATTTAACCGCATACCAATGTTCATCAAAAAGAAGATCGTCAGCAAGGTTCAAACCGACATTAAGACAGACAAGCAGACAAAATCACTTGAGATTATGGACGTCACTCAGGACGAAGTAGAACGAGTAATGAGCGAGCATAATGTCGATTTAATGATCCACGGCCACACCCATAGACCAAACATTCATCGATTTGATAAAGATGGAAACAACTGTACTAGAATAGTGTTAGGCGACTGGTATACACAAGGTTCAGTACTGGTGTACGATAAAGATTCTTTCGAGTTACAACAACGACCATTTGGTCAATAAAACTTCGCCTTAAGCCTGTTATAGCTGCAGTTGGGTCAGCTGATATTCGAATAATATTACTCGGAGCGCGGTATATACCTTGAAATACTCTTATATTGCTAGGCAACCTATTCTAGACAAAGATAAACAGACGCTTGGATATGAGCTGCTGTTTAGAGATGGGCCACAAAATACGTTTCCTGAAATCGACCCTGAACACGCAACTAGCCGTTTATTGTCTGATCATTTTCTCTCAACGCATTATGAGACACTTGGGGACAAACTTGGCTTTGTTAACTTTCCTTACCAAAGCTTAATTAACAAAGTTCCAACTCTTTTCCCATCGGACAATCTTGTCGTTGAAATTTTAGAGGACTGCCCTCCTACAGAAGAGCTACTCGCGGTTGTAAAGGAAATGTCGCAGTTAGGCTACAAAATTGCCTTAGACGACTTCATTCCAAGTAAAGAGTGGCGAGCTTTCTTACCTTATGTATCAATCATCAAGTTTGATATACGCCAAGTGCCGATTGAAAAAGCACGCATGTTTATATTGCGCCTTAGTGGTTCAAAGATTCAGTTCTTAGCTGAAAAGGTTGAAACCTACGAAGAGTTCGAACAAGCCAAAACAGCAGGTTTTGATTACTTCCAGGGTTACTTTTTTAGCAAGCCGGAAATGATCTCTAGAAAATCACTAGAGCCATCCTTTATGACGGTAGTGCAGCTTTTAACCGAGATTTCTAAAGAAAACATCAACTACAGCGCAATTGAATCGTTGATCATTAAAGATGTGACCATGTCCTATAAACTGTTGGCATTCGTCAACTCCTCTTCGATTGTGAAGACGCGCATTCAATCGTTTAAGCAGGCCTTGGTATATTTGGGTGAAGACAAACTTCGCAAATTTATTTCATTAGTCGCTCTAGCTTCGACACAAGACAGTAAACCTGATTACCTTTATGGACTATCCATTCAGCGCGCAAGATACTGTGAACTTATCGGCTCGCGTTTGAATGAGAAACTGGAGTCAGGACAGGCATTTTTAACTGGTATGTTCTCGTTACTCGATAGCTTATTAGACAGACCTTTAGAGCAGATTCTCGATGAGATTTCAGTTGATGAATCGATCAAAATCGCTATCACTCAGAGCGAAGGCGTACTTGGCGATATTCTTGTGTTAACTAAAGCGTATGAAAAAGCAGAATGGGATAAAGTACAACTGCGCTGCCAGGCTATTGGCCTAGATCAAAGCACCTTAAGCGAATGTTACGACGCATCGGTCAAATGGACAGCTGACTTACTTTCTGTGAAAACAAATTAATGGAGTGGTTATGACCTCTTGTCCATGTGGAAACACGTTGGATTACAGCCAATGCTGTGAACCGATACATAATAATCACGCGCTTGCAACGACTCCAGAAAAGTTGATGCGCTCTCGTTACAGTGCACACGTGCAAGGCCTCGTCGACTATGTAGTTAACACCTACCACCCTAGCTGTCATGCTGAAGAACAAAGAGAAGGAATTGCAGAATCCATTGAGAGTGACTGGCGTCGCTTAGAAGTAATCAGCACAGCTGATGGCAACAATGAAAATGAAGGCTTTGTTACCTTTAAAGCTTTCTTTAAAGAAGACGGTAATGAGTATTGCTTGGAAGAACGCTCTCGCTTTGTTCGCGAAAATGACTTGTGGTTCTACATCGACGGTACGTTTCCGAGCCAGGAAGTGGAAGATCCTAGGTTAAACCAGTCGATACAAAGCCTCAAAGTCGGGCGCAACGATCCTTGTATTTGCGGCAGCGGTAAGAAATTCAAAAAGTGCTGCGGCTAATAACAAAAAAGGCAGGTTAAACCTGCCTTTTTATTATTCTTTATTTGGGTTGACTCGCATAATGTCATCTTGCCCCTGCTGAAACTGCTTTTTCAGCTCAGCTTTAGACTTAAAGCTAATTTCCCCGCCTTGCGCAACTGTCATATGTTGCGCTTCTGAATTATGCTTAGACTGATACAACATCACAGCTTGCATACAAGAATCTCGCTGCTCTTGTGAAAGTAGAGTACCCTCAGGCCACTTTCCTGTTTCTACAGCAAATAGTAGACGCTCATAAGCCTCTGGTGTGATGGCGTTGATTAACTGCTCTGCGTCCATGGTAAATCCTAATTCGTCAGTAAAGATAGACGAACATTAACTGGCTAGCGGGCTGAGTCAAGATAACAGCAATAATTAAGTGTAACGGATCACAAGCAACGACACTATGAAATCACTAAAAGTACTCACACTGATAAGTGTAAGCTTTGGCCTTGTTGGCTGTTTAGAAAGTAACAAGAATACTGAACAATTATGTAGCGCTAACCCATCACTCCAGTGTGAACGACTCAACGTAGGTGATGGTCAATGTCGGATACCTAGAACAGATTTGATATGGCACCGCTTCGAAGTACTCAAAAACCCTACTGACGAAAACAAAATAAAAGAGTATCTCCACCTTGCTGAATACAAAAAGTGTTTAGAGCTCGCAGCGCAAATACAGCCAATCGATCAATCCGGTCTAAAACAGCGTCGATTCGACGCTCTTGTTAATGCTTCAGAGGATTTGGAGTCAATCGTTACAACACTCGAAAAATCTAAGTCCCCTGAAGCCTATTACTTTTTGTGGAGCCAAATAGGCAGTGACCAAGCAAAACGTAACTTTTTACAACTCGAAGGCTCACCCGCATTAGAAACAGCCGAAATGCAATACGCACTGGCAACTTTCTATACCAGTCGAGACCAGAGTAAAACTCGTGCTTTGTTACTACGTGCATTAGAGCTTACTAACCGCAACACAATTAATACTGAAGTATTTAAGTCGCTGGCCAGTACCACCTATCGACTAGGTACAAAAAAAGAAGCCTATATCTGGACCATGGTGGCACAAAGGTACGAAGTGCCCATCGCGTCAAGCAGCGAGCTACAACTACTTTACGGATTCGATAAAGCCACTTATCAGCAATTGGATGATATTGCGGAACAACTGGAAGATGCCATTAATAGCGGCACCTTCAATGCCAATTTGGTTCCTAGATTTAAGTAGATGGGCGAATGTTGTAAGGATGAAACAAAGAGCGGTGATTTATTCACCGCTTTTTTGTGAATTGTTGAAAATTAACGACACTGAATTAACACAGAACCTTTCACCTGTCGTTTTCGGTCCATCAGGAAAAACGTGACCTAAATGGCTGTCACAAGCTGCACATCTGATCTCTGTTCTAACCATTCCGTGACTAAGATCTTCTAAATAGCGAATAGCCTCATCATTAACAGGGGCATCAAAACTTGGCCACCCACACCCAGAGTCATACTTGTTATCAGATATAAATAGGGGCGCTTTACAGCACGTACAGGCATAGATACCCGTGGCTTTATTATGCAGGAGTTTGCCACTAAAAGGGGCTTCAGTCCCTTGTTCCCTACAGACTCGATACTCTTCATCAGATAAGGCTTCACGCCAGTGTTCATCAGGCTTCACGACCTTTTCTACCTTCTGTTTCACAACACTATTTCTCCGTATTCTCATTTTTTATTATGACTTTTTTCGCGAAAAACTTGCGAACGACAACCTTTGTAGCACATACTTTGACACCATAACAGGATGGTTAAACTTTCAGCACAGCTGTCAGCGTCGTCCACCATTTTACGTCAACTGGTTAGGGAAAAAACCAGTAATCCGTTCAAAAGATAACCATTTGCGACTAATTGTGAAAAAAAGCGACGCTTTTTTTTGACTTTAAACAAGTTAAGTCCGATTATCAGTTGCAGATTTTGACTGGATTCTGTAATTTTACTACCAGTTATCTTTAATCAGAAATTAAGTTGTGGAGCAACTATAATGACTATCAAAGTAGGTATTAACGGTTTTGGCCGTATCGGCCGTTTCGTTTTCCGTGCAGCGCAAGAGCGTAACGACATCGAAGTAGTAGGTATTAACGACCTAATCGACGTAGAGTACATGGCATACATGCTTAAGTACGATTCAACTCACGGTCGTTTCAACGGTACTGTTGAAGTTGAAGGTGGTAACCTAATCGTTAACGGTAAGACTGTACGTGTTACTGCTGAGCGTAACCCAGAAGATCTAAAATGGGATGCTATCGACGTTGACGTTGTAGCTGAAGCAACTGGTCTTTTCCTAACTGACGAGACTGCACGTAAGCACATCACTGCTGGCGCGAAGAAAGTTGTTCTAACTGGTCCTTCAAAAGACGCTACTCCAATGTTCGTAATGGGCGTTAACCAAGACACTTACGCTGGTCAAGACATCGTTTCTAACGCTTCTTGTACTACTAACTGTCTAGCGCCTATCGCTAAAGTTCTTAACGACGAGTTCGGTATCGAATCTGGTCTTATGACTACAGTTCACGCAACTACAGCTACTCAAAAAACTGTAGACGGTCCTTCTGCTAAAGACTGGCGCGGTGGTCGTGGTGCTTCTCAGAACATCATCCCATCTTCAACTGGTGCTGCTAAAGCTGTAGGCGTTGTTCTTCCAGAACTAAACGGCAAACTAACTGGTA